>Ga0066653_10000024_pt1 | contig 33857 bp, 31 predicted proteins | sample GraSoiAngelo_102_FD_75173 | JGI IMG/M metagenome (GOLD analysis project Ga0066653, IMG submission 75173) | Grasslands soil microbial communities from the Angelo Coastal Reserve, California, USA - 14_0903_02_40cm | ecosystem: Environmental > Terrestrial > Soil > Grasslands | place: USA...
AATCAATTTTTGTTCTACTCGCGAGATCAGGCAAAGGGGCCGAATGGAGAGGTCCTAGCCACAGGTCAGAACTCGGTGATGATGGACATGAACAGCCTGGTCTGGGTCAGTAAAAGAAAGATAGACTTTCTTGGCGGTCCGCTGTTTTCCATGTCAGCCACCATCCCGATCGCCAACAACTCGCTCACCTCGGACATTGAGGGAGGAATCGGCGGTGGTGGTGGGCTGGCCGACTCGTATTATCAGCCGTTCATTCTCGGCTGGCGCAAAGAGCGCGCTGATATTCGGGCCGTCTACGGATTTCTTGCTCCTTCCGGGAGATTCCATGTCGGCGAAAGCAACAATGTCGGCTCTGGCTACTGGACTCATGCCTTCTCATCTGGCCAGACCTTCTACCTCAACGCGAACAGAACAACCGCAATCTCTACGTTCCAGATGTACGAGATCCACACGACTCAGCAGGGTACGCAGATCCATCCGGGCGACACCTTAAACCTCGACTATTCGTTGACACATGTGCTGTCATTGCAACACGACTTGAATCTTCAAGTGGGGTTGGTGGGCTACGAGCAGTGGCAGCTTACCGACAAGACTGGACCGAGTATCACTCCCGCCCAATCTTCTGCGCATTATAGGGTCAACGCTCTTGGTTTCGGATCGAGTTTGATGTTGCCGGCACGGAAAGTGAGTGTAGGCGTCAAGTACTTCAAGGAATTTGAGGACAGGTCAACATTTCAGGGATATTCACTTCAGATCACGGCCAGTATCAAGTTCTAGTACGGATGGCGCACTTCTAACACACGTCGACGGTTGAGAGTTTGTGTGGTGATCCGCGCAGGCCGACGCCGCCCGCATCCGAGACACTGGCAGGATCTGGCCAAATTGGTAGGCATCCAGGGGGATGGTAGCTTTACTTCGCTGACTTTCGTCCATTCTGGGAACTGTCCTCTGCAGCGCCATCGAGTTTGCGAGAATGGCAGAGGCTTGTGCCAAGCGGGCGTGGGCCGGGCGAGCCGACCTGCATTATCGACATTTGGATGGAGTGCAGGGTTGCGCCGAATGCTGCGTCTCGAGTTCTCTCCCGGACCCGAGTGTCGCAGAACCGATTGGCCACCACCAACGCATTCCGGAAAACGCCCACTTCCTGCAAGTCACTGAAAGTTGCCGAGACTGGTAGTTCTGACAGTGTCACGCTAGGACTCTTACTAGCTAGCCTAGAATCGCTGTTTTACCAGAGAATGGCAATCTCCCTAAAAAGCGTGAGCTAATTGACAGGGTCTACAGGACGAACCGTAGCGTGACGTCCCCTTAACAGTCGCGTATGTCCAATTCGATTCAGTTGCGATTTTTCCAAGATGGATGCGGCTACCCGCATTCAACGTTTTACGTTCCCGCGCTTCCCATTGTTTTTACATTATTCGTTCTGCTCCAGAACACTCTTCTGGCGCAAGCCCCAGCGGGAGGCATCCGAGGAGTAGTTAACGACGTTAGCGGCGCGGTCGTGACGAAAGCGAGTCTCCGAGTCAGCCAGCCGCAGTTTGGGGGCGGCCGGGTCGCGGGGACGGATGCTTCCGGCCGGTACTACATAACTAATCTCGAGCCAGGGGATTACGAGATCGAGGCGTTTGCCCCCGGCTTCGATATAGAAGTGAAGCTTGTCAGGCTGCTTGTCGGGGACCAGTTGACGGTCAATTTTCAGCTGCATCCGGGATCGGTCCACGAACGAGTCCTGGTAAGCGGTCAAACATCTGGCATTAACACCAGCGAGTTTGCCGTAAACGGCAGTGTGAGTCAGGTTCAGATTCAGAACCTGCCGCTTAATGGTCGCAACTTTCTTGAGCTAGCGCGCCTCGAGCCCGGCGTAAGCGTGACATTAGTGTCAAATCCCGGAGCCTTCGCCAACAACTATTCGCGTGTTTCCATAGCGGGAGCTCAGTACCTGCTGACCCAGGTTTCGGTCGATGGGGTCACAGTGAATGATCGCATGAATGGGGGAACGTCTCAGAACTTCTCGCAAGAAACCGTGCAGGAGTTTCAGGTCGAGCGATTTAGCTTCGATCCTGCATCAGCGATGAGCGGCGCTGGCGGAATCAACATCGTCACTCGCCATGGCACCAATAATCTCCACGGCGCCGCGTTCTTCTTCTATCGCGATCACAATATGGCCGCCTATCCTGCCCTTCGTCGAGACCTCAAGCATCCAGACCCATTTTTTGCGCGGAAGCAGTCGGGTTTCAGACTTGGTGGCCCTCTAAGAAAAGACCGAGTCTTCTGGTTCACGAACTTTGAGCACGACTGGCAAACCGCCGCACTTGCAGTACAGAACAATCACCCTATCTTTTCCAAGCTCGACGTAGTCTATCCCAGCCCGCTTACGTTCAACCAGTTCAATCTACGAGTTGATGGCAAGCTCGACAACGCCAACAGCGCCTTCGTCCGCGTCAGCCAAGACAAGAACAACAACGTAGCTCCGGCTTCCGTAGGCATTTTCATGCCTTCGAATTGGGTGTCAAGTCACAATTCCGCTCTTCAGATTGAAGCCGGGGAAACGTCAGTCCTCAACTCCAAGATCGTGAATGATCTGCGCTATGCCCACAGTTACCTGCACAGCCGTGCTGATCCGGTTACGTCACAGAACTGTTCGGATCCAGTAGTTTGCATTGGTGTGGGAGGACCTGAGATCCTGCCCTTTGACGATCCCGCATTTCATATTGGGAATCGCCCAAGCGTTCCGCTCGCCATATTCCCGACTACGAACCAGCTGCTCGATGTACTGACCTGGCAACATAACGGGCATTTGCTTCGCCTTGGTGGGGACTGGGAACATGTTTCTCTGCACGGGTACCGAGGGATCTATGAACCGGCGCAAATCATCTTGTGGGGACCGACAAATCTGCTGCAATCACCATCGCTTTACAACGCTTTGCCTGCTAGCTTGAGAGATCCCACAGCGCCTCCCCCCACGCTGGAAGACATTCTGCAACTGCCATTACGCAGCTTCATAACGGGAATTGGAAACGTTAGTTTCCCAGGACCATACCACTCGGATAGCACATCTCACAGCGATTTGTGGCGATTTCATGCGCAGGATTCGTGGTCTATGCGTCGTGGCTTGACTCTCACCTTTGGGGCTGCGTATTCGTATCAGACAAACATCTATAACCAGGATCTGAAACGACCTGCTTATCTCAGTCCCATATTCGGTGGGGACGTGCGACCGCCGCATCGCGGCGCCAGTGTGATCGATCCCTCGGCCGGTCTGGCCTGGAATGTGCAAAACAAGGGCAAAACGGTCGTACGTGGCGGCGGCGGAATCTATCACGACGAAGTCTCTTTTTTTGTGCCCCTTCTCGAGCGTGGCGCGCTCGGACCGTCCGGCAACGAACGCGTTCCGGTCGACGGTTCAGTCGTCGGCCTTAGTTTTCTGAGCCAGCCTACGACTTTCCGCGGGCAAGATCTGCTTCCAATCCTCCCGACCATCCGTTCCACGCTCGCGTCCAAGCTGGGCAATGGAACCGACCCAACGGTGAGGCACGGTCCAAGTCATCAAACAGGCTGATCAGCTATTCGGTCCTGATCACACGACGGCCTACGCAATCCACGCAAATGCGGGGATCCAACAGGAACTGACGCCAAGTCTAACTTTGAGTGCTGACTACGTCATGCGGCGTTACGTGCACCTGGGCGGATTTCAGGGGATATTCTCCGTTGATCGCAATCAATTCAATCGTCCGCATGTCACCGGAGTGGATCCGAATACTGGCGTTGTCTCTTTTGTCCGCGATCCCGTAATTCCGCTCTGCACACCGGCGCAAGCTGCGGCACTTAACCCCCTAGACCAATGTTCTACTGGGGCCATCACTGTCTATGGTGGTGATGCAAACTCCCGTTATCAAGCACTCCAGGTAAAACTGGACAAGCGATTCTCTTCACGACTGCAGTTCACCGGCAGTTATGCGTTAGCTAAGAACACCGGTTTCGTTGCGGTCACGCAATACAACAATCCTGCGCTCGATTACGGAAATGTCGGCACGCCACGGCACACGCTGATCGTCAGTGGCGTCTACGAAATCCCGGACGTTTCTGCTCAATCGCGCATTCTGCGCGGTTTGTTGAACGCGTGGACGGTAGCGTTTATTTCTGAGACCGACAGTGCGCCTCCGCTCGACACCACGCTATCGGGACTGGACCTTGACGGTGACGGCATCAGCACGACCTTGCTACCCGGAATCAACGGTCACAACCTGCTTGGACAGGGTCTCAGCCAATCCAGATTGCGAGCTTCGGTGGCGCAATTTAACGCGTGGATTGAAGCGCGTACGAGAATTATTACTAATCCCGATGGCACGCAAAGCGTGATCAGGCCGCGTACGCCATTTAATCAGATCATCAGCCCGATCGTGCTGCCTGGAAAGATTTGGGCAGGCGACAGCTTCATCTCGCAGGACGTCCGCTTGACTAAAAAGTTTAATATTAAAGAAAAGGTGACGCTGTCCCTGATTGGCGAGGTCTTCAATCTTTTTAACGTCGCAAATCTGACTGGCTATAGCAGTGTGCTGAATCAACCAAATTACGCTCAGCCAAGTGCACGTGCCGGACAGGCATTCGGGACCGGCGGTCCGAGAGCTTTCCAAGTTGCCTCACGTGTGGAGTTCTAGCATGTGTCTTCATCAAAAACAAAGGAAGCTTTACATTCGGTCGCTCGTTCCCCTGGTGATTGTCTTGTCTGTTTCCGGTTTTGCGGCGGATGGGCCTGCCGCTGAACCCCAAAGGGCAGTATTGGCTCTGTATGGCAGCAGGCCAGACTTACCTTCCAATGTCATAGTAGATGAGATCATACGATCAACTTTAGAACGAGAATTAGGCCCGCGTCTGGACTTCTACGCAGAGTTTCTTGATACGGCGAGATGGCCGGAAGGTGAGGCCCAAGTTGCAGTTCACGAATTTATTCGCCGTAAGTATGCGCAAAGAAAACTCAGCGTGATCATTGCAGTCGCCCGGCCGGCAATCAATTTCATGCGCATTTATGGTGATGAACTGTTTCCAGGTGTTCCAATCGTCGCCTACGGAGACTCGGATGTCCTGCGCAATTGGGAACCAGGGCGACCCATTACGGGCTCGCTCGCCAAGATTGAGCTAAGCGCAACCGTAGAACTTATACTCCGCTTGCAACCTGGGACTCGAGAAATTCTCGTTATTTCCGGCGCCTCTGACAGCGACCGATGGCGCCAGTCCGATGCTCGACGCCAGCTCGATCGGCTTGAGAAAAGGGTGAAGTTGACGTATATGGACGCCGGTAGCGTGCAGGATTTCGTGAGAACCGTGGCGCGGGTTCCCGACGGAACGGTGATTTTTTTTCTTACCATGTACCAAGATTCAGCGGGAAACAAATTACTTAGCCATGAGGTGCTCGCTCGGATTGCAAAAGAGGCACGGGTTCCCGTCTACAACCAGACTGCCACCCATGTTGGTTTGGGAATTGTTGGTGGCGTTGTTTTCGATCCCGAGATTCTAGGCCGCGAGACCGCCCAACTTACGCTCCGCCTTTTGCGGGGAGAACGCGTTCAGGACCTTCCTATCCAAGAGAGCAAGTCAATAGTTCCTATGGTCGACTGGAGGCAACTGCGGCGCTGGAAACTCGACGAGAAGCGGTTGCCTGCGGGAACCGTCGTGCGGTTTCGCGATCCCAGCGCCTGGGAATCCTACAAGGGGTACATGATCGGCGGCGTTGTTCTGATCTTGGCTGAAACCCTACTAATTTTCGGGCTGGTATGGCAGAAGGCAACGGCAAAACGTGCAGAAACCCAGCTGCGCGAGAGCGAGGAGCGTTTCCGTCTGGTCGCAAATACCGCACCTGTAATGATCTGGACGGCCGGGACGGACCGCAACTGCAGCTACGTCAACAAGACGTGGCTGGACTTCACAGGCCGCCCACTTGAGGCGGAACTTGGCGACGGTTGGGTGGAAGGAGTTCATCCGGACGATTCGAACCGCTGTCTGCAAACCTACACCGAAGCATTTAACCGAAGAGAGTCGTTTGAAATGCATTACCGGGTGCGGCGAAGAGACGGAGAGTATCGCTGGGTTCTCGGCTACGGTGTGCCAAGATTCAACTCGGATGGTACTTTCGCTGGCTACATCGGCTCTTGCGTAGACATCACGGAACGGAAGCACGCCGAGGAGAGTCTCGCCACCATTGGGCGCAGATTGATTGAGGCGCATGAAGCGGAGCGCACCTGGATTGGAAGAGAGCTTCACGATGACATCAATCAGCGCCTCGCGTTGTTAGCGATCGAACTAGATCGATGGAGTCAGCATGCTTTGACCAATGAACTCACTGAGCTAGTTCGCCATGCCCGGGCGCGTATCACAGAAATTGCCGAGGATGTGCAGGGACTATCCCACCGCTTACATTCTTCGAAACTCGATTACCTTGGCCTGGCCACCGCGGCTAAGAGCCTCTGCAGAGAGCTCTCCGAAAAAACTAAGGTTGAGATTGTGTTCGAACATGCAGGTATACCACACACTCTCTCGAAGGAAGTCTCGCTGTGTTTGTTCCGAGTTTTACAAGAGGGGCTGCAGAACGCCGTGAAGCACAGCGGTGTTCGGAGCTTTACCGTGGATCTCCAGGGCACAGAAGAGTCGATCGAACTCACAGTGGCGGACTTTGGAAATGGCTTTGCAGAACAAGAAGCTTGCACTGGCCACGGTCTGGGCTTGATCAGCATGCGCGAAAGGTTGCAATTGGTGCACGGCGAGCTTTCAGTGAAATCGCAACCTGGAGCTGGCACTACGATTCGCGCTCGCGTTCCGTTGAAAACTGACGAATATCGCGCAATGGCCGGATAAGCACTCCATGAATTTATCTATGCGCTTGCGCAACGACCTGAATTGCGGAATGTAGGATTCTGGATACAACCGGCAACTCGAGTTTCAGAGTCGGGTTGACGTTGTTAAAAGGGGGACTCCTTGGAAACATCATCAATCCGGGTTCTCGTGGTCGAGGATTCGGAGGAATTTCGTAAATTTATTTGTTCAACGCTTGGAGAAAGACCGGAATTGCAGATCGTCGGCGAGGACACTGACGGACTACAAGCGCTTCAGAGAGCGGACGAATTGCAACCGGACTTGATTCTGCTCGACATCAGGCTTCCATCGCTAAACGGAATTGAAGTCGCTCGACAAATCCTCAAGCTCTCACCCAAATCCAAAATACTATTTGTAAGCCAAGAATCTTCTACCGATGTGGTGCGGGAAGCCCTTGGTACGGGGGCACATGGCTACGTCGTCAAGACTGACGCGGGAGGTGAACTGCTGATTGGGGTGAGCAGTGTTCTTCGAGGCGACCAGTTTGTCAGCAGAAGGTTTGCGGGTCATGATTTCGTTGGAGCTTCGGATGCGGTAGCCTCCCTAGAGTTCCGAACGCAGAGTGCTTTTGAACCACTCCGGCTGAATATGAAAATAGCCCGTCGCCACGAGGTGGGGTTCTATCCTGACGACGCAAGTCTGCTAGTTGATGTCACGCAGTTCATCGGGACTGCTCTCCAGGCCGGACATGGGGCTATCGTTGTCGCGACCGAGTCACACCAAAACAGCCTTCTTCCGAGATTGCAGACACATGCCGTGGATATTGCCGCCGCTATTGAGCAGGGGAGATACATCTCGGTGGATGCTGCCGACGCGCTCTCGGCATTCATGATCAATCGGATGCCTGATCCAGCTCGATTTTTGAAGCTCTTTGGTGATCTCATCGTGACAGTAGCAAAGGCTGCGAAGGGAGAGCAAGCCCGCGTTGCAGTTTTCGGAGAAGGTGTTCAACTCCTGTGGGCACAAGGTAACGCAGAGGCGGCGATTCGGGTCGAAAGGCTCACGAATCGGATAGCCAAGGCTTACGACGTGGATATTTTATGCGACTATTGTATGGGTACCGTTCAGGGCGGGATGGACAGCCACGTTTTCCAAAGAATCTGTGAGGAGCATTCAGCGGTTTATTCCCGCTGAAATGCTTATCGAACGGAGCTATGAAGCCGGGGGGGCCTACAACCGCCCAAAGTGTCAACCAACTGGTAACGAGACCGGTTTCAGATCGCTTTACCTCCTATCCCGTGCGCGTCGTCACGGGATAGGAGATAGAGCGTTTCAAAGTTGCACCCCGTTACTGGTTGGGAAACGAGTAGCGTGCGGGGCAGGGCGAGGTGAGTGCGCGGGCTCGTGCGACTCGAAAATGTCTCAGTGGGACACATATGAGTGCCGCGATTGAGCAGGGCCGATATATAGCGTTGGACAACGATGAGACGGTTGCCACATTCATGGTCAACGATTTGCCTGATCCGGCCCAATTCTCCAAAGTCACAGACGATCTGATTGCGAGAACGGCAAAGAGCGTGGAAGGAGAGCATGCTCGCGTTGCGGCTTGTGGAGAATGTGCTCCTCTACTTTGGGAGCGCGGCAACACAGAGGGAGCAGTTCGGCTGGAACGGTTGTGGGACGAGATAGCCAGATCATACGGAGTGCAAGTTTTCTGTGGATATCCACTGGGTAGTTTTCAGGGTGGAACCGGGAGCTATACATTCGAGAGAATCTGCGCGGAACACTCCCGCGTTCTTTCGTGGTGAGGGGACTTTTTCTTTCGCGAAAGGTCACGTTACACCCTCGGTGGGGACCACAGCACGCCTTGAACGGGCAGATATCCTCCACATTCAAGATTACCTTTGCAACGACCCGGCTTTTCTGCATTTACGCCCTCTTGGTTTGTAGGCGCGTAAGTCCTTCCACCAAGGCGTGCAACTCATTCTTCGGAACCACGAACTCAGCAAAGCCGCAATCCAAACAAGGATTCGCAAATCCTTTTGGGTAACGGTGAATTCCGCCCGCAATGCCAATAGCCCACAAGCTTCGGAAGGACCCACCCAGAACAAACGCTGAGCCGTGGCAGTTTGCACGCACCCGCTGCAGAATCGAGTCTAGCCGTCGGATGGTAAGAGGTGAGTTTCTTGATCCATTTATGATCCACGAACTGTTTCCAACCCCTACTGAAACCGCTTTCGGTAGCCATCCGTGTTGCGTGGTTTCAATAAGTTACGAGAAGCGTAGGCCCTTGTACGGCAGGATTGTGCTGGAAAGCAAGTAAGTGCCGGGCGCAGGGAGCACGATGCCGACGCCAGGGGGAAAACGCCAAGCAACTGTCTTTATCCTGTGTGGAGACATTTTGCGATTCACGGTTGTGACCCTGGTAGCGTGCCCTGCGGCAAGCAATTCGGCCGTTGGGCAAGGGATGGGAAAGCAGACAGGTTGCTACGCAGATTCGATCGCCGCAAATCCGAACCGACCCGCATACCTCCGGCGTTGACAAGAACCAGCAGTTGAATCTGGCGTTTTCGCACGTCATTCGCGGCGGGGCTCCAGTTCACAGGGAAATTCTATGTTGAGACCCGACTCAACCAAACGACACCGGGGTTCGCTTCTTCGTTGTGGGCGCTAGCCTACACAGTTGTTCCCCGGCTGGTGATTGATGGCGGTTTTGAGGCGGGGCCCACTTCCGGCGGGCTGCATCGACACGCGTTCGTGGGAGCGACGTACTCGGCAAATCTCCACATCCCATGCAGACGAAAGCGCTCGATCCGCCAGCCCGCCGTGCCCTATCCCACATTATGATTGTTAAACCTCCAGTCGAATACAGCCCGAGCAATGCGCACGTCGTGCGGAAACAACTGACAACTCTTACAGGTTCAAGAAAGTCTTCAATCTGTTCCACTAGTAAGAACGTTAACAGTGCAAACATGGCATCGAGAGGGTGCGAAAACAAAAAATTTGTCAAATGGTTGAAACAATGGCGCGGAGCAGTCCAGAGTCACGTCTCGATGGAACAGACACACTCTGAGAAAAAGGAGGCCGACAGCAAGCCCATGCCGGACAGCAAGTCGATTGCGAGACGGAAGGAAATCATTGCTGAAGAAACGACAATGACCAACCACTAAGCGAGTAGAAGAATGAAGACAAAGTCGGATGGCGAGCGCTCTTGGAGCAAACTTCTCAGCTCGACTCTCCCCATCGTTCGATGGTTGCCGCAATACCAGAGAAGCTGGCTACGCTCGGATATGGTGGCGGGGCTGACCCTGGCAGCCTATGCAATTCCGGTTTCAGTGGCCTATGCCTCGCTTGCCGGGTTGCCGCCGCAAGCGGGTCTTTATTGCTACCTACTTGGAGGGGTCGTCTACGCAGCTTTCGGAACTTCCCGACATCTGGCCATTGGTCCCACTTCCGCAATTTCGATTCTGATCGGCTCAGCCCTCGGCACCTTGTCGGCGGGGGATGCACTGCGCCACACCAACCTGGCGGCGGCAGTAGCGGTGCTGGCGGGATTTATCGGCATCATTGCCTGGGCGCTCCGTTTGGGCAACATCGCGAACTTTGTTTCCGAGACCGTGCTTAGCGGGTTCAAGCTGGGAGCAGGGTTGGTTATCGCCTCGACCCAACTACCGAAGTTATTTGGCATTAGCGACGGGGGCAGCAATTTTTTCACTCGGATGATTGAGGTGATCCGAAACCTGCGAGATACCAATCTGGTAACTCTCGTTGTGGGGTTGGGTGCTCTCGCGCTTCTTGTTCTGGGCGAGCGGCTGCTACCCCGACGCCCGATCGCGTTGCTTGTGGTTGCGCTCTCGATCGTGGTGATGTTGTACTTTCCGCTAGGCGCCTACGGCGTGAAAGTTGTGGGCGCGATTCCCCAGGGGCTTCCACACTTCGGCTGGCCAGTTGTGCACTGGAGCGAAGTGGACAACCTGCTTGCGGCAGCAATGGCATGTTTTCTGTTGTCATATGTGGAGAGCATCTCGGTGGCCCGAACGTTTTCCCACAAGCATGGATATCCCATCAGCGCTGACCAGGAGTTGCTGGCGCTGGGAGCCGCCAACTTGGTGGCGGGAGTAGGACAAGGGTATCCGCTGGCGGGAGGTATGTCGCAATCGGCGGTGAACGAGAAGGGAGGCGCACAAACCCCGATGGCGCTGGTTGTCGCCTCCGGCGGCATCGGTGTTGTCTTGTTGTTTTTGACCGGACTGATGCACAATCTTCCGGAGCCGGTCCTGGCCGCGGTTGTGCTGGTCGCAGTGGGTGGACTGATCAGGCCCCGCGAACTCCGGCACTTATACCGGGTCAGCAATATGGAATTTCGCGTAGCCATGGTGGCCACGCTGGGCGTGTTGGGGTTCGGGATCCTAAAGGGCGTGCTGCTAGCCGCAATCTTTTCTATTCTGCTCCTGTTGAAACGCGCCTCCCATCCCAGAATTGCTCTTCTGGGGCGCCTGCCAGGAACCAACCGGTTTGCTGATTTATCGCGTTATATAGAGAGTGAAACCATACCACGCGTGGTAATGCTGCGGGTGGAAGCGGGACTGTTTTATTTCAATGCCCAGAACGTAAAGAAGGAGGTGCTGGAACGCGTGCACCAGCATGGCGCGGTAGAACTGGTGGTCATCGACCTCTCCACTTCGGCAAACATCGACCTGGCGGGGGTGCGAATGCTCAGCGAACTGAACGAAGAAGTTGCGCAAGCGGGAGCGTCGCTGGCACTGGCCGAGGTTCATGGCGACGTTCGCGATCTGTTGCAGGCGGAGGGACTCGAAGCGCGGATCCCTGGGATTGCACAGAGAATGAGAATCGCGGCGCTGATCGAGCAGAGAAAGCGAGTACTCCGCGCAGCCAGTTGAGTAACGAGATACGAAGACGTGGTCAAGAAATCCAAAGGCCAACTGGGACCGATGGGCCCGACCTGATCACAATTCTGACCTTCACCTGCTCCTTGAGCGTCAAGAAGCGGGTCTGAAGAAGGTGCACGTGCTGGTTGCAGCCTAGGTGCCAGTATTCATCTTCACCAAGGACCAGGAGATCATGTTCGAACTCGTCTATCGTTTCGATCCTACCAAGGTCACGCCGCATCACATGCCTCGGACCTCGGAAGAGGCTTGCCGACTTCTGGTACAAGGCAATCGCGATTTTGCCGAAATGACCGACACGCGTCACCCAGGTAAGAAGACCTGCGTAATCCCATTTGATCCACGGGCTTTTGGCTGGGGCGCCGGCAATGGGGGCGTGCCTACGCAGGTTCCCTTTGCTGCCGTCCTGGGATGCGCCGACGCTCGCGTCCCCACAGAAATGGTGTTCAGCAAAGGCTGCAACGAACTCTTCGTTGTGCGGGTCGCCGGCAATGTGCTGGGGCAGGAATGCTTGGGCAGCCTGCGATATGCAGTCAGCCATTTTCCCACGCTCAAGCTTGTGGTTGTGCTAGCACACGCCCAGTGCGGTGCGGTCACCGAAGCCGTGAACGTTTATCTCGAGCCACGCCGCTACATGGACATCGCAACCGATTATTCCATTCGGTCTATCGAGGACCAAATCTTAGTTGCAGTGCGTGTAGCTGCGATGAGTGTAGAGACACTTTACGGCTTTGAAGTGGTTCGTAAACCGGAGTGCCGTGCCGCATTGCTGGAAGTGGCGGTGGTCCTCAACGCTGCCTGGAGTGCCTACTGCCTTCGACAGGAATTTCGTACTCAGTTTCCCGATCTAGGTATTGTATTTGGCAACTACGACCTCATCAGCCGTCACGTGAGGCTGCCGCTCTCCCCTCCCGACGAGGTTACCGACGAAGAAAAAGGTCTGTTCGCACCACCCGAGGATGTGGAAGGATTTCGGCAGCTCGCACTGAGGCTCTGCAGCGGAAAACTCATCCAGAGCCTTATCGCTTGTACACAGCGACGTTCCAGCTAACCATAAGCTGGCAAGTTTGACAGTTCATCTCAACGTTCTTCTCGCCCATCATAAAGGAAAAGACTAGCGGCGTGGGACGCATCAGCGTAACGCGCGCCTCGCTGGGAAGGAGGTAAGTCGATGTATTACAGGAAATCCTACAAATGGGTTGTGGTTGCTGGGATATTGCTATTCACTGCGGCAGCGAGGGCAAAGGACAGCAAGCTCCGTATCCATGTCGAGCCAAACAGGCATACATTTTTGTTGACGGAGTTCCTTTCGGCGACAGCGGCCGAAGCATTAATATCGCCCCGGGCAATCACACAATTGGTGTGTACAACTATGGTTTCACAGCACAGGTGCGCGAGGTTTCGGTAGAACCGGGAACTATCATGGGTATCGACTTTAAGCTGGATGCGGTGCCTGGCACGATTACAGGACCGTGGGGGAGAATCCAGATTGAGTCAGCCACGCGTTCCGCGGTGCTTCTGACCAGCAAAACACCGGAGTATTTTGTCGGCCACGGAGACGAATTTAACCATGGCGGAGCATTCCTGCCCTGTTGCGTTCAACAACTGGTTGTTCCTGCCGGCGCACACCTTGTGACCATTGTGGACAAAGGCAAAGAGCTGTGGTCCGGCACGGTTAATGTCGGGGCTAATGAGCGTGTAATTATCAACGCAGCCAGTGGCAAGCAGAGGGTCAAGTCATGGCATCAAGGCGGAACCATTGGCACGCTCCCGAGATTCAAGGCAGGAAAAGCAAGCACAACCGTTGCCGTTGCTCCCGTAAGTGGGAACTTAGTGGCCCAACCGGCACAGATCAACTGTGGAGACTCCTCTCAGCTGGCGTGGACGACAGCCGAAACAGTGGAGCGGGCAATAACGTCCGGCACGGAAAACATGAAGCAATCGGCGGTGAGTGGTGAAGTGGCGGTAAAGCCAATTGAGACCACCACATACGGTTTCCAGGCTTCTGGCCCTGGGGGGAGCGTTACTTCCAGCACGACAGTGAATGTGAACACAGCGGTGCAAGGCTCCTTACAAGCTTCACCGCAGGAAATTCGCTATCGCCGCATCGGCGACAAGGTCCTGGAACAGGGTTCCTCCAATCTGACCTGGAGTGCCTCGAATGCCAGTACGGCTTCGATCGACCCTCTCGGTCCAGTAAAGACGAACGACAACCATTCAGTCATGGCTGCGCCCAAACAGCAAAATGATGGACCGGTTAACGAAGTGCAAACGTACGTCTTGACGGCAAAGAACGAATGCGGGGGCTCAGACACTCAAACAATTTCGTTACGTATCACCGGTTCGATTGAGCCTATACCCGAGGTTGGGTTGGCGAGCGTGTTTTTCCCAACAGGTCACCCCGACGAGCGCCACCCGGAAGCAGGCCTTGTACAAAGCCAACAGGCGCTCCTCGCTCAAACTGCGGCAGGATTCAAGAAGTACCTCGAATACGATCCGAAGGCACGACTCAGTGTGGTTGGTAATACCGATGAGAGGGATTCTAACGCTCGAAACAAACCCTTGAGCCAGCGGCGCGCCAACCGCGTAAAAGACTATCTCGTTTCCCTGGGCGTCCCCGAGGGGAAGATCGAGACCGTTGCCCAAGGAAAAGAGCACCCGCTCGACGCCACCACAGTCAAGTCGTTGCATCAGCAAAACCCCAACAAGCCTGCTAAGTCGCTGGGAAGTTTTCGGGATCTCGTGTGGGCTTACAATCGGCGAGTCGATATCGTATTGCAGCCAAAGGGCGAAGTTTCCACCCAATATTATCCCGCTACTGTTGCGGAAGCCCCATTGTTGTTTAGCAGCGAGTGGCCGGACCGTATGGAGATCATCACCCTGGCATCGGCTAAGGACTCGCTCCCGGTGCAATCCAAACCTGAACAGAAGTAGTAGCGAATGGTCCGGTGGGGCGGGGGATACTTTCTGGGTATCCCCCGGTTCCTCCTCCCAGATCCTCCTCGGATTATTGGGCGCGCAAAGACTCCGACAGGCTTACCAGGTTTTTTGGAAGCACGCGAATGACACCTCCGCGTGGGCTGTCAATATCGGAAATGAGAAAGAACGAGATAGAAAGAGCTAACGGCAGAACGAAAAACAGAAGAACGCCCGTCCGATGGGCACCATAACCAATCAACAGATTGCAAAACACAGCGATCGAGGCCATCAGGATCCATGCCGCTACCGGGATGCGGTTCCACCACGCGGCCTGGGTGTACGCCCTGGCATTCAAGGCGTCGTTCATACCGGAAACCACGAGAGCCATGGGGGGTGTTGGCTGTTTTTCTGCCGCGTCACGCACAACGGACCATAGCTCGGTCTCAAGCCGCGTAGTATCTGTGTCGATTTGGTGAAGCTGGGGTTCCCTGCGTGTCTCATAGAACAACATCCGTGCCGGACATATTCCTGCAGCAACTGGTGCACTCGGTCGGCGTCAGCGCCAGACAGCAGATTCGCGCGCAGGTATTCCGTGCCAATCGCGTTGGCCTCTTCCGCCTCGTAGTTCTTTCGCTGGTCATACCGGCTAATTGCCATCGAAAAGCTGAATGCGATGATCAGGCCGAGAAGCGTGAGCGTTGCGGCTACCACGGTGCTCAAGTCTTGTCGATCATCTTCGTCTATTCGCTGCAGGTGCCTGCGACAGAAGACGCCAATCTGCGCTGAAAACCAAAGCACGGCGAGAGACAATACAAGAACAAGAAGAGGAAAGTTCATTATAGTGTTCATAAGTACCTGCGCCAACTCAGCTTTTGGAGTGCCCCAACCCTCTTAAACTTGGATAGCTTTGTTTAGTGGTTATTACACGCGTGTCTTTTACCATCTGATTAGTTCGGTCTGCCCAACCATGAGTACTGCCAGGCAGCAGATACATTGTCGTAGCTTCCTCCATATCGAATGTATGCTCCACGGTTGTAGCTGAACTTCAGAGACTGATGTTTGCTCACCGGCAGCGAGACTGTCCCTCCTACTCGCGAGTTTTTCTGCAGCGTGCCCGTGTTCTCTACTCCGTTCAGGCTGCTCCGACCGCCAATCCAGAAATTGCCATCGAGCGAGGCCCAAAGTCTAGGCTTCATGTCGTAGCTCAGGTGTCCTTCGAATGCGAAAATCGGGTTTTGTGTTTGGGTATTACTACCCGAAGAAACATGATTGCGCGAGAAGAAGTCATGGTTGGTGGTGAAGAACCACACGGCTCCGTAGGTGTCGAGTACCCAGTGGCCCCAGCGTCGAGACAGGCCGAGTTCGGGCCTGAAAGCCCAGCGGTTGGCACCATAATTAATCAACTTCGTTGGGTCGTATTGGCCGGTCGGAGCTAAGAGCTTAAAACCTAATCCGATTAGAGTCTTCTGCCGCCATTTGCGGAAGTCACCCACGTCCATCGCCGGACCGCCCTTGAGATTCACGCTGAAGCGATACGAGGAGTCGAACAAACCCGACCGGTAGGCCCTGGTGTCGGCGCCACTCACACTCCCCCGGAAGTTTCCCACTCCATAGGGCAGCGAAGCGGTGAAATTCGCTGTGCGTCCAAAGAAGCGCATGGAATGAAACAAACTAAGCACCGGCACACTCACCCTCGCCTTAGTGTCGGTGATCGGGACCGTGCCGTCGAAAAGAAGCTCGCCGTCGTAGAAGGAGTAGGTCAGCGTGACGGCATTTGAATGGATAGGAGTGATGATATAGGCTCGGGGAGCCAGATCTTGAGCGTAGCCGAAGCCGACAGGCATCGCGACAAGCAAAAGCAAACCCGCTCGGCCCAGTTTCATGACAACGCATCGCGTTTCGTCCTCCGTCGTCAAATCGCCTCGTCTACAAGCGCTTGATGATCACCGCGGTCAGGTCATCTTGTTGCTTGCTCCCATTGGAGAACCTGCTGACAGCATCGTAAAGCTGGGCGATGATTTCCTGTGAAGCCCGGTCTCGCGACACACGAATTACTTCTTTCGTTCGCCGCACACCGAATTGTTCCCCCTGATCGTTTTCCCATTCGAAAAAGCCGTCGGTGGCCAGCAGGACTATATCCCCCGCATTCAACGGGAGGTACGACGGGGGGTCGGAGCTGAAAGCGGGAACAATGCCCAAGGGAAGCGCATGTGCGTTCACCTCTGTAAATCGATCTTCCTCACGGGAATAAATAAAGAGGGGACCGTGGCCGGCGGAGAGGATTTCGATATCCGGACAGCCAGGACAGCATACAGCAGCCACGAAGGTCACGAATCGGGCTGGTGTGAGATCAGATGTGAGCGCCTGATGAATGTGTTCGAGAGCAGCCGGAAGATCCTGTGTGACGCTGAAGCTGGTTCGTGCGTATGCGTGGCACACTGCCGCGAGTAATGCAGGACCAATGCCGTGACCAGTGACATCTGCTAGGCTGACAACCAGCCTTCCGTCAGGAAGGGTTTTCCAGTCAAAGTAATCGCCGCCAGTGTCATCGGCCGGTCGGTTCCAACCGGCAATGTCGAACCCTGCAATTTGAGGCCGCTCCTGGGGGAGGAGTGACTGCTGGATGGAGCGGGCCACCTGCAGATCGTGTTCGATAGCCTCCAGCTTCCGCTTGGTCTCTGCCTCCCGAAGGGCCGCCTGGACGTGCTGCCGGATTTGCCCCGCAACAGCGCCTGCCACAATTCCACCTACCAGAAGGGTAATCGCATTCAGGCTTACGCTGGTCTGAGTGACGGGGGCCGCACTACCAGCAACTGGAGGTCGCCAACCTAGGTACAAAGCGGCGCAAATGTAGGTAACACTCGCGACAGTTCCGGAGAGAATGCCGATCCCAGGATCCAATCGCAGGGTGGAGAGAATAATAAAGATAAAGAAAACGAGCACCGCTGGACTAACCAGGGGACGATAGGCAACCTCCAACTGCGTGCTGGTCAGGAATGCCATTGCGAATGCTGGGATTGCGGTTTCTACAATCGTGCTGAGAATCCAGAATCGATCAGGAAGACTGCCTTTCGCCTTCAAGGTGAGATCTACCCTGCGCAGCATCCAGAGCTCATAACTGATAACGATGGCAGCCAGGAGGAAGCTCCACACCCAAGGAGTGCTCCCAGGGGCAGTACGAATGACAAATACCCGCACGACCGTCACAACGATAAAGATGGCAACGAAGCCCAGGACAGCGAGAATGCGGAGACGCTCACTCCGCAGCTCAGCGTTCTGGAAGGCAGGCGACTTGATTTGATCTTGGTGCATGATTAACACCGAACAGTTAGTTTTCCAGGTTGTCCAAAAGCACGACTACAGATCGCGCCTCAAGCCGATAGGTGGGACCAGCGACGGCGCGCGCTGTTTTGCCATTCGACGATGTCCAGAGGCGATTCCAGAGCGGTATCGATCCAACGACACCACGGATTTCCGCCGCGGTCATCCAGAGATGGCAGTTCGAACTCAAGCCAAAGTTGACGCTCTGCTCCGCCTCGCGTTCCTTGTGACCGTAGATCTTTGGGCTTCCAACGATTCGGTCCGCGATGCGCACTACTGAACCATTCTCGCCACAGAAGAAGCTTCGGATATCGTCGCGGAAGCGGCCATTCCACTCCTTCCAACTGTCACCGATGAAACTGCCCACCTGTAGAGCCCGGCTGCATCCCAGGCCTCGGCAATAAGTTTTGTACCAGCGAGCACCGGATCGGACTCGATGTCCCACAGTACGGGAGGAGTGGACATCAAGTGACCTGCCGAGTCGCGTGAGAGGATGGATGCCAGGTCGAGGCGGAAGCCGTCAACGTGCATCTCGTTGACCCAGTAGCGAAGACTATCCACTATCATTCGACCGACGATGGGATGATTGGCGTTGAGTGTGTGCCCACAGCCGCTGTAATTGGCATACCTTGAGCGGTCTTGCTCAAGGATGTAATAAGCACTGTTTTCGAATCCGCGAAAGCTCAACGTTGGACCGTTGTGATCGCCTTCCGCAGTGTGGTTGAACACCACGTCTAGAATGACTTCGATCCCCGCGCGATGAACGGCTTTGACCATGTCGCGGAACTCATTGACCGGGCCAAGCGGGTCCTGCCGCGAACTGTAGGTCTGGTGGGGCGCAAAAAATGAGACCGGCGCGTAGCCCCAGTAGTTGACCAGCCCCGCTGGGCAATCCTGAGCATCGAACTGAAAAACCGGCAACAGTTCGACAGCGGTGATACCGAGATCCCAGAGATAGGGAATTCTCTCGATCAATCCCGCATACGTGCCGCGAATGTTCTCGTCGAGGCCGGAGCTGGGGTGGCGGGTGAAACCTCGGACGTGCATTTCGTACACGATGGTCCGCGACGAGGGTTTCTTCAGCGGCGTGTCGCCTTCCCAATCGTAGGGGTGCGGATCGATTACCACACTCTTCATGGCCGTCGCTGCGTTGTCGCCTTTCTGGCGGGCCACTTCGCGACTGTAGTTCTTGGGGACAACAACTCCACGACCGTATGGATCCAGCAAGACCTTTGCAGTCTGAGCTGCGTTCAACCAGCCTTCCCATCCGAACATCTTCGTCTGGAAAGAAGGCCGGTGGCCAAACGGTAGGATGCAAAGAGGCTGGTTAAAACCAAGGCTTGTCATGTTGCCTCCCTCAGCTTTCGATAGCGACGGATCAGAGTGCTGGTTGAGCTATCATGCTGAAGCTCGGGCTCCGTTGTGCTCTCGAGTTCAGGAATAATTCGTTGTGCTAAAGCCTTGCCAAGCTCGACGCCCCATTGGTCGAATGAATTAATATTCCAAATCACCCCCTGCGTGAACACAGAGTGTTCGTAAAGGGCGACCAATTTGCCCAGCGTTTCTGGCGTGAGCCGCTCGGCTAGGATCGTGTTCGACGGCCGGTTACCTTCGAATACCCGGTGGGGCACGAGCCAGTCCGGCGTGCCTTCAACCTTGACCTCCTCGGGGGTGTTACCGAAGGCGAGCGCTTCACTCTGCGCGAAGGCATTCGCCATCAGTATGTCGTGGTGACGTCCAAGCGGATGGAGTGGCTGTCCGAATGCGATGAAGTCGCAAGGTATGAGCCTTGTTCCTTGATGAATCAGCTGATAAAACGAGTGCTGCCCGTTAGTGCCTGGTTCGCCCCAGTAGATGGGGCTGGTTGCATGAGTAACCTCTGTCCCAATCAGCGTAACGTGCTTGCCGTTACTCTCCATCGTCAACTGCTGCAAATATGCCGGGAATCGCTTGAGATACTGCTCGTAGGGCAAGACCGCAATCGTTTCGGCACCGAAGAAGTTGGTGTACCAGACTGCCAGGAGGCCCATGAGCACCGGCAAGTTATGCTCGTAAGGAGAGGCGACAAAGTGCATGTCCATCTGATGGAAGCCGTCTAACATCGCGCGAAAATTCTCAGGACCAGTAGCAAGCATTGTGGATAGCCCGATTGCCGAGTCCATGGAGTAGCGCCCGCCCACCCAGTCCCAGAACTCAAACATATTCATCGTATCGATACCGAACTGCGCCACCTCCGTTGTATTCGTCGAGACGGCGACAAAATGCTTAGCCACTGACTTTTCGTCTCCCCCAAAACCGCTGACTGACCAGGTACGAGCCGTACGGGCATTCGTCATCGTTTCGAGCGTGGTAAACGTTTTTGAACAGATTATGAACAGCGTCTCGGTCGGATCAATATCCTGGACAGCTTCAAAAAAATCTGTACCATCGACGTTAGAAACGAACCGGAACGTCATAGACCGATCGCTGTAAGGCTTTAGCGCTTCGTACGCCATGACAGGACCTAAATCGGAGCCGCCGATACCGATGTTGATAACGTGGCGAATACGCTTGCCGGTGTGACCTTTCCACTCGCCGCTGCGGACGCGATTGCAGAAATGAGTCATCTTTTCGAGCACGAGGTGGACTAGTGGAACTACGTTCTCGCCATCAACGAAGACGGACGCACCTCTTGGCGCACGGAGTGCCACATGCAGGGCGGCACGCTTTTCAGTGGTATTGATCTTCTCCCCGCGGAACATGGCATCGATCCGAGATTGCAGACCGGACTGTTCTGCCAGTTGAAGAAGGAGCCCGAGGGTATGGTCTGTGATTCGATTCTTTGAGTAGTCTAGATAGATACCCGCGCCATGGGCGCTCATGCGCTCCCCGCGCGTAGGATCGTTGGTAAAGAGCTCCCTGAGATGTAGGTCCCGGGCCCTCTTATAGTGAGCTTCGAGAGCCTTCCATGCCGGTTGTTTTATGTGCAGGCTCTTAGTGATTCCTTGTACGTGCGCTGCCATATTCGCTTACCCTTCGTCTCCCTGTAGTTGCTGAAAATAACGATTCCCGAGCTGGCGAATTGTGCAATCACCTCTTCACAATCTCCTCCGTCTGGTGGGAACAGCACACCGAATTCGGTGTATTCGGCGAGAGCCTTAGTGCGCCCTCGGGCACGGTGTTTACCGTAAACGGCGCAGGGAGACTGTTGACATACGGAATGTCCGAACCACTGGGATTCTTAGTTTCGGTGCTGGCCCGCAGCGGTCGTCGGGGGCGAGCGCCGAGGTCATTTACCCGGTGCCAGCGCGGCGAGCTGAGCAGAGTGCGGCATGCCTTGTACGTCCTCCTTGCCATCGTGATACTGAGGTAGTTGCGCAGTGTCTCAGGAACATTGGAAACAACCGCGGGACCACAGCCATATTGCTGGATGAGTTTCACAATCCCCTGGGGTATTGTTGGGATTAGGACGACTGGTAGGGTTTTTGTACCCAAGGAACTTTTGGGACTCAACACGCTTGTTGTACTCATCGAAGTGTCCTTTTCGGGCATATCAATCTTTTGTTGGAAGCTACGTGTTATTCATGCGGCTTTCTTCTTCACTAAGGTGATTCCTGGCGTGAGCCGGCCCCATGCCAAGGCGACGCACGCGATGACAATCGTCTGAAATAGTGCGTAAGCGGTTGCGGAAGTAATTGCGGCTGTGCCGGGAAAGCTGCCCGTAGCGATGACGAGGCTGACGCCAACATTGCGTACGGATGTCGTGAGCACCATGCCCTTTGGGCCTTCGCACGGACGTCCTCCCATCAGCCGACCGGCTGCCATACTAGCGATCACCAGACAGAGCATCCCGAGGTAACCCCTTAGGCGAATTTCCCGCAGCATCCGGAACTGAACTGCGATGATGACCGCCAGAGTCAGCAGGTTGAGCGCCAGACTCAGCACACTCGCCGGTTTCTTCAGCCTGTCCGCCAATAGAGGGCGGCGGTGGCGAATCCATAGCCCCAGGCATAAAGGCAATAATTGCGCTCCGAGCAGAGTACCTACCATCTTGAACACATTAATATTCAGCGCAGTATTACCCGCCACCAGGGGAAGCAGGAATCTGAGAAGCAGAGGAGCAATGATCGCCGATGATGCCGCCAGGATGACCATTAATCCCACCGCGAGAGTAGCGTTTCCCTTAGCCATCACCGTGAACGGCGGCCCGTAAGGCGCTCCCGGACACACCGCAGCGACAAGAAAACCAGCAGCGACCATCGGGTTGGCGTGAAACAACACCAACAACCCAACTGCTGCCCCGGGGACAAGAATGTAGTTTGCCAATAGCGCACGCGCGACCAAGCCCCAGCTTTTGCTCACACGGAGCACATCGGAAACCGTCACGCCGAGCCCAATGGTGACCATCATTTCGATAAGCGTGGTCGCCGCGAGTAAGTTGATGAGTTGGTCGACCGTCATTGCGATCTCTCCGGCATCAAACCCCTTCTTAACTCTGCGAGGGCACAGTTTCTTTCCCCTGCCGCAAATGCTGGAGCCTTAACGCATCGATAATTCCTGCTCCACTCGGTCTACAATTTAGAGGGCATGCGCCATGCCCCGAAATGACGCAAGACTCGACTCAAACACGAAATCACTCATCCGCTGCAACACGGAGTGCAACAACCGAAGGTTAGGAGGGAGATGATGCAGCGGCTACTGACAGAAGTGACAGCTCTCGACTAAAGGCTCGCCGGGATATTTCCCAGAGTTCCGCTCATTACCCTGGTGACGATCTGCCACACCAAGAGAAGGTGGTGGTGGACAGAACAAAGACACGTCAGAAATGGAACCCGAGTGATAGAACCACTGTCGGGTCGGTCCAGCCAGCATTGAATATGTATGTGGTGAAATCCACTTTCTCTTGGGACAAGCCGATCAACAACCCGCGCTGGATATCGAGGTCGGTGTGATAGGCCTTCGTCCGCTGTGCTACGAGACCTGCTCGACACCATTCGGCGGGGGAATAGCTCATTTCCATCCAGCTATAGAAAAAACTTCCTGCATAATTCCTTGTGTCGAACACATATTCGCCTTCGGTGGAGAGTTCACCACGCTTCCAGGTGAGCGAGGCCTTGTATCCGGGAGCAATCCCGGCCGTGTTCCCGAAGACTCCACCAATCATTGGGGTGACCTCCAGTGCTAGTTTGTCACCGGCACTGAAGTTGTAACCAAACCACAATGAGCCAGTCTCCTTATCCTCGTAGTTGTAGCGTGCTCCAAAGTGAAGTTGCTTGCTATCCGCAGTGAAAGTTGGCAAGGCATAGGAACGGTCGTGGGGCACGATGTAACCATATTGAGATAGAGAGACCACTGGTCAGCACGGGAATCGGGCGAATTTGTGGGCGCACTGGTGGTTGTCGTTTGGGCTGCGACTTGGGCCACCAGTAGAACAGCCAGCGCGAGAGTCACCGGAGGTTGCGTGGCCATTATCCTCCGAGAGAAATTGTGATCCCGACCATGGCGCAGCCGAGAAGAACCATCGCGAGGGCCATTTTCCTAGGGCGATAGCCAGCGTATCTCCCAAATGCGTATCCCGTCAGGAACAGCATCACGACAGCAATTCCATTCGAGGTACGCAGCGCGAGTTTGGCATCAGCGATCAGGGCGAAGGGGATTACCACAGGCAACGTGGCCAGGACAACAATCAGGAATACACCGAGTGCGCCCAGCCAATCTTCCTTCTTAAGGCGGGGTCGCCGAGGCAGGTCTGGCATTTGGTTCAATTTCTGACGAATTATCTCGAGCTCTGACGAAGACAACACCGAAACCAGCACAGGAGGCAATGCCTGGGCAATAATCTGGTGTGCCTCGGCAGGGCTCGATACCTGCCGCAACGCCCCTAGCGTCAAGATGCCGTGCCCTTGCGCACTGAAGGAAGCCATCAGATAGAAGACCGCGTCGATAATGCCCCATGCGAAGTTGCAGCCCAGCGCGCCCACCAGCATGGTGCGTACTTCCTCACGGCCCGCATCCGCCACACTGAACGAACAGGTAAAGGTGAGGACCATGATCAGCGCAAACAGGATCTCGGAGATTCTCTCCATCGGTTCGAGTACGCGTCTGGGCCTGTTCGTGAGGGTCTCGAACATCGCTGTCAAGCACCTCCTATTGCTGCCACCCGCCCCCCAGTGCGTTGTAGAGTTGCACCATTGCCAGCCGCTCATTGAGTTGAGCCTGGGCCAAGCTGAGTTGGGCGTCGAAGTAACGCGTATCGCTGTCGAGGACTTCGAGGTAACTCGTCACTCCACCCTGGTAGCGCATATTAGCTAACCGAGTGGCATCCTGTGCCGAGTTGGTGAGTAGTTCCTCCTGTGCACGGAATTCCTGATTCTTACGATAGGCGACAAGGGAGTCAGAAACCTCGCGGAAGGCCTGTTGAATTGACTGTTGATAAACGAGTACGGTTTCCTGCTGCTGTGCTTCCGTCAACCTGACATTAGAGCGGATTCTGCCACCGGTAAAAATAGGTTGAAGTAATTGGCCACCAAAACTCCACAAGCCTGCGGGGCCGGTGAATAAATTAGTCAGAGCCGGGCTCTGGTAGCCACCGACGGCGGTCAGCGTGATCTGCGGAAAATAAGCGGCCTTCGCAACACCGATGCGCGCGTTGGCGGCCACCAATTGTTGTTCTGACGATTGAATGTCAGGACGCCTCTCTAGCAGCGAAGAGGGGAGCCCTGCGGGCACCACCGGCAGAAGGGAGTTCTCCACCAGCGGCTTGCCCCTGGTGACAGGTGCAGGATTCTTACCCAGCAGGACACTGATGAGGTTCTCTTGCTGCTCGGTGCGCCTCTCGAGATCAGGAATGGCTGCCGCGGCCGTGTATACGAGTTGCTCAGACTGACGAACGTCGAGCAAGGAGGTTGTGCCCCCCCTTGCTCGGACTTCCACCAGACGCAACGACTCCCTGCGCGAGCCAAGAGTGCGACGGGAGATCTCCATTTCCAAATCCAGTTCCAGCAATTGGAAATATGCGGCAGCAACATTACTGACCAGGCTGGACATGACGGCCTTCCGGCCCCATTCCGCAGCCAGCAGAGTCGCCCGTGCTGCCTCGGTAGCGCGCCGGAACTTGCCCCAGAAATCCAGTTCCCAAAATAACGAGAGGTTCACCTGGGAAGGGCTGGTCTCGAAGGCCGGTGTGATCCTCGTCGCCGGCAGTCTTTCGTTGCTGCTGGATGCGCCCCCGGTGATAGTCGGGAATTGATCGGCCCGCGTAATGCCCAGCAGTGCTTGTGCCTGAAGCACACGCGCTGCTGCGATGCGTACATCGTAGTTTTGGGCCAGGGCCTCGCGGATCAGTTCCTGCAACTGCGGGTCCTGGAAAACCGTCCACCACTTTTCATCGCCGAAAGATGCGGCGGTTTGCGGGCCGGCATCCGGGGCATGCCCCCTGTAGGTGTCAGGAACGGTGACTGGGGGACGCTTGTACTTGGGGCCCAACGTGCATCCCGTCAGAAGTAGAAATGCGATTGGTATCAGCCAGTGTCTGCTGAACATGGCTAGTCCCCTTCCGACGGCAAAATAGCCGGCGCCCCCGCTGGCGTAACATGCTTCTTTTTCCGGTGGGCCAGTCGTTCGACTACATCGAAGCATACCGGTATGAGGAAGATAGCCACGATTGACGCTGCCAGCATGCCGCCAATGACGCAGGTTCCCAGTACACGTCGCGAGATGGCGCCCGCGCCAGACGCTGTCCAGAGAGGTACACATCCCAGGATGAATGCAAATGCCGTCATCAGAATCGGCCGCAAGCGCAGCTTTGCTGCAATCAACGCTGCCTCTTCAGCGGACTTGCCTTTGTCAAATTCCATCTTGGCGAACTCGACGATCAAGATGGCATTCTTTGCCGCCAAGCCGATCAGCATGACGAGTCCGATCTGCGCGTAAACGTTGTTCTCCAGGCCTCGCATCCAGAGGAACCAGAACGCGCCGAACACCGCGATGGGTGTTCCGAGTAGTACGCTGAAGGGCAACGACCAACTTTCGTACTGCGCTGCCAAGATAAGGAATACAAAGAGCAGCGACATGCCGAAGATCAGCGCCGGCGATACACCTTCCGCCGCCTTCTTCTCCTGGTACGACATACCCATATAGTCGTAACCCATCTCTGAGGGCATGGTAGTGGCAAAGGTTTCTTCCAGGGCTTTAATGGCCTGACCCGAGCTGTAACCTTGCGCAGCGCCTCCGTTGATCTGCACGCATCGGTAGAGGTTGTAACGCAGTGTGAATTCCGGGCCAGTGCGGGCTTTGATTGACGTTAACGCGCTCAACGGCACTGGCTGCCCGCCCTCGTTTGTCACATAGAATCGGCCTAAGTTTTCCGCCCGAGTCCGATAGTCTCCCTCAGCCTGAACGTAGACCTGCCATTGCCTTCCAAAACGGTTAAAGTAGTTGACCAATACGCCGCCCATAAAGGTCTGCAGCGTCTTGTAGACATCTGAAAGCTGGACGCCTTGCGCGATCACTCTTGGACGATCCACATCGACGTAAACCTGCGGGACCGTAGGCAGAGCAGTCGTATAGACCGTGGCCAGTTCGGGGCGCTTGCGTGCGGCCGCAAGAAACTTTTCCAGATTTTGACTCAGGAATTGTGGATCTTTCCCTGCGCGGTCTTCCAACATGAACGTAAAACCTCCGGAGGCTCCCACGCCCGGAATCGCTGGTGGTGGAAAGGAGAAGGCAACTCCTTCGGTGATCTTCGAAAGTTCCCGATTCAAGTGCTGCTTGATGGCCTCGTACTGCTCCTCCGGTGCCTTGCGCTCTGCCCACTCTTTGAGAGTTATCCAGTAAAAAGAACTGTACGTATTCTGGGCGCCGCTCAACATGCTGAAACCGAGCACGGCTGTCACCGAGTGAACACCCGGGGTCTTCATGATCATCTCTTCGATCTTCCGTGACGCGTCATCATTCCGCTGAAGTGAGGCAGCGTTAGGTAGCTGCAGGCCCGCGAATATGTATCCCTGGTCCTCGTCGGGCAGGAACCCGCTGGGTAGACGGGACCCGAACCATCCCGCTGCCAGGGCGACTCCGAGGAGCAGCAGCATGCTCAATCCAGCCTTGCGAATCAAGCCCCCGCACATACTGACGTAACCATCTGTAGAGCGGCCGAATACCCGATTGAACCAGCGGAAAAACGCTCCCAGAGGACCGCGGCTCTCCTTGCGGGGGCGCAACAACAATGCCGATAGAGCTGGACTTAACGACAACGCATTAAAGGCCGAAATGATCACTGAGATGGCAATTGTGATGGCGAATTGCTGGTACAAGCGCCCCGTGATACCCGGGATAAACGCCGTAGGCACGAACACTGCAGCGAGGATCAGAGCAATGGCGATGACCGGCCCGGAAACCTCTTCCATGGCCTTGAACGCGGCATCCTGTGGGGACATGCCGTGTTCGATATGGTGCTCCACCGCCTCCACCACGACAATAGCGTCATCTACGACGAGGCCTATCGCCAACACGAGTCCGAAGAGTGAAAGAGTATTGATGGAAAAGCCGAAAAATGGAAACACCACAAACGTGCCGATCAGTGAGACAGGTACCGCCAGCAGCGGAATTAGTGTCGCCCGCCAACCTTGCAGAAAGATGTAAACGACCAGGATGACGAGGAGGATGGCTTCAAAAAGGGTATGCTTGATCTCGCTTAGTCCTTCCGTAACCGCTAAGGTTGTGTCCAGCGCGATGTCGTATTCGAGATCCTGCGGGAATCGCTGCTTAGCCTCTTTCATCAGCTTGCGAACCCCGGCCGCCGTCTGAACGGCGTTCGATCCAGGCAGTTGGTATACGGCGACGACTGCCGCCGGCTTACCGCTGTACCGGCCAACAAGGTTGTACGTTTGCGACCCTAGATCTAGCCGAGCCACATCCTTCAAACGCACGATGGAACCATCGGGATTGGCGCGTATCACAATCTGGCCGAACTCCTCGGGAGACGGGAGACGGCCTTGGGCCAGGACAGCATAGGTGAACTCCTGCCCTTTCGGGACAGGTTCACCACCGATCTGTCCGGCAGGGTTTACTGTGTTCTGCGTCTGGATTGCCTTGACGATCTCGGGAACCGTGACACTCATTTTTGCAAGCCGGTCTGGTCTCACCCAGCAACGCATTGCGTACTGGCCAGCTCCGAACACTGTCACGCTCGCGATACCCGGCACTCGTGTTAGCTGGTCGTTCAGATTGATATAAGAATAGTTGGCCAGGAAGATGTTGTCGTAAGTTCCCTTTGGCGAATACAGGTTGACCAGCATCAGGGGCGCCGTTGTGGATTTCTGAACCGTAACCCCGTAGTTCACTACGTCGATGGGCAGCTGTGAATTCGCCTGGTTCGTACGCATCTGCGACAGAATCTGATCGGTGTTTGGATCTGTCTTGATATCGAAATTGACCGTGAGAGTAATCTGCCCATTGTTGGCATTGTTGGAGTACATGTAGTTCATGTTGTCCACACCGCTCATTTGTTGCTCGATGGGCGTGGCTACGGACTGCTCCACGGTTACAGCATCCGCGCCCGGGTAGGTGGCTTTCACCTGAATCTCTGGAGGGGCGATGTTTGGGAACTGGGCCGTGGGTAGGCGCCGCATGGCAACGATGCCAATGAGGACCATGAGAATGGCAATCACCATGGCCACGATAGGGCGCCTGATGAAGAAACTGGCCATAGCTCATTCTCCTTGTCCTGTGAGGTTGAACTGCTTGGGGCGAACGGTGACGCCTTCTCTGGCTTTCTGCATGCCTTCGGCAATCACCTGTTCTCCCGGCTTCACGCCCTCCGTAATGACCCACATCTGTCCCACACGTTCTCCGGTTCTTACGGGACGGATGCTAGCTTTGTTATCCGCACCAACCACAACAACGCTGTAGCTCCCCTGAGTTTCAACCACGGAACGCTGGGGCACTAGCAGAGCACTCTTAGCCGTACCGGTAACCGCACGTACCAGTCCGAACATTCCTGGACGCAAGATGCCCCCAGGGTTTTCGAAAGCACCAGCCAAGCGGATAGTTCCCGTTTTTACATCCACTTGGCGGTCGGCAAGTACGACCCATCCTTTTCGCGGGTAGACGCTTCCGTCCGAGAGAACGAGCTCAAGGATTTTTTGATTTCCCATCCGTTTCCTGCCCTCTGCCACGTCGCTGATTCTGTTGGCAAATCTCAGGTATTCCTGTTCGCTAACGGCAAAGTAGGCTTTGATAGGCTCCACCTGTGAGACGGTGGTAAGAATGGTGGTAGGTCCGACCAGGTCGCCGACTTGTCCTTTCGCCAGTCCAGCGACGCCATCCACCAGTGAGCGAACCTTAGTGAAAGCGAGGTTTAACTGAGCCTGGTCCAGCTGTGCCTTTGCAGCGGCCACTACCGCTTCCGCAGCTTCATTGGCCTGAATGTCGTTGTCCAGTTGTGCTTGTGGAATGGCGCTCTCTTTAGCCAGCGGTGTATCGCGTGTCACGTCGAGTTTGGTCTTGCCCAGTTGTGCTTTGGCTTGAGCTAATTGCCCTTTGACCTGTTCTAGGGTGGCTTCGAACGGACGCGGATCGACCTCGAAAAGCACCTGGCCCTTGTGAACCACGGTACCCTCCGCGTAGTTCTGCTTCATCAAGTAGCCAGTTACTTGCGGTTGGATCTGAGCGTTCACATAGCCGTCGAGGGTGGAGATGCATTCGGTGTAAAGGGGAACGTCCTGTTGAACGACCTGGGCAACTTCCACCTCCGGAGGAGGTGTCGCAGGAGGTGCTTGTTTTTCTCCGCATCCGCCCAGCGACAATATGAGAGACGAGAGCAGAATGACGATGCATTGCCGAATTCGCCGGAAGGCTTGTAAGTGGCAGGAATCTGCGTTCTCGATATGAAGTCCAAAAAAACACGGCTCAGGTTTAATTCGCATGGGAAACTCCGGCGGAAGGAACTACTGAGAGCATGAGAGTTTCGCTTCGGAACAAACGGCTAAACGGTAGGAGACTGAGTGGCCAAATGAGCTGGCCAACGTCGCTGAGCGGAGCTGTATCATCTCGGTTGTTCATAGGACGCGAGTATTGCGAAGATTCGGTAGTGTCCTAAACACTACCGAAGATTCCAACATGAACCAAGAGAAGAGTAGAGGGCCTAAGATGTACGGAAAACTGGCAGAAGTTACAGTTGGCGCTGATCGCGGCAATGCCGTACGAGGGTTCAGCAATGGCAGCAGATATCCACGGAGGACACCTGTCCTGCCCATCGAGGTGATTACCAGACCATTTAGTGTGCTTTGCGAAGGTGGAGGCAGCCCGGCAACGCCCTGCACATTTTCGGAGATGTTGTTTAGGCAGCAAAGCATCCAGTCACCTTGCGCGTGATTCCTCGGACTTTTGTGGGAAAAGCCCCTAGAGGCATCTCGCTATTCGCACAAATTGAACTCTCACTGCTTCTTTCGTGGCAGGAATCTCCAGAAGCGTGTTCTTTAGCAAGCAGGAGTTGTCAGGTTTGTCGGTCGGCCTAAGCCCCGCGAGCAAAAGGGCGCTCCAGGGCCGAGGTCGGTCGCTAGTCGATGAGCAACCTCCCCAGCTACCGTATCTTCTTGTAGGGGCTGAACTAATAATTATAGGCACAGAGCTAAGAACTAATGACGGAAAACACTGCGCACCCTGCTAGCAGACACGGACGTCGACATCGGATACTCTCTACATCGTGTCATCTTCTTCGAAACTGGATCTGCAGCACTCAACCGCTCACGGAACAAGTGGCTTCAGCCAAAGGGAACACGCGAGAACCGTGCCTACCGTCCTGCTAGCTGACGATCACATAGAGCTGTTGCAGGCTGTTGCGCGGATGCTCGAAGGCAACTTTGAGGTTGTTGCCACGGCTAAAGACGGAAGGCGTGCCCTTGAACTTGCTCACAATCTTTCACCCGATGTTCTCTTACTAGACATTTCGATGCCGGTAATGAACGGAATCGAAGCCGCGTTGCATCTGAAGGAAGAGGGTTCATCGGCAAAGGTGGTATTCCTTACCGTACACGACGACCGTGACTTTGTAGAGGCTGCAATGTCCGCGGGAGCTCTCGGCTACATTTTGAAGCAGCGTCTTGCGGCTGACTTAATCCTAGGCCTCAAGACAGTTCTGGATGGTGATACCTTCGTCTCCTCATCCACGATCTTGCAATAGTCTGGAGCGAATTGCCTGTGACCGGATCATGTAGCGTACTCATCGGCCGTTAAGTGAGCAGCGGTCAATGAACTTCCCAAATGCTGCCAGGACTCATTCAGTCGATTCATGCGGTAAGTCGAGAACTAACCTCGGCAGCCAGGCGGATCCACACAAATCCCCTAACTGACACTGTCTCAAGACTTGGTCGCACACAGTCGAGCCCAACGCCATCTGGACAATGCCAAGCTATAACAGGAACTTCGGGCTCAGATTAGGCGAAGGAGTGGGGTTCTTTGCTCGCGCTGACACTGAATTACTGAGCAGCGGCCAGCCCCCGGTTTACCAGAACCTTGACCTCTACGCGCCGATTTGCAGACCGCCCTTGCGCGGTCTCGTTGGGCGCTGCCGGGTCCGCTTCGCCCATGGCCCCCGGTGCCACGATGCGCCTTACGGGAATGTTGCAGTTCTGGATCAAGAAAGCGATAACCTCCTGCGCCCGATCCTTACTCAATTTCTGGTTCATGGCGGGACTGCCCGACGAATCCGCGAATCCCTTCACCTCAACGAGATAGCCGGTTAGGTTCGCCGCAGTGTGAGCCAGATCGGTCAGGGCAGCCTTGTCCTTGTCGGAAATTGTTTTGCTGCCGATAGGGAAGTACACAATTGCCTCGCCCTTGTGTGTCAAACTCGGTAAGATCAGAAAAGCGTTTGGAAACATCCTGAATCTCTTGCTGGCTGGCTGCAATCTGCTCTTCATTGGCCCCGATCCTTTCCCGGTTGGCAGCGATCTCCAACTTGTTGGCCGCGATGTTTTGCTTGTTGACCTCGATGTTCTGCTGGTTAATCCCGACCGCCTGCTGTGTTGGGAACAAGCCAGCTTGAATAGTCTCGGCGGTCCGCAAATCATCACCAGAAAAAGTAATGGTCTTGGCCACTACTCGGTTCTGTGCGTCGCCAACTCCGTCAACGGAGACCTTGAGTCCCGGAATCAGGGCCGTAAAACTCATCTGTGTCTTGCGGAGGCCCAGGCCTTTTGGCTTCTGAGCTTTGGTGTCATCGGTGAGAACAACGGTGACGTTCGCGTGGGCCGTTTTCACTGTCAGCGTTTCTCCGGTTCGCCCTACGATCAACCCGCGAAGTTTGACCTTCTCACCGATGTCGATGCCGTGCATCGATCCTAGAGTCATCCAGCACAGCAGTACGGCTAGCGCTATCGACCATCTGCGAATCCCATGCATACATCACCTCATCAAGTGTAGATCGAGTGACTCGCCCGAGCCACAGGAAGCAGAGCAGATGCATGTTAGAAACACCAGTCGGCCACGTCCACTGACAAACTGACAGTTGTGATTTGTTTGTCAAGGAACCGAGGCCTAAAAGACGGGTCTAGGCACCTTTCGTCGGAGAACGCAAGATGCAAGGCCTTCGATCGCTGCCTAAAGTTGGGGAACCAAAATGCCATAACGGTTCGCGAATCTGACTATCGCCCCTTCTGGCACTTACTGCCACAACTGACAGTTATGCCCGCGCGTGACTGTGGTTAGCATGAACTAGCAGTTGTGCGGCGTTAAGTGCCTGATGGCCTCAGGGTCGAAGAGGGAACTTTGCTAATGTAACTGGAATTCACAATGGAACATCGTCACAGAGCCAGACTGCTGATTGCCGATGACCACACACTATTAGCTGAAGCCTGCAAAAGCCTTCTCGAACCTGAGTTCGAGGTCGTGGGAATCGCCGATAATGGAAGGACACTGCTTCGGCTAGCGTGCGACCTGAAACCCGAGGTCGTGGTCCTCGATATCGCCATGCCACAGCTGAATGGGCTTGATGCAGGCGATCAGATTAGGCGTCTATTTCCGGCGACTAAGCTGGTTTACCTGACAATGAACATGTCCCCGGAGGTTGCGGCTGAAGCATTTCGGCGTGGCGCTTCAGGATACATCGTGAAGAGTTCCGCAGCTGAGGAGTTGGTCAGAGCGATTCGGCGAGCCCTCAAGTCGGAGTCATATCTATCTCCGCTTATAACGAAGGAGACTGTTGAGTTCCTTTTGAGAAGCGGCGATTCTTCTGCCGAAGAGAAGAGGATTACGCGCCGCCAGAGCGAGGTTCTGCAACTGCTTGCGGAAGGTATGTCGATGAAGGAAATTGCCGGTGTCTTGAACTTGAAGCCTGGAACCGTAGCTTTCCACAAGTACAGAATCATGGAAAGCCTCGGATTGAAAACCAACGCGGAACTGCTTCAGTACGCCATCAAGCATCATCTGATTGGCTGAATGACGCGGAAGTCCCAGTCTGCGGCCGGTTCATCAGTTGACGCCAGCTTAAAACGACGCCCGCTTAAAACACAGAGCACCATTTGTGGAGGCGATGCAAACACCGCTTATATGGGGCGGGATGTACCGCATATGTGCACTCATAGAAACCTCTTCGCAACGTAGGGACAGCCCGCTCCTTTTTGAATATTGGGTCACCCTTTCCACTTTTGTTGCGTTTGTGCCGTCGTGCTCAGCACAAGAGACTGCGGCGCCCGCGGCCATGTTTTGATCAGAAACCTTGCCACCTATGACCAGCCTGAGAAAAAGAGAGACAACCACAAATCGCGCTTTTCGCCGAAGCTTTGATGCTGGAGTGGTGGCAGGTACTTGGAGGCCCCAAGATCGGCATCTCGCTCCAGAGGTACCGTGGCGTCATTGTCGCGTTTGATTTTCCATCATTCAGTTCATTGCTGATTCCTGAACCGGGAATCGGCAGATGCAGGATTA
>Ga0066653_10000036_pt1 | contig 30367 bp, 28 predicted proteins | sample GraSoiAngelo_102_FD_75173 | JGI IMG/M metagenome (GOLD analysis project Ga0066653, IMG submission 75173) | Grasslands soil microbial communities from the Angelo Coastal Reserve, California, USA - 14_0903_02_40cm | ecosystem: Environmental > Terrestrial > Soil > Grasslands | place: USA...
AGGAGCCTGCGCGGCAGAAACGACGATCTCAGGCGCGTTGCGCCGCTCGAAGTCGCAGGTCGTGACGTGGCGACAAGCATGCCGCGAGGCGGAGCAATCCACGCAGCCGCCCGTGGCGGCTAGGAGCCTGCGCGGCGGAAACGACGATCTCAGGCGCGTTGCGCCGCTCGAAGTCGCAGGTCGTGACGTGGCGACAAGCATGCCGCGAGGCGGAGCAATCCACGCAGCCGCCCGTGGCGGCTAGTCCGTGTACACATCGTCCACCACCCCCACCACCACCGACCGCACCGGCCCGTCCTTTGAGTCGAAGACCTGCCGCGCGCCGTTGCCTTCGTCGAGGACGAGGACGCGCTCGTCGGCGCCGGCGCCGACGGAGTCGGCGGCGATGAGGTAGTCGCCGTTGTCTTTCTCGATGACGAGGAGGCGCTTGCCTTCGTAGAAACGATGTTTGATCGTTCCGTGGATCTCGCCGATGACGCGTCCGAGAATCATGCGGTGATGTTGACTCCGTCGACGATGGCGATGATGGCGTGATCGACCGGGACGAACGTCTCGTCGAGCGCGAGCGCGGCTTCGCGGCCGCCTTCGTACGAAACGAGCTCGCCGACGCCGGCCATGCGCGTGGCATCGGCGGCGACGAGGGCGCTGCCTTTCGGCTGCAGTTTCTTGTCGAGCGGCTGCAGGATGAGCAACGGAACCCCGCGGAGGCCCGGCGTGATGACGCACGGAACGACTTGTCCGATCACGCGGCCCAACAGCATCAGGCGATCTCCCCGTCGAGCTCGAGAAGCGGCGCGGCCTCGAAGCGCGTGGTCAGGATGATCTCGCGCTCGACGACTTCGTGCGGCGCGGCGATCAGGCGATGCGAGAAGCCGCGCGGCGGCGGAGCGTAGCCGGTGCTGCCGCGCGCGAGGTCGGCGGCAACTTCGATGTCGTGCAGGTCGCCCGCGAAAAACGCGATGCCTTTTCCTGCGAGGCCGGTGTCGGAAAGCCGCAGTTCGAGGAGATCGACGGGCGTGCCTTTCAGCGCGGCTTCAGCGGAGCGCACGACGGATGCGGCGGTCTCCGTTTCGATGATGAGCAGCGATCCGGTCGACTTGTGGCGCGCGCCGAATGCGGCCTCGAAGAGTACGGGATGCACGTCGGGAAGAAACGTGTGATCGATGATCGACGTGCCGACTTTCGCGAGCGCTTCTTCGAGCGACTCCGCGGTCGATCCCGTCGAGCCGCCGAAGACGACGAGGTAGCGTCCGCGCGTGACGGTGCCGGCGCGGACGAATGCGATCGGCGCCTTCTTCAGAATCGCGTCGACGGCCCAGACTCCGGACGGGATGTCTTCGAAGTCGAGCACGGCGAGCGCCGGGGTTTTTTTCATTGGTTCTCGTTTCGACGGCAGATGGCGGATGGCAGATGGCGGAAAAAACAAACGCGGTTCATGTCTGCCATCCGCCATCTGCCATCTGCCATCGGATTTTCATCACGTGATCCTGAAGTGACCGACGACGACGCAGCGGCGCCAGCGCGAGAACGAATGCGGACCGGTCATGCCGTCGCCGGTGGGGCTGGCGATGGTGAACGAGCAGTAGCCTTCGCCGTCGAGCCCGAGGCCGGCTTGCGAGCGCCCGTTCTTCACGAAGATCGAGCAGTCGCACATCTTGGCCATGCGCGAGAGGTTGTCCATGTTCTTCGAGTGCATCACGGCCGTGTGCCTATTGCCGCCTTCGGCTTCGATCGCCAGATCGATCGCGCGATGCGCATTCGCCACGCGCGTCACCGGCATCACCGGCATCATCTGCTCGGTCCAGATCAGCGGATGGTTCTCATCGACTTCGACGACGACGGAGCGGACCGAGTCGGGAACGTTCATCCCCATCTTGCCGAGGATCACCGACGCATTCTTGCCAACGAGGTTCTTGTCGATCCTCGCGCGCTGCCTCGGCCCGCGCATTTCCTCGAACACGACCTTCTCGAGTTGCGGCAGTTTTTCTTTCGGCAGCACGACCGCAAGGCCGGTCTGCGACATTGCGTTGAGAAGCGCGTCGGCCACGGAGGCGACGACGACCGTTTCTTTCTCGTCGGTGCAGATGATGTTGTTGTCGGTCGACGAGCCCATGATGATGTCGTGGGCGGCCTTGCCGATGTCGGCCGTCTCGTCGACGACGACCGGCGGATTGCCGGGGCCCGCGCAGATGGCGCGCTTGCCGCTCGTCATCGCGACCTTCACGACTTCGCCGCCGCCGGTGACGACGACGAGGCGCACGCCGGGATGCTTCATCAGCTCCTGCGCCGACTCGATCGTCGGAACGGCGATGCCGGTGACGACGTTCGGCGGTCCGCCGTTGGCCATGATCGCTTTGTTGATGAGCGCGATCGTCTGCATGCAGCAGTTTTTCGCGTAGGGGTGAACGTTGTAGACGACGCTGTTGCCGGCGGCGAGCATGCCGATGGTGTTGCAGATGATCGTCGACGTCGGATTCGTGACCGGCGTGATCGCTCCGATGACGCCGAACGGCGCGGGCTCGGTGAGCGTGAGTCCGTTGTCGCCGGTGACGGCGGCCGCCTGCAGATCTTCGAGTCCCGGCGTGCGGTCGGTGACGAGCGTGTTCTTCATCACCTTGTCTTCGTAGCGGCCGAAACCCGTTTCTTCGTGCGCGGCCTTCGCGAGCGCGGATCCGTTCTCGCGCATCGTCGCGCGGATGGCCTCGATGATTTTTGCGCGCTGTTCGAGACGCAGCGCCGCGAATGCGACCTGCGCGACTTTCGCGGCGGCGACGGCTTCGTTGACGGTGGTGAAGACGCCGAGGTCGGAGCCGTAGGCGGGCGATGGTGACGGCGAGTAACCGGCGGGCTGAGAGCCCGCCGCTCCACCACCACCGCGAGAGATATCGGCGGCGATTTTCCGCGCGATCTCGTCGATTTCCTGATCGGTCAGTCGCGTAGCCATCAGTCAGCTCACTTCTTGTACTTCTCGCAGTCGCCGACGCACCAACTGTCGACGATGGCGAGGATCACCGAGTCGACCGGACGTTTGTCGGTGACGGAGGTCTGGCGCGCGGAGCTTCCGGCGGCGATGAGGACGATCTCGTCCGGGCCGGCGCCGACGGCGTCCGCCGACACGAGCGCGGTTCCGGTCTCCTTCCCCTCTTCATCGAGAGGACGCACGACGAGGAGCTTGATCCCGTTGAGGCTCTCCTCCTTGCGCGTGGAGACGACGCTTCCCACGACTCTCGCGAGTTGCATGGCTCGGTTCCCTTCGCGGACTTCGCGTTACTTCGACTTGCCGGCCGGCGCGGGTGTGCCGCGTCCGAGCGGCATGACCACGTCGACCTGATCGTGCGGACGCGCGATCACGTGCACGGCGACGACGTCGCCCACGCGTCCCGCCGCGGTCTGCGCCGCGTCGCACGCCGCGCGAACGGCCGCGACGTCTCCGCGCACGATGATGGTCGTGTATCCGCCGCCGGTTTTCTCATACGAGACGAGCTCCACGCGCGCGGCCTTCACCGCGGCGTCGGCCGCTTCGACGACGGCCGCGAACGAGCGGGTTTCGATCATTCCAAGTGCATCGGTCATGAATCCTCCTTAAAAGCAGAAATCAGAAAGCAGAAAGCAGAAATCGTTCTGCCGGCTGTTTGCTGATCTGCCTCGTTTTCATTTCTGCTTTCTGCTGTTTGCTTTCTGCTTTTCGTGCCTCAGGCCTTGCCCTTGCGGCCACTGATACTTTCAATCGCTTGCTCGGCCGCCCGATATCCGACGTCGATGTCGCGCTCTTCGCCGCCGAGGAGCACGCGGCCGAAGCTGCCGAACGCGCGGACCTCGAGGACGTTGATGTTCGCGGCTTTCTCCGCCTCGTTCGCGGCGATCGCGGCGTAGCCGGCCGGCGCGCATTCGAGGACGTAGAGCGACTGGCCGGGCACGATCATGTCGCCGTGCCGCGTGCGGTTGATGAGCTGCGTGTGATAGTCGTGGATGTTGCGGATCACCTGGCTCGAGGTGATCTCCGGCTTGATACGCTCTTCTTCCTTGAGATTGAGGAGGTCGAGAATCGCGAGCCCGGCCTGCCGCACGTCGGCCTGCGAGTCGGAGTGCAGCTCCAGCATGCCGTAGAGGCGCTCGATGATCATCATGCCGGGACGGACGTCCGTCGCTTTCAGCGCGGCGTCGGTGACGCGCATGATGTCCATGCCGGGCGCGACTTCGACGAAGAGCGATGCCTGTCCGGGAACGGGGAGAAATCCCTGTGCGACCGTCCCCAGAAACGAGGCGAATTGCGGCTGGAGGCTGTCGATGAAGACGTAGCAGCGTAGCTCGCTCACTTCTTACCTCTTCCCGGCCATCTGCGTGGCCTCTTGAAGAATGTTGACGCTGTTGGAGCTGCCGACGCGCGTCGCGCCGGCTTCGACCATCTTCATTAAATCGGCGTACGTGCGCACGCCGCCCGACGCTTTCACGCCGAGCTTGCGCGGCGCCACCGTGCGCGCCATGAGACGAATGTCCTCGACCGTCGCGCCGCCTTTGGAGAAGCCGGTCGACGTCTTCACGTAATGCGCACCGGCTTTCATCGCCAGCTCGCAGGCGCGCACTTTTTCTTCGTCGTTGAGAAGCGACGTCTCGATGATCACTTTGCAGAGCGCGCGCGCTTCGTTGCAGACTTCGACGACTCCGCGGATGTCGCGCGCGACGATGCGATCGTCTTTGCTTTTCAGCGCGCCGATGTTGATCACCATGTCGATTTCCTGCGCGCCTTCGCGCAGCGCGCGGCGCGCTTCGAGGAGCTTGATCTCCGGAGCCTGCGCGCCGAGAGGGAAGCCGACGACGGCGCAGACTTTGACGGGCGTACCGCGCACGAGCGCTTTCACTTTCGGCACCCATACGGCGTTGACGCAGACCGCGAAGAAGCCGTACTGCACCGCTTCTCTGCAGAGCTTCTCGATCTCTTCCGCGGTCGCTTCCGGTTTGAGGAGCGTGTGGTCGATGAGCTTCGCGACTTTGTCCGGCGGGAGCAGCGCGCCGGCAGGTGCGGCGCCGCCGCCCTGCGCAAGGATCTCCCGCACGCGATCCGTGATCCGCCCAATATCCTCGGCCGACAAGTCCTTGTCCGTGGGAACCACGCCGCTACGCCCTCCCCTTTTGTCGAGATCCCGGATCATTTTGACGCGCGCGCGATGCCGGTCGACGGTGCATTCGGTGTTGAGGAAAACGTCGACGATACGTTTCGCCGCCGGTACGTCGACCTGCCCCGCGCCGAGCGTCAAGACGTTCGCATCATTATGCTCGCGGCTGTTTCGCGCAAGTGCTTCGTTGTAGGCGGCGGCAGCGAGGATGCCGGGGACTTTGTTCGCCGTCATCGCCGAGCCGATTCCTGCGCCGTCGATCATGATGCCGAACCGCGCGCCGCCCGACGCGACGAGCTCCGCAACGGCTTTCGCGATTTTCGGATAATCGACGGGATCCTTGCTGTTCGTGCCGAGATCGCGGATCGAGTGGCCCTGCTCGCGAAGATGGTTTTTGAGCTGCTCTTTGAGCTCGAAGCCGCCGTGGTCCGCACCGAGAGCGATCGTCGCCAAGGCGGCGGAGATTACCACGTCCTTTCCGCGCCCCTCGTCCCGTGCCCGCGCCCGCGCCCGGGGCGGGCGGGGAACGTCGTCGGTTCGCCCGCCCGCCCCGGGCGCGGGAGCGGGCACGGGCGCGGATAAATCCAGTGGAGCGGCGGCCGCTTCGGCCGCCGGATTCTCGCGAGGGGTCGGCGGCCGAGAGCGGCCGCCGCTCCACAAGACCGTCACGGCGGGTCGGCCAAGGCGCGGGAGATTACGACGAGCGCTCCCGTGCCCGCGCCCGTGCCCGCTTCCGCGCCCGGGGTGGGCGGTGAGCGAAGCGACGACGTTCCCCGCCCGCCCCGGGCGCGGAAGCGGGCGCGGGCACGGGCGCGAGTGAATCCAGTGGAGCGGCGGGTCGGCCGCTAGCTGGCGAAACGACGCGCGAGTTGGAGCACGCTTCGATCGTCCTGCGGTTTGCCGACGATCTGAAATCCGAGCGGCAATCCGTTCGCATCGATGCCGCATGGGACGCTGATCGCGGGGAGGCCGTAGTAGTTCGCGAAGAGCGTGTTTTCCGGAGAGAGGGCCTGCGGATTTCCGCGTGCGTCTTCGATGCGCGGGACGGTGGTGGTCGTCGTCGGAAGAACGAGCAGGTCGATGTCTGCGAATGCGCGATCGGCGACCGAGGCGCGATCTTCTTTGATGTTTTCGAGATTGCGCGGATCGGCGGGTGGTACTTTCGCTTCGCGGAGCGAAACGCCGCGCAATTGTCCGACGGCGCGCTCGAATGCGTTTCGCACTTCCGCGTCCGCTTTGAAATTCGTGGCGACGCCGACGCGGAATTCGCGATCGGTTTCGAGCGGCGCGAATGATTTTTCCGTCAGGGCCTCGAGCATCATCGCGATGTCTTCGACACTGCGCGCGGTGATGCCGGCGTGACCGAGCCAGACGATCATCTCGTCGGGCGGCTGTGTGCCTTCGAGGATGCCGCTCATCGGGATGAGACCGTACGTCCCCTTGAATCCGAGGACGCCGCAACATGCGGCAGGCAATCGACACGATCCGATCGCGTCGGTGTCGAGCGTCGCGACGCACATCCCCGTCGCGACGGCCGCCGCCGATCCGCTCGATGAGCCGCCGGCGATGTAGTCGGGATCATGCGGATTGCGCACGGGACCGAAGAAACTCTCGAGTCCCGTCGTGCCCATCCCGAGTTGATGCATGTTCGTTTTGCCGACGATGATCGCGCCGGCTTGCTTCAGCATCGCGACCGCCGGCGCGTCTTTCTCGGGAACGCGATCTTTGAAGTGCTCGAACGCGCCGGTCGTCTTCACGCCGGCGGTGTCGTAGAAGTCCTTGATCGCGATCGGAACGCCGTGCAGCGGTCCGGGAAACAGGTTGCTCGGTTGCGCAGTCGCGCTGTTGCGCAGCGCACGCCCCGTCGACCGCGTAACTGCGCGACCGCGCAACCATTCCGAGGTTTCCGCGTCGGCGTGTCTCGCGGCGTCGAGCGCCTCATCATGCAACACGGTGATGAACGCGTTGACACGCGGGTTGTGCTCGCGGATGTTCGCGAGGCACTGCTCGACGAGCTCGACGCTCTTGCGCTGACGCGCGTTCACTCGACTCAGTGACCGACGCCGGGATCGTCGAGCAGCGTCGGTCCGACCGGCTCATGCGCCGGCGCGGAACGATGCCGCAGTGGCGCATCCAGGCGCGGCGTCCAGCTCGTGCCGTTCCACACCCACGTGTCGGAGTAGTAGAAGCCGGCGTAGCCGCCGAAGAGCACGATCTCCTGCCGCACCGGATCGAAGGCCATCGCTCCGTTCTGCCGCGCGTACGGCGAAACGGTCGGATTGAGCTTCGTCCATGAGTTCGAAGCGCCGTCCCAGCTCCACGTGTCGTTGTCGTAGAACTGCGTGCGGTTGTCCGTCGCAGTGTCGAGCACCGAGTGCAGTCCGCCGAACAGCAGCAGCTTTCCGGTGCGCGGGTCGATCGCGATCTGCGCGCCGAAACGCTCGCCCGGCGTGTTGCTGACGTTGAGCTTCGTCCAGCCGTTTCCATCGAACGAATACATGTCGCTGTAGCGCGTGATGCGCTCGTCGATGCTGCCGCGTCCGAGACCGCTGTAGAAGATGGTCTTGTGCGCGAGCGGGTCGTACCACATCGCCATCGAGCTGCGGTTCGGCGGACGGTTCTTCTTCACTTCCGTCCAGTCGGTGCCGTCCCACGTCCAGGTGTCCTGGCGATAGTTCGTCTCGTCGAATCCGCCGAAGAGCACGGTCTTCTTGATGTTCTCGTCGTAGACCATGGCGGCGAGACGACGTGCGGTCGGCGTGTGCTTCGGCGTCGGCGTGGACCAGGCCGTGCCGTCGAACTCGAAGATTTCCGAGGAGCCGCTGCAGAAGACGACGAGCTTCGAGCGATCCACGTCGTATGAAGAGAGCGGTCCGTTACATTCGGTCGGCGCGTTCGCGAATCCGAGCGGGTACCAGAAGCCGTTCTTGTAGGCCCAGAAGCGGCGCTGCGCGTTGTTCGACGGATCGAAGTCGTCGAGGTAGAACGTGCCGAACTCGCTCAGCCCGCCGAAGAGCCACGCGGTGTTGGTCTTCGGATCGGTGCGGAACGATGCGAGCGAGCGCGGAGACGGACGGGTGAGGTCCTGCGGGAAGCGATAGCTGCCGGCCTGATAGAGGTTCGTCGATGATCGCGGCGAGCTGTCGAACGCGTTGAAGCCGCCGAAGTAGACGACGGCGTCGCGCAGCTGATCGTACGCGACTGCCTGCGCGGTCGCGCGTCCGGGGTTCGCGACGTCGGTCAGCTCTTTCCAGGTCGTGCCGTTCCACTCCCACGTCTGATCGATCGCGGAAGTCGTCGCGCTGCAGACGCCGCCGACGAGGACGATGTGATCGTTGCTGTTGCGATACGCGACCGCCGCATCATTCGCGCAGTCGGGAAGTTTGTCCGGCGCGGGGCTCGGCGCGTTCCACGTCTTCGCGGCCGGATCGTAGATGAACATCTTCGTCGCCAGCGTGCTGTCGGCGCCGATGAGAACGACCTGATTGCGCGCGACGTCGTACGCGAGCTGCGGGAAACTCAGTTGCGGCCCGGCGCTGGTGGGGCTGACCTGCTGCCAGCTGGTGCCGTCGAACTCCCACGTGTCGTATTCGGCTTCGAACGATTTTCCGTCCGCGGTGCGATGCGTTCCGCCGAAGAGGATGATGCGATCGCGAACGGAGTCGTACGTCATCGCGAACATCTGCCGCGGGTCGGGCGCGTTCGCCGTGTTGATCTGGCTCCAGTTCGAGCCGTTCCAGATCCAGGTGTCGTTGAAGAGCGAGATTTCGCCGCCGAGCGTCGTCTTGGCGTGGCGGCCGCCGAAGAGCACGACGCGCGAGCGGAGCGAGTCGTAGACCATGCCGTGCGCGGTGCGCTCCTGCGGACTGTTGGCCGGAAAGACCTGCGTCCACGTGGCGCCGCTCCAGAGCCAGGTCTCGCGGCTATCGTAGGCGTGGCTGGTGCCGGTGTCGAAGGCGCTCTCGCCTCCGAACAGCACGCTCACCTTGTTCTTCGCGTCATACGCCATCCTCGCGTACGTCCTCGGCGACGGATGCGCAGCGAACGCGGCGCTGGCGAACAGCAGAACGGCAACGGCGGGAATCAATCGCTTCGGCGTGAGAACTCTCATCCGTGAAGGTGCCTCGCAGCAAGACTAAGTATTTGAGACTTCGACGAGTTGCCCGAACCGGAAGACCCGTGATGATAATTCCGACGATCCAGCGACAAAAAGGATACGGATGGAGTGGTGCGCGCCTCCGGCGCGCCTCTGAGGACGAAGGCGCGCCGGAGGCGCGCACCACTCGATTACGCCTGCGGCGGCCGCACCCCGTACCGTTCGGCGATGCTCACCAGCTTCGTTTCGGCGTCGCCGCCGCTGCTCCCGCTGATCGAGGTGCGGATCCGCTCGATCTCCGCCATTTCGGCGTCTTCGAGAGCGAAGCCATGCGTCTTCAACGCGTCCTGCGGGCTGTCGATCAGGCGGCGGCGAAACTCGGGATGCTCGATCGCCCGGCGGACGATCGCGCCGATCATCTCATTGCGCATTCGTATTGCCTCCTCCGTACGTGTAGCGCGGGCTTTCCAGCCCGCGCCCCGGAAGACAGGCTGGAAAGCCTGTCCTACACGACGGAGAAGGAGCAAGAGGGCTGCCGAGGTGGAGCGGCGGCCGCTCTCGGCCGTCGACCCTCGCGAAAAACCAGCGGCCGAAGCGGCCGCCGCTCCACTAGATCCGGATGCGCACGGTCGCGAGATATTCGCGCAGATGTAACTTCAGCCTGCTGCCGACGTTGTGGCGCGTGCCTTCGATCGTCAGATCGATGTGGCGCTTCAATCCGATGCGGATGCCGCCGTCGAACTTCGTCCACTTCCACCACATCGCCGGATCCGGCTGGATGAGCGCGGCTCCGACGAACCGGTTCGTGAGGCCGCTTGCGCGGACGGCGGGCTGAATCGTTTCGAAGAATGCGAATTTGAACGGGAACTCGTAGCCGAGCTCGCCCTCCCACCCTTCGCGCTGCAATCCGGCGAGATGCTGCTTCGTGAATTGCGCGATGAACGTGGCGCCGCGCCATTCGCTGTACAGCCGCCCGCCGTACTCCTCTTTCTTGCGGTCCTTCAGCGGAAGCCCGCCCTGATCGAACGGACCATTGAGGAGATCGATGTCGCCGCCGTAAAACGTGCCGGTGAGATTTTCCTGATCGGCCATCGAGCGGCGGTAATGAAATCCGATGAAGTCGAACCCCATCGTTTGATCCGCGCGCTGCCATCGATACCCGACCGCCTGTCCCACCTGCACATGGTCGCTCTTGAAAAACAGCCCCTCGGCCTCGGCGTTGTAGAGGATCGGGAATCCCGGCCCGAGGTCGAACTGCGGCGGAGTCTTGCGCATGCCGGGCGTGCCGTTGTCGCCGGCCAGCGCGTTCGGATCGCGGAAGAACAGCGGATTCCCGTTGGCCGCGGAAACGCGCCAATAGAAATTGCGGCCGACCGAGCCGCCGACGATGCCCTGCACGTCTTCGAATCGATTGAACGCCGTCGCCGCGACGCCGTAGCTCTCGAGGAGGCGGATCGGCTGCCGCTCCATGTGCGGCGCTTTTCCGGCCTGCACGAAAAACGACGTTCCGGACGGACGCTCGAGAAAATCGGGATTCGGACCGATGCGGACGAACAATTCATCCGCGTCGATCTTCCGATCGCTCGTCGTCGGATTGCGACGATAGAGACCGCCGAAATGCACCTTCGCGCGCGCGGTCAGCCAGTCGCCGTACCCGAGGTCGAGCTGCAGCTCGGCGGTCTGAAACTCGACGTGACTGCCGGGATCGGGCGTTTTCAGAAAACCGGTCGTTTGTCCGGGCGGGAGAAATCCCGGCGGAAAGAGAAAGCGGACGGGATGCTGCTCGTTGTCACTCCAGCGATATCCGCCGCGAAGCTCGAGCTTGTGCTTGAACGTCCAGCTGTTTTGCGCGAACGCGGGCGACGCGAGCGCGACGAGCGTGCAGAGAATCGAAACCGGCCTGAACTGCATGAGGCAGTTTAACATCGGTGCATGAGCTCGGGACGCGTAGCGATCATCGGGGCGGGCGTATCGGGCCTGACGTGCGGGGTCGTTCTGCAGGAGCGCGGCTACGAAGTCGAGGTTCTGACCGAGATTGAGACGATGCAGACGACCGTCTTTAGAACCTCGTAAGCACCGCCACCCTCACCCCCCGCGGCGCACCCGGCGAGATGTTCGTGTTGCTGTCGGCGTTCTTGTAGTACGTCGTGTCGAGCAGGTTCTCGACGTTCATCTGCAGCCGCACAGTGTCGGTCACGCGATAGAACGCAGCCGCGTCGAGCTCCGTGTAGCCGGGGAGCGTGACGGTGTTGTCGATGGCGGCGAACATATTGGTGCGGGCGACGATGCCGAGGGCGGTGGAGAGGCGGGAGGTGAGGTCGTAGTTGTTCCAGAGGGAGAAGGTGTGGTGCGGGACTTGTGCGACGGTTGCGCCGGCGCGCGCGGTGGCGGTGGCACTGGCGACGAAGGCGTCCTGCCAGGAGTAGCCGCCGGCGATGCTCCAGCGATTCGTGACGCGGCCGTTCACGCCGAATTCGAAGCCATTGGTGCGTTGGCCGCCGGTCTGCACGATGCGCGTCGGGTCGTTGGGGTCGGTCGAACGGGTATTGGTGCGGTCGAGGCGATAGACGGCGGTGGTTAGTGAGAATGAGCTCGATGCGTCCCATTTGGCGCCGAGCTCGTAATTCGTGAATTGCTCGGGCTTCAATTGTTCGGTGATTGTCGTGAGCGACGAGAATTGATCGCCGGAACCCGGCAAATACGAAATACTGTAATTGCTATAGAGCGACAGCGCCTCTGTGGGCTTCACGACAATGCCCAAGCGAGGCGAGACGAGATTGTCGGCGCGGCTGAGGTCATCGCCGTTGCGATTGTTGTGGTAGTCGAGATCGAAACGATCGAAGCGCAGTCCGGCGACGAGTTGCAGATGCGGCGACACGGCGAATTGATCCTGCGCATAAGCGGCGGCAACGGTTGCGATCAAATGATTATTCGCGTCAGTTGCGCTTTGCCGGTAAGTGACAGGCGTTGTGACGATCGGATTGAGATACGGCGCGCTGATCGACGTCGCCGTAGTGTTGAAGAAACCGGTATTGCGGAAATTGTCGGTAGCCTGCCGGCCGAGCTCTGTTCCGGCGAGCAGCGTATGGCGTCCCAGGTTCCACGTCAGGTCGGTTTGATTGAAGAGGTTCTGCCGCTGCGTCGCGTTGTTGTATGCGGAGATCGACACACGGCTCTTGTCCACGCTGACTGCGCCGGGAACGTAATTTTGATAGAAGCGGTCGTAGTCGCCGAATTGTGTGTGATTACGAATCGATAGCGTTCCGATCGAATGATCGATCGACGCCGACGCGAGGTGCACGGTCGCGCGCACGCGGCTGTCGTCGGGATTGCCGTAATACGTCTCGATCGGCACGTCAGCGGGTTTGCCGGCGTAGGACGAAATCCCGCGATCGGCGCCACGGCCGTCGTGGAAGTATTCGTAGCCGAACGTGACCTTCGTCCGGTCGCTTGGGAGAAACGTGAGCGATGGCGCGATGCCCTGGCGTTCGAGTTCGACGCCCTTTCGGAAGCTGTCGGATTTCTGATAAACGCCATTGAGGCGCAATGCGAGCTTGTCATTGAGCGGCTGATCGAGGTCCGCGCTGACGCGGCGGTCGTTCCACGCACCGCCCTGAAGCCACAGTTCGCGCAATGGCGTGAAGCCCGCCTCCTTCGTCACCCGATTGATGACGCCTCCGGCTCCCCCGCGCCCGAAGATCATCGCGTTCGGGCCCTTCAGCGCCTCGACGCGCTCGAGGTTGTAGAGATCGCGGTAGTACTGCACGTCGTCGCGCACGCCGTCGACGAAGAAGTCGGCCGACGAGCTGTTGCCGCGCATGATCACCTGATCGCGATTGTTCTCCCCCTGATGCAGCATCACGCCCGGCACGTAGCGCACGACGTCGCCGACGCTCGTCATCACCTGGTCCTGCATCAGCCGCCGCGTCACCACGGTGACGGACTGCGGCACGTCGCGCAACGGCGTCGCGGTCTTCGTCGCGCTGGTGATGTTCGGGACGACGTAACCGTCCGGCGCGCGCACCGTGATCGTGTCGCGCACGACGGTTTGCAGCACGAAATCGTGCGGCGTCATCCCGTCGATGACGCTCACTTCTTCGACGATCTCGTGCGCGTCATCGGCGACGCGAAGCACGTACCTGCCGGGATCGAGCGCGAGCGCGAAGTGTCCGTCCGCATCCGTCCGTGTCGTCTTCGTCGACGAGCCCGCGAACGCGCTGACGCTCGCATTGGCGATAGGAGCACCCGCCACGTCCACCGCCCGCCCCTCGAACTGCGCCGCCCACGCGGGAAGGGCGAGAAACGTGAGGATCACGAACCGGCCTAGTTGAGACTGAGTCTCAGTTGCTCTCATGAGGCGGACTGTGATGGTCTCAATGGAGATTGTCAAGTGGGACAGAACAGGCACGAATCAGGCGATACGAGCCAGAGATGATTGCGTGATCGTTCGCGCACCGGCCGGGAAAGCAGAAGGCAGAAGGCAGAAGGAAGAACTGAGAAACACGCCCAAACGACACGACTCCCGGTGGGCGGGTTTCTTACTTCTGCATTCTGCCCTCTGCCTTCTGCTTTCTGCATTCCTGTGCCGTGCGCGCACGAATGTGCCTCTCGCCGACGACATGAACAGCCGCAAAACGTGCCGGTCAGTCCGCCTTACGCAATAGCGTCCCCGCGCGGTCGACGTCCTGCCGGCGCTCGCGTCGCGAGACGAATGCCTCGTCGAACGCCACCTGCACGATCGCCGCGACGGGGATCGCGATGATCGCGCCGGCGATCCCGAGGACCGAGGCGCCGATCATGAAGGCGATGAAGACGGCCAGCGGCGAGATCGACATCCGCCGCGACATGATCCGCGGCACGAGCACGAGGTTTTCCAGTTTCTGGCTGAGCACCGCAAACGCGAGCACGGCCCAGAACTGCCAGTGCGAATGCAAGAGCGAGAGCGCCAGCGCGGGAATCGCGGCCAGCGTCGGGCCGATCATCGGAATGAACTCGCCGACGGCGGCGAGAATCGCGAGCGGCAGCGCGTAAGGAACGCGCAGCAGGAGAAACGCGACGAAGGTCGTCACGCCCATGATTCCCGAGAGCAGAAGTTGTCCCGATAGCCAGAGGCTCATCCGGTTCGCGACGCGAATCAGCGTGCGCCGGCGATCGCCGCGCACCTCGGGCGGATAGACGAGCAGCATCAAATTTCGCAATCGCTCGGCGTCGACGAGCATGTACGCGACCATGAACAGCACCGCCATCACCGACGCGATCGCCGTCGCGGCGTTGCGCATGTACGCGAACACCTGCGAGCGCGGCAGCTGAATTTTTCCGTGCAGCTCCTTGCGGATGAAGTTGACCGGCACGTACGGCTCCAGCGGCGCGAGGATGTTCCTCTCGATCAGCTGCGGCATCTGCGCGGAGAACTCGCGCGACTCCGCAACGACGCGCGGCAACACGAGGATCGCGAACAGCACGACGCCGACGAGCACCGGCAGGTAGACGATCATCACCGCCGGTCCGCGCGCGAGGCGTTTGTGGAACCAGAAGCGCCACAACAGGCGCACGCGATGCACGGCCGGCGCGATGCCGGCGGCGATGATCGCGGCGATGAAGATCAGGACGAGAACGCCGCGCGCTTCCCACAAGAGCGCCAGTGCGAGTCCGAACGTGATCACGATCAGCACTTTTCTCGTGAAGATCTCGAGCTCGCTGCGGCCGGGTTTGAGGATGTACGAGGCCATCAGTGGAAGTAGCGCGTGATGGCGTTCTCGATCTGCGCCTTCGGCACGGCGCCGGTGACGCGTCCGACTTCGGCGCCATTGCGGAAGAAGACCAGCATCGGAATGCTCTGCACGCCGAACGCGGCCGAGGTGCGCGGATTCTCGTCGACGTTCACCTTCGCGAAGTGAACGTCATTGCGTTCGGAAGCGAGCTGTTCGATCACCGGCGCGATGATGCGGCATGGACCACACCAGCCCGCCCAGAAGTCGACGATGTAGTCGCCGTTGCCGATCATCGACTTGAAATTCGAATCGCTCAGCTCGACGGGATGTCCATTATGCGCGGCGGCGGCGGCGAGCGGCGTCTTGCATTGTCCGCAAACGGCCCTCTTGCCGCTGCCGAGGTCCGGCACGCGATTCAGCTGGCCGCAGGAAGCGCAACGGATGACATCGCTCATGCCTCAGAATGTTGCGAAATGCGGGCCGTCATCCGCACCGCCACGCGCGACGATCTCCCCTCGCTGCGCGCGCTCTTCGCGCGCGCGAATGACGCGCCCTATGCGCTCGACGTGGTCGCCGAAGAGAAATGTTTCGGCGAGGGAATCGCCGGCGCGCCGGTGACGAGGATTTACGGCGACTTCGAAGGCGCAGCCGTGACGTGCGGGAAGTGGCTGCGAGTGCTGGTCGTCGATCGCGACGCGCGGCGCCGCGGCATCGGAAGCGCGCTCGTCGCCGACTCGAACGCGAGCGTGATTTTCGCGGAGCCGGGCAACTACTTCGTGCCGGGAGTGTTCGCGGAGGATGAAGGAACGCGCGCATTTTTTGCGCAACGCGGGTTCATCGAAAAAGCGTGGACATGGAACGTACACAGTGGAGCGGCGCCCGCTTCGGGCGCCGGGATCTCGCGAGACCTCGGCGGCCGAAGCGGCCGCCGCTCCACTGTCCTCGAATTCATCGAACAGCACTTCGGAAAGATCTGGCGCTTCGAATGCTCCCGCGCGCTCGGCATCGTCACTTCTGAAGAAAACGGCGCGCTCACCGGCTTCGCCGCATACGAAGCGAACAATCGCGGCCTCGGCGTGTTCGGCCCGACCGGCGTCGTGAAGTCGATGCGCGGGCGCGGGATCGGGCGCGAGCTGCTCCTTCAAGCGCTCGCGGAATTGCACGCGCTCGGCTACGAACGCGCGATCATTCCGTGGACGGACGCGCTCGATTTCTATCGCAAATCGTGTGGCGCGGAACCCGCACATCAGTTCGTTGCATTAGTATCCGCCCCGTGAAGAGTACGGCGAAGAAAAAACCGCTGCGCGCAGGCAAGCGCCGCCATCACTTCCTGCCGCTCGCCATCGGCCGCAGCGGCGGGGTGGTCCTCGGCGCGCTCGCGCTCTGGTTCTTCAAGAAACAGGCGGACAACGTCGTCGACGGCGACGCCGACAAGATGGACGCGCTGGTGATGGATGCCGTCCATCGCATCGACGACCCGGCGACGAACCAGGTGATGCACGCGATCACGCAGCTCGGCTCGCATTGGGCGATTGGCACCGCGGCCGGAGTCACTGCACTGATGATGTTGAGCCGCGGACGCAAACACGACGCGATGACGGTCGTCGTCTCGACCGGCGGCGCGATGGCGATCAACACGATTCTCAAGAACATCTTCCGTCGCGAGCGTCCGCGCGAGCTGGCGCGCAAGATCGCGCTGCCGAAGTCGCACAGCTTCCCGAGCGGACATTCTTTATTGTCCGCGGCGACGTATCCGATCGTCGTGCATCATCTCGTCGAGCGGCATTCGCTTCCCGCGCAGGCGCTGGCGCATTCCGTCGCCGGCCTCACCATCCTCAGCGTCGGATTCTCGCGCGTCTATTTCGGCGTACACTTCCCGTCCGACGTTCTGGGAGGCTTCGCCGCCGGGTTCGCGTGGCTCGGTCTCACGTCGCTCTCGCATACCGCAGTCGAAGCGAACGAAAAAGAATAGGTGCTATGTCCTCAGTATTCGGCGCAAACATCGCCTTCATCGAAGAGCTGTACGAGAAGTACCGCAACGACCCCCAATCCGTCAGCACGAGCTGGCGGGAGTTTTTCGATGACTATCAGCCGCCGGCCGAGGAGGAGGAGCAGCCTCTCGCCGCGGTAGGTGGCGGAGTGGTACGCGCTTCCAGCGCGCCTCCTGTCCCCCAAAGCGCGCCGGAGGCGCGCACCACTCCAGCACCGCGCCCCACCGCCGTCCCCTCCCCCGCCGGCAATGCCGTTCCGCTTCGCGGCGCGGCGTCGAAGATCGTCGCGAACATGGAGACGTCGCTCTCCGTCCCCACCGCGACGTCCATGCGCAACATCCCGGTCAAGGTGCTCGAGGAAAACCGGCGCGTCGTCAACAGTCATCTCGCGAACAGCGGCCAGCCGAAGGCGTCCTACACGCACATCGTCGCGTGGGCGCTCGTGAAAGCGATCAAAGAGTTCCCGCGCCTCAACGCCGCGTTCGCGATGCAGGACGGCACTCCCGCGCGCATCGATCGCGAGGACGTGAACCTCGGCATCGCCATCGACATCGAGCGCAAAGACGGCTCGCGCTCGCTGCTCGTGCCGAACATCAAGGGCGCGAACCGGATGGATTTCGCGCAGTTCCTCAAGGCCTACAACGACGTCGTCCGCAAGGCGCGCAACAACACGCTCGAGATCGCGGACTTCGAAGGCACGACGCTCTCGCTCACGAATCCCGGCACCCTCGGCACCGCCGCGTCCGTGCCGCGTTTGATGACATCGCAAGGTGCGATCATCGCGACCGGACAGATTGACTATCCCGCCGAATACTCCGCCGCCGACGAAGCCGTGCTCGCCGACCTCGGCATCTCGAAAGTGATGACCATGACGTCGACGTACGACCATCGCATCATCCAGGGCGCGGAGTCGGGCGCGTTCCTCGCGCGCGTGCACGAGCTGCTGTTAGGCGGCGACAACTTCTACGACGACATCTATCGCGACCTTCGCATCCCCTACGAGCCGATTCGCTGGGCGAAAGACCGCCATCGCCTCGCCCTCGGGTCGACGACCTCCGACGAGATCGTCGCGCGCGAAGCCGCGGCGCTGCAGCTCATCAATGCCTACAGAGTGCGCGGACATCTCCTCGCCGATCTCGATCCGCTCGACTACAAAGTCTCCAAGCATCCCGAGCTCGATCCGCAGTTCTACGGCTTCACGCTGTGGGACCTGGACCGCGACTTCGTCTGCGGCGGCTTGTGCGGGAAGCAGACCGCGAAGCTGCGCGACATTCTGGACACGCTGCGCGAGACGTACTGCGGAAAAATCGGCCCCGAGTACATGCACATGATGGAGACGGTGCAGAAGCGCTGGCTGCAGGACCGCATGGAGCCGTCGCGCAACAAGCATCCGCTCGACGGCGCGACGAAGCGCCGCATCCTGATGAAGCTCAACGACGCCGAGGCGTTCGAGAAGTTTCTGCACACGAAGTACGTCGGACACAAACGCTTTTCGCTCGAAGGCGCGGAGTCCGTCATCCCGATGCTCGACTACCTCTTCAACGAAGCCGCAACTGACGGCGTCGTCGAAGGCGTGATCGGCATGGCCCATCGCGGACGGCTCAACGTCCTCGCGAACACGCTCGGCAAATCGTACGAGCAGATCTTCCGCGAGTTCGAAGGCGACATCGATCCGAACTCCCGCGAAGGCTCCGGCGATGTGAAATACCACCTCGGCGCCGACGGCGCGCATCAGACGCCGTCCGGCGAGTTGATGAAGCTCACGCTGGCGTCGAATCCGTCGCACCTCGAAGCCGTCGACCCGATCGTCGAAGGCATGACGCGCGCGAAACAGAAACTGCTCGCCGACAAAAACCGCTCGTTCGTCCTTCCGGTCCTGCTGCACGGCGACGCCGCGTTCGCCGGGCAGGGCGTCGTCGCGGAGACGCTGAATCTCTCGCAACTGCGCGGCTATCGCACCGGCGGCACGATCCACCTCGTCATCAACAACCAGATCGGATTCACGACCGGCCCCGAGGCCGCGCGATCGTCGTGGTATGCGACCGATGTCGCGAAGATGGTGCAGGCGCCGATCTTCCACGTGAACGGCGACGACCCCGAGGCGTGCGTGCGCGCGATGAAACTCGCGTACGACTTCCGCCAGCAATTTCACAAAGACGTCGTGCTCGACATCCTCTGCTATCGCCGCCACGGCCACAATGAAGGCGACGAGCCGTCGCTGACGCAGCCGAAGATGTACAAGCTGATCAAAGAACATCGCTCGGTGCGCAAGATCTACACCGAACAACTCCTGCGCAAAGGCGACATCTCGCCCGAGGAAGCGGAGCGCTGGCTCGATCAGTTCCAGGCCAAATTGCAGGAGGCGTTCGATCGCACGAAAGAGCAGGAAGCGCCGCCCTCGCAGCGCGATCCGCTCTGGACCGACGAAGAAGTGACGGGCTATCAGAAAGAGCCGTCGCCCGACACCTCGATCACCGACGAAGTGCTCGCAAAAATCCGCGCGACGCTCAACGTGCCGGAAGGATTCACGCCGCATCCGAAGCTCAAGCCCGTGCTCGCGAAGCGGCAGGCGATGTCCGAAGGCAAAGAGCCGATGGATTGGGGCGCCGCGGAGTTCATCGCCTTCGGCTCGCTGCTCCTCGACGGATTCCGCGTGCGCTTGTCCGGACAGGACGTCGGCCGCGGCACGTTCTCGCATCGCCACGCGATTTTGTTCGACTATGTGACCGGCAACGGCATCGTCCCGCTCAACACGCTCGCACGCGACGCGAAGCCGGCGAACGTCAGCGATCCCGTTGTCGTCGACAACGCGCTGACACGCGAGACGAACGATCCCGACGCTGAAGTCAGCCTCGCCGTCTACGATTCGCTGCTCTCCGAATATGGAGTTCTCGGATTCGAGTACGGCTACTCCGTCTCCGATCCCGGCGCGCTCGTGGTCTGGGAAGCGCAGTTCGGCGACTTCATGAACGGCGCGCAGATCATCATCGACCAGTTCCTGTCGTCGGCCGAGGAGAAGTGGGGACAGCACAGCGGACTCGTGATGCTCCTGCCGCACGGATACGAAGGACAGGGACCGGAGCATTCATCGGCGCGCCTCGAGCGCTTTCTCACCCTTTGCGCCGAAGGCAACATGCAGGTCATCTATCCGACGACGCCCGCGCAGTACTTCCACGCGCTGCGCCGTCAGATGAAGAACAACCCGCGCAAGCCGCTGATCGTCACCACGCCGAAGTCGCTGTTGCGGCACCCGATGGCCGTCTCGGCCGTCAACGAGTTGACCAACGGCCGCTTCGAGCCGGTGCTGCACGATGTCGCCACGAGCGACGAAGTGAAGCGCGTGATCCTCACGTCGGGCAAGGTCTACTACGACCTCAAACAGGCGCGCGACAAAGCGAACGCGAACGTCGCGATCCTGCGGCTTGAGCAGTTCTATCCCTTCCCGCAACCGATGATCGTCGAAGCGCTGAAGGGATATCCGAACGCGAGCGAGCTCGTTTGGGTGCAGGAAGAGCCGCGCAACATGGGCGCGTGGCCGTTCCTGCACGAGCGCCTCACGGCGCTGCATTCAAACGTGCGCTACGTCGGGCGGCCGGTGGCGGCCGCGCCGGCGACGGGATCGCATCACCGGCACGAAGAGCAACAGAAGGCTTTGGTGGACGCGGCGATCAGTGGGTAGGGCGCGGTAGTATCTCCGCATGCGCACCGCACGCTTGATTCTCCTGCTCGTTCTCTTTCCGTTGCAAGCGTTCGCCTGGGGAGCGAAGGGTCACGCGATCGTCGCCGAGCTGGCGGAACGCGGCCTCTCGCCGAACGTGGCGGCGCAGGTCCGGCAGCTGAACTTCGGCGCGCCGCTGCGCGACGTCGCTTCGCTGCCTGATGAGTGGCGCGCCGAGGAGACGAAAGGCAACCGCCCTGGCAACACCGGCTCGCTGCATTTCGCGAACACGCCGAACGAGCTGCTGACGTTCGACCGCGCGCGCGACTGCAAGGACGATCAGTGCATCATCGCGGGGATCGAGAAGTACGTCGCGGTATTGAAGGATCGGACGCAGCCGAACGACAAGCGCCGAGAGGCGCTCATCTTCGTCGTCCATCTCATCGGCGATCTTCATCAGCCGATGCATACCGCCGGCGGCATGGTCAAAGACGACACGACCGGCCAGATGGTCCCCGACCTCGGCGGCAATCGCGTCAAGGTCCGCTTCCTCGGCATCGAAACGAACCTGCACAGCATCTGGGACTCAGGAATCATCGATTGGGGCCCGGCGACCGTCGACGACTACGTCACTCAACTGCTGACGTACGAGATGCGCGGACGCTCCGTCGAAGAACTGCAGCGCGGCACCGTGCAGGATTGGTTCGAGGAGTCGCACTACGCGGCGGCGCGCTACGCGTACGACATCGGCAACGGTGTTCTCGGCTCCGAGTATGCGAAGAAAAACATCGGGGTCGTGTACGAGAGACTGCTGCGCGGCGGACTGCGGCTGCGGAAGGTGCTCGAAGATGCGCTTTCGACGCCATAGTCAACTTCTTGTCCTTCTGCTCCTCTCCCTCGGCGCGCACGCCGCCGACGTCGTGCGCGCCTCGCACTGGGAGTTTCACAACAGCTTCTGGATGAGCCTTCACCAAACGCTCATCGACGACGCCATGCGCGAGCAGCCGCGCGACCTCGGCGCACTCAAGCCGGAAGAACAGACCGCATGGAACGAAGCCGTCGCCGCCTACAAAACCGCGGGCGGCAGCGGCGACATGACGTTCTCGAAAACGATGGTCATCACGACCGACGGACTCACGCAAGTCGCGGACGATGCCGTCGACCCGATCATCGACGCACCCGTCGCCGACACCTTGAAAAAAGCCGCACCTATCTATCGCGCACACTGGTGGACCGCCGACGACAACGCGAACCGCTTCTTCATGGCCTACGCCGCCGCGATGATGCGCGAAGCCGGCGACGAGCTCGTACGCGCTCACGAAAAGGTCTATCGCACTCCCTGGCCCGAGCGCATCCGCGTCTACGTCACCCCGTTCGCCGGCCCATACGGCGCCTACACCACCTACGGCCTCGCCGGCGGCTGGATCACGACGATGTCGTGCCGCGACGAAGGCTACCAGGGCCTGCGCGCGCTCGAAATGCTCCTCCACGAAAGCTCCCACACCGTCGTCAAATCCAACCGCGGAACCGTCGCCGAAGCCGTCGACGCCGCATCGAAGAAGCGCAACATCCGTGAACCCCACGACCTCTGGCACGCGATTCTGTTCGCAACATCGAGCGAGCTCACACGCCGCTACCTCGCGGAGCGAGGGACGAAATTCATTCCGTCGTCGGAGGATCTATTTACGCGGGCGTGGCCGTTTTACCGTACTGCCGTCGAGAATCATTGGTATCCTTACTTGTTAGGCGGGAGCGGGACGCTGGAAGAGGCGATTGATCGGGTGGTGGAGGCGATTCCGCGAAAGTGATGGTTCAGAAAGCGGATGTTCTGATTGTGACAGTGACGCCGGTCGAAAGCCGCGCGGTGATCGAAGTCTTCAAAGAAGCAACAGGGAAGGAAGCAAAGCCCGAGTCGATCGCCGATGGTCATTACCTCGATCTCGGTGAAGTCAATGGCACTCGAGTCTTCATGGCGCTTTCCGGAATGGGCTCGGGCGGGACCGGCGGTTCTCAGGAGCTCGTTCGCAAAGGCATCGAGGCGCTCTCGCCGTCGGCCGTGATCATGGTCGGCATCGCCTTTGGGATCGATGATAAGAAGCACGCCATCGGCGACGTCCTCGTCGCGCATCGCATCATGTTGTACGACCTCCAACGCCGCGGCACAGACAAGGCCGGCAATCTCAAGGTCGTCGCGCGTGGAGACCGCCCCTCCTCTTCACCTCGGCTCTTCAATTGGCTTCGAATGGCAAGTCTGGCCTGGGACTCATCGAAAGGGAGAGTCGATTTCGGACTTTTCCTCTGCGGCGACCACCTGATCGACAACAAGAAATATCGCGCGCAGCTGCTCAAACTGGAGGCCGAAGCAATCGGCGGAGAGATGGAGGGAGGCGGCCTGTACGCCGCCTGTCAAAACGGCAAGGTCGATTGGATCCTCGTAAAAGCCATCAGCGACTGGGCAGATGGAAAAAAGGATGCCGACCGCGATGCGCGCCAACAGAAGGCTGCACGCAATGCGGCCGCGTTCGTGTTGCACGCGCTGCAACAAGCGCCGCTCAAAGGGGAGGAGACCGGCGAAGAGCAGAAGCCCGTTCCCTCTTCACTGCCACCGCAGCCGTATTTCTTCGGACGCGAGAAAGAGCTCGCGTTCATTCAAGACGCGATTTCGCCCGAGGCACGGACGTGGGGAGCGTTGATTGATGGTCCAGGCGGCATCGGCAAGACCGCGCTGGCCGTACGTGCCGGCCAGCTCGCTACAGGCTTCGATCGCAAGATTTTTTTATCGGCGAAAGTGCGAGAGTTGACTGCGTCAGGTGAGCAGAAGCTCGAAGATTTCATGCTGCCGAATTACACGTCGCTGCTCACGGAACTGGGACGTGAACTAGGCGAAGAGGATATCGGAAAGATCGACCCAAGTGTGCGTGCTAATAAAGTGAGACGCGCGTTGGCTAATGTTCAGGCGCTGATTATCATCGACAACGTCGAAACATTCGAGGAACCCGAGCGCGTGCGGCTTTACCAATTTCTCTCGCGACTGCCGACCTCGAGTAAAGCGATTGTGACGAGCCGACGGCGTGCGGACATTGACGCGCGCGTTGTTCGCCTGGACCGACTAGAGCGTAAAGATGCGCTTGCACTCATGAATGAACTTGCGATCAACAACCGCGTTTTGCGCCAAGCCAGCGATAAAGAATGTAACGATCTGTACGAAATTACGAATGGGAATCCACTACTGATTAAATGGGCCGTGGCACAGCTAGGCCGCGCGGCTAGCCAGTGCCGCACGATTGCGGATGCTTGTGCCTTCCTCGCCTCTGCACCGCGCGACAACGACAACGATCCTCTGGAGTACATCTTCGGCGACTTACTGGAAACGTTCAGCGAAAGCGAAACGGCCGTCTTGTCGGCTCTCGTGCACTTTACGCAACCCGCTCCCGTGAAATGGGTTGCAGACGTAGCGGGAATCGCGGAGCGCGCTGCCATCACCGCGCTGGAAGATCTAACGGATCGGGCGTTGCTTGTGAGCACTGAAAGCGTACAAGAGTTTCTGCTGCCATCCTTGGCTGCCACGTTCTTGCGTCGCAAACGCCCGCAAGTTGTTTCGCAAACTGGCGGCCGGCTGACAGACCAAGTGTATGCGCTGGTACTGGAGAATGGCTTCAGAAACTACGAGCGGTTTCCAACGTTAGAGCGGGCATGGCCTGCCATCGCAGCGGCCTTACCACTCGTGATTCAAGGTATCAATGAACGCTTGCAGAAGTTGTGTGACGCATTGCGTTCCTTCCTTGAGTTTTCTGGTCGCCTGGATGAAAGCCTGTTTCTATTCCAGCAAGCCGAGGAAAAAGCACTGGCAAACAAGGATCTCTATAATGCCGGCTGGCGGGCGTATCACGCCGGCGCGGTTTACTTCGAGCGCAAACGCGCCGATGAGGCGATGGCCTGCGCAATTCGCTGCGCTACTCATTGGGAAAAAGCGCCAGGCATAACACGCGAAAAAGCAGTCGCTATCCGGCTACGCGGACAGGCTTATCAATTGAAAAAGGACTTCTCGTCAGCGATTGCAGCTAATCAGGAAGCCCTTGATCTATGGCGGGCGATTGCGCCGGAAAGCTCGGACGTTGCGATGGCACTGAACTCGTTAGCGGCAGTGAACCATAAGCGAGGCCACCATGCCGCTGCCGGACGCGACTACCGCGAGGCTTTGCGGATTGCGAAGGCAACTAAATATCGCGAAGGAATCGCTATTTACACCGGCAACCTCTCCGTACTAGCGCTTGATTGCGAAGAATGGACTACAGCTGAGGATTATGCACGCCAAGCTCTCGCTCTAAACGAAGAGCTTGGAAACAGTCAATTGATTGGATTGAATTGCGCAAGGATTGCTCGAGCGCTGACAAAACAGGGCAATGGTCAAGAAGCTTTATCGTACGCCCAACGCGCTGTCGAAATCCTCTCGAAATTGGCAATCCCAGATTCACTGGCCTACGCCTATGCCACCCTCAAAGAATGCGGCGGCTGATGCCTACCCCAATAACGCCCGATGCCACGAATGCGCCGCCCGGCATTCCCACGCTCCGCTGCGCACGCGGCCCAATGTCTCGGCCGTCGTGTCGAACACGGTTGTATCGAATGTTGCCGCGTTCTTGAACTCGCCGCGGCCGACCGCTCGCACGTCGCCGGCGTCGCGCAAAAACACGCGGTTCGCGTCGAGGATGGCGACGTTCAGTTCGCGCTCGAGGGCGCGGAGGGTGTTGAACATGCGGTCGATGGAGCAGCCGGATTTTTCGGACTCTTCGTCGGCGGCGATGATGAGGAAGCTGCCTTCGCGGAGGTCGCGCGCGGCGCGGATCGGGGTGCCGTGCGCCGCCCATTGATCGAGGAATGCGTCCACCGATCGCAGCAGTGTCGTCTGTTTTTGCCCGTCGAGCGACGGGGAGATGCCGAAGATCCAGATTCGGGAGTCGTCGCTGAGCTGGTCGATGTTCACACGCATGATGCGATCAACGTAAACTCGCGGCGTGAGCATTTCCAGCATCCTCGATCGACTCACCGGCCGCACGTCCGAAGTGCAGCCGCGCGAGCGTCATGATCCGCTTCTCCTCGCCACCGCCGCCGTCCTGATCGAGATCGCGTACGCGGACGGCACGTTCTCGCCCGCCGAGGATGGGAACGTGGCGCAGTTTCTCGCGTCGCGGTTCTCGCTGAGGCCTGACGACACGCGCTCGCTGATGGAAGCGGCGGACGAGATCCGAAAGAGGACGGTCGATCACTTCGCGCTCACGCACTACATCCGCAAAAACACGCCGCTCGAGGAGCGCATCGAGATCGTGAAGACGATGTGGCGCCTCGTCTACAGCGACGGCAAGCTCACCGACTATGAAGGCTATCTCGTCCGCAAGCTCGCCGATCTCCTCGGCCTGGAGCATCACGTGATGATCGACGCGAAGTCGGCGGTGCTGCGCGAGATGAATGTTTAGTTTATCCCGCGCGCAGACGCGGGATCTCCGGCTCCACCGGCAGGGCCACGCTCCGACAGGCGATCGCACATGCTTCGTCGCTCGCGCCGCTCGACGCGGGATCACCGGAGATCCCGCGTCTATGCGCGGGATAAACTGAAGACCGTGACCGAACACCACAGAGTCGCCGTGATCGGCGCAGGTCCGATCGGACTCGAGCTCGCCGTCGCGCTCAAGCAGGCGGGCATCGAGTACGTGCAGCTCGATGCGTCGTCGATCGGCGCGACGATGGTCTGGTATCCGCTGGAGATGCTGTTCCATTCCAGCGCGGACCGTCTCGCCATCGCGGGCGTGCCGATCCAGATTCCCGATCAGCAGAAGCCGAAGCGCGAGGAGTACCTCGCCTATTTGCGCGCCGTCGCGCAGCAGTTCTCGCTGGACGTGCGGCTGTACGAGCGCGTGATCGATGCGCGTCGCCTCCTCGACGGCACGTTCGAGTTGCAGACGAACAAGAACGCGTATCAGGTCGACAACGTCGTCGTCGCGATCGGCGCGATGCACGCGCCGCGGCTCCTCGGCATCCCCGGCGAGGATTTGCCGCACGTCAGTCATTACTTCCACGAGCCGCATGCGTACTTTGGCACGCGCGTCCTCGTCGTCGGCGGACGCAACTCCGCCGTCGAAGCCGCGATCCGCTGCCAGCGCGCCGGCGCGAACGTGACGGTCAGCTATCGCGGTCCGGAGATCGATCCGAGCGTGAAGTTCTGGCTGCTGCCCGAGATCCGCGGCATGATCCGCGACGGCCGCGTGCACTTCCTCCCGCGCACCACGCCCGTCGAGATCCGCGAGCGCAGCGTCGTGTTCGACAACGGCGAGGAACATCCGTTCGACTTCGTCCTGCTGATGACCGGCTATCGGCAGGACCCGACGCTCTTCGAGATGCTGGGCGTCGATCTGCAAGGCGAGGCGCGCAAGCCGCGTTACGACGAATCGACGATGGAGACGAACGTACGCGGCGTCTTCATCGCCGGCACCGCGATCTCCGGATCACCCGAGGAGAGAGTGCGCGTGATCGTCGAAGACTGCCACGTGCATGTGCCGCGGATCGTGGAAGCGCTGAAAGGCTCGGCTCCAATTGAGGGGTAGGAAATCCGGCCCGCGGGACACTCCTATATATATACGGGGTGAGTGCGTCCGTGGGAAAGGAAGTCCGATGCGCATTGGAGTGCTCGAGATCCTCACGGATGACGTGTCGCCGAGTTGGATCGGCAATGCCTACAACCTCCACATCCGCCGCGCCTACGCCAGCGTCACGCCGCAGGCGATCTCGGTGTGGTGCCGCGAGCTCGGTCACGAAGTGCACTATGCGACGTACTTCGGCCAGGGACGCGCCGAGGACGTCCTTCCGCACGATCTCGACGTCGTCTTCATGGCCACGTACACGCGCGCGAGCATGCTCGCCTACGCGCTGGCACGGATCTATCGCGCCCGCGGCGCCACGACAATCCTCGGCGGCGCGCACGCCACGGCATTCCCGACCGATAGCCTTCGTTTTTTCGACTTCGTCGTGCACGACTGCGACAAGGCGCTGATCGCGGGCATTCTCAAAGGCGAGCACCAGCCGGGAAGTCTGCTCTCGAGCGGACATCAGCTGAAGGATTTCCCGAGCGTCGAGCAGCGGCTGCCGGAAATCATGACCGCCAGCTTCCCGCGCGGGCGGCGCGGACTTCTCACCAATGTGCCGATGCTGACCAGCGTCGGCTGCCCGTATCGCTGTAACTTCTGCGTCGACTGGAAGAACGACTACGCGATGTTACCGGGCGAGCGGTTGTCGGAGGACTTCCGTTTCGTCTCGGAAAAACTTCCCGGCGTCCTGCTGGCGATTCACGATCCCAACTTCGCGGTTCGATTCGATGACGTGCTGCAGCTGATGGAGCGCATCCCGCCGGGACGGCGCAATCCTTACGCGATGGAGAGCTCACTCGCGATCCTGCGCGGATCGCGCCTGCGCCGCCTGCAGGAGACGAACTGCGTCTACGCGGCGCCGGGCGTGGAGTCGTGGGTCGAGTACTCGAACAAATCGGCGGTCGGCGCCCGCGTCGGGCGGGAGAAACTGGAGAAAGTCGTCGAGCACTTCGAAGAGCTGCACGAGTACGTTCCCGGCCTGCAGGCGAATTTCATTTTCGGCACCGACGGCGACATCGGCAGCGAGCCGGTGGAGCTGACGTGCGAGTTCATCCGCCGGCTTCCGTTCGTCTGGCCGACGATCAACATTCCGGTCCCGTTCGGCGGGACGCCGCTCTACGACCAGTTCATCGCGGAGCAGCGCGTGCTGGAGGCGATGCCGTTCGCGTTCTATTACGCCCCGTACGTCGTCGTGCGTCCGCTGCACTACTCGACGCTGGAGCTGTACGACAACCTGATCCGGATGCACGGAACGATCGCGTCGATGCGGCTGTTGGCGCGGCGTCTGCGCGCGTCGAGCAACAGCGCGAGATTCGCCGCCATGTATCTCTTCCGCGGCCTCTCCGAGGTGGGCGTCGTGAGAGAGCTGCGCAAGCTTCGGAACCGCATCGCCGCAGACCGCGAGCTGCTCGCGTTCCACGAAGGCACGCGCACCGCGCTGCCGGCGTACTACCGCGGCCTGATGAAAGAGAGACTCGGCCGGTTCGCAGAGGTGTTGAGCGAGGAGGATCTGACACCGCGACTGGAGCCGGTTGCCGAGGCGCCGGGGCGGCAGGTCGCGGTCGTAGGTTCGTGAGCGACTCCCGATGCCATCTGCTTCGGCGCGATCATCCGCCGCCTCCGCGAAGAGCGCGGATGGACGCTGGTCAAGATTCTCAATCTCGCTGAAGTCTTCGGAATCGACGGCGCTGACATCGTGCGCGAGGTCGAGCAGCAGCGGCGAGCGCGAAAAAAACAGCTCGCGGCGAAGAAGTCAGCCCTCACGTGTTCGTGAGCAGCGCAAACCCGATCATCTTGTACAGCAGCCGCGCGCCGACGTTGGCGTCCCACTCGGTGTCGCCGGGGGCGACTTCGCAGAGGTCGAGGCCGACGATGCGTTTTTTTGCGCGGACGATTGCGCGCAGGACGCCGATCGCTTCGTTCCACGAGAGGCCGCCGGGAACGGGAGTGCCGGTGCCGGGGCAGAGGGTGGGATCGAGGCCGTCGATGTCCCAGGAGAGGTACACGTCGTTCGGGAGGGCGGCGACGATTTCGTCGGCGATCTTCGCGAACGGAACGCCTTGCTCTTTGCGCGTTGCGAGGTCGGGGTCGTAGAACGTGACGATGCGGCCGTTGGAGCCGTCGATCATCGCGCGCTCGGATTGACCGAGGTCGCGGACGCCGAACTGGACTAGCTTCGCGACGCCGTCGATCTTCGTCATCACGTTGTGAAAGATCGAGGCGTGCGACCAGGTGAAGCCTTCGTACGCGTCGCGGAGATCGGCGTGGGCGTCGAGGTGGAGGATGCCCAGGCCGGGATATTTTTCGGCGTGCGCGCGGATGGCGCCGAAGGGAACGGAGTGATCGCCGCCTAACGTGACGGCGATCTTGTTCGCGTCGAGGAGAGCGCGGGTTTGTTTGTAGACCCACGCGTTGACGCGATCGCCGTACGCGTTCACCTTCGCGACGGCGGGACGCTTCTGGTGCGCGAGCTTCTTCGCTTCGCGATTCCAGCGCACGATGTTTTCCGGGACGTCGAGCATGGCGATGCCGGCTTCGAAGGGACGCCCCGTCTCATGATCGAAGAGGTCGACTTGCTTCGATGCCTCGAGCACGGCCTCGGGGCCGCGCGACGTGCCGCCGCCGTACGACGTCGTTGCTTCGTACGGCACCGGCACGACGACGACGCGCGATTCTTCCGGCGTGAACGGGAGTCCGTAGATGCCGCTCCCCTCGCCTGCCGCGGCGTCGGGATCGAACTGGTGCGGCAGCATCAATCCATGTCCATCGGATTGATGTACTTCTCATCCGATTTTTCCGCGCGCTCCATCGCCTCCTTGAACTTTTCCTCGAGGATGCGCGCGCGGTCTTTCTGACTCTCGATCTGCCGATCGAAACGCTTGGCGGCCTCGCTCTTCTGCGACTCGAGACCGGCGACCATCGACTCCAGCGTGCCCGTCGTCCGCACTTCCTTCGCCTTGTGCAGCAACACTTCGCCGCTCAAGCGGTCGACGACGAGCGTCGCCTCGCAGCAGGGGCAGATGATTTCGAAGTTCTTGGCCATTGGTAGATCCTGTTAGTCCTTTCGCAAATTTGCAATCGGAGGCACAAGACCCCCTTTCAAACCGTGCGTGCGGATTTCCCGCACACGGCTTACCGGTGTTCTCTCGGAAAGCGACA
>Ga0066653_10000055_pt1 | contig 26438 bp, 28 predicted proteins | sample GraSoiAngelo_102_FD_75173 | JGI IMG/M metagenome (GOLD analysis project Ga0066653, IMG submission 75173) | Grasslands soil microbial communities from the Angelo Coastal Reserve, California, USA - 14_0903_02_40cm | ecosystem: Environmental > Terrestrial > Soil > Grasslands | place: USA...
GAGTTGCGCGTAGCCGAGGACGTTGCGGTCTTCGACGACGACCACGTGATTGCGATCGGTGAGATCGAGCGCGAGGAACGCCTCCGGCTGCATCGCGTAGACCGCATCGTCGCCGGCGACGACGTCCGTGTAATGCCAGATGCGCCACGCGATGAGACGCGCGTTTTGCGGCACGCTGTAGTCGACGATGTGCAGGCCGCTGTGCTGGTTCGCCTCGACGATCGAGTCGCGCAGAAACGCGGCGGCGCTGGCCGGCCGCCCGCTCGAGTTCCACGTCGCGAGATATTTCGGCTTCAGCGGATTCGAGACGTCGACGAAGTTCACGAGTCCGCGTCCGTAAAGGATCGCAGTGCCGTCGCGCACCCGGATGTGGTCCTGGATGTTCGGAACGACGATCGACGCGAGCTCGCGCGGCGCATCGGTCTTCGACACGTCGAGGACGCGGAGATACGGCGCGTCGACGATGATCGCGATCGAGCCGTCCGTCCACGCGCCGCTCACCGGTCCAGCGTAATCGTTGAACTGCGTGGCGACGTGCGGCGATGCGACGTCCGTGGCGTCGTACACGAGCACCGGGATACCGGTCTCGTAGACCATTCCGTCGATGTCGATGTTCGTGCCGGAGAGGAAGAGGCGCGTGTCTCTCGCGGCGATCGTGCGCACCCACTCATGCACGCTCGACACTTCGCGCGCGTCGCGCGGGTTCGTCGCGTCGAACACGTGCACGACGTTGATCGACTCGATCGCGTAGACGCGCGTGCCGCTCGCGGCGACGGAGGTGAGTTTCAAGACGCCGGGCTGCGTGCGGCCGAGGATTTCGGGAGCGGAGGATTCGGTGACGTCGAGCGCGACGAGTCCCTGCGAGATGCTCGCAACCCAGAGCGTCGAGCCGGAGCGCGCAAAGTCGGAGGCGTCGACGGGAAGATCGGCGAGCTGCGCGCCGCTCGCGGGATCGATCACGAAGATCGCCGTTTCGGAGACGCCGACGTAGAGCACCTCGCCCACGAATGCGACCGCGCGGACGGGAGTGAGGTACTTCAGATGGCGGACGACGTTCAGTCCGCTGTCGAAGATCGTGACGTCGGAGCCGGCGACGGCCGCGATGTAGTCGTTGTTCGCGGCGATGCGCGTGAAGTCGCGGATGTCGTGGAACGAATCGATGCGCGTCAGCGTGCCGGCATCATCGACGTTGAAGCGATCGATGCCGCGCACCGTCGCGACGAGGAGCGTGCTGCGCATCAGCGCGAGGTCGCGCGTCTCGTCGTCGCCGGTCTCGACGTCGATGCGCCGCACCGTCGACGGGTTCGAGATGTCATACGCCGACACTCCTCGGCCGTCTGCAGCGTAAAGGCGGCTGCCGTCGATGAGAAACCGCTGGCTCACCCCGCGCGAGCCCCACTCGCCAGCGCGCACTTGCAGCGCGGTTGCAATGAGGAGAAGGAGAATGGATTTCCGCACGGGTCAGCCTGCCTGCAAGCTGCCCGCCCGATCACCGGCTGGAGTGGTGCGCGCTTCCAGCGCGCCTCCCGCCCTGAAAGGCGCGCCTGAGGCGCGCACCACTCCCTCGAAACTGAACGCGGCGATGATGCTCGTGCCGGCGAGAACGGACGGCAGGACGCGATATTCGAGCACCAGCGCCTTCGCAACGATCCTGTGAATCCAGCGCGTCCAAGCCGAAGGCGCCGTCAGCGCGACGTTGCGCTGCAATTTCAATCGCGCGGCGAGCCAGAGCGGTGGATAGAGCGGGCGGAAGAAGTACCTGCGCCACGTGGAGCGCGCCTGCAGCGCATCCGCGAGTTTGGCGATCCCCGGCAGCGTGTAGCGCATGTGATGTCCGTAAAACTCGTCGTGGTTCGACCACAGCTCCGGACGTGCGGGGACGGTCACGATTACATGGATCGCGTTGGGAAATGCAGCGAGCAACGCGCGCAGAAAGACAACCGGATCGGGAACGTGCTCGATCACGTCGAGCAGCAGAATCGTCTTCGTCTGTTCCCGCTCGACGAGCGGCAGATCGAGCGCATTCATGTTGACGCGAATGAAGTGCTCGACGCCGGCGAGAGGCTTCGCCGGCCCGAGCTCGACGCCGCTGCAATCCACGCCTCGCCCGCGCAACGAGCGGACGACGATGCCACGTCCGCAGCCGACGTCGAGCACGCGTCCTCGCGTCGCGCCGATCCGTTCGCAAACGTCGAACACGATCTCGCTCCGCGCAACATGCCACCAGTGATGTTCCGCGCCATCGGGATACGCGAGCTCGTACTGCTCCGCTTCGAATTGCGACGCCATGATCAGGTCAAAGGTAAAAGGAAAAAGGTAAAAGTGCTCGCGCCGAGAACACTTTCACCTTTTACCTTTCACCTTTTACCTTTTCACCGAATCGCAGCACGCCGAACGCCGCGGTCACGTGAAAGTCCGCCGGCGTCTTCATCGTCGGCTGCCACGCGCTGAACTCGTCGCCGTGCCGCGAATGGCGATCGATTCTGAAAAAGTTTCCGCGCCACTCCTCCCCTGCAGCCGGCGTCCTGCGGCCGACGCCGGCAAACGGGATGCGGATCAGCGTGTCGATCGTCATCGCGCCATCCGCCTCCGTCGTCTTGCGAATCGCGGCGAAGAGTCCCTCGCAGTTCCAGTCGCGATCGACCTCCATCGTCGCGCGCACGCCGTCGGGCGAATGCACGCGCGCGTCGAACAGCGTGCCGCGCGGGCTGGCTTCGAGCTCGAAGTAGTCGCCGGCGCGCTCCGGCGCAACGAACGCTTCAACGACATCGTGCTCGTACAGCGGCGCATCATGCTGCAGATGCGTCGCGTCGACGTGATCGTCGTCCGCGCTGAACAATACGGTCAAATAGTCATCGTCGTACCAGACGGCGACGCGCGTCGCGAGGCGCGGCGATGCACCATCGGTGGCGCGTCGCAGGCGCACCGGCTTGCACTCCGGCGGCACGCTCCACGGCTCTTCGATGTCGAACGCCGCGCGCGGGACGATGAGGCTCTCCGTGCTCATCGCACACGATCATAGGTCAGACGTGCGGCACACGGCGTGCAGAAGAGGCGGCGGGACCATGGTGGACACGGAGCTGGACGACCTCAGGCGGGTGTTTCTGGACGAAGCGCGCGAGAAGGTGAACGAGATGCAGTCGGCGCTCGAGGGCTCCCCGGAGAAGGCAATCGAGCGCCTCACCTATCTCGCGCATCAGCTCAAAGGCTCCGGCGGATCGTACGGCTATCAGCGGATTTCCTCGGACGCCGCGGCGCTGGAAGACGCGCTGGAGCGCCAGGGCAACGACGATCTCGATGCTCGCGTCCAGCAGTACGTGGTGAATCTGCGCCTCGAGATCGAGCGCTGCGCGCGCGAGCTGCACTGATCGGTTGCGCCGTTGCCCGGTCGCGCGGTTACGCAGACTCGTTGCCCCACCGCGTGACTCCGCAACCTCATACCGCTTGCTCCTGCGGCGCCTTCCGCGGCGCGGCCGGATCCCGCCGTTTCTCGCACTGCACCTGATTGCGCCCGTTCTTCTTTGCGCGATAGAGCGCTTTGTCGGCCGCGACGATCAGCTCCTTCGGCGTCGTGATGCGGCTGTGGGGAACGCTGGCGACGCCGATGCTGACGGTGACGGGAATCGATCCCGCCGCGGTATCGAACGACGTCGACTCGATGATCGAACGGATTTTCTCGGCGAACACGGCCGCGTCTTCGAGGTCCGTCTCCGGCATCATCACCGCGAACTCCTCGCCGCCATAACGCGCGACGAGATCGGTGCTGCGCGCCGACTGCCTGAACAACTTCGCCGCGCACTTCAACACCTCGTCGCCGACCGCGTGCCCGTACGTGTCGTTCACTTTCTTGAAGAAATCGAGATCGATCATCGCCAGCGACAGCGGACGTCCATAGCGCATCGACTCCTCGAACGCGCGCACGAGCTCGTCCTGAAAATAGCGATGGTTGTTGAGCTTCGTGAGGCCGTCGGTGATGGAGAGGAGCTCGAGGCGCTTGTTGGTCTCCAGCAGTTCCTTCTGCAGCCGCACGATGCGCTCGCCGGCGCGAATGCGCGCGAGAAACTCGCGCGGCTGAAACGGCTTGGTGACGTAGTCGTCGGCACCGCTCTCCAGCCCTTCGACTTTCGCGTCCTGATCGTCCTCGCCGGTCAGCATCACGATGTATCGCCACCGGAATTCCGGAATGGCCTTCAGCTCCTCGGCGAGCGCGATGCCGTCCATCTCCGGCAATCGACGATCGAGAATCGCGAGATCCCATGGCTCTTCGCGCAACGAGACACTCGCTTCCTGTCCGGTCGCGTACTCACGCGTCTCGTAACCCGCGCGATGCAGAAGCAGCCGCAGCAGCCGGCGGATCGCGGCGTCATCATCGACGACGGCGACGGTAAAGGATGACATTGCCGGACAGATCGGCGCAACGACCATGCCACGGGACGAGGCTCAGGGGCACATGGGCTCAGGGGCGCATGGGGGCTACGCCTATGAGCCTATGCGCCTATGAGCCTATGCGCTCCACGGGGAGGAGGCTCACGGGCTCATAGGCTCAGGGGCGCCTAGGGGGCCCCCATGAAGCCTGTGAGCCTATGCGCCCATGAGCCTATGAGCCTATGAGCCTATGTGTGCCCATCTCAATTCGCATCGAAATATCGAGCGCTTTCACCGAGTGCGTGAGCGCACCGATGGAGATGCGGTCGACGCCGGTCTCCGCCACTTCACGCACGTTGGCGAGCGTAATCCCTCCCGACGCTTCGAGTTGCACGCGGCTGGCGGCGCGCTCGACCGCGGTGCGCATGTCGTCGTTCGACATGTTGTCGAGCAGGATGAAGTCCGGAGCGAGTGCGAGCGCTTCATCGAGCTCGACCAGATCGCGCACCTCGACCATCACCGGCTGCGGCATCTTTCGCGCACGCACGCGCTCGACCGCCGCGGTGATCGAGCCCGCGCGATCGACATGATTGTTCTTGATCAAAAACATGTCGTGCAGCCCGATGCGATGGTTGTCCCCGCCGCCCGCCCGCACCGCGTACTTGTCGAGCATCCGCAACCCGGGCGCGGTCTTCCGCGTGTCGTAAATCTTCGCGCGCGTCCCGCGGACCGCATCGACATACGCGCGCGTCGCCGTCGCAATCCCCGACGCGCGCTGCATCAGATTCAACGCCGTGCGCTCGCCGGAAAGCAACGCGATCACCGACGCGCGAACGTGCGCGACGATGTCGCCGCTCTCCACCACGTCGCCGTCTTTCTTCTCGATGTCGATCTCAGCCGTTTCATCGAGCATGCGAAACACGGTCTCGATCAGGTCGAGCCCGGCAATCACGCCGTGCGCCTTGACCAGAAAGTGCGCCTCGCCCCGATCGCTGCGATCGAAGATCGCCTCGCTCGTGATGTCCGGCAGGTCTTCTTCAAATGCGCGTCGAACGATTTCCTCGAACATCCGTCTCTCTTTCGGCGCCTTCTTCCCGCGCCCGCACCCGTGCCCGCTCCCGCGCCCGGGGCGGGCGGAAGCAAGCACCCGAAATTCTGCCACGCACGTACCCGTTTTCGAATGCGGCTCGTTGACAAATTGGGGGCGTACCGGCTTCGACGGGGACTCGTCGGGGTCGTGGTTGCATGCCGAGCTCGATCAACTCGTAAACCTGATCGAAAAACACAAACGCGAACACTGATTTCGCTCTCGCGGCTTAATTAACCACGAGCGCTCGCCCACCGCCCGCTCACGGCGATGGGACCGAGCGTCATGATGTGAGCTGGTGCCACGCGTAACGCCTACGCGCGCGGCACGAGATCAAGAGGCTGGTCCGCGTCCGGTTCCCGCTCTCCGGACAAGGCGTGGACGAGATTAAACGGAGAGAAACGCATGTAGGAGCCACACCACCACAGTTTTCGGACGCGGGTTCGACTCCCGCCGCCTCCACCAACGAAAGTGCTTTTACTTCATTGACTTACGGTCATCGGCTTGGCCGCGTACTGCCCAAGAGTGGACAATCTGTCGGCCGCCACGGCACTCCGGTTCAACGGGCCGTCGTTCATGCTCGCAGGGACCACAGCGTAAAGGTGCCGCGAAAGCCCTTCATCGCTTCACCAGCGTGGCGCTTCCACTTGAGCCCTTGATGTCGCTCTGCGCGGAGAGCATGAATATCTTCGTGCGCCCTGTCGCTCAGCCACACGTTAGCGCCTTTCGCCGCCCCGACAACGCGCGCCGCAAAGTTAACTGTCCCTCCGAACACGTCATCCTCTTCGATTTGCATCGCACCCACATGGATCCCGGCTCGAACCTGAATTTGCCGATCCCCTGGCGCTTCTTGAAGAGCAAGCGAAAAGTCCAGTGCCTCCTCCACACGACGAAACGCGACCATGAAACTGTCGCCAATCGTCTTTATCTCCCGTCCGCGATACTGCGCCAAGAGCTTACGGGCTTGTGCGAAATGACTGCGTCGCACCACATTCATCCGCTCGCTTCCGATTCGATTCTCCAAAGCCGTGGAACCCACTACGTCTGTAAAGACGATGGCCAGCATGGCACGCGCGTCACCAGCCCAGCCGACAAAGCTTTCAGTGTGCGTTTCGCCGCTTGCGGATACAATCAGGGCGTCAAAATCACGCTGACGGTCAGCAGACCTATCCATGACCGCCACTTGCGACGGGTACTTCGCACCGAGCCGCTCTTCGGGCTCGACGATCGCCACCTTTGAACCACAGGGGCACTCGAACTCTCGCTTGCCTTTCTCGCGCAGAATCTTCACGTATCGCTCTGGCACTGGCGACGCACACTCCACGCAAATAAAGTAGCGCGTCAGATCGATGGACCCATCAATCGCACGGCGCCGCAAGTGCGAATGGACGTAGTCTTCGAAATGGAAACGGGTTTGTTCGCTGGCCTCCGAGTCGAAGAAAAGAAGCACTTGGCCATGACCCTCGTCAGCAAACTCTCGCACAAAGATTCCACAACCTCCGCCAGCCGTCGCGCTAAAGACAGCGGCATTGCGCCACATTTTGGTGCGATCGGTAGCAAACAGGCCGCTGTGACTAAGCCTTACCGCAAGCGTCGAGTAGATGCTCTGTACTGGCCCATCGAACGAAATTACAACCGCCGTTCCTTCTGGTTCTGGCGCCGCGGAGTAGTCGCGGTTAAACTGTGACGGAAATACCAGATATCGACCGTTGTCGGCGTTCTCTCTTAGTGCAAGATCATGCTTGACGAGTTCCTCGACGGTGGCATGAAGCAATAGTTGCTCTTGGCCCCTGTCCGCAATCTTCTGCTCGTTTGGCACGAAGAATCGTCCACCGAGTGCGTCATCCTCTGAGATCGAGCCGAATCCATCAGGCTCGTTCTTCGCGTGATTGACGATCGCCGACGCGTAGGCATCGAGTAGTTCCGGCTGAAGCAGAACATATCCACCGAAGCTTAAACGTCGGATAAGGTCGCGATTTTCTAACCGGCCGATGCATGTCTCAAATTCGGCCCGCGTCGCATTATCGCGACCGAACTCGTCGTGAAGCTGCGATACAGCGGCGAGTAACCGTCCACTTTCCTTGATCCGCAACAGAAAGGCTTTGATTTCTGCAAACAGCCGTTCGGAGCTTACTACCGGCAGATATGGCCACGGAATTGCCGATTTGACGGCGGTACGAAGGTCGTCGATCTGCCATCCCTCTTTAGCACTTGTCTCGAAATAGCCATCGAAGCCGAACTCTACGCAGAACGCTTTGATGCGCGCTTTGCTGACGGACACGGCACCCCGATCAGTGCGCGCAGAAACTAAGAACTTCTTCATCGGTACCGACCGCGATCCACCGCGCGTATGAGCCAAGCGTAGCGCCCGCTCCCAGTGACGAACACCCGATAAGGGATCCGTTTCGCTGCGCGCGTCGAACACCACAAGCGCAACCGCAACCTCGTTCAAGTGCAACTGATGGATTATGCGGTATCCCGGCTGGCCGGCGAGGTCCCAGAGTAGCGTTTCGCGAGTTTGACGTCGATTAGGACCAATGGATGTTTCTTCCGAATCGAACGTCCACACGTGGCGCCCTGGCGTCGAATCGGTGGCTTCGAAGGGTTGGCCGTTTAGCACGAGGCTAAGACCGGATTTCCCCACACCGGTATCGCCTACGAGCACAACTTTGGCGTTCACATAATGGATTGCGGTGTCGCTCCGTTGCCCAAGCAGAACATCTGCGTCGAACTGCCAGAGACGTATAGCCCGCGCAGATGGGTTCGCGCCCCGAGACACGACCGAGGCAAGCAACGGTAACGTCGGATGGAACGCAAGCGAATGTTGCGAAACGTCAGCTGCGATAGGGGCGTCGAGAATGGCAGACGTTTCCCAGGTCTCACAATTCCAAACTCGGATTGTCGAGTCCAATGACCGCGAGGCCAAAAAGGCGCCGTCTGGCGAGAAGGCTAGCGCGTCGACCACGTCGGTGTGTCCTTCGAGCGCGCAGACCAACTCGCCCGTCATGGGATCCCTCACGTCGATTGCATTGCCAGGGGCGGAACTTGCGAAAAACTGACGATGCGGATGAAAGCATACCGCAAGCGTGTCGTTGCGCGAGTCATCCGTGAACCGAGATTCGTGAAGACACTTTCCCGTGGCAACGTTCCATGACCGTACGGCCTTGTCGCCGCAGGTCGCCACGATTTCAGCCGCTGCATGAAATGCGACTCCTCTGGCCCACCGCGCATGGTCTAGAGATCTGATTAACTGGTATCCGGGCACGCTCCAGACGCGCACATTAGATCCGCCCCAAGTGCTCAGTAAGCGACCATCGACGCTATAGGCGACTTGCCAAATCGGGCCTTGGAGGATCTTTTCTGTCTCACCGGTCGCTACGTCGATGACTTGAGCGTGGTGCTGCTGGCTTCCGCACGCCAGCAGTTGACCATCAGGATGAAACGCGAGTGAAAAGACCTCTCGGTGATTACCAAGCACCCGAAGCGGTCGTCCCGTCGCGAGATCCCAGATCTTCAACGGGCCATCCGTGGAAGAGGTCACGAGAGTATGGCTTCGAGGATCGAATGCGAAGGAACAAATGGAATCGGTGTCGTCAAGCGTTTGCAGTAGCTCGAAACTGGACGGAGGTCTCTGGTGGTCGGTACTACTTGGTGCCATACATCCATGAAAGGGTAAAGGCGGCGCGTTGTCAATGAGCGAACGCTTGTGAGCTTTCAAAAGTGTGCGGATTTGGTTCGAGTTGCCTCATAACTCCGATGCGACGCGGTCGTGCGGTTCGCCCGCGTACTCAATACGTACTGCGGATAGGATTCTTCAGCGGTTCGGGCAGGTTTAGCGGTATAGTGTTTTATACCTTACTGAAACTAAAAGAGTACGGATAGGTTCGACTCCCGCCGCCTCCACCACCAACCACGCGAACCTAAAAGTACGGAGCAACGTTCGCGGCGATGGTCCGCATCTCTTCATCGGTCAAAGGCACCGTCGTGCGGAAGGTCAGCCACTCCTGCCGCGCGTACGGCGGTCCGAGGTCGCTGCCGTAGAGCACGCGTTTCACACCGACTTGGCGAATGCGGGCGGCGAAGCGCTTCAGCTCGTCCTCCGGCTGCTCGTCGGCGACCGTGGCGACGTCGAAGTAGAGGTTCTTGGTGCGCGGATCCCCCTTCTGGATCGCGTCGGCGAACACGGCGAGGGCGGAATCGGTGTAACCCGGTCCGCCGCCGGCGAAGTGCGCGATCTGCACGACGATGTCCGGCGCCTCGGGGAGCAGCTGTTCGAGAAACACCCGCGAGTGCTCGGCGCCGTAGGTGGGGTCGATCGTCCACAAATGCGCCACGATCGGCATCCGCAGCCGGTTCGCGGCACGGAAGAACTCCTTCATCGTCGCCACGTGCTGCGGGTTCTTCAGATCGATCTGCGAGTTGCCGAAGTGCAGCTTCACCCCCTTGAAACGGCCGCTCTTTGCGCAGCGTTCGAGCTCGCCGAGGGCGTAGTCCTTCAGCGGATTCACGCTCATGAACGCGATGAGGCGGCCGGGGTAGCGCGCCGCCTGCTCCGCGTTCCAGTCGTTCTCCGCGCGCACTTTCTCGAGCTCGTTCTCGACGTTCTCGTGGAACGGGCTGCCGAACCAGTACGCGGCCGAGAGCACCGCCGCGCGCCGGATGCCGGCGGCGTCGAGATTCTCGATCAATTGATCGGCGTTGTACTCTGTGCGGACCGTCGGGCCGGGGAAGACCGGCGACTCCGCGGCGATGCGCCACTTTCCGTCGCCGCCTTTGCGCAACGACATCTGCACCTCGCCGAAATACTTCTCGGGGCGTGTGAAGTAGCCGGCGAGATAGCCGGTCGCCCCGTCGAGGTGGACCGCCACCGGCGTCACGGTGTACGGCCGCGCGAAGCGGCCGCCGAGAAAGTCGGCGACGTCTGCGCGGCCCTTGATCCAGTTGTGATCGTCGAGCGTGTAGACGACACTGTCCTCGGTGAAGAGATCCTGGAGCGCCTTCTTATCGTTCCAATGCGCGGCACGGTCGGCCAGAAGCTGCGCGATCGCCGGCGGCACGTCCACCGCCGCCAGCGGATGTTCCCCGCCGAGCTTCGCCGCTTCGGCACTGAGGAGATGCTGATGATGGTCCGCCGCCGGCGCCACGCTGCACGACGGCGCGGCCCCGGAGGATGCACAGGCGACGGCAAAGAGAAGGGGTGCGAGAACGGCGAGCAGGCGATTCATCCGCGTATTGTACGACGAGCTTCGTACTCGACCTTGGCTCCTTTGATGAGCAGCCAGAAGCCGAGACTGAATTCGTAGACGCCCAACGGCGCGATCGATCCGCAGTGGCTGCTCCGTTTCGCCGGGATGCCGCTCTCCAACTACCGCGGCTTAAATTAACCACGAGCGCTCGCCCACCGCCCGCTCACGGCGATGGGACCGAGTGTCATGATGTGAGCTGGTGCCGCGCGTAACGCCTACGCGCGCGTCACGAGATCAAGAGGCTGGTCCGCGTCCGGTTCCCGCTCTCCGGACAAGGCGTGGACGAGATTTAACGGAGAGAAACGCATGTAGGAGCCACACCACCACAGTTTTCGGACGCGGGTTCGACTCCCGCCGCCTCCACCAAATCAGATTCCAGCACGATCCAAAGACAGCCGCGAAACTTACTCAGAGTAAGGCTTTGCGGCTCTTTTTGTGTCTACTGGCGTCCGGTGACATGCATTGAGATCCGGGGACGCGAAATGGAATGCTCTCGCGCGGACCGCGATCGATCTCGGCGCTCGCATCGCGCGGCTACAGGGCATAGAAACGGAGAAGGCGATCGAGGTGCGATTGCCGGAGCGATACCGCGCATGGATCGATGACGACGGGTCATTCGGGGCGTTCACGCCTGCGCGACACGGCTCGGTTCTCGGGCACCTTCATGACATGGTCTCCGTCCAAGTACCGGGCGTCCGGAACATGCAAGAAATGCTCTTTGGGCCTCTACCCCTGGTCGAGCCCAAGCTGATCGCTATACTGACCGAATGACTTCCATGCAACCGCTGCTGCGGTGGGCCGGGAGCAAGCGAAAGCTTCTCCCTGAGTTGGCACGCTACTGGTCGCCTGGTTTCTCGCGCTACGTAGAACCATTCGCGGGATCTGCATGCCTCTTCTTCCGCCTCGCTCCGGAACGAGCACTGATCGGAGACATCAACGAGGAACTCGTTCATGTTTACAAACAGGTGAAAAAGGACTCCGCATCGATCGGGAAGGCACTCCGTCGCATGAAGATCGGACGCGACGAATACCTCGCGGTTCGATCTCGTAACCCCGCTTTGCTTTCGCCTCCCGTGCGCGCTGCTCGCTTCATCTATTTGAATCGTTTCTGCTTCAACGGCCTCTGGCGAACCAACCAGCAGGGTCGCTTCAACGTTCCGTACGGCGGTCGAAAGTGCGGTCAGCTTCCCACGGAAAGCCAACTCCAGGCGGTCGCCCGCCGGTTGAAAAGTACACGACTGGTCGCTGGAGACTTCGAAACCGTTCTCCGGCAGACGAAAGCGGGAGACTTTGTCTACATGGACCCGCCATTTCGGGTGACGGCTCGGCGCGTCTTTACTCAATACGATCGAAACGCCTTTAGTCACTCGGACCTTCTGCGGCTGCGGACGTGGATGGAACGTCTCGACGCACGCCGGATCACCTTCTTGGTGAGCTATGCGGAGAGCGATGAGTCAGCGTTCTTGAGCGAGGGTTTCGCAACCCGCAAATTATCGGTGCGACGGAACATTGCCGGGTTCACCGCGCGCCGTCGCGCATTCAGCGAGGTTCTCATCTCCAACATAAACCTCGGAGGAGATTCTCCGTGCTGACAGCGAAGTCGGATCGTCATGGACAGAGTACCTTCATACCGCGCGGAAAGCTCTTGCACCTCCGGCCAAGTCAACTCAAACCAAACCCGCAGAACCCCCGTCGGCTTTTCGATCCTGATCCGCTGAGTGACCTAAAGGAGAACATTCGCGTTCACGGGGTTCTTGTCCCCATCACTGTCTACCAACTTAAGGGACAAGAGAAGTACGCCATTCTGGACGGCGAGCGGCGACTCAGGTGCTGCGTTGAGCTGGAAGAAGAAGGCAAGCAGGTAACGATCCCGGCGAACGTTGTCGAACAACCTGACAAAGTCGCGGGTCTTCTCTACATGTTCTCGATCCACAACTTTCGAGAGCAATGGGAACTGATGCCCGTCGCGTACAGCCTTCGAGTTGTCATGAAGGAACTGGGCGAAGAGAACCCGCTTAAGTTGTCCAAATTGACGGGGCTGAGTGTCAAGCAGATCGAACGATGCAAGATCCTCCTGAACTTCCCGGACAAGTTCCAGCAGATGTCCCTGGAGGTCGACCCCTCCGAGCGAATTCCCGCGAACTTCTGGATCGAGTTGCACCCAGTGTTGGAGCTAACGCAGAAGCACCTGCCGGACGTTTACGAGCAATTCGGTAGGGATGGGGTTACCGAGAAATTCGTCGAGAAGTACAGAGAGGGAGCAATCAAGAGTGTAATCCACTTCCGACGCATTTCTGAAGCCTTCGAGGTAAACGAGGAAGACCGATCAGGCCTTGTGAAGGCTTTGCGTCGCTATGTGAACGAACCCGCCCTTGAGACTCGCTCTGCGTTCGACGCCTTTCTTGCGGATAGGAAGGGCCGAACTCAAACAGCTATCCGAGCGTGCGACACATTCGTCACACAGCTTGAGAAATCTCGCGTAGTTCACACTAGCGAGGATCGCGAGTCCCTGATCGAGCATCTTCGCGACGTTCAGCGCTATGTATCCGATCTTCTCGATCGGCTCGAAGGTGGCGACGCTCCGAGAAGCTCGGAGAGCAAGCCCTAAATGCTCGATCTCCTGCGCGCCTACTTTCGGGCGATGCACGAGTTCCGCGACTATTCACCAAAGAAGGTGAGCACGGGCAGCGTTTCTGAATGGCTAGACCCCTGGGGGAAAGGCGACCGCGCGCTGATTCTGAAGCTCCTCCGTCACGTCAAATATGTTACGGCGTCGCAGTTTCGACACGCTCTGATTTCACAGAACAAGGCTTTGCTCGATCACCTTCGTCGGTCGGAGGTGCCCGCAAAGAAGGTGATCTACGTGTCAATCCACGACGCGGGCAGCAGCAGCCCGGCGGTCCTGAATGAGCTTCGTGATCGCGCGCAACTGGTCCAGCGAGGGTGCAGCTTCGTGGATGGACACAACATCGAAGGCATTTCTCGGACTACGGAGAAACTAGAGGACGGCGCGATCGTGTATGTCGACGACTTTCTTGCATCCGGTAACCAACTGCTGGGCGAGCGAAACCGCATCGCCGAGTACATCATCGGGAGTTTTTCGGAGTTCGCACTAGCCGTTTGCGTTTGCGAGGAAGCGGTCGCGAGCCTAGGGAGAGTCGGAGTCGAGACCCGATCGCAGTACGTTCACAGCCGAGCAGAAAGGCCACTGCATGATTGCTCAACCATCCTCGGGGCCGACGAAAAGGCGCGATTGATCGAGATATGTACGCAAATTGATAAGCGTGCACCCCTAGGTTACGAAGCGATGGCTACGATGTACATCCTGCATCGCAATGCTCCTAACACCGTTCCCCGCGTCTTACGTGGAAGCACGCGGCAATCGCCGCGTATTGGGCTTTTCCCTCGATCAGACGACCTACCTGTCGACAATTAGGCAACCTGCGTTCAGTTTGAGCTGGCACCGCGTGGGGTACGTTCCGGGCGTGTTCCTCGTTGTCGGACAAAATCTCTGATCCAGCAATACATTAGCTCGCTCTTCGACTCCTGCCGCCTTCACCAATCGTCGCTTGCTAACCCAGAGTTTCGTGTTCCCCATCGATGGGATGGAATTGACCGAAGCGGAGTTCAACAGGGGCGTTGCCTCCGTCAGAGCGTCCTCATCCCGAATAGCCTTTAATAAACGCGCGAGATCCCAGCGCAAGGGATCCGGGCGGCGCGCGACAACGATCCCCCACGCGTTCGTCGGGGCGCAATCGTAACCGGCGCATTGGCCGGAATACGGTCTCGCTGAGTGGGAAACAACTCTCAGTCGGAGGACCAGAGTTGAAGCGCGGCGAGATCAACTATCTCGCCCACCCGTGCTTTAAACCGCGCGAGGATGCGTTCTACGATCTCGTGATCGGCGTGGCGGAAGGCCGCGTCAGCAAAGCGGCCATCACCGTTTTTCTCGAGAAGCACTCTCGATCGGCCTAAACCGCGAGCGTTTGGCAGAAGGCGCGGCGCCGTCCCGGTAGGTAATGGAAGAGAAACGATGGCGTGACCGTCGTGCACCGGCGCGGAAGGCAGAAGGCAGAAGGCAGAATTGAGAATCACGTCCCAACCCACCTTGGTGGGCGGGTTTCTCAATTCTGCCTTCTGCCTTCTGCCTTCCGGTGCCGTGCCGCGTAGAGAAAAGCTCTGCCGGCGAAGAGAAAGCTTTACCGTCAGAGCAAAAAGCTTTGCCCGCGATCAGGCTTCTTGCGAGCCCGCTGTTCGTCCGTACGTCGACGCCGAGGACGCGTCAGCTGCTACGCGGTGGGTCACTCCGGCCACTGCAACGCCTCCGATTCCTCGGCTATCGAGCCCCAATCAAATCGACAGGCCGGGTCGCCTTCCAGTATTTGTTGTTCGAGGCGGGGGCGCTTCGCCGGGGCGCCAGAGCTTGGCCGTGATCGTTCAGCCCCTCATGGGCGCTCCAGAGCAGGCTGCGCCTCCACCTTCGCTCCCTTGATCAACAGCCACAACATGATCCACACCTCGCCCAACTCGGGGATCAGCGCCCACTTGTTCAATACGCTCACATACGGCAGGCCTAACAATGCGGTCGTGCTGATGAGGAGGTAGGGGACGGCGTTGATCACGAGCAGGATGCCGAGGATTCTGGGGAGGAAGCGCGAGCGCATCACCAGAAGGCCGAAGGGGATGAGCCAGAGGCCCCAGAAGATCTGGACGACGAGCAAGCCCTGACCGTGGAGATGGAGAAAGAAGAGGGCGAGGGCTTCGCGCTGGGGTTGATTGAAGACGGTGAGGAAGCCGGTGCTGCCGCGCAGGAGTGTGAGGGCGGCGATTTCGCTGATGACATTCAGATACGAGATCGGCGCGGAGACGACGGCACCGAGGATGACCATGAGTGCGGCCTGCATCCTGTTGACGTTGTTGAGAAGGCGATAGAGAGTCATCACCAGAAAGATTGCCGTGGTCGCTGTCATCAGCTCGCAGAGGATGCCGAGGCGGAACATCGATTGAGCGGCGAGGATTTTCTGCGCGGTGACGGCGGGGTTGTTTTTCACAATGAAGGTGGCGGGAACGTAGAGAAGGCTGAACGGCGCGGTCACGCCGACAAGGACGTACAGCGCGGCGGCGAGACGAGCGGTTCTATTCGTTGGTTGCATGACGCACTCCTTTGATGAGCAGCCAGAAGCCGAGGCCGAATTCGTAGACGCCCATCGGCATCATGTAGACCATGCCGATGCGCGACGACAGGTGCGGGAAGGCGATGAAGGTCAATTCGGCGAGCGCCATGAGCGTTGAGGCGAAGATGCCCCACCAGGCGATCGCGCGAGGGATGTAGCGCGAGCGGAGCCATAAGTAGCTGAAGATCAGTGAGCCGATGCCGAGGAAGAAGAAGCCGATGCGGAATGTGTCGCCGTAGAGGCCGAGGAATTTCGAGGCGAGATTGGGGTCATTGAGAACGCGCAATGCGGCGAATTCGTGCGTGGTCGCCATGGCGAGGACGATGTTCTCGACGAGGCGCCAGAATGCGGCGAGCAAGGCGAGGTTCGCATTGACGGGTTTGAGTACGACATAGAGCGCGAGGACGAGCATGACGACGCAGGCGATCGTGACCAGTTCGCTGACCATACCAAGGCGGAAGAGTCGCTCCGTCGCGGCGATATTTTTCGCGGTCTGTACTGCATCGCCGCGCACGATGGCTTGTGTGCGCGCATAGAACGCGAAAATTGCCGTCGCGTTCGTAAAGAGGTAGAGGAATCCCGCGAGCCGCGCGATCATGCGGCGATCGCCTGTTCGTGCACGGCGGACGGCGTTTGCTCCGGCTGCCGCGGCTTGCGATTGCGCATCCGAATCCGCCAAAAGATCATTGCGCCGAGGAGGAAAATGTGCGGCGCGAAGATGAACGGCGAGTGTTTCCATGCCGCGGAGAAGAGCCTGGCCTGGCCGGGATAGAGCGACAACGTCGTAATGAGCAGCGCGAGGCACATGCGCGAGAGGTGGCGCGCGATGCGGCGCGTGCCGGCGACGCCGCCGCGCGCGAGCAGGCGGACGTCGAAGACAGCGTGGAGCAGCGCAATGGTGCCGAAAATGAAATACGGCGGCGCCGGTATGCGGTCGAGCCGGCCCGTCCTGCTGCCCGCGGCCTCGAATCCGAACCACAGTCCGCCGAAGGCAACGACTGTGACGAAAAGCAATGCGGCGTAATCGAATGACGTCACCCGCGCCTCGCGATGCCGCGCGGTCCACCATGCGGTCAGCACGAGATAGAACGTGAGCATGCCGGCCGCGGTGTTGACCGAATTCGGCCGGAAATACGTGGCAAGGAACGCCGCGCTGAGCGTCATGCCCGTCATCGACACGAAGAACACTGTCCCGGCCGCATTGTGGAGTCCGGAGCCTTTGCGGAAGAACATCGCCAGGTATCCGGAGATCAGTCCGAGGACGGCGCCGCAGATGTGAGTCATCAACAGGATGGTCATGGCCGTGATCTCCGAAGAATGAGGTAACCGGCAAGCACACAATGGATGGCGAACAGTGCGAGCGCGAGCCGCGAAATGTCCGTACGCAGCGAAAGGATGGAAAGCGCCAGCGAGCGCAGCGGCTCCGTGAAAAGGCTCAGGTAGTGGGCGCCTTTGAGCACGATCACCACGGCGAGTTGGAAGACTCCGCCGATCGCGCCAATGGCGAATGCGAGGAGGCTGAACGACATCGCAGTCAGCGCGAGTTTTCGCACCGAAGCTGCGAACAGGTCGTAAACGAGGACTGTAGACGCGGCGTAACAGGCAATTGCCAGGAAATCGGCGGCGAGGAAATACGCCGCGAAAGCCGCCGCCATGGCCAACAGGAGCCACAAAATGCGCGGCGGCCCGAAACGCGGCGACGACTGTGCAACCGGTTGTACGGCGAAGGCGGCGGTCATGATGAGGTCTCCGTTAGATCGGCTCGCGATTGCGGCGCAGCCGTATTGCCGCGATCAGAAATCCCGCGGCGAAAATCAGTCCGATCCATAGGCCGGGTGTCGTCAGGAACGTGCCCGGTGTGAGTTGTGACAACGAGTCGATGTGCCCGTCCTTACCGGCCACGAATGCCCGCTTCAGGTGCCCCATGAAGCGGTAACCCAGCATGTTTGCGAACAGCTGCGTATTGAAGGCGAGTTTCTCGAGGATGCAGACGGCGAGAAGTGGCAGCACCGCCCACAAGAATGTCGCGCGTTTGGCCCACGCGGAGACCGCCAGAAGCCAGCCGTACATCGGCGCATGCCACAACGCGAGGGCGATGAGGCCATAGAACAGAATCACGGAATTCGAGAGAAGGTGAACGCGCGACCAGGTCGTGGCACCGAGTCCGCTCGGCGCCAGAACGGCGGTACTCATCAGCACCATCACGAATTGCGTGACGATCACCACAATGAACGTAATCGCCGGCAGAATGACGAGCGGAATGCTCGCCTTCGCGATCACGGCCGTATGATCGGAAACGGGCAGCGATTTCCAGAAGAGAATGCTGCGGTCGCGCCGCTCGCCGTACAGCGTATCGAGGCAATAGAAGATCCCGATGATGATGCCGGTCATCAGCAACACCATCGCGGCGACGTCGTACGGCACCTGAATCGCGGCGCGCTGGTGCGCGGGGTCGAGGAGCAGCACGGCGCGCCGGCGCTGCGGCATGCCGATCGTGCTGATGGCGAAGCCGAACAGGACGACTGCCGCGACGGCCACCGGCGCGATGTAGATCGAGCGGTTTTCCCACAATTCACGCCGGACGGACCAGTACAGAGGACGGGTCTCGTTCATGCCGCCACCCCCTGCGCCGTCTCATTGCCGATCACCGCGACGAACAGATCGGCAATGCTCGGCGTGCGCACGTCGCCCAATGCCGCGAGTTGCTGCCGCTCGATGCCGTCGAACAGCAGGATGCTGCGTCCGAATACCTGCCGCTCGTAAATCGGCCGTAACGCGCGCGCGGCGGCGACGTTGTCGGGGTTCACCATCACCTCGACATACCGCTCCTCGAATGTCTCCATGCTGCAATCCAGCACGAAGCGTCCGCGATGGATGAACTTGAAATCGGTCAGGACGTCCTGGATCTCTTCGACCTGATGCGTCGTGATGATGATGGTGCGGCTGTGGTCGAAGTAATCATTGAGGAGCGAGTCGTAGAACTGTTTGCGATAGAGGATGTCGAGGCCGATCGTCGGCTCGTCGAGGACGAGCAATTTCACGTCGATGGCCATCACCAGCGCGAGGTGAAGCTGCGTGACCATCCCCTTCGACAATTCGCGCACCCGGCTGGTCCACTTGATATTCGTCTTCGCGAGAAATGCCTCGGCTTTGGCACGGTCGAATTTCGGATGCACGCCTTCGACGAATTCGAGCAATTGCGCGACGCGAATCCATCGCGGCAGTACGGCGACGTCCGCGATGAACGCGACGTCGCGCACGAGCAGGTCGCGCTCGCTCCACGGATCGCGGCCCAGCACGCGCAATTGGCCTTCATACGGCGTCAGGCCGAGGATGGCATTGAGCGCGGTCGTCTTGCCGGCGCCGTTGGGACCGATCAGCCCGAGAATGCGGCCTTCTTCGACGGTGAGATCGATGCCGTCCAGCGCGATCGTCGAGCCGAACGCCTTGCGCAGACCGCGTGCTTCTATGCAGGCCATGTCAGCGTTTCTCCTCTCCGCCATCCGGCGCTTCGGCGGCTTTCAACAGCTCGTCCGGTGTCAGGCCGAGCCGGCGAATCGTGGCGTGCACGCGCGGCCAGTGCTCGGCCAGAAACTTCTCGCGCTCGGCCTGCAGCAAGAGGTCGCGCGCACCGGCGTTGATGAACATGCCGCGGCCGCGGCGCGTCTCGACGAGCTCCTCGTCGGCGAGCCCCTGGTAGGCCTTGAGGACCGTGATGGGGTTCAGCCGGTACTCGGCTGCGACGTTCCGCACCGAGGGCAGCGGGTCGCCTTCGTTGAGGACGCCGTCCAGGATCAGCGCCACGACGCGGTCGCGAAGCTGTCGGTAGATCGGCTGGCTGTCGTTCCATTCGCGGTCCATCTCTTGGTTGATACGTCGCTCTGGTGATATAGTTAACTACAACACCTAAGCAGACGTCAAGAGAAATTCACGAATGGACACACGCCGGATGACATCGACCCCTCTCGGCGGTGTCAATTTGACATCGGCAGTGTCAATTTGAAAGCGGCGGTGTCAATTTGAAAGCGGCGATGTCAATTTGAAAGCGGCGATGTCAATTTGAAAGCCGCGGTGTCAATTTGAAAGCGGCGGTGTCAATTTGACATCGGCGAATTCATCGATCCTTTCCGCGAAGTCAATTTGACTTCGGCGAATTGATCGATCCTTTCCGCGAAGTCAATTTGACATCGGCGAATGCATCGATCCTTTCCGCGAAGTCAATTTGAGTTCGGCGAATGCATCGATCCTTTCGGCGAAGTCAATTTGAGTTCAGCGAATGCATCGATCCATTCCGCGAAGTCAATTTGAGTTCGGCGAAGTCATCGTTGGATCGGCGATGCCGTCGAACCATCCGCGCTCAAACAGTCAGGTTTTACGGACACTCGGCCAGTCCCGCCATCGGCAATGCGAACATGCGGAACGCGGCGATGAGGTTTTTCTTCGTGTCGGCGAAGGAGATTCCCTTGCCGTCGTCGCTGTCGCTCATGTCGACGGCTTTGGCTGCACCGCAGACGGAGATCGGCTCGACGCGGGCGTTCGGGTTGATCGCCTTCATCATCGTCTCGTCGCCGTAGAGCGGGCGTCCCGCCACGGCGACCGCGAGGACGTCGTCGTGCGCGGCGTAGATGAGCGCCTGATACGGATCGCGCGCCGAGGCGCGGACGATGACGTAGTCGGCGGCGAGTCCTTTCGCGAGCCGGCCGGTTTTGCTGTCGAGACGCGCGAGCTTCGCGGGATTCGTCGTCGCCATCTGCACGAGCTCTTTGTTCGTGAACACGGGAGGAAACTGCTGATCGTTCCAGATGGCGGCGTAGCGCATTTCCTCGAGCATGCCGTTGCTGCCGGACGGCGACCAGTCGGGCGCGATCGCGAGCGTCACGTATTTCTTGGCGGACGCGACGTCGGCGGTCGCGCCGTACAGCTCGATGTTGCTGCGCGGCGACCAGACGAAGCCGACGCCGTTCTTGCCGAGCTCCGCGAAGTCTTTGTCCTTGAGCGGAACGCCGTGAATGATGATGAAGCCTTTGGTGAGGAAGCCGTGCGCGCGTGCCATGCGCAGCTCGCGCGCGGCGCTGGCGTCGACGCCTTCGCAAAGATGCGCGATGACGGGCTTGTCGGCGGCCAGCGCGTCGCGCACGCTCTTCTCGTCGCTCTCTTTCAGCTCGAGCGGAAAAACGCGGTATTGCAGCGGCTCTTTGGCCGCTTCGGTGCCGAAGAAGCCGGAGTAGTAATCGAGATTGCGCGCGAGTCCTTTCGTGCAAACGAGCGGAAGGCTGCCGACCGTGCTCGTCGCGCCCCACACCAGCGCCTTCACCTCGGCGAAGCGCTCGAGATCGCATCCGGCGTCGCGCAGCTTCGCCTGATAGCCGCTCAGTCGGGCGGCGTAGCTGTCCGTCGCCTGCCACTCGTAGCGGTTCCTGGTGAGCGTGCCGGCGGACCAGCGCGGAAACGCGTTCCACGTCAGGTGATTGTGGAGATCGATGAGGCCCGGATAGATGAAGCCGTGCGTCTCGACGATGTTGACATTGTCCGGCACGGTCACGTTCGCGCCCGCGTCTTCGATGACGCCGTCTTTCACGAGCACGACACCGTTCTCGATCACCTCGTCGGGCGTGATGAGCGTGCCGCGCAGCGCGTACGTCTGTCCCAGGGCAGCCGGGGCAAGGAAAAGAATGGCGAGCAAGGATCGCATGCGAGCTCCTCTCAGAAACATCGGCCATTGTCGCCGATCCGCAGTGGAGCGGCGGCCGCTTCGGCCGCCGTTTTTCGCGAGAGCCCGGCGCCCGAAGCGGGCGCCGCTCCACCGAGAGACGGTGAGGAAATCCCCGTCATCCTGAGTCGGCGAAGCGCGACGAAGGATCTCAAAATACGAAGAGCCTGCAAATTTTTTGGGGATCCGTGTCGATCCGGCGTCTCCCCGTTCGACGTGTCAGTGGAAGGAGAAAAAACGATGAACACGAAGCTCACTCTTCAGCGCATCGGGGCCGTTTTGGCGGGCCTCCTGGCGATCTTCGTCCTCACGACCGCCGTCGACATCGTTCTGCACGCCACGGGCGTCTATCCGCCGTGGAGCGAGCCAATCGGCGACGGTCTCTCCGCGCTCGCCACCGCGTACCGCATTGTCATCTCGGTCGCCGGGTGCTATATCGCCGCGCGGCTCGCGCCGGACAATCCAATGCGACACGCGCTCGTCCTCGGCGGGATCGGCGTCGCGCTCAGTCTTGCCGGAGCGATCGCCACCTGGAACGCGAGACTCGGACCTCAGTGGTATCCGCTTGCGCTCGTCGCCGTCGCGCTTCCCTGCGCGTGGGCCGGCGGGCTGCTCAACGTCATCGAACAACACGTCAACGCTTTCTGAAGCACGAGAAAAGAAAAGGAGAAACGAAAATGCGAGTCATGGTTCTGGTCAAAGCCGATGAGAATTCCGAGAAGGGCGTCATGCCGAGCGAGCAGCTTCTTCGCGACATGGGCAACTTCAACGAGCAGCTCGTGAAGGCGGGCATCATGCTGGCCGGCGAGGGTCTGCGCCCGTCGTCGAACGGCAAGCGCGTCCGGTTCGAAGGAACGAAGCGCACCGTCATCGACGGGCCGTTCGCCGAGACGAAAGAGCTCGTCGCCGGCTTCTGGCTGTGGCAGGTGAAGTCGATGGACGAGGCAATCGAGTGGCTGAAGAAGGCGCCGTTCGGCGGCGGAACGGAGATCGAAGTCCGTCCGGTGTTCGAGGCGGAAGACTTCGGCGCGGAATTCACGCCGGAGATGCGCGAGCAGGAAGAGCGGCTGCGCAAGGAGATCGAGTCGCGCAATCAGTAACGCGCACTTGCCACCGGACGCCCTCTTGCCACTGATCGAAGGATGATGTGTGATCGGCAGCCGTGACGGCTGCCGATTCCATTCATCGGACGATCGACGCGGTGTGGCGGATGGAGTCGCCGAAGCTGATCGGCGGACTCACACGCATCGTGCGCGACGTCGGCGTGGCCGAGGATCTCGCGCAGGACGCGCTCGTCGCCGCGCTGCAGCAGTGGCCGGATGCAGGAGTTCCCGACAATCCCGGAGCGTGGCTCATGGCGACGGCGAAACATCGAGCGATCGACTTGCTGCGGCGGCACGCGCTGTTCGAGCGGAAGCACGAAGAGCTCGGACGCGATCTCGAAAAGCAGCTCGGGGAAAGTGATCTCGTCGACGCGCTCGACAACGCGATCGAAGACGATCTGCTGCGACTCATGTTCATTGCGTGTCATCCGATTCTCTCGACCGAGGCGCGCGCGGCGCTGACGCTGCGCCTGTTGGGCGGACTGACGACCAACGAGATCGCGCGCGCGTTTCTCACGGCCGAGGCGACGATCCAGCAGCGCATCGTGCGCGCGAAACGAACGCTGGCCGACGCGCGCGTGCCGTTCGAGGTGCCGCGCGGCAACGAGCTCGCGGCGCGACTCGCGTCCGTGCTCGAAGTCATCTATCTCATCTTCAATGAAGGCTATTCGGCGACGGCGGGCGAAGACTGGGTGCGTCCCGCGCTTTGTGAAGACGCGATGCGCCTCGGCCGCATTCTCGCGGAGCTGATGCCGCGGGAAGCGGAAGTGCACGGCCTCGTCGCGCTGATGGAGATTCACGCGTCGCGCTTCGCGGCGCGCACCGGACCGCGCGGCGAAGCGATCTCGCTCGTCGATCAGAATCGCGCGCGCTGGGATTGGGTCCTCGCGCGCCGCGGACTCGCTGCGCTCTCGCGCGCCGAAGCGCTGCGCGAGACGGCGGGCAAGTACGTGTTGCAGGCGTCGATCACCGCGTGTCATGCGCGCGCGCATCGCGTCGAAGAAACGGACTGGCAGCGCATCGCCGACTTGTACGAGCAGCTCGGCGAGCTCACGCCGTCACCGATCATCGACTTGAATCGCGCGGTCGCGATCGGAATGGCGCAGGGACCGGCAGCAGGACTCGCGATCGCCGACGCGCTCGCGCCGGAGCTCGAGAACTATCACCTGCTGCCGGCGGTGCGCGGCGACTTGCTGATGAAGCTCGGGCGGCTGGACGAAGCGCGCGCGGAGTTTCAACGCGCAGCGGACCTCACGCGCAACGCGCGTGAGCGGGAGTTTCTGTTGGACCGGGCGGCGACGTGCGGGCGTCCATCCTGACGGGTTAGGTTTCGCTCGATTTCGGGATTGACCCCGATGTGCGCGCGTCGGCAAGGTGAAAGCCGGCAACTGCAACTGATTTCCGTTTCCTGATTGCAACGAAAAGGCGTCCGCAAGGACGCCTTTTTTGTTGTCTCGTGCGATCCTTGCATCAGGTCGACGTCATGACTCGGTTCCTCGCCGTTCTCTCATTGCTGTTCGTCACGTCTGCATTTGCTCAGGAAATCGCGCTCGAGCAGGTCGCGAGCGGCTTGTCGCTGCCGGTGGCGATCACGCACGCCGGCGACACGCGTCTCTTCCTCACGCAGCAGCGCGGCACGGTCGTGATCTGGGACGGCACGCGCATCCTGCCGGCGCCGTTTCTCGACGTCACGAACCTCGTCCTCTGCTGCGACGAGCGCGGACTGCTCAGCGTCGCCTTCCATCCGAAGTACAAGGAGAACGGCTTCTTCTACGTCGACTACACCGAGACGGCAGGACCGGGAACCACCGTGATCGCGCGCTATCGCGTGTCGCCGATCGATCCGAATCGTGCCGACCCCGCGTCCGCGAAGGTCCTGCTGCGGATCGCGCAGCCCTTCGCGAACCATAACGGCGGCCAGTTGCAATTCGGACCGGACGGCTATCTGTACATTGGCATGGGCGACGGCGGATCGGCGGGCGATCCAGGAAATCGCGCGCAGAATCTTGCCGAGCGGTTAGGCAAAATATTGCGCATCGACGTCGACTCCGGCGATCCGTACGGGATCCCGCCGTCGAATCCGTTCGTGACCACGTCCGGTGCGCGGCCGGAGATCTGGGCGTACGGCCTGCGCAATCCGTGGCGATTCGCATTCGACCGCGCGACGAGCGACTTGTGGATCGCCGACGTGGGACAGGGCTCGTTCGAAGAGATCGACTTTCAGCCGTCAACGAGCATCGGCGGCGAGAACTACGGATGGCGAAGGTTGGAGGCAGGCCATTGCTTCAACCCGTCCAGCAACTGCGAAAACTTCACGAACGTGAAGCCGGTGATCGAGTACAGCCACACCGCCGGCGCGTGCTCCGTCACCGGCGGCTACGTCTACCGCGGCTCGCGCTACCAGCGGCTCGCCGGCACGTACCTCTACGGCGACTACTGCAACGGCATGATCTGGGGCGCCACGCATCCGAGCAACAGCTTCTCGAACACGCATCTCCTGATCGACACCACGCTCGCCATCAGCACCTTCGGCGAAGACCTGAACGGAGAGTTGTACGTCGCCGACTACAACAGCGGGCGGCTGTACCACATCGCGAGCACACTCCCGCCGGTCGCGAAGCGGAGGGCGGCGAGGCACTGACGAGGCGTCATAGGCTCATGGGCGCAGAGGCTCATGGGCTCATAGGCGCATGGGCTCATGGGCTCATATAGGCTCATGGGCTCATAGGCTCATAGGCTCATAGGCTCATAGCAGACCTGGCTAAACACTATGCGCCCATGAGCCTGTGCGACTATGCGCCTCTGAATGTCCCGCCGCTTCGACGCCCTCATCAACGATCTCGCCGACACCGAGGTCTCCACGCGCGCGACGAATCAGTTCTCGCGCACGGTCGGCGATCTGCAGGGCAACGCGATTCGCCGGCGCAATCTGCGTTTGTATCTCGATGAGATCGGACAGCCCACGATCCTGTTGATCGGCGAAGCGGTGAGTTATCGCGGCGGACGACTCACCGGCATCGCGTTCGTCAGTGAGACGCTGATGCTCTCCGGCGTCGACGCGCGCACCCGCCGCATCCTCGGCGCGGATCGTGGTTATCGCAAGGCGACGCCGGGACCGAGGTTGTCGACCGAGGCGAGTGCGACGATGGTGTGGTCGACGATTGCGGAGATCGAGCCTCTGCCGCTGCTCTGGAACGCGCTTCCGTTTCACCCGTTTAACGAAGGCGAGCCCGACTCGAATCGCGTTCCGAGCGCGAACGAGCTGCTCCTCGGGCAGCGATTCATCGAGCGTTTGCTGCGGCTCTTTCCGATTCAGCGCGTCGTCGCGATCGGCAATCAGGCCGCGCTGTCGCTGACGAAGCTCGGCATCGAGCACGTCAAAGTGCGGCATCCGTCGCAGGGCGGGAAGCAGCTGTTTGTCGAAGGAATGGCGCGCGTGTCGCAATCAAGACGGGCATGAAGAAGAAGCAGATTCAGGAGATCAAGGAAGGGCGCGCGATGCGCGAGCGCACGTACTCGGGGCGGCTCCAGCCGTTCGGCCCGCGCGTAAAGCTCGACAGTGAGAACGCGGTGAAGCTGACAACGGTGCCGAGCTCGGCGCAGGAGAAATATAACGGCGGCAACAAAGACTAGCCGCCACGGGCGGCTGCGTGGATTGCTCCGCCTCGCGGCATGCTTGTCGCCACGTCACGACCTGCGACTTCGAGCGGCGCAACGCGCCTGAGATCGTCGTTTCTGCCGCGCAAGCTCCTA
>Ga0066653_10000161_pt1:7500-10000 | contig 17186 bp, 13 predicted proteins | sample GraSoiAngelo_102_FD_75173 | JGI IMG/M metagenome (GOLD analysis project Ga0066653, IMG submission 75173) | Grasslands soil microbial communities from the Angelo Coastal Reserve, California, USA - 14_0903_02_40cm | ecosystem: Environmental > Terrestrial > Soil > Grasslands | place...
CAGCAGTAGCATATTGTTCCATGGAGCTAAGGTCCAAAATAGGGAATAAACAAGTGTTTCCACGACTCTACCACCCGGCCAATTCTGTTCCACTTAATCCCTTTTTCATGGCCACATATCTTTACGGCTAAGGAATGGGAAATCTTTCTCCTGTTACATGAATCAAATGTTTCATTTCATCCGGGAAAAGCCATCTCTTTCTCAACAATGTCTTTGTCATTTGATCCAATAGCGTTCCGTTAGATAGAAAGAGATTTGATAAATACTGATAACTCTCGGATAGAGTATTAGAACGGAAAGATCCATTAGATAATGAACTATTGGTTCTAAGCCATCTCTGGCGATGAATCAACAATTCGAAGTGCTTTTCTTGCGTATTCTTGATGAACCAGCGTTTATATATAGATGTAGGAGGATTTGTTTGGGAAGTAATAAGCCCCTTTGACATCTCTTCATCTGCAAAGAATTCTCGACGTGAAAACACAGAGACAAAGGGCTGATCTTTGAATAGGAAAAAGAATGGATCCGCAGGGTCCCAAATGAATTGGCTTATTCGAAAAAAGCCTTGTTCTTTGGAAGATCTATCTCGTGCCTGGTACTGCAAGGTTCCACTCTGCAAGAACTCCGAATCATTCTCTTGAAGCTCATCCTCTTTATGATAAATGATCCGCTTGCCCCGAAATGCCCCGGCCCAATAGGGAAATCCCAATTCAGTGGGCCTTTCGATACAATCAAATAGATTGCCACAAGGGCGCCATATTCTAGGAGCCCAAACTATGTGATTGAATAAATCCTCCTCTATCTGTTGCGGGTCGAGGGCCCCTTCCCCTTTTTCAAACTCCGATTCGTATTTATCATAGAAAAATCTCTGATCAATGATAGAAAAAGATCCATTTTGCATCATATCTAACGGATTCCTTGGTTCGGACCGAAGAAGTAATGTCACTCGATTATTATCAAACTGACTGCAATCTTTTTCTGTCCGTGAGGGTCCCGCCAGAGCGCCTTCTACTTCTAATAGGCCATGAACTAGATCAGAATCATTCTCAACGAATCCATAAGAAGTGATCCAATTTTTTTCACCGGATCCGGGTGAAGACCAAAGATCTTGAGCGACCGATCCGGCAGAACAACTCAAAAGATAAAGAAGTATCGTTAATTTCTTCATGCTCGTTCCAAGTTCGAAGTACCATTTGTACAAATAAGAATCTCCTTCCTTACATGATTTCTTCTTCATATAGATCGATATAGGATCTATGGGGCAATTACTTAGAAGTACATTTTGTGCAACAGCCCTTCCTATCTGATAGAAAAGGATCCCATGATCCTGAACCGATCTTACCTGGGATCGCAAATCCCAAGTTTGTCTATGAAGAGCTGATCTAATTGTATCAGTTTCTATAATTGATTTCTTCTGTGTAATACTAATTGATAGGGCCTCATTGATAAGTGCTACAAGATCTCGTGCATTGGAACCCATGGTTATGGGCCCGAATCCGTTAGTATGGAACATTTTATTTTCCAAGTGAAATCCCCTAGTATATGAAAGAATGAAAAAGTGCTTTTGTTGTTGTGGAATAAGAAGCCTTCGTATCTTAATGCATGTATTTAATTTATTCGGAGCTATTAGAGCGGGATCCACTTTTTGGGGAATATGAGTCGAAGCAATAACAAGAATATTTCTAGTGGAACATCTTTCACAATCCCTGGAGAGATAGTTCTCTAATAGACCGAGGGATAAGTAATTCGACTCATTCACATACAGATCATGAATGTTTGGAATCCATATTATGCAAGGAGACATTGCTTTTGCTAATTCGAATTGAAGGGTGATATCAAATCGGTCTATTTTCGGCGTCATATACATAGTTAGCACATTCGTCATAGTTAGCAGCTCCGTATCAAGGTCATCATCAATATCGTCACTATCATCAATATGGATATTGTCACTATCATCAATATCGATATCATCAATAAGATAACCTTTAGGCTTGTCATCCAGGAACTTGTTCGGAAATACCGTAATGAAAGGAACATAGGAGTTTGTCGCTAGGTATTTGACCAAACAGGATCGTCCAGTTCCTATAGAACCTATCACTAAAATACCCCTAGAAGGGGATAGGGCTAAGCGGAGCGAAAAGGGTTTTCCATGAGATGGAAAATGAAAACTATTAGCCCCACACGAGGTTTGTGAATAAGTGATTGTCTGATAATGAGCAAGGAATATCCGTCTTTCTGCTAAACAGGATCTATTGAACTCATAATTCATTAGATACTTTTTCTGAATGTCAACTAAGTATCGTAAGTAAATTGATCCCGGTTGTTCAATCATTTGATAACCAGAGTCGTTCTTTGATAAAGGATCACTATGAGTCAGACTCAATAGAATTTGATCAATCCTTTTTTCTGTCATTAAGGTGGAGAACTGAACCAAGAATTCTCTTTCTTCATCATCAATCGAACCACTGTTCGCGACCCAGGATTCGATTTTATCATCAAT
>Ga0066653_10000257_pt1 | contig 14335 bp, 15 predicted proteins | sample GraSoiAngelo_102_FD_75173 | JGI IMG/M metagenome (GOLD analysis project Ga0066653, IMG submission 75173) | Grasslands soil microbial communities from the Angelo Coastal Reserve, California, USA - 14_0903_02_40cm | ecosystem: Environmental > Terrestrial > Soil > Grasslands | place: USA...
AAGCCCGTTCGAGAAATGCATTCGTGGCGCCGGTTTCCCGACACGCGTCGGCGGGGGCACATTCGACGGAGACCTCGCCTGGCGAGCGGCTCGGCTCAGGGCGCGCGCCAAGGCTGGGGATCGACCGCTGCGATGCGCAGCTCGGAGGTATATCGGCTGCCTTGCGCATCCTCCAGCCAAAGCTCGTCGAAGGTGGGCAGCATCCCGGTGACGACGACCGCCTGGCCCTTGAGACGGCTCACGCGAAGCGCACACTCACGGAGCCGAGCCGCGTGTAGCTCGCGCGCACGGTGTCGCCGGCCCTGGCCGTCAGAATTTTCGACACCGAGCCGGTCATGACGACGTCGCCGGCGCGCAGGCCGAGGCCGCGCGAGCCGAGATGGTTGGCGATCCACGCGAGCGAGTTGAGCGGGCCGCCCATGACCTCCCAGGCGGTGTTCGTCGCCACCACCGTCCCGTTCTGCTCGTACACGACCCCCTCGAGCGCCAGGTCGAGGCCCACCGCCGGCGTCAGCGCGCCGCCGAGCACGATGCCCTTGGCGTAGACGCCGTCAGCGAGGAGGTCCGTGCCCACGGGCTTGCCGCTGTACCGGAAATCAACGAGCTCCAGCGCCGGCAGCGCGCCCTCCACCGCGAGGAGCGCGCGCGGCGCGGTGACGCCGGGCCCCGCGAGATCGTGCTTCATCACGAACGCGATCTCCGCCTCGACGCCGGGCTTCACGAAGCGCGCGGCCGGGATCTCGGCGGGGCTCGACAGCACGCCGCTCGCCAGCAGGAACGCGCTCACCGGCTCGCTCACCTGCCACGCCTCCTGCATCGCCTTGTTCGTGAAGGCGGCCTTCCAGCCCGCCACCCGCTCGCCGCGCTCGAGCAGCGCCGCGCGCAGGCGGTCCTGGACGCCGTACGCCTCGGTCAGGCTCAGCCGCTTCGCCTCGCTCGGCGCCCGGTACGGCCGCGGCTCGTCGCGCGCGGCGATCGCTTCCTTGACCAGATCGTCGCTCATGGCGTTCTCGCTGGTGTGAGGTGATCGAGCAGCGCCGGAAGCGCCTCGCCCGCGCGCGCCCGGACGACGACGTCGGCCGTGTGGTCGAACGACGTCGACGTCATGTTGACGATCACGAGCGTCGCCCCCGCAGCCTTCGCGTGCGCCGGCAGGTAGGCCGCGGGATAGACGACGAGCGAGGAGCCGACGACGACGAAGAGGTCGGCCGCGCGCGCCCTCGCCTCGGCTTCGCTCCAGGCCGCGCGCGGCATCGCCTCGCCGAACAGGATCGTGTGCGGCTTCACGACACCGCCGCAGGCCGGGCACTCGGGCACGGGCACGCCGTCGTCGAGCCAGGCGTGGACCTCGTCGCGGCTGAAGGCGGCGCCGCACGCCAGACACCGGGCGCGCGTGGCGTTGCCGTGGACCTCGATCACGGCGTCGTCCGGCAGACCCGCGCGCTGGTGGAGGTTGTCGACGTTCTGCGTGATGCAGCAGTCGAGGCGGCCGAGCGTCCACAGCGTGGCGATCGCGACGTGCGCGGCGTTCGGCTTGGCGTCGCGGATCACCGGATAGACCTGGCGGCCGATCTCCCAGTAGCGCCGCCGCCCTTCCGCGCTGCCGATGAAGCGCTGCCAGGTCAGCGCGCCGGGATCGTAGCGGTCCCACACGCCGCCGGGGCTGCGAAAGTCGGGGATGCCGGACTCGGTGCTGACGCCCGCGCCCGTGAAGACCACGGGGCGCCGCGCGGAGGCGAACAGCGCCCCGAGGCGCGCGATCGGCTCGTCGGTCACTGCCGCGGACGCCTCCGGCGCTTTTGTCGTCGCGAGTGCCGCGAGCCCGGCTTGGGACGTGGGTGGCCTGTTCGCGACGCGCGGGGCTCCGGGCGGCCCGACTTCGGTGTCCGGTTCGCGCCCCGCTTCGCCTTCGGGTGGGCGACGCGCAGGTGGGATTCGTTGCGGCGGCCGACGTCGCCGCGCACCGCGGGCCCCGCCTGGATCTCGCGGATCCACGCGTCGAGGTCACGCGCCAGCTCGGGGTAACAGTTGTCGCGATACGCGGCGAGCGCGCGCAGCGCGGCCGGATCCTTCCACGGCTTGAGGACGAAGACGCCGTCGCGATCCCCGGGGTCGAAGGGCGCCGCCGTGGCCAGCGTCATCACGACGTAGCGCCGCGTCAGCTCGGACATGCTCGGCTCCGCCTCATGCTGTGATCCCCCTCGCCGCCGCGCCGGCGGAAAACGCAGCCGTAGGGTACCGCCGCCGGCCGCGCGGGGGCAAGGTCAGACGGCCGTCGGCGCGCCGGGCGGCGAGGCGCGGCGCAGCCACGCCAGGCAGAGCACGAACAACAGCGCGCAGGCGGCGGCGACGACGGCGTTGGTGCGCCGGTCCTGCAGGGTTCCGCCGAACGCCGTCTGGAGCGTGTAGACGACGTTGTTGACGACGTGACAGACGATCGCCGGCAGCACGCTGCCCGTGCGCTCGACGACGAAGCCGAGGTAGAGGCCCATCGCGAACGCGAGCGCCATGTGCACGCCGGAGATGTCGAGGTGCAGGACGCCGAAGCAGGCGGCGCTCACGACGATGGCGCGCGCCGGTCCCCAGGCCTCGGTGAGCCGTGTCTGCATGTAGCCACGGAAGAACAGCTCCTCTGCGGTGCCCGCGATCACGCCGAAGACGAGCACGGCACCGAAGAGGTCGGGGCCCACCGCCCCCTCGAGCACCCGCCGCACGATGACCATCGAGCCGCGCTCGCCGAAGCCCACCAGCCACGTCAGCGAGTCGAGCGTCTGTCCGAGCGCAAGCATGCCGAGCGCCATGACGGCGAGGGCGCGGCCGCTCTCCCACCCCGGCAGCAATCGCAGCGCGGCGGGCGTCGCCGGCTGCACGATGGCGAGCAGCGTGAAGATCAGCGCGAACGACGAGGCGAGGCTGCCGGCGATGAGCGCGGGCAGCGACTGCAGCAACGCCTGGTCGGGCGTGTCGGGGAACATCGACCTGAGCGTGACAATGGCCATACCCGACGCCGCGAAGATGCCCGCGACGGCCGCGACGTACGTCGCGAACACGCGCCAGACGCCCTGCATCAGGCGCGCCGGGGCTCCAGCCAGACCTCGTCGATCGCCACGCCCCATCCCGGATCCACCGAGCGCCAGACCGCCATGCGTCGCCTCCGCGATCAGCGCGCGATGCTACCATGCGTGCATGGCTCGCGTCGTGCTCGCCCTCGTGCTGGTCCTCGCGCTGCCCGCCGCGGCGGCGGCGCAGCCGACGTCGTGCGCGCCGTCGAAGCCGGACATGCTCGGCCCCTTCTACAAGCCCGACGCGCCGGAGCGCACCGCCACCGGCCAGGGTCTCGTCGTCAGCGGCACCGTCCGCTCGGCGAAGGGCTGTGCGCCGCTCCGGGGCGCGCAGCTCGAGTGGTGGTCGGCCGACGGGCGCGGCGAGTACCACGACGAGCTGCGTGCGACGCAGAAGACGGGCGCCGACGGCGCCTTTCGGTACGAAACGGTGTCGCCCGGGCGCTATCCCGGGCGCCCGCCGCACCTGCACGTGAAGATCAGCGCGCCCGGCCATCGCACGCTCGTCACGCAGGTCTATCCCGGCGACGGCCAGCGCGCGCTCGCCACCGACTTCGTGCTCGTGGGCGAGTAGCTACGTCCCACGCAGCGCCCGAGCGAGCGGCGGCCGGAGCCGGCCCGGCGTGACGCGATCGATCGTCACCTCGCTGGCTCCGACGAAAGTCGCGAGCGAGCCCAGGGCGTCGGCGAGGCCGGCCAGCGCGGCCTCACGATCGACGGCAGCGCGCTCAGTGGGCGGCGTCCTTCCCGCGGCGAACCACGGCTCGAAGTGGACGCCGCGCGCTTCCAGCCGCCCCTCGGCGCGGTGCGCCTTGGCGTCCACGCGCCCGATCAGGTGCCCGTCGTGCAGGATCGGCAGCGTGTAGTAGCCGTGCAACCGCTTCGGGCCCGGCGTGTAGACCTGGATCCGGTAGTCGAAGCCGAACAAGCGCGCCACGCGGTCGCGATACCAGAGGAGCGAGTCGAACGGTGAGAGCAGCGTCGTGCCCTGTGACGGCGCCGGGCGGCGCGCCGCGCGCGCGAGCGCCGGCAGGTCGCGGGCGAGCGCCAGCCAGGGGACGCGCGAGCCCTCCACCTCGATCTCGGTGACCTGGCCGCTGGCCCGCATGGCGGCCAGCGCCGGCCGCCGCCCGCCCGGCCCGAAGCGCGGAAACGTGAGATAGCCGGCGACGTCGGTGAGGGTTGCCGCGCCCATCGCGTGCAGCGCGCGCTCGACGTGCCAGCGCCGAAACTCGTCGGAGGTGACGGCGTCGGCCGCCGCCGCGGCGGGCATGGCGCGCTCCAGCAGGTCGAAGCGCTTGTGGAAGTGGCGCCGCGAGTGGATGGCGAGGGCGCCACTCATCCAGAGGTAGTGCAGCGCGTGCTGCACGGGCTTCCAGTTCCACCAGCCGGCGCCGCCGCCCGCGCGACGCCCCTCGAAGTCGGCGTTGGCCATCGGCCCGTTGCGCGCGATCGCGTCGCGGACCTGCCGCAGCGTCCGCGCGTTGCGCCGCAGCCAGTCGGACCAGCCGGTGTGCCGCACCCGATAGTCGAGCATCGCACGTCGCCACCACGGCAGCATCGAGGTCGGCACCAGGCAGGCCGCGTGGGCCCAGTACTCGAACAGCAGCCGCCGGCGGTACACGAGCCGATCGAGCCGGGCGCGCTCGTAGGGCCCGAAGCGGCTCCACAGCGTCAGGTAGTGCGCCCGATCCAGCACGTTGATCGAGTCCAGCTGCACGCCACCGACGTCCTCGACGAACCGACACAGGCGCGCCGCGGTGAGCGGGCGCGTCCGCGGCCGCGCCAGGTGCTGGCGCTCGAGGAAGAGCGTCGTGACGGCGCGCAGCGGAACGGGTCTCAGCGCGTCACGCCCTCAGCGCGCCGCGCGCCCTCGCCACTCGAGGATCTGGGCAACGTGCTCGCGATAATGGCCGGCGCCGACGCCGTCGACGAGGCTCCGCGCGGCCTGGTCCGCCGCGAGCGTCTCGTCGGAGAGCCGCCCCACCGCGCGCAGCAGCTCGCGGTGCGACAGCTCGACCTCGCGCAGGAGGTCGTCGGTCGCGACGTCCTTCCTGGCCTCGACGAAGCGTGCGTTCCAGCGGTCGAAGTCGTCGTAGGTCCCCTGGGCGTAGGGCGGCTCGCCCCGCGCCACGCGCTCGAGCGCCGGCAGCATCTCCCGGTGCCAGCCGGCGATGTGGGCGATGATCTCGCGCACCGCCCACGTCCCCAGCCACACCTCGCGCATCTGGGCCTCGCCGAGTCCGTGGACGGCGGCTCGCAGCTTCGCGTATTCCTGCTCGGTCGCCTGGATGATATCGTGCTTCGCTTCCATCGCGCACCCCCGGTGGTCGGATTCGCACCGCTGCTCCCAGGACACCGGTGGGCGTCACCTGTGAAACACGTGATAGAGAGGCTGGCGCTCAACGGCCTGATGCCGCTGGAGCGCGGCTGAGCGACGGGGCGGAGCGCGCGCTCCGCCCCGGTCGGTCGCTACTTCTTGGCGGCGGCGGGCGCGGGTTCCTTCTTCATCGTGTCGCCGGACTTCTTCGCCATGTCCCCGGACTTGGCCGTGTCCTGCTTGGCGATGATCTGCTCCTTGATCTTCTCGTACGTCGCCCGCGGCAGGATCTTCTTGGAGACCAGCTCGTCCTTCCGCTTGTAGGGCCGGTTCTCGATGATCTTCTTCGACAGCGCGTCGCCGATGCCCGGCAGCTGCTCCAGGTCCTCCTTGGAGGCGCTGTTGATGTCGAGCTGCTTCTTCATCGGCTTGCCGGCGCCGCCCTTGGCCTCCGGCGTGTCGCTCTTGGCCGGGGGCTTGGTGGTGGTGCCGGCGGCGTCCGCCATCGGCACCGAGACGGCGCCGAGCGCGAACAGCAGCGCCACGAACACGGCAATGAGCCTCGTCATGGGGATCCCTCCTGGGGATGAATGCTCTGGCCCCGATCGTAGCAGACGACCGCGCGAATCCGGGCGAACCGCGTTCAGCGCTCGGCGCCGGCCGGCGACGGGGGCGCGTCCTTGAGGCGGCCGAGCGTCGTGTCGACCGACGTCTGGCCGCCGCTGCGGGCGACGCGCAGGGTGACCTTCGAGCCGGGCGGCGTGCCCGCCACGCGCCGCGTGAGGTCGTGAGGGCTCTGGATCGGCTCGCCCTGGAAGGTGACGATGATGTCGCCGGGCCTCACCCGTCGGGCATGCTTACACTGACGGCAACGCCGATGCCACAGTCTCTCCCCCGCCCGATGCTGGCCTCGCTGGACGAGGCCCCACTGGCCGACCCGCGGTTCGCCTACGAGCCGAAGTACGACGGCATTCGAGCGCTCGCCATGGTGCGGGCCGGTGGCGGCCCTGGTGCCGTGCGGCTCTGGTCGCGGCTCGGCAACGACAAGACCAGCCAGTTCCCCGAGATCGCGCGCGCGCTCGCCGTCTTTGCACGCAAGCTCAAGGCCGACGTGCTGCTCGACGGTGAGATCGTCGCGCTGGACCAGCATGGCGAGCCCGCCGGCTTCCAGCGGCTGCAGGGACGGATCCACCTCACGTCGGAGCGTGACATCGGCGGCCGCGAGGGCACCGAGCCCGTCGCCTTCGTGGCCTTCGACGTCCTGCGCGACGGCCACACGGATCTGACGGCGCTGCCGCTCACGGCGCGGCGGGCGCGGCTCGAGCGCATCTTCGGCAACACGGGCACGACGCGGCTGCGCCTCTCCGACTTCAGGCCCGGGGATGGGCGCACGCTCTACCGCGACGTGCTCGCGCGGGGCTGGGAGGGTCTGGTCGCCAAGGAGCTGGACTCGCCCTACCAGTCGGGGCGGCGTAGCGGCGCGTGGCGCAAGATCAAGGTCGTGCGCCGGCAGGAGTGCGTGGTCGGCGGCTGGACGGAGGGCCGCGGCAGCCGCGCGCACTTCGGCGCGTTGCTGCTCGGCGTCTGGGAAGGCGGCGCGCTCGTGCACATCGGCCACACCGGCACGGGCTTCAACGAGCGTGAGCTGGCGCGCGTGGCCGCGCTCTTGCGTCCGCTGGAGACGACGACGTGCCCGTTCGCCACGCGCCCGGTCGCCAACGAGCGCCCGCACTGGACGCGGCCGGAGATCGTGGTGGAAGTCGGGTTCACGGAGTGGACGGCCGACGGGATGCTGCGACATCCGAAGTATCTCGGGCTCCGCGACGATATCCATCCAGCAAACGTGCGACGGGAAACGACAGCCCAGAGCACGCGGAAGCGGCGCGAGGTCGAGCCGTGGCCGAACGCGAGCGGCGCGACGGGGCGGCTGATCGCCACGCTGGCGGAGGTGGAGACGCGCGGCGGCGAAGCCGTGGTGGACCTGTCCGGCGGCGGCGCGCTCGCGGTCGGCCATCTCGACAAGGTGTTCTGGCCCGGGCTGGGCATCACGAAGGGGGCGCTGCTGCGCTACTACGCCTGGGCGGCCCCGCGCATCCTGCCTGCTGTCGCCGATCGCCCCGTCGTGATGCGGCGCTTCCCCGACGGCGTGCGCGGCAAGGCGTTCTATCAGCAGCGCGCTCCGGCCGATACTCCACCGGGTGTCCGGGTGGACACCCTGCCGGTGGACACCGAGGTGCCCAGCCGGCTGATCGGCGGCTCCCTGATGACCCTCCTCTACATGGCGCAGATCGCCGCGATCTCGCAGGACCCGTGGTTCTCGCGCGTCGGCTCGCTCGACGACGCCGATCACGTCGTGCTCGACCTCGATCCGATGCCGGGCGTGCCGTTCGCAACCGTGGTGGACGTCGCGCGCTGGATCCACGACGAGCTCGCGCGCGTCGGCACGCCGTCCGTGCCGAAGACGTCCGGCGCGAGCGGGATGCACGTCTACATCCCGCTGCCTCCCCGCACCTCGTACGAGACGGGACGGATCTTCTGCGAAATCGTGGCCACCCTCGTGGCCGAGCGGCACCCGCGCGCGGCGACGGTCGAGCGCGCGGTGGACGCGCGCGGCCGGCGCGTCTACGTCGACTACATGCAGAACTTCCGGGGCAAGACGCTGGCGACGGCGTACAGCGCGCGCGCCTCGGACTTCGCGGGCGCCTCGACGCCGCTCACCTGGCGCGAGGTCCACGCGGGCGTCGATCACCGCGACTTCACGCTGACGACGCTACCCGAGCGCGTGCGGCGCGTCGGCGATCTGTGGGCGGCGCTGGGCGAGTCGCCCGGCGCCGACCTCAGCGCGATCCTCGATCGGTCAGGACGCCGCCGCCCGCCTCGCGCGAAGAAGCGCGCCTAGTGGCCAGCCGCGTATGCTGGGCGCGATGACGAACGTCCGAGCGAAATCGAGTCGCGTCACAGGTCCCCCGCGACGCGACGAGCGTTGGGGGTTATCGAGGCGCGTCCCGGGTCCCCCGCGACGCGACGAGCGTTGGGGGGTGTCGAGGCGCGTCCCGGGTCCCCCGCGACGCGACGAGCGTTGGGGGTTATCGAGGCGCGTCCCGGGTCCCCCGGGACGCGACGAGCGTTGGGGGGTGTGGGGGGCCATTTCGGGGCCCCCCACGTTCATATGACAGACGCCTGGGGCATCGCCGACGGCTACCACGATGCGCTCGGGGAGTGGCGCGTCCTCTCAACGGCGACCCGTGAGGCGCTGCGCCGCGCGATGGGCGCCGAGGGCGACGCGCCGCCGCCCGCGCCGGTCATCGTCGGGCGCGCCGGCGAGCGGGTCGACATCGCGGCGCCCGCGCGGCTCGTCCTCGAAGACGGCGCGGCTCTCGACTTCGACGGCACGCTTCCCGTCGACGTCCCGTCCGGCTACCACGAGCTCCAGCCGGGCGACGATGGGCCGCCGATCCGGCTGATCGTGAGCCCCGGCCGCTGTCCGGTACCCACGCGTCGCGGCTGGGGCTGGGCGGCGCAGCTCTACGCGACGCGCTCGTCGCAATCCTGGGGCATCGGCGACCTGGCGGACCTGCGCCGGCTCGGCCGCTGGGCCGCCGGCCTGGGCGCGAGCACGATCCTGATCAACCCGCTCTCGGCGCCGCTGCCGTTGCGCGCGCAGCAGTCGAGCCCGTATTACCCGTCGAGCCGCCGGTTCCTGAACCCGCTCTACTTGCGCGTCGAGGAGGCGCCCGGCGCTGCCGCGCTCGGCCCCGACCTCCAGCGGCTGGCGGCGCTCGGCCGCGCGCTCGACGCCGAGCGCGTGATCGACCGCACGCGCGTCTTCGACCTCAAGATGGAGGCGCTCGAGCGGCTCTGGGCGAAGACGAACGTGGCCGACGCCGACTTCGAGCGCTGGGTGCGGGAGCGCGGCGCAAGTCTCCGGGAGTTCGCGATCTTCTGCGCGCTCGCCGAGCACCACGGCGGCGGCTGGCACGCGTGGCCGGCCGAGCACCGCCGCCCCGGCTCGCCGGAGGTGACGCGCTTCGCGGAGGTGCACGCGGCGCGCGTGCGCTTCCACCAGTGGCTGCAGTGGCTCCTCGAGCGGCAGCTCGCGGCCGCCGCCGCCGAGATCGGGATCATGCAGGACCTGCCGATCGGCGTGGACCCCGACGGCGCCGACGCGTGGGCCTGGCAGGACGCCCTGGCGACCGGCGCCTCGGTCGGCGCCCCGCCCGATCCGTTCGTGCCGCGCGGCCAGGACTGGGGCCTGCCGCCGTTCGTCCCGCACCGGCTGCGCGCGCTCGGCTACGGACCGTTCATCGAGACGATTCGCGCGTCGCTGCGCCATGGCGGCGGCCTGCGCATCGATCACGTCATGGGGCTCTTCCGCCTCTTCTGGGTCCCCCACGGGCTGCCGCCGGCCGAAGGCGGCTACGTGCGCTATCCCGCCGACGATCTCCTGGCGATCGTCGCGCTGGAGAGTCAGCGCACGGGCGCGACGGTCGTCGGCGAGGACCTCGGCACCGTCGAGGACGGCGTGCGCGAGCAACTCGCCGCGCACGGCATCCTCTCGTACCGCGTGGTCTGGTTCGAGGACCGTCCGCCCGCGCGCTATCCGCCGCTGGCGATGGCCGCCGTGACGACGCACGACCTGCCGACGGTCGGTGGCCTCTGGACGGGCGACGACCTCGCCGAGCAACGCAAGCTCGGGCTCGTCGGCGACAACGCCGCGCTCGACGCGACGCGCGCGCGACTCGGGGCCCTGGTCGGCCTCGCGCCCGACGCCGCCGTCGCCGACGTGATCGAGGCGACTCACGCGCGGCTGGCCGAAGCCCCGTCGCTGCTCGTCACGGCCACCCTCGACGACGCGCTCGCCGTCCACGAGCGGCCCAACGTCCCGGGCACCTCGCGCGAGCGGTCGAACTGGTCGATCGCCCTGACGCTCACGCTCGAAGCCCTCGAGACGGCGCCGCTCGCCCGGCGCATCGCGGACATCCTGGCGGCCCGCCGCCCGTGACGCGATGAGGACGGGCTAGCGCGCCAGCGCGACGCAGGCGACGCCGGCCAGCACGATCGCCGCCGCCGCCAGCCGCGGGCCCACGCGTCCCTCGTCCATCCACACCGTGCCGATCAGCGCCGACAGCACGATCGACAGCTCGCGCGCGGCGACGACGTAGCCCGCCTTCGAGAGCCGAAACGCGAGAAGCACGAGCGTGTAGCCGGCCGCGCTCATGACGCCCACCGCGAGGATCGTGCGCCAGTTCTTCGACCACTCGCGCCGCACCGCCTCCGGCCGCGTCAGCAGCGCCGCCGGGAAGAGCACGAGGCCGCAGCCCGCCTCCATGAGCAGCATGTAGGGGACCGGGTGCAGGCGCGCCACGCCCGCCTTGTCGAGCAGCGAGTAGGACGCGATGCTGAGCCCGGTGATCACGGCCCAGAGGGTGGCCGCGCCGAGGGTGGCGCCGGTCGCGATCGCGTGGCGGTGACCGACCTGGTGCAGCGTGAGGACGCCGGCGACCACGAACGCGATGCCCGCGATGCCGATCGGCGACAGCCGCTCGTCCAGCAGCACGTAGGCGCCCACGGGGACGAGCGCCACCCCCAGGCCGCGCGCGATCGGATAGACGACGGAGTACGCGCCGCTCGAGTACGCGCGGCCGAGGGCGTAGAAGTACAGGACGTGCAGCGCGATCGTGCCGAGCACGAACGGCACCGCACGCGCGGGCAGCCCGTCGCGCCAGAGCATGGGCGCGGCCAGCGGTACCAGGACCGGCGCGGCGACGCACGAGCAGAGCGCGAGGAACGCCAGGGGATCGGTGCCGCGCTTGGCGAGGGCGTTCCAGCCGGCATGCAGCACCGCCGCCGCGAGCACGAGCGCCAGCGCGCCGCCGGTCATCGGTGTGGGGGGCCATGTCGGGGCCCCCCACGTTCACAAGTCACGCACGCGCGGGAACGTCCAGCTCGGCGAAGGCGGCGGCGAACGCCTGCACCACGCCCGCCATGTCGCGCGGGGTGAGCGTGCCCATATTGGCGACGCGGAAGGCGTAGGTGCGCAGATCGCCCTGTCCCGCGTAGATGACGTAACCGCGGCGCTTGAGGGCGTCGTGCAAGGCGTCGTAGGCGAGGCCGGACGGCAGACGGAACGTCGTGAGGATGTTCGAGCGTCCCTCGGGGGCGACGAGGATCTCGAGGCCCAGCCGGCCGAGCCCCTCGCGCAGCACGCGGGCGTTCTCCGCGTAGCGCGCGACCCGCCGCGAGAGCCCCTCCTGGGCCAGCTCGGCCAGCGCCTGCTCCATCGCGTGTAGCACCTGCACGGCCGGCGTGAACGGCGTGTTGTCGTGCTCCTGCGTCGCAAAATGCGAGTGCAGGTCGAGATAGACGGACCGCGGCGCCCGCCCGCGCAGCGCCTCGAGCGCCGAGCGGCGCGCCAGCACGAACGACACGCCCGGCACCCCCTGCAGGCACTTTTTGGCGCTGGCGGTGACGAAGTCGAGCGGCTCGCCGAAGAGGCTCGACGTCGCGTCCACGATCACGCGGCGTCCGCGGCGCTGCACGACGCGCGCAACCTCGGCAACCGGGTTGAGCAGGCCCGTCGTGGTCTCGTGGTGGACCAGCGCGACGTGGCTGACGTCCGGGTGGGCCGCGAGCGCCGCCTCCACCTCGTCCGGCCGCACCGGCGTGAAAATGTCCGATCTCACCGTGTGGGCGGGGATGCCGTGGGCGCGCGCGATCTTCAGCATGCGGTCGCCGTACACGCCGTTGTCGACGACGAGCAGCGCGCGGTCGGCGGGCACCGCGGAGCAGATCGTGGCCTCGACGGCGGCGGTGCCCGAGCCGGTGAAGAGCACGGTAGTCCAGTCGGTGCCGCAACCGGCCAGCCGCGTGACCTCGGCGCGGCAGCGGCGCATCATGTCGAAGTACTCCGGCTCGCGATGGCAGAGGTCCGGCATCACCAGCGCCGCTCGCACGGTGGCCGTGGTGTTGGCGGGGCCGGGGTTCAGGAGAATCCACTCACGATCGCCCATTCAGCGCCTCACGAGATCATAGTAGTGAGCGTACGTCCCCTCGCAGGCTACACGAACCCACCCGGCGTCCCAAGCGCGCGCGCCGAACCGCCCCGGCGCCATCGGCGTCGGGTCGAGCGTCGCTGCCGCGCCGGTGACCGCCTCGGCCACCGCGCGGCCGACCCCGCCCGAGCCCGCGATGCCGTGGGCGCAGCAGCCCGTCGCCACGAAGAGTCCAGCGACGCCGGGCAGCGCCCCGACGACGAAGTGACCGTCGGGCGTGTACGTCGGCACGCCGGCCGTGCCGCCGACGACCGGCGCCTCCGCGAGCCCCGGCACGATCTCCATCAGTCCCGGCGCGTGCGCCGTCAGCACGTCGCGGTCGCGTGGCGTGGCCGCCACGCTGAACCCGGCGCGCGCGCCCACGTCGACGCCGAGCGGCGTCGTCTCGAAAAAGCCGAGCATCAGCCCGCCGACCTCGGGACGCAGGTAGGCCAGCCGATCGGGCACGCGCACGACGGGGAACGTCGGCGCGAGCCAGTCCATCGGCGCCGTCACCCACGCCTGGTGCCGCACGGCGAACGCGGGCACCGCCGTCCGCGCGCGCGCCGCGATCACGCTCGTCCAGGCGCCCGCCGCGATCACCACGGCCTCGGCCTCCACGTCGGCCACCATCCCGGCCTGGCGCGTCGTCACGCCGCGCGCGCGGCCGTCGGCGACGCGGATGTCGAGCACGTCGCAGCCGGTGGCGAACGTCGCGCCAAGGCGGCGCGCGGCGCTCGCGTAGGCGGTGGCCAGCGTGTAGGGCTCGGCGTAGCCATCGTTCGGCATCCACGCCGCGGGATGCTCCTTCGGCGCCTCGAGGCCGGGCGCCAGGCGCGCGACGTCGGCGGCGCCGACCAGCGTGGCGTCGACGCCGAAGCGTCGCGCCGCGGTCACCTGCTCGCGGATCTCGGCTTCGCGCTCGGGCCTCAGCGCCAGCCGCAGCGACCCGGTACGCTTGAAGCCGCTGACGAGGCCCTCGGCCTCCAGGGCAGCGATGTCGGCCAGCGTCTGGCCGACGATGGCGGACTTCACCGCGGAGGTCCGCAACTGGCCGATGAGTCCCGCGGCCTGGCTGGTGGTGGCCGCGTTGAGCTCGTCGCGCTCGAGCACGAGGACGTCGCTCACGCCGGCCCTCGCGAGGTGGTAGGCCGCCGCGCAGCCCAGGATGCCGCCGCCGACGATCGCGACGCGCGCGCGGTGCTCCCCGCTCACACCGCCCGGGCGCGCGCCCTCACGCCACCCGGTTCAGCGCGAGGTCGAAGGCGTCGAAGTTGCGGACACGCGCGCCGGGGTCGAGCCGGGTGCGGCGATTCAGCACGACCGGCACGCGCTGCTCGGAGAGCCCGCCGTGCGAGCGCAGCGGCGCGTCGAGGCCCGAGAGGTCGTGGCGTGCCGCCGAGGTGCCGACGACGGTGTGACGCTCGCTGACCACGACCACGTCGCCGATCCGGTCCTCGGGCAGCTCGAACCGCCGGCAGGCCTCCTTGCGGTCGAGCACCGCCTCCATCCCCGGCAGGCGCTCGAGGCGCTCGATGGCGTCCTCCACCGACGCCTCCGCCGGCAGGTACACCGTGGCGAACGAGCCGAGCGCGCCGTGGTGAACGACGTAGGGATCGGTGATCGGCAGGATCACGCGGGCGCGGCCGGCGCCGAGCCACGCGTCGAGAGAATCTTGAAGGTACACGACCTGAGGGCGTCCGGCGGCGTCGGTCTTGGCGTTCATCCCGTGGTCGGCGGTGAGCGCGATGGTGGCGCCGAGCGCGTCGAGCCGCTCGAGGTAGCCGTCCATCATCCGGTAGAAGGCGTCGGCGGCCGGCGTACCGGGCGCGTGCTTGTGCTGGACGTAGTCGGTGGTCGACAGGTACATGACGTCGGGCCGGCGCGTCTCCATCAACCGCACGCCCGCCGCGAAGACGAAC
>Ga0066653_10000283_pt1 | contig 13723 bp, 9 predicted proteins | sample GraSoiAngelo_102_FD_75173 | JGI IMG/M metagenome (GOLD analysis project Ga0066653, IMG submission 75173) | Grasslands soil microbial communities from the Angelo Coastal Reserve, California, USA - 14_0903_02_40cm | ecosystem: Environmental > Terrestrial > Soil > Grasslands | place: USA...
AATAAACAACTCTTTGAAGGCACGATCAGTTCTAAAGATTCCAATGCAGTATTTAATGCAACGGGTATTATTGATCTTAACAGTAAAAATCCATTCTTCCAACTGGATGCGGAGATAGAGGATATACAGTTTCAAAAATTGCGGATCGCAAACGAGGATTATACTTTTTCCGGTCGTTTAAAATTCGATTTTAAAGGAGATAACATTGACGATTTCCTTGGTACAGCAACAATTACCCATGGTGCTATTTATAAAAATGGCAATAAACTGGCTTTTGATTCTTTTACTTTGAAATCGGAGATCATTAACGGAGAGAAACGACTTTCTATCAACACGGATGAACTTGAAGGGTATGTTTCCGGAAAATTTAATATTAACAGTCTCCCGAATGCGATCACTTTATTCCTGAATAAATATTACCCCGCATTTATTAAACCACCGAGGACTACACCTATCAATCAACGCTTCACATTCGATATTAAAACACACAATGCAAATTCATTGCTGCAAATGTTCATCCCCTCAATAACTGGGTTTAATGAAAGTCATTTTACCGGGCAGTTAAATATGGATGAAAACCTGATCAAGTTGGATGCAGACATCCCATCGTTTACCGCAGGCGGTCTTGTATTCAACAATTCTAAACTCTCTGGTACCGGCGACCGTGAAAAACTTTTTCTGAATGGCAGTGCCGCTTCTATAAAGATCAATGACAGCATCAGCCTGAGAGCAAGCACATTCAGTATTGAAGCAGCAAACGATATTTCTAAAGTTAAAATCGTTACGGAATCAAATAAACAGATCAAAAGCGCAAATATTAATGCAGTTGTTTCCACTTTCGATGATGGGTTCAAAGTTCGTTTTGATTCAACCTATTTTGACGTAAATAAAAAATCCTGGACCATTGAAAGGGATGGCGAACTTGAATTCAGAAGTAATATTGTAACCAATAGTGAGCTGACATTAAGAGAAGGCGAACAAATAATCAAACTCAGTACAGAACCATCATCAGAGGGAACTCACAATGACCTGAAAGTCGTTTTAAAAAATCTAAACCTTGGCGATCTTGCACCTTTTATTTTACCTAAAAACCAGTTATCCGGACTTGCATCGGGTACTATCATAGTAGAAGACCCTGCAAAAAAATTCAATATAACCTCTGATGTCAATTTCGATAAGCTTTGGTTTGACAAAGACTCGATCGGGAACATCGGCACTAATTTTACCTATAATAATAAAACAGGTGAGTTGATAGGTAAAGGAAAGAACGATGATGATATAAGCAAGATCGATTTTGATATGCAATGGCACCTGAACAAAGCCGACAGCATGAAAGAGAATTATGTTTTATTAGGTACGGAAAATTACCCGATAAAGATTCTCGAACGGTTTCTCGGAACATTGTTTACAGATCTGCAAGGCTTTGCTACAGGTAAAATAAAAATAGCTGGCAAAGGAAATAAGATGAACTATACAGGTAAAGCAAAACTGCATGATGCCGGGTTGAAAGTAATTTTTACCCAATGTTTTTACAAGATAGAAGATACAGAGATAGAATTGCGTGAAAATGATATTAATCTCGATGGTATAATATTAAATGACCCGGTAACAGGCAACCCGATTTACCTGAATGGAAATATCAGCCACTCGTATTTCAGGGATATGTTTTTTGATATACGGGTACAAACCCGCAAACCATTTACAGGAACCAAATTAGATAACCGCCCTGTGTTATTGCTCAACACAAACTATGTTGACAACAAACAATTTTATGGTAAAGCGTTTGGCACAGGCTCATTGCAACTTTCCGGTCCGCAAGACGATATGTTCATGCAGATAAGTGCCATTGCATCTGATAAAGACAGCAGTCATGTAACAATTCCACCTTCACGCAGCCGTGAGTCAGGTGAATCAGATTTTTTAGTAGAAAGACAATATGGCCGGGAAATGAGTGATATCGACAATCAAAGTTCATCTTCCAATATGATTTTCGATGCCGATATTACCGCCAATCCTTTTGTAACGATCAAAGTACAGATAGACGATCTTACCAAGGATGAGATCATCGGTCGTGGTGAGGGAACACTGAATATCCGATCAGGTACCTCCGAACCAATGACGATCCGCGGAAGATATAATATCATTGATGGAAAATATGATTACACCTTACAATCTGTTTTCAAAAAACCTTTTGAAATAAAAAAAGGAGTTGGTATCAACAACTTTATCGAGTGGAGCGGCGACCCGTATAAAGCCAGGATCAATTTTGAAGCAACTTATACTGCAGAAAGAGTAAGCTTTGCTCCGTTGGTAACCGGATACGATGTTAATTCTGATCTTAGCTCGTTGCGGGAAGATGTGATCGTTTCCGCAAGGATGTATAATGAACTGTTTGATCCGCGGTTTGATTTCAGTATCGAATTTCCAGACAATAGCCAGGCTAAAAGAGACGCATCATTACTTTTCAATATTTCACAAATAGAAAAAAATCCGAATGAACTGAACCGGCAGGTTACTTTCCTGATCGTATTCAACAGTTTCGCACCGCCGGAAACAGCACAGAGAACAGGTTTGTCAGGAGCAATAAATGAATTGGTCTATAACAGCATTTCAGGATTATTATTTAATGAAGTAAATAATATCATTAACCAGGCCCTTTATAAAATTTTTAAATCGGATAAAGTAAAATTGAATGTAAGTGGCGGGTTGTACAACAGAAATATCCTTGGGCAAACTGGTGGCTCTTCTACGAGTGTAAACCAGGGAAACATAGATGTTAATCTTCCCGTTTCGCTTTTCAAAGACAGGTTGATCGTAAATGCTGGTTTTTCTTCGGATTTTGCTTTTCAATCAAGTGCAACTATTGAAAGCAAAGTGCAGTTACTACCGAATATTTCAATGGACCTTTTAATTAACCCAAGCGGTTCGCTGCGTGCAACAATTTTTTACAGAGAGAACCCGGATTTTCTTTTACAAAATTCAAGAGCAAGAAGACAAGGCGTAGGTCTAACTTATAAACGTGAAGCAAACCGCTTCTGGGATTTGTTTCTTCCTGTTAATAGAAATAAAAAGAAACAACAGCCAGATCCAATAACTATTCCAGCCGCAACAGATGCTGAAAAAAAAGATGATGGGAATTGATGACAACTCTGATGATTGCGGGCTAATTACTATTCTCCTTCCATAATTTCATGTCCAAGTTTATCTCTCTTTGTAGATAAATATTTTTCGTTATGAGGATTGGAATTTATTTCAATTGGAATATTTTCTACAATTTCTAATCCATAACCAATCAAACCAACTCTCTTCTTTGGATTATTACTGATAAGACGGAGTTTGTGAATGCCCAGGTGACGAAGTATTTGTGCACCTACACCATAGTCCCGCTGATCCATTCCAAAACCTAAATGAATATTTGCTTCCACTGTATCCATACCTTGTTCCTGCAGACGGTAAGCTTTTAATTTATTCAGCAAACCAATTCCACGGCCTTCCTGGTTCATGTATAATATCACACCCTTTTCTTCTTTGTCCACCATCTGCATTGCTTTGTGTAATTGTTCACCGCAATCGCAGCGCAACGAACCCAGGATATCGCCGGTAAAGCAACTGCTGTGCACCCGTACCATTATAGGCTCATTTTTTTCCCACTCTCCTTTTATCAATGCTAAATGTTCGTTGGTTGAATTTTTCTCTTTGAAGGCAATGAGTTTAAAATCTCCATATTTCGTTGGCATTTCTACACTAACAATCTCTTCGATCAATGAATCTCTTTTAATTCGGTATTCGATCAGGTCTTTTATACTGATGATCTTAAAATCAAAATGCTTAGCCACTTCTTCCAACTGAGGTAATCTTGCCATACTTCCATCTTCATTCATAATTTCTACCAATACACCAGATGGCTCTAAGCCGGCCAACCGTGCAAGGTCAACCGCAGCTTCTGTATGACCTGCTCTTCTTAACACACCACCTTTTTTTGCCCGAAGTGGAAAAATATGGCCTGGTTTGCCTAAGTCATTAGGATCAGTTTTGGGATCAATAAGTGCTTGTATTGTCTTTGCTCTGTCCTGTGCAGAAATTCCTGTGCCACATCCATGACCTAATAGATCAACAGATACTGTAAATGCAGTCTCATGCAACGCAGTATTATTATTCACCATAAGCTCAAGACCGAGTGCATCGCATCTTTCTTCAAGCAATGAAATGCATATTAAACCGCGACCATGTTTACTCATAAAATTTATTACTTCCGGCGTAGCATGTGATGATGCAACGATAAAGTCACCTTCATTTTCACGGTCTTCATCATCTACAACAATAACGATACGTCCTTGCTTAATATCCTCCAATGCACTTTCGATAGTATGTAACATAACAATAGAATTAAAATGCAAAAATAGCCATTTCAAAAGGTGTATAAGCTGTGAAAAAAAAGTACCCCGGCGGGGCAACTTTTGGGATGTGGATTTTTTTTATGTAATGCCTTATTTTTCAGTCTATATTTGCCAAGAATCCCTATATTTATTCCGGGAATAACTATTTCTTTGCAACAGAAAACTAAACTAACTATGCTTAAGCGAATTACCCAATTCATTACTATTCTGCTGCTTGCTCCATTCTTTCTTGCAGCACAGGAAACAAACAGTGGTATCGGTGGTATTGTAAAAGATGCATCTAATAATGCATTAGTAGGTGCAACTATTACAGCTACACATAACCCGACAGGAACTGTTTACCGTGTTGTATCAAGGGCTGGTGGACGATATGACATCAGTAACATGCAGCCCGGCGGTCCTTACACCATTACTTTCACTTTTGTTGGTTTTTCCGATGAAAAAAGAGACGAAGTTTTTTTGAATCTCGGTGAAAAAAGCCGCTTCGATGTGGCGCTACCTGATAAAACCGGGACATTGACTGAAGTGGTTCTTTCAACACGTCGTTCTGCTACTGGCGGTAAAGGCGGTACAGAAACAGCTATTGGAAGAGATCGTGTTGCAAATATTCCAACCATTAACAGAAGCCTTAATGATTTCTTACGTTTTACTCCGCAGGCAAAAATTACCGGCGATGGTGCAGGTATTTCTTTTGCAGGACAAAACAACCGTTTGAATTCTTTCTTTATCGACGGCGCAATCAATAACGATGTATTTGGTCTGGCAGCATCTGGTACAAATGGTGGCCAGGCAAATATCAGCCCCATATCTCTTGACGCAATCGATCAGTTCCAGGTTGTGCTGGCACCTTATGATGCATCTGTTGGTGGATTTGTTGGAGGCGGTTCAAATGCTGTTACTAAATCGGGTACTAATACTTTAAAAGGAACAGCCTGGTTTTATTATCGTGATGAGACATTGGCAGGTCGTACGCCGGGCAATGTTTTAAAGGCAAACCGTACTAAGCTTACTGACCTGAGCAATAAAACTTATGGCATTAGTTTAGGCGGTGCTTTAGTAAAAAATAAATTATTCTTCTTTGTCATCGGTGAAAGACAACAAGACACCAGGCCACAACCCTTTGAGTTCAGCAGCTACCGGGGCAATACTAACCAGGCAGGAATTGATGGTCTTGTATCTTTCGTACAAGGTACTCACAAGTATGATGTAGGCCCCTATCTGGATATTCCTGAAAGTGTAAGAAGAAATTTTGTACAGATGAAGTTAGACTGGAATATGAATTCAAATAATAAATTCACTTTCAGCTATCGTTTTAACCAGGGTGAAAGATATAATACAACGGCCAGCAACACAACCAACATCAACTTCTACAACAATGGTTATATTTTCCCTAACAAAGCACATACTGTAACCGGGGAGTTAAGAAGCAGCTTCAAAAAAGGAGCTACCAACCGATTGCTTATTACCTACACAAATGTTGCGGATGACAGGAAGCCAATAGGTGATCCCTTTCCAAGGGTAATCATCCGTGATGGTTCAGGTACCATCACTTTTGGAACAGAGAATTTCTCAACAGGTAACTATCTGCTTCAGAAGAACTGGACATTAAATGACTCATATAAGTTTTATGCAGGTAAACATTTAATTTCTATTGGTACGGATAATTTATACAGCGATGCCAATAACCTTTTTATTCGTGATCTTTACGGAACCTATACTTATAACTCATTAAGTGATTTTACCAATAATGCCAAGCCTGCTCGTTACCAGCGTTCCTTCTCGCTGCTGGAGAACAAAACAGATGAGAAAAATTCTCCTTCTGCAGCCGCATTTAAATTTCTGAACCTTGCCTTCTTTGTAAATGACGAGGTAAAAGCGAATGATAAGATGACGATCAATTTTGGTGTAAGATTGGATAAAACAATTTTCCCTACAGATCCATTAGAAGATCCTTTCTTTAATGATACCGCTTTGGTTGCAATATCACAATACTATAATATGTATGGTGCCACTTCAGGTAAGAGAGTACAGGTCCCCTGGTCTGTGTCTCCCCGCTTTGGATTTGTTTACAAAGTTCCTGAAGAAAATTTTACCCTTCGCGGTGGTATAGGCCTTTTTACCGGTCGTATGGGTCTTGTATGGCCAGGCGGTGCATATAATAATACTGGTGCCAGCATAGGCGGTATGGATCCTACTGTTGCTCAAATCAATGCCAGGCCTGATCCTTTTTTCCGTAATGATCCGTTTAACCAGTATAAGCCTGAAGATTTTGGCATAAGCCTGGCCAATTCAAAAGGACAGGTTGATATTATGTCTTCGAAATTTAAACTTCCAAGAATTGTAAGGACAACGTTAGCCGCTGACAAACGTCTGGGTAATGGCTGGACACTTACTGGTGAGATCATGTTTACCAAAAACATTAATGAGATCAATTACCAGAACGTTAATATCCTTCCTCCGACCCTTACTTCGGTTGGCGCAGGACCAAGAACTGTTTATTCTTCAGCCGGCACCGCAGGTCCCAGCGGTACACCGCTTAATATTCCGATGCGCTCAAATGGTGTAAATCCGTATACAGGTGTTTATCTTATTTACAATAATCCTTCAACAAAAAAGGGATTTTCTTATAATACAGCAGTTACTATTGACAAAGCTTTCAAAAATGGATGGGCATTTAACTTCAGCTGGGCATACGGCAATTCAATTGTATATAATGAGCTGACCAGTTCACAGAACAACTCACAATGGCTTTTTATGGAAACTGTGAATGGTAAAAACTATGTTCAACGTTCTATTTCAGATTTCGACCAGGGACATCGTTTTGTAGGTTATGTGAGCAAGAAGTTCAGTTATCTCAATAAGAAAATGGCGACTACTATTACATTTACTTACAACGGCCAGCAAGGAAATGCATTCAGCTATGTATATAATGCCAGCATTGTCGGCGATGCCGGCAGAACAAGTACAAACGACCTGATCTACATTCCTACCCAGGCAGACCTTGCACAAATGACATTTACGGTTAATACTGTAAATGGTGTTGCTTATAGTATTGCGCAGCAAAAAGAATTACTGGAGCAATACATCGTGGGTAACAAATACCTGCGCAAACGTCGTGGTCAGTTTGCTGAAAGAAATGGAGATCGTCAACCATTTGCACATGTTGTTGACATGAGTATCCGCCAGGATTTCAACCTGAAAATGGGTAAGAAAATGTACCTGATCCAGTTTACTTATGATGTTTACAACTTTACCAATATGTTGAGTCATAATTGGGGTCAGACCTATTTCTTATCAAATGATCAGTATGCTTTGATCCGCTTTACAGGATTTACATCTGCTACAAATCTTACTCCTCAATACCAGTTTAGCCCACAAACGGGCAAGCCTTGGGGTGTTAGTACAAGCAATGCTGCCGGTATCAGTGCAAGATTTATCAGCCAGGTTGGCCTTCGCTTAAGTTTCTAAATTTAGATTCATAGTATAAAAAAATAATCCCGCTTTTCAGCGGGATTATTTTTTGTCAGAAGTGACAGTTATTTTTATTTTACTCTATTTGCCCCACCCCCATCTCAGGAAATAAGGAAAAGCTTTTCCCCATGTCATCACATCGTGTCGGCCATCAGGCATTTCCATATAAACAATATCATCCTTAGTGTAACCTTTATTCAAAAGCTCTTTGATGATATCAAGTGTATCATCTACTGAATCAATAACACCATTATTATTTCTGTCTCTTGTTTCATCCATATTCCCGCATTGAAAAAAGAAATCGAGATGGGGCTGATAATTTCCTTTCCTGATCACCTGGTGCATAATGCGATGCTTATTATCATCATACTTCGGATTATCCTGGTCAAGACTGCGCCACCAGAACGAACCACTAAAAACACCTACAAGGGAAAACTCGCCGGGATATTTCCAGGTTATATCCATTGCACTGAGTCCGCCTAAAGAAAACCCAGCAAAAGATTTGCTTGAATATCCATCAGAATTGTATCGCTTTTCTGCCAGAGGCAAGAATTCTTCTAAAATGAAACTCGCATAATTATTTGCCTTTGCACCCCTGCCTAAAAAATCAGTATGATCAATAATTCCGTATTCCATTTTTCTGTCGGCACTACAGTGAATGCCGGCACATATCAGCGGTTTAATTTCATTCTGCAATTCACCAAGGATCAGGTCAAAATCCATCTTTTCGAGATCTTGTCCGTCATTAATGATTAGTAATGATGGTTTCTCTGAAGATTCACTAATGTAGCTGGGTATATAAAAATCAATCTTTACATCCCGGTCTAAGTATTCAGAAAATATTTCCAGGTGTTCTTTTCTTACTGAAAACACTTTAGTTCCTGTCATAGCGACAAAATTACGCAATCAGGTGTTTCGTTCAGGAATAAAATCTACAAACTATTCTTACTGTTTCTTGTTTTTTACACCCCGAAAAAATACATTTGAATAGGGTAAGTTTAACTAATCAAAAATACAATCATGAAAAAAATCGGAATCCTCTTTGGAAAGGAACGTTCTTTCCCAATGGCTTTTGTAGACAGGATAAACAGTAAAAATATTGCTGGTATAAAAGCAGAACCTGTGAGCATTGACAAAGCTATGCAGGGAGAGTTCAGCGGGTACACTGTTATCATTGATCGTATTTCACAGGATGTACCCTTTTACCGAACCTGGTTAAAGAATGCTGCACTAACAGGTACGGCTGTCATTAATAATCCTTTCTGGTGGAGTGCTGATGATAAATACTTCAACAACTGTTTAATGACAAAACTCGATGTGCCTATTCCTAAAACAGCGATCATTCCATCAAGAGAATTACCTACTGATACATCCGATGAATCGTTCAGCAATCTTGCTTACCCGCTTGATTGGGATACTATATTTAAATACACAGGCTTTCCTGCCTACATGAAACCTTTTGCCGGCGGTGGATGGAAAAGTGTTTACAGATTAGACAGCAAGGAAGATTTTTTTGAGAAACATGCGGAGACAGGTCAGTTAGTAATGCTATTACAAGAGGAAATTGTTTTTGAAGAATACTATCGTTGTTATTGTATCGGAAGAAAGCATGTTCGCATCATGCCATATGAACCACGCAATCCACATCATCTTCGTTATGTGGCAGGCTTCTCTCCCAGCCCTGAACGCTACAAGCAAATGGAGCAAATTGTTTTACGCATCTGCAATTATCTCGGCTATGATTTTAATACAGTAGAGCTGGCAGTAAGAGATGGAGTGCCTTATGCAATTGATTTTTGCAACCCTGCACCTGATGCAGAAGTAAAAAGTGTAGGTGAAGAAAATTTTGCATGGGTAGTAGAAACAGCATCTAACTATGCTATCGAAAAAGCATTAGAGAATAAAGAAGGCGGCGATAATCTTACCTGGGGTGAGTATGTAATACGTTCAGCTAATAAAACAAATCTTATTTAATAAATCTAAAATGTAAAATATTAAACGATAAATGTAAAATGAAGTGAGCAAGTGATTTGATTTTCATTTTACATTTCAGATTTTACATTCAGAGTTTTACATTTTATTATGGCTACATTAAACTATAAAACCTTTACCCTTGGTGTTGAAGAAGAATACATGGTGATTGATCCGGTAACAAGAGAACTGAAAAGCCATGAACAGCAGATCGTACAGGAGGGGCAAAAAGTAATTAAGGATAAAGTAAAAGCAGAAATGCACCAGGCGGTAGTAGAAGTAGGTACAGATATATGCGCCGATGCAGACGAAGCATTTCTTGATATAGCCACATTGAGAAAAACGATCAGCGGTATTGCTACCGGGCTCGGTTATTCAATGGGTGCAGCGGGTACGCATCCTTTCAGCCATTGGGAAAGCCAACTGATAACAGAACATGCACGATATAATGAAATAGTAAATGAATTGCAGGAAGCTGCACGCAGCAATCTTATTTTCGGTTTGCATGTGCATGTTGGTATGCAAAACAGGGAAATGGCAAATCATATTGCTAACTCAACAAGATATTTTTTACCACATATTTTTGCACTTAGCACCAACTCACCATTCTGGGAAGGAAGACTGACAGGTTATAAATCTTTCCGTACAAAAGTATTTGATAAATTTCCCCGCACCGGAATACCGGAAGCTTTTGAAAGTATAGAGGCCTATGATAATTATGTAAAACTGCTGATAAAAACAAACTGTATTGATAATGCAAAAAAGATCTGGTGGGATCTGAGGGTACATCCATTTTTCAATACAGTTGAATTCAGAATTTGTGATATACCGATGACAGTCGACGAAACAATTGCGATTGCTTCTTTGTTCCAGGCTATTTGTGCCCGCATCTATATGTTGCGTTCAAAAAACCTGAACTTCATTCAATACTCCCGTGCATTACTCAATGAAAATAAATGGAGAGCCAGCCGTTATGGTATTGATGGAAGGCTGATCGATTTTGGAAAAGAAGAAGAAGTAAATACAAGAGCCTTAATTTATGAACTACTTGAATTTATTGATCCCGTGCTCGATCATCTTGGCTCAAGGCACAGAATTGCTTATGTACATAAGATGATAGAGAACGGAACCGGTGCAGACAGGCAGTTGGCGGTTTATGAGAAATCAAAAAATCTCGTTAGTGTAGTGGATTATATCAAGGATAATTTTCTTACAGGCGTTTAACTGAAAAATATGTTGTCAATACAAAAAGCAAGTGTTGAAGACATACCACTTGTTCGTGAACTCTGTTTCAAAATCTGGCCGCAAACTTATACAGGCATTATTTCGAAAGAACAGATCGATTATATGCTGGAGATGATGTACAGTGAAGAATCCCTAAAAAAACAAATGATTGAGGATAACTGCCGTTTCATTTTTGTTTATGATGATGAGAGACCTGTTGGCTTTGCCTCATTCGGTCCAACAGAGCCAAGTATTTTTAAATTACATAAGATCTATATTTTACCTGATCAGCAAGGAAAAGGAACCGGTAAATTTGTGATCGATCATATTATCAATACGATCAAAGCACAAAATATTTCTGCACTGAGGTTACAGGTAAACAAAAGAAATAAAGCAAAAGACTTTTATGAAAAGATCGGGTTTACCGTTTTATACGAATTTGATTTCCCGATCGGCAACGGGTATGTTATGGACGATTACTTAATGGAGAAAAAACTTAGCTGAATAGTTTATTGATCATTGGGCGTTTTACAATCAAGCAGGCTGCGGGGATCAAGTGGCTCTTCTTTTTTGAACATTCTGAATTCAACTTCGGTTCCCGGTTTATATAAACCTAATGCTTGTCCTGCTTTTAAATTATCTCCCCTTTTTACTAATGGTTTTGTAACACCATAATACCAGAAATAATATTCCTTATAATAAATGACAATTTCGAATCGCTCATCTTCAGTTGGGTTTACATTGGATACCCGGGCATCAATGCAACTACGGATGATCGTATCCATTTTTGTAATCATGATGATCTTCTTTTCAGGCGGGTCCCAGGTAAATGCTTCTTTAGGCTCACGACCCGATCCATTTTCAAAAGGGCATAGCAAATGCAAGCTATCAGTTTGTGAAAAACTATATTGACTTATTAATGTCAACATAATAACAATTAAGATCGATCCACTTTTTTTCATATACAGTTTTAAGATGTATGTACTTTCAATTTTTTTGCCATTTCTGCACTCATACCTTCTGCTGATATTCCATATCCACTAACCAGCACTCCTTTCAATCCTGATTTGGATTCAATCGCATAAACGATAGCCTCATCGGCCGGATCGGTATTGCCTTCAAAACGATAAAACTCTACTATTTCAAAATCCTCAAAATTGAACTTTTGCTCATTGCAGACGATACAATTCTCAGCAAGGTTGAAATCCAATGTGAAGTTTCTTTTTTTTAAATCACTAAGAGCTTCGGTAACGGTATCGTAAGAATACATATTGAATGATTGGAATTCAAAAGTATTTCTATTTGTTTACAAATAGGATGGGTAAAATACCTGCCCGCTTAAACAAGGCTTGGAAATATGTGTAAAACATCTTTGAAAGGGTCAGGACGAAGCCCCTATCATATTATATATATCATTACCTTTGCCGCCGAAAATAAAAACCATAAAAAATGTCAACAGTGTCCAAATCAATTGATTTTAGCCTTCCCAACAAAGTTGCAGATATCAGTCTTGCTGAATGGGGCCGCAAAGAAATACGCCTTGCTGAAGCAGAAATGCCCGGCCTGATGGCTATCCGTGCAGAATACGGACCTTCTCAACCTTTAAAAGGTGCCAGGGTTGCAGGTTGCCTTCACATGACCATTCAAACTGCCGTTTTAATTGAAACATTAACAGCGTTAGGTGCTGAAGTAAAATGGAGCTCATGTAATATTTTCTCTACACAGGATCATGCAGCAGCAGCAATAGCAGCGGCAGGAATAGGTGTATTTGCCTGGAAAGGTCAAAGTCAGGAAGAAGCTGATTGGTGTATCGAACAAACACTATTTTTTGGCGCAGCTGATCGTCCTTTAAATATGATATTGGATGATGGTGGCGATTTAACGAATATGGTGCTGGATACTTATCCTGAACTGGTACAGCATGTAAAAGGCATTTCCGAAGAAACTACAACCGGTGTACACCGTTAATATGAAAGAGTAGCAAAAGGCACTTTACCAATGCCTGCAATTAATGTAAACGATTCTGTTACCAAATCTAAGTTTGATAATAAATATGGTTGTAAAGAATCACTGGTTGATTCTATACGCCGTGCTACTGATGTAATGCTTGCTGGTAAAGTAGCTGTTGTTGGTGGTTATGGTGATGTAGGTAAAGGTTCTGCTGCTTCATTGAAAGGTGCAGGTTGCCGTGTTATCGTTACTGAGATCGATCCTATCTGCGCATTACAGGCTGCTATGGATGGATTCGAAGTAAAGAAAATGATCAATGCAGTTAAAGAAGCAGATATCGTTGTTACTGCAAGTGGTTGCCGTGACCTGATCACCGGTGCACACTTCAAACTAATGAAGGATAAAGCCATTGTTTGTAATATTGGTCACTTCGATATTGAAATTGATATCGCATGGTTGAATCAGAATTATGGTCATACAAAAGATACCATAAAACCACAGGTAGATATTTATAATATAGAAGGTAAAGATGTGATCATTCTTGCTGAAGGAAGATTAGTGAATTTAGGTTGTGCAACAGGTCACCCTTCATTTGTAATGAGTAATTCATTCAGCAATCAAACTCTTGCCCAGATCGAACTCTGGCTAAATCACAAGAATTACGAAAACAATGTTTTCGTTCTTCCAAAACACCTGGATGAAAAAGTTGC
>Ga0066653_10000311_pt1 | contig 12911 bp, 13 predicted proteins | sample GraSoiAngelo_102_FD_75173 | JGI IMG/M metagenome (GOLD analysis project Ga0066653, IMG submission 75173) | Grasslands soil microbial communities from the Angelo Coastal Reserve, California, USA - 14_0903_02_40cm | ecosystem: Environmental > Terrestrial > Soil > Grasslands | place: USA...
AAACCCGACAAAAAAACAAGAGAGATTTTTTTCATTAAAGGCTGAATTACTGCTGAAGATACAGAAAAACAATAATGTAAATATTGTACTGAATACCAGTATTTACCCTCTATCCTATTTTAGATATAAGCCTGCATTATACAAATAAATAAGGCTATCTTGTGTCTCTCAAAAATTGAAATAACATTTATGAAAATATATTCCTTGTTTGTAAGTGCAGTTTGTTCAATAGTTTTTATTTCATGCGGAAATAATTCAAGTGATGATAGCGCTGCAGCTACTCCGGCAACAAATACCCCGGCAAGTACCACGCAGCCTGTAACTACACAACAGAACCCTGGGACATCTGGCAGCACTGTTACGCCGCCACCAAGCCTTGCTCCGGGTCAGCTTACACAATCCGCTTCAGCAAATGGGGTGGTATTAAATCCGGCACACGGACAACCCGGTCATGATTGCACCATCGCTGTCGGTCAGCCATTAAAAAACACTACTGGTGCTGCATCACCTGTGGTAACTACCCAACCGACGCAAGTATCGCAAACTACTACGGCACCACCACCAACTATTGTTCCCGTATCGCAACCATTAGCAGGTCAGCCAAAGTTAAATCCGCCACACGGACAACCCGGACATGATTGCACCATCGCTGTCGGTCAGCCATTGAAAAGTACAACTACTAATGTATCACCAATAGTAAATACTCAACCCACACAAGCTGCTCAAACTACTACTGCACCGACATCAAAACCAGTTGCAGGACAACCCCGGTTAAACCCGGCTCATGGACAACCAGGTCATGATTGCAGTATTGGTGTTGGCATGCCTTTAAAAAATTAAACAGGAATTTTGCACATACATTTTATTTAAAAAATGATTAAGAAAACCCGGAAAATATTTACCGGGTTTTCTCTTTATACAAAACCATGAATCTGGAAAGATTTCTTTAATTTAACTTTTCGTTTGTTACTTGCAATCAAGCCTCCACATCCTTTGAGAAGCCTACATTTGTTTTTATTAAATCAAACCTGAATGCGGAAATTATTCTTAAGCTTATTAGTAGTAACCAGCTCAATTATCTCTTTTTCTCAATCATTAAACCGGCCCAAATTAATTGTAGGTATTGTGATAGACCAGATGCGTTGGGATTACCTATACCGTTATTATGACCGCTATGCTGCAAATGGTGGATTTAAGCGTATGCTTAACCAGGGGCATAGCTGCGAAAACACATTTATTCCTTATACCCCAACAGTAACGGCACCGGGGCATGCTTCTATTTATACAGGCTCTGTTCCTGCCATACATGGTATCACCGGAAACTTCTGGTGGGAAAATAATAAAGGTCAAAGCCTGTATTGCACTGAAGACCCGACAGTAAAAAATGTGGGTGCAGGTTCAGAAGAAGAAAGCCAAAGTCCACGCAATATGCTGGCTACAACAATCGGTGATGAATTGAGATTAGCTACAAATTTCCGTGGTAAAGTATTTGGTGTTGCTTTAAAAGACCGTGGTGGAATTTTACCTGCAGGCCATAATGCAAATGCAGCCTACTGGTATGATGGAAGGTCAGGCAACTTTATTTCTTCTACTTATTATATGAAGGATCTACCGACATGGGTAAAAGAATTTAATGGCAAAAAACTGGTAGATGGTTATTATAACCAGGGATGGAATACACTTTACCCTATCAATACTTACATACAAAGTAACAAGGATGATAACAAATACGAGAGCAAAGGGATTGGAACAGTTTTCCCTTATGATCTAAAAAAATTCATTGGTAAAAACTATGTCGCTGTGTTGACAACACCTCATGGCAATACACTTACTTCTGAATTTGCAAAAGCCATTCTTACAAATGAAAAATTAGGAACAGATTCTGAAACTGATCTGTTGGCCATCAGTTATTCCTCACCTGATTATATCGGCCATGGATTTGGACCTAATTCCATTGAACAGGAAGATGATTTTCTACGATTAGATAAAGAGTTAGGTGATCTGCTTGATTTTTTTGATGCTAAAGTCGGCAAAGACCAATATGTTGTTTTCCTATCGGCCGATCATGGCGTTTCGCAGGTGCCGGAATATATGAGTGAGAATAAATTGCCTGCAAGCAAAATCAATCCAGACGTTTTAAAAACAGAGTTGAATGCAAAACTTGCCCAACAATTCGGAAAACAAAACCTTGTAGTTAGTTCAATGAACTACCAGTACTCAATCAATTTGCCTTTGATTGATTCAGCAAAACTGGATAAAGAAGCAATTATTGACGCTATCGTCAGCTATGTATCCTGGCAACCGGGTGTTGCAAGAGTTTTTCCTATTGAAAAGATCGGTGATATCCCTTTAAATAGTAAATTGAAGGAAATGTTTGTCAACGGGTATTTTCCCCGCAGATGCGGACAGGTGCAGGTAATGATGGAGCCTCATTGGATTGAAAGTTTTGGGATTACTGGTACTACACATGGAGCATGGAATCCTTACGACTCGCATATTCCGCTATTATGGTATGGTTGGGGAATTAAACCAGGAAAGACCAACCGGGAAGTCTATATGACAGATATTGCAGCTACATTAGCGGCCATGCTGCATATACAGATGCCAAGCGGATGTGTAGGCAAACCCATTACAGAAGTTATGAAATAAGTAACCACCAAATAAAATAACAGTTATGAAAAAGTTGAGCACCACAGTTTTCCTGTTTTTTGTACTTATTGCAACCGTTGTTGCACAGGATAAAATTGACAGCATCCAGTTTTTCTTAGATGAAAAACCACTTACTGTAAACATTGCTTCAGATTTTAAAAAATTGTTTGGCACCAAAAAAGGAACTGAAACACCTTTCCAGGAAGCTACTGTTAGCATGACCTTTCCTGAAAGTGCTGCGCCTATTACAGAAGATATAAGAATCCGGGCAAGGGGAAACTTCAGAAAAGAACAATGTTACATGCCATCACTGCTATTGAATTTTCATAACCCCACTTCACCCAGGTTGTACCAGCTTGACAAATTAAAAATGGTTTCAGGCTGTGGCACCAATACAAGAGATGAGCAATTGGTGCTAAAAGAATATCTCGCTTACAAAATGTTTAACATTATATCCCCTCTCAGCTTCAAGGTTAGACTGATGCGGGTTTCTTTTGAAGACACAAAAGGGAAAATAAAAAAATATACCACTTATGGTTTCTTTATCGAAGATGTGGATATGATGGCAAAACGTAATAAATCCAGGGAATATGAAACACCCACTGAACAAAAGAGAACCGAACAAACTCGCATGACATTGGTAGCTATGTTTCAATACCTGATAGGTAACACTGACTGGTCTGTTCCCAATTTTCACAATATAAAACTGGTTACTCTAAAAGCTGATTCGTTGGCTCCGCCACTTTCAATACCTTATGATTTTGATTTTGCAGGAATGGTGGATGCAGGTTATGCTGCACCGGCAGAAATTATGGGTACAGAAACAGTAAAAGAAAGAGTATACCGTGGTTTCCCCCGCCCAATGGAAGAAATAACTGCAGCTATCACATTATTAAAGGAGAAAAAAGATGCATTTTATAAACTCATCAACGAATTTGAACTGTTATCAACAAGCGACCGCAAGACTATTATCAAATACCTGAATGAATTTTATGATACTGTAGACAGTCAGAAAGAAATACAAAAAATATTTATTGATAATGCAAGATCTAATTAATAAACACTATGGAACTACAAGAACTATTTGAAAAAGCAGCAGCTGAGAGCAAAAGCTTAAGTGAAAAGCCCAGCAATGAAACGTTGCTGCAGCTCTATTCATTATATAAACAGGGATCGCAAGGTGATGTAAATGTTGACCCGCCTTCAAATCCTTTTGATTTTGTGGCTAAAGCAAAATATGATGCGTGGTCTGGATTAAAAGGCAAAACGAAGGATGTTGCGATGAAAGAATATATTGACCTTGTAACAAAACTAAAAAGCTAATTCGTTTTAAGTACCTGTTGATACCAATCAGTAATTTTTTTTCCAATAACAGGATAACTGTATTTTAATGCGGTCAGGTTTGATATTTGATCACTATCAAAAGATGACCGCATTTTTATTATTTCCAGCATCCGCTCAGCCAATGCATCTGAATTTCGGGGCTCTGCAAAAAAACCATTGACACCTTCCTTTACTGTTTCATGAAAAACAGGAATATCACTTACAATAACAGGTATTCCGCAAGCATTTGCTTCAATAACAACACAACCAAATGTTTCATAGTCGGAATAGAGGACCAAAGCAACCGACTCTCTCATGTTGTCAGCTAATACTTGTTGAGGCACTTCAGCATGAAATGTAACAGCATTTATCAACCCAAGACTTTCTGCAAACGCTATTACTTCGTTGTTCAACGAACCGAATATTGCTAACTCCGCGGCAGGATGTAGATGCTTCACTTTTTGAAATGCTGTAAGTATTGCTTTCGGATTCTTCAACCTGGCCAAATTTGACACATGTATAAATTTGGCCGGTTTAGAAATTTTCCCAGGAGATGGATAAAATATTTCTGTATTCACTACATTGGGAATAACAGTTAATTTGCTAATGGATGCAATTTTACTTATAGCATTAAGAAGGCATCCTGATACCGAACTTATTGCAGATGCTTTTAGAAAAACCTTCCGCCACATCCATCTTGTGATTATTAACATATCCCGGTACTTCTCATCAGCCTCATTTAAAAAACCACCCCAATGTTCAGTTACGACAAAAGGGATATTTTTTTTCTCTTTCAACCACAGCGCTGCCAAACCAGCTTTCATCCCTACATGCAAATGTGCCAGCGAAACAGTTTTTTTCTCCGAAAGCAATTTTTCCAATGCCTGTTTATAAAGCCGTTTATACATTCTCACTGATAAATATTTTTCATACAACTTTATACGTGCCGGAGGTATATAATAGTAAATAATTATTTCTTCCAGGTTACCGGACTTATAATACTCCGTTGTTACATCTTTTGTTACTTTTCCGGAAAAATCCCGGACAACATGAATCACACTCACATTCATATAGCTGCTTACAGCTTCTGCATGGCGCCTCACAAAATCGCCATTATAAGGCGATAGCTTATCAGGATACCAACTCGTTAACCAAAGTACAGTAGGATTAGTATTTATTTCGTTACTCATTAAATATTCATTTGCAATTCAGCCCGAGGTTTTTTAAATTCGTTATCATCATAGTTTCCATTTAGATAAATCACGGTTGATAATAACAGACAACCGGTCAATATCATCAGATAACAATATTTTCAATTCATTCCTCAGGTTTTCATCCATCGGTTGCCTTTTTTCAATTACGATATTATTTTTAAAAGCCCGATTCATAATTCGTTCTCTTAATTTCTTAGAGGGCAATAGCACCCTCACAATCCTACGCAACATCTCCGGTGGCTTCTTTAATAACCTGTGTAATTTAAAATTACGTATTTGCTTATTGGGATTAATTACCCTTGCATCAATATTAATATCCGCAGACAATCCAAGAAATTTTATAACGTTTTTTACAACAGCAGTTGTATCACTGGCCAGATCCTCATATAAAATCACGTACACATTCTCCTTTCCAAAAACATCTAAATATCTTTTTACCTGGTCAGCAAATAGCACGGAGTCAATATAAGCTGGCAGTTTAATAAAATCAACTGACACGGGATCTTTAAGACCTTTAGCCCTGTCTTTATCATATTTTATCGCTGTGGCAAAATCCGCGATATTCTCATTACCATCATATAAATGCTGACTGTGGAGTGAATATAGTAACTCACCCGGGTTTCTGAGCATGATCAAAATTTTTGCTCCGGGAGAAAATTTTTTTATTTCTTCTGCAGCTGTTTTAGAAAACAGATACCATACAGATGCTTCACCGATGATCCTCTTTTCAGTAGCATTCTTAAACTCATGGAGGTAATCCTGCTCGGTGATCCTTGACCGCATTTCAAAATCCTTTCCAAAAAAATGCATCTCCTTTTTTTCAGCCATAAAAATATCGGGGTGAGATTTTAAGTATTCATTCATAGCAGTTGTACCGCATTTGGGAGCTCCGACTATAAAAAAATTTGGCTTCACTATTAAGGATGTTTAAATGAATTTTAACCCGGTTGTTTTGAGATTAGTTTTTTTGCGAACGATCATATAAATAAGAAAATTCCAAAGTATTAAACTGGCTCCCGAAGCAATTGCAACACCCATAAGCCCCATCGGAGGTATCAGTATAATATCCAGCACTATGTTTAGCACTATTGAAATTGCCAGCGTATAAATAGAGTATCGCTGGTGGCCTGACATAGATAAAATAACGCCTACTGATCCCATAAATACATTAATAAGCTGGGCAAAAGATAAGATCATTAACGATCTGAAAGAAACAGCGGAAGCCACATCAAAAAGAGCAAGCACTTTATTTCCGAATATGAGTATAAAAATAAAAAGTGGAAGACTGATAACTAAAGCAAGCCTTGCCGTGTAAGTGACGGCCTCCTGTAGTTTGGAAATTTCATTTTTCACAATATACTTTGATACCAAAGGCGCCAACAACATATTTACCAGGAAAAGTCCAATACCAACCAGTTCGCTCAGTTTTATAACAATATTGCAGGCTGCTACTTCTGTTGGATCATTTCTTAATAGACCAATAAGAAATATATCTACTCTTGAGTTGATATTATATAAAACATCAAGCAAGAAAAATGAAAAAGATATCCTGAGCCATGGAATTGTTTTAAGCTGAACTCCTATTGGAGCCAGCGTCTTAAGAACAACCTTGTGATGAACTGCAATTAAAACCAATACAGTCACCAACAACACTCCACTATTTATCATCACCAATTCTGAAGCTGAAAGATAACGGCCAAGTATAAAGAATATCGTTATGATGGCAATAAACAAAAGAGGTCTCAACAATTTATCCGCAAACTGGCTTAAAAAAGGTTTGCTTAATCCCTGAAAGGAAGATTGCAAAACAATGATCACCGATGTAAGCGGTAGTATTATAAAAAAAAGAAAAACAAGATCATACCAGTTAAGAGCATTTAAAGCAGACATAGAATCAAAAGCGAAAATAGAAACAAGACCTGCCAATAGCGAGAACAGCAATGTAAAACCGATCGCAAACAACAACAGGCCTTTAAACAGGGAGTTATTAGCCTGATCTTTATAGACAGCAAGATTTTTGACCAGTAAATTATCCGTGCCCATTACTGCAAATCCCGCAATAAGTGTAATAAGATTTAAAGCATACACATAAGTTCCATAGTCAGCTGTACCTGCAGACCTGATAAGTAAATAATTCAGTACGAATCCAAATACAATTGAAAGCAAATACAGCAGCAGCACAGATACAGTTCCTTTAAAAATATAGTCCTTCAAATCAACAGGTGATGACTCTGCCGGAACGAGTGAAGCTTTTATTGTAAAAAACTTTTTAAACAAGATCAAATTTTAGTTTGAAAAAACGAGGAACATTATTTTTTTACAGTGCTGATGAATTCGATCAGTCTTTTCACTGACGCCGCGATATCTTCTTTATCTGTTTCTATGATCAGATCAGGAGACTCCGGTATTTCAAAAGGATCATTTACCCCGGTCAAATTACTGATCTTCTCTGCATGCCCTTCCGGCAATAATGCCCTTTTATATAAACCTTTTGTATCCCTGCGTATCAATTCTTCAATGCTGCATTTAATATAAATCGTTTTTACATCCGGATAAGTTGATGCGATCTCTTTTCGTATCTCTTCATAAGGATTAATGGCGCAAATGATCGGGATGATATCACAGTCTGCAAACCTGCCTGCAATAAAAGCAAAGCGCCGGATATTCTGGTTCCTATCTTCTTTTGAAAACCCAAGGTCCGGACAAACATGTTTACGATATTCATCGCCATCAATTACTTCAATATTTTCATTTCGTGTTTTAAAATACGCTTTCGTTCCGGCTGCCAATGTTGATTTACCGCTTCCCGAAAGTCCACAAAACTGAATTATCATAATTCTGAATATTAATACACGAAAAAAATTGCCAAAAATAAGTACTTGCTTTTCTATTGCTGCGCAAAGTTATAGGTTTATCAGCTTTTAACCCGAATCAAAGAAGTAGAAAGGAACAAAGAGCTGAGTTCTTTTTCATGCCAAAAAAAATTAAATTTGAGGATGGCTATATTGAAAAGATTTAACACCCGTGCAAAAGCAGTTAATGATACCGGCTTTGGTGTAAACAGTAATGACAGCGGAGGCAGATTTGTAAACAGGGATGGGCATCCCAATGTTGCTAAAAGGGGTATTCCTATTCTTGAACGTTACAGCTGGTTTCATAGCATGCTTGCACTGTCCCGATGGAAATTTCTTTTCTTAATTATGCTTGCGTATATCATTATAAATATTTTCTTCGGGCTTGTATACACAATTATAGGTGTGGAAAGTTTAGGTGGAGTTGTAAAAGGAACAGCCTTTCATAATTTTCTTGAATCATTCTTCTTTAGTTTGCAGACCTACACTACGGTTGGTTACGGAAGAATAAGTCCGATTGGTTATCTCACCAGTTTTATTGCCGCCTTCGAAGCATTCTTAGGGTTGATGACCTTTGCATTAGCCACTGGTTTGATGTATGCCCGGTTTTCAAGACCCAATGCCTATCTTAAATTCAGCAGTATTGCTGTTATTGCTCCCTATAAAAACGGATCGGCTCTGATGTTTCGGTTTGTTCCTTTTAAAAACAATTACCTGACCGATGCTGAAGTAAAAGTTTCGCTGGCAATGAAACCGGAAGAAAATGGGAGCTTAACTAACCGATTCTTTAATCTTCAGCTGGAGTTATCAAAGATCAATGCATTAGCATTGAGCTGGACAATTGTACATGCTATTGATGAAACCAGTCCTTTGTATGGCATGTCCGCAGATGATATTAAGAATACATTTATGGAAGTGATGGTTTTTGTAAAGGCTTTTGATGAAGCTTATTCAAACACTGTTCTCGCAAGAACTTCCTATACCAATTCTGAAATCGTTTTCGGTGCTAAATTCAAGATTATGTACCACCCCGACAGCAATAGCCAGAAAACCATTCTTCAAATAGATGAATTGGATGATATAGAAAGAAAAGAATTACCCGTGCTGGCTGCTGCGGGTAACTGATAAGCTATCCTGCTTTAATTGTATAAAAGATTTCCGGTTGAAATAGTAAATCGCCAGCAAAAGAAAGATCGGAATAAAACTTACCAGCTTGATGAGTAAAAGACCAGTAATAAATCCCAACAAGTAAAAAAATATCATTATAAAAGCTCCACCCAGCAACTGCAGATCATTTACCGGGCTCACCACTTTGAAATAATAAAAACTCGGCTGCGTATAATTCAGTTCAATTGGTTTTGTAAAATGAAACCCGTCGGATACAACGATCTTTGTATGATTATCCTGTACTTCAATAATCACTGGTTGGTCATTATATAAAGGATATATCTCTTTACTATCCACAATAACCTGCACTTTCAGGAAACTGAGAAGTACCTGGTTTGTTCTCCGAATTACTATAAAGTTGTTTGCAGAAATAGTTTACTTCTTTAGTGACTTCATTATTTCAATAAAATCGGCAGCCACGAGCGAAGCACCACCCACCAATCCTCCATCCACATCTTTGCAACTGAAAATTTCCCTTGCATTACCCGCCTTTACACTGCCGCCATATAATATTGAAACGCTTTCAGCCACCTCTGAATTGTATTGCCCGGCAATAATTGCCCTTAGGTGTGCATGCATTTCCTGTGCCTGTTCGGTTGTAGCTGTTTTACCGGTGCCAATAGCCCAAATGGGTTCGTAGGCAATAACAAATCCTTTCATTTTTTCCGCCGGAAGATGAAAGAGGGATTCCTTTAATTGAACAGCTACATATTCATTTTGTGTACCTGCTTCACGAATTGCTAAAGGTTCGCCACAGCAGAAGATTGGGATAATATTATACTCGAGGCATAAATTCACTTTATCAGCAAGCATCGCATTGCTTTCCGCAAAATATTCACGACGTTCGCTATGGCCAATCACACAGTAATTAATGTTAATAGAACGCAGCATCTCAACCGACACTTCACCTGTATAGGCCCCAGATTTTTTGCTATAACAGTTTTGTGCAGCTACAACATAGTTCTTTTGTTCTTCTACATCACTTTTTGCCATTATCAGGTAAGGATAAGGAACAGCAAAAACAGAAAGCTGATCTTGTTTCATTTCAATTTCCGCATCCAGTATTTGATCTAACAATTTTTCTGCCTGCTGATAGGTAAGATTCATTTTCCAGTTTGCTGCTGCTATTTGCTTTCTCATAATTTTTCCTGTTATCTTTTATTTATTGTTGTTTATTTTTTATCCTCAGAAGTTCTGGAAAATATGCTTCAGGATTTTCTTTTCGTTTTGTTCAAGGCTTTTGCCCTTCATTTTTTTCCAATCTTCAATATCCAATAATGCTTTTTCAAAATCATAACGATTAACTCCATCGCTGCCCCATGCAAAAGAAGGTATATACTTGGGAGTGAGTCCTGCTCCAAATACATTAGCGCAAACACCGATTACCGTTCCTGTGTTGATAGAAGTATTAATTGAAGTATGTGTGTAATCACCCATCATTACGCCACATTTTCTTCCCACATTCAACTCACCTTTCGGCGTCCACACTCTTACATCGCTGGCATTATTCTTCATATTTGAATTTGTAGTGCCGGCCCCCAAATTACACCACTCACCTATTATTGAATCACCTAAATAACCATCATGGGCTTTGTTACTAAATCCAAATACTACTGAGTTCTTTATTTCACCACCGCATACTGAAGATGGCCCTAGAGAAACAGCTCCATAAATTTTAGAACCCATTTTCAAGCAGGCATTTTCTCCCAATGCAAATGGCCCTCGGATCAAACAGCCATCCATTACTTCTGCACCGGCACCGATATATACAGGACCAGTGGATGCATTGATAATAGCATGCTCAACCTTTGCGCCTTTTTCAATAAAAACCTGTAAAGGACTGCTTACTTTATTTGTTTTGGAAATGCGTTGTGATTTTCTTTTTCCCTTTAGTAATAAAAAATCGTGGCGTATTGCCCAATCATTCAAATGAAAAATATCCCATGGATAATGGATCGTTTTTACTTCACCATCAAAATCAACTGACTTCGTCACTTTCACTTTATGCTTTCCTGTTATTTCTTTTTTTGTAAACCTGAAAACAATGCCAGTAGTTCCTTTCGCTGAAATAAATTCACCATTCTTCAGCTGTTTGATCGTACGAATTAGTTGTGGGGTTGGCAAAACATTGCCATGAATCATAAAACAGGTATCATCATCTGCTATGTCAGAAAGATGAATGCTCCGGTCGAGATCTTTATAGTCATCTTCCTTTCGGTCATATGAAGACATACCCAACATTCGTTCCCATTTTTCTCTAATAGTAAGAATACCGACACGTATGTCCTGTATCTGCCGCGTCAATGTAAACGGGTAGAGGTTTTCCGGTTGGCAGAATTCTTCTGTGAAAATGATTTTGTTCATGGGAGTGTGATAGCTCAAAAATAAGGAAAGAAATACGGGAGGGCACAGAGGTGGTAAACAATTTTCAAACTGAGAATTATAAAAACAAACCCCCTGAAGAATCAGGGGGTTTAAAAGTATAGCCATGAAAAACAAACTCTTTGCGAAGCCTGTCCGAAGACAGTTTAACGAAGAGTCAGGACTAAGCTAAGGAATTATTTTTTTCAAACCGAATTTGTTTATAAACCGGTCATCAATTTACCTGTCTATAGTCTGATTAAGAACTATAAAAGAAGTAATTTTAATAAAACAAACCGTTATGAAGTACAGACTATTACTGTTCTCATTGGTTATTGCTTCAATAACAAAAGCCCAGACTTCTGTAATCACTTCCGGCGGCAGAACAGTTGGTGTTTATGATAACATTTACGGAGCTGTATTACCCGTCATAAAGCCGGACGATATAGAAGGCTCTCCTTTCTTAAGTGATGACTGGAACAAAGGAACTGTTGTTTTTAAAAAAGGAAAAAGAGCTGACAGCCTGCCACTAAAGTTTGACATCATAAATAACAAGGTTTATTTTCGACGGGATACCATGGCCATGGAGTTTCTTGAAGAGGTAACTTTCTTCCTATTCAATTATTATGAAGATGATGCATTAAAAACTGCATACTTTAAAAATGGCTATCGGAAGAAGCCTCGCAGAATTCGGCAACATTCTACCAGGTCTTTGTAGAGGGCAATTCCTTTCATTTACTTAAATACCTGAAACGATTGATAAGAGAAGATTACGTGTACAATGGGCCCCCGAAAAGAAAATATGTGATGCAGGATATGTGGTATGTATTCGATGTAAAGAAGAAGCAACTAATACTGGTGAAACCCAACAAATCATTCTTACAAAAAAAGTTTAATGCTGAGTCTGATCGCATTGATGAATTGTGCCGTAAGAATAATTGGGATTTGAAAACAACTGATCAAATGATTGCCCTCTTCATTGAGCTAAATAAGGAATAGTTCATAACATGCTATATAAAAAAATAACCCCCCGGAGAACCAAGAGGTTTAAAGTATAGCCATGAAAAACAAATCGTTTAACCAGTGTTCTGCCGGTTTAAAAACTGTATTAATCTTTCTTTGCGTATTTCTTTTTGAATTTGTCGATACGACCTGCCGTATCAACCAGCATATTTTTGCCAGTAAAAAACGGGTGTGATGTATTGGAAATCTCCAATTTTACCAGCGGGTATTCATTACCATCTTCCCACTTTACTGTTTCTTTTGAAGCAGCAGTAGACCGGCTCAGAAAGCTGTGACTGTTACTCATATCTTTAAAAACCACTAAACGGTAGGCTTTTGGATG
>Ga0066653_10000332_pt1 | contig 12691 bp, 10 predicted proteins | sample GraSoiAngelo_102_FD_75173 | JGI IMG/M metagenome (GOLD analysis project Ga0066653, IMG submission 75173) | Grasslands soil microbial communities from the Angelo Coastal Reserve, California, USA - 14_0903_02_40cm | ecosystem: Environmental > Terrestrial > Soil > Grasslands | place: USA...
AGGCCGAGCAGCTGCGAGACGACTTCGTTAGCCTCCAGGATTTTGCCGCGGAGGTCGGAAACGAACACCGGGTCGGGAGCGGCGGCGACGATTACGTCAGCCGCGAGCGTGCGGCGGGCGTCACCCGCCGCGGAGGCAGTGAAGTCATTGATCGTCCTTGGGGTCGCGGCGGGAGCCGCGACGACCGGTGACGAAGCCGATACCCCCGACGCCCGCGCTGAGCCGAAGTCCCAGCCCCCCGATAATGACGCTGAGAACATATTCGGTGTTCGGGATCCGCGGTCTCCGCTTTGGGGAGGCTGCCGCGCGCTGGCGACGGCCGCGGGTTGCACGGTCGTACAGCCGTCGGCGAGTGGGGTTCGAGAGGGCCTCGTATGCCTCCTGGATCTCGATGAACCGCTTGGCGGTGTCCCGACCCGGCGCGACATCGGGGTGGAATCTTCGGGCCAGTCGCCGGTAGGCCGCCTTGATCGCCTTCTTGTCAGCGTCCTGGCCGACCCCCAGGATCTTGTAGTAATCCCTCACTGTTGCGAGCATGCTCGCAGAGGGCGGGTTGGTGCGGTGCGCCCGCCGACGCCCCGAACCTCAGGTACCCTGCGCCTCCTCACGGGCTTGGCGCCACGGTTGTCGATCGCTTCATTCGCTTTCTCCTTAGCCGCGTCGTGGGTCGTCGAACCCGTCATCGAGATTCATCCTGATGACCGCTTAAAATCATCTTCTCACTGACGCCATAGACTTGCGCGGCCTGCGTCAGTTGAAGGGACGGGCTGGCGTCAATGACTTGGCCCAGGCCTTCATTTCTCGAGCTCATCCAGCAGTTTCCTGAGCCACTCTTCATCCGAATGCTGGAGGTAGGTTGCGATGGAGGCCGCTGTGATGCACGCCTCGACCGTGATCAGGTCAGGTCGATGCCGACCAGCGAGACCCGGGCCGACGCGTCGATGACGATGCCCTTATCGAGGACCCGGTCAAGCACCTCAATCTCAGATGCACGGAAGATGCCGAGGGTTTTCCGCCACTTGGTCCGAAATAATTACAAGCGCTGTGACCGTAACATGTGGCTCCGAATTTGTAGAAATTACGCTCGTGGCGCACATTGTCAGCATTACAACCCTGGTACGGGCGCCGAAGGCTCGTCTCCGCCAAAACACAAAGTGGCGGAGGAGCCGCTGGCCGCGACCGATGTTTCTTCCCGCCTCGCCATTCAGGATGGTGCTTCCGCCCCCGCTGGTCCTGCGGCGGGGACAACACAGCGCACACGATCAATCTGCGTTCGCTTCGTGCGCGCCAGCTCGTGTTCTAGCTTCGAACGCTTACCGATCTTCACTTCGAGAGCCCGCTCAACTCCATCGCCGTGGACTGCGCGATGCCTGCGCCGCGGCGAGTGTCGGCCGACGCGTTCATGAGCACGGAGTGACTTCGTCGCAGGCGCCGGCCGGAATGACCAGGTCAGAACCGAAATGTGAATCCCAGGGAGCCCCCCCAGTCGGCCGATCCGTTCGACAATCCTCGGGTCACCGCTCCGGTGAACTTCAGCGCCCTCGTGAGCCTGTACTCCGCTCCCACGCGGAGCTCGAGAGGATCCGACTGCCCCGGCGAGATGGCGGTCGAACCGTCGAGGAACGTGAACAGGGACAGAGGTCCGATCGAGTACGCCGGACCGACGCTCCAACCGAAGGAGTCGCGGAAGTTTGTGCCCGGAGGGTCGCCGACGAACGTATATGACAGGGTCACAAATCCGAACAGGCCGTCGATGAGACGCTTGCTCAGATCCACGCCGATCGTCTCGTCGAACTCGCCCGTGCCGAGACCGCGGTCGCTATCGGCGGTCGGAAACTTGATCTTCACGTAGGGCGCGATCTCGGGGACGAAGTCCCGTTCCTCGAGGACGGTATAGGACACCTTCAAGAGCAGGTCGCCGACGCCGCTCTCGCTGGTGGAGCGCTCCGGCCGCGCGAACTTCCCGCTGCCACCCTTCTTTCGCACCGCCACGCCGCCGGCGGTGACGACGACGTTCTCCGAAGACTGGTAGATCCACGGCAGCGTGAGGCTGATCCAAAGCTGATCGACGGGCCTCACGCCGAAGGTGACGGGCACGGAGACGATCGTGGTGTCCTTGTTTGTCCCGTAGTCGCCGACCGAGTAGTTGACGGAGGTCGACAACAACCACCGCGGATCGTCTTCGGCCAGCGCCGGCGTGACACCGGTGATGATCAGTACGAGACCGATCAATGCTCCGCGAGTGCTCATGGCGTCTCCCCCATTCGCCGATTGATGAACGGGTCGCTCACAGTGCTGAATCCAGAGTAGAGGGCGCCGGGCGCGAGACGCGAAGAAAAAGCAGCGCGGCGGAGGTCCGCCGCGCTGGGGTGTGGCATTCGCGTCAAATTCGCCCTGAAGCCCAGTGCCCGGTCAGCGGCTGGGTTTTTCCGGCTTGGCCGGCTTCTCCATCTTCTCCATCTTCTCCGGCTTCTCGGCCTTCGCGACCTTGTCCGCCTTGTCGGGCTTCCCCGTCACACGGTCGGTGGCCTTTTCCGCCCGTTTCACGTCGCTCACCACGTGCCCGAGCTTCACGCCCAGCTCATGGGCGATCACGCCCCACCCTTTGCCCTCCTGTCGGAGCGCGACGATGTGGTCGAGCGCCGCCTGCTGGCTCAGAGTCTTGTCTTGCTTCATCAGCTCCTGAGAAAGCGCCAGTGCGATCGTCGCCTGACCGTAGCCGCCCATACGACTGTGGAGATCGGTGACGACCGACGGCTGGACCTTGAACTCCTTGGCGATCCGCTCGGTCACGCGGCGCTGTCCGTCGGGCGTGTTCGAGGCGCGCGTGGCGTCGGCGTCGAGCTGCTTGGCGTCCGCCTGGAGCTGTCGCTCGTGCTTCTGGTCCTTGACGTCTTCGGCCGCCACAGCGACCGGGAACGTCAAGGCGACTCCTGCCATCAGGAGACCTCCGACGAACCACCGCGACATGGTTTTCCGTCTCATCGCTTCCTCCAGTCAATCCTTCCCGCTCATGCGGGCACAGCTGGTGCCCGATTCCTCGTAGCAGGCTTCGTGCCGGAAACCGTGCAGCAAAAAGCCGTTCGCTGACGGACACATAGGGACGATCGGCGTGGAGCCTGGTGTCAGAATGGAGGCCGCCCGCGTGCTTCGTGACAGTGGAGCGCGGTCTTCTACGCGGGCCTACCGCGGTCGGACGCTCGGCTTACCAGCACGGGTTCGATTCCCCAGTCCGCGCAAAATGGGGCGCCGCCACACGCGACGCCCCACGCTTGCGTTCGCTCGATGACGCCTGTCCCGTGCTCGCGCTCACACCTTCAGCTGATCGCGGATCGGCAGGCGCCGGATTCGTTTTCCCGTCGCCGCGAAGATCGCGTTGCACAAGGCCGGCGGGATCGGCGGCACGCCGGGCTCGCCCACGCCGCCCATCGGCTTGCTGTAGTCGCCGGGGATGATGTGCACGCGAATCTCCCGCGGCGCCCCGGACATCCGGGTCACCTCGTAGGCATGGAAGTTGTCCTGTTCCACGCGGCCGCTCTTGAAGCTGATCTCACCGAGTGTCGCGGCGCCGACGCCCATCACGCAGGCGCCCTCCATCTGGGAGCGCACCCGGTCCGGGTTGACCGTTGCGCCGCAATCCACGGCGATGTCCACCCGCGGGATCGTCAGCTGGCCCTTGTCGTCAACCGCGGCCTCCACGACCGCCGCGATGTAGCTCACGAAGCTGTAGTGTCCCGCGATGCCCAGGCCGTGGCCCTTGGGCAGCTTCCTGCCCCATCCGGCCTGGCGCGCTGCCGTCTCGACGACGCGCCGCAGGCGGCCGGTGTCGACGGGGTACCGCTCGGGGGATTCGCCGTGGTTCCAGGTATCGCCCAGGGTCTCCGGGCTCACCTGGCGAGCCGGGCCGATCACCTCCAGCAGGAAGTCCTTCGGGTCCCGGCCGGCGGCCGCGGCCAGCTCGGCGACGAACGACTGGACCGCGAACGCATGGGGAATGTTCGAGACCGATCGGAACCAGCCGATGCGCGTGTGGGCGACCGCCTCGGGGTTCTCGATGCGAACGTTCGGAATCGCGAACGGCACGTTGATGACGCCCATGCCGAGCTCGAACGGCGCCTCGTTCTTCGCCGCGGGATTGAACGTGGAGATGATGGTCGGCGCCACGCTCCGGTGCAGCCAGGCCACCGGCTTGCCTTGCGCGTCGACGCCAGCCTCGAGGTGCTCGACCGACACCGTGTGGTAGTAGCTATTGTGCAGGTCGTCCTCGCGCGTCCAGGTCACCTTGACCGGCTTGCCGTCCACCGCTTTGGACAGGACGGCTGCCTCGATGGCGTAGTCGGGCTTCGACTTGCGTCCGAAGCCGCCGCCGAGCAGCGTGACGTGCACGGTCACGTCGTCCGCTGACATGCCGAGTCGTTTCGCCACCAGGTCACGGGTGGCCTGGGGAGACTGGAAACCGCCCCAGACCTCGCACTTGCCATTCGCGATCCGCACGGTCGCGGCCGGCGGCTCCATCGTGGCGTGCGCGAGATGCGGGACGTAGTACTCGGCGTCGAGGCGGCGCGCCGCCTTGGCCACGGCGGCATCGAAGTCTCCGTCGTTGCGCACGACCTTCCCGGGCTTGCGCGCGGATTCCTCGAGACTGGTCTTGAAGGCCGACGAGTCGTAGCTCGCATTCGGGCCATCGTCCCAGGTGATCTTCAGCGCCTTGCGGCCCTGCATCGCGGCCCAGGTGTTGCGCGCAAGGACCGCGACGCCACCGACCGGATTGAAGTGGGCAGGCGGCGGGCTGTCCTCGATCTGCACGACGCGCTGCACCCCCGGCACCTTGAGCGCCTCGGCAGGGTCGAAGCTCGCCACCTTGCCGCCGTAGACCGGGGGACGCGCCACGACCGCGTACAGCATTCCGTCCAGCCGGGTGTCGATGCCGTACTGCGCCTTGCCGGTCGCGATGTCGCGGCCGTCGACCAGCTTCAGCTGCCCCTTGCCGATGTAACGGAACTGCTTCGGATCCTTGAGGCGTAGCGTCTCCCGCGCCGGGACGGGCTGACCGGCCGCCGCCTTGGCGAGCGATCCGTACCCGGCGCGCCGCCCCGTCGGACGATGCACGACCTCGTGGTTCTTCGCCTCCACCTCGCTGACGGGCACTTTCCAGCGTTCAGCGGCCGCCGCTTCCAGCATGGTGCGCGCCGCCGCGCCGCAGTGGCGCATGGGCTCGAAGAAATGCCGCGTGCTTCGCGAGCCGTCGGTGTCCTGGTTGCCGAACTTTTTCTCGTCACCGGGCGCCTGCGCGACGCGCACGCGCTTCCAGTCCGCTTCGAGCTCGTCGGCCACGATCATCGGCATGCCGGTCCTGACGCCCTGTCCCATCTCGGAACGATGGCAGACGATCGTGACCGTGCCGTCCTCGGCGATGGACACGAACGCCAAGGGGCTGTCGACCCACCCGTTGGGCATCCCGTCGGCGCCGTACTTCTTGGCCTGGGCACGCGCGGCCGATGGATACCCCACCGCGAGCACGAGCCCGCCCAGTGCCGACATCCCCTGAAGGAACCGGCGCCGGCTCAGGTTGACCACGACCAGCGGTCGGTCCAACGACGCATCGCTCCCCGCACTCGAAATGCGATCGACTGGCGCGTTCATCGCGTCCCTCCCTGCTGAACCGCCGCCTGCTTGATGGCGGCGCGGATCCGCGTGTAGGTCCCACAGCGGCAGATGTTGCCGCTCATGGCCTCGTCGATCTCGACGTCGCTCGGCTTCGGCTTGCGCTTCAGCAGCGCGGCCGCGGACATGATCTGGCCGGCCTGACAGTAGCCGCACTGGGGCACGCCCGTGTCGACCCACGCCGCCTGCAACGCCTTGCCGACGGCGTCCGCGCCGACCGCCTCGATGGTGACGACCTTCTTGTTCGCCACCGCCGAGATCGGCGTGATGCACGAGCGCACGGCCTGCCCGTCGACGTGCACCGTACAAGCGCCACACAGCGCCATGCCGCAGCCGAACTTGGTCCCCGTGAGACCGAGCTCGTCGCGGAGTGTCCACAACAGCGGGGTCTCGCCGGGCAAGTCGACAGTCTGGCGCTTGCCGTTGATGTCGAGTGGGATCATCGCGATTCTCCTCTCATCCTCGAGACTTCAGGGCCAATGCGGTTCGTGGCCGACCACCCTCACTCTGGGCGCGCCGCACAATCGAATCACAAAACGAGCGCAACATAAAGACGGCTGATGGCGAGCCCTCCAACGTTCATCGGAGGGGCGCCGCTTGACATCACGTGTGGCTCGCCGCCAGAATCGCGGCCGGCGACGCTCCGATGTCCTCGCGATCCGGATGGCCACGCCGCGCAGTGCTACGAGCCGCTCTCGGCGCCGGCGCCTTCCTCTGCGCGCCTCGCCGCGCCGGCGCCCAGGCCGGTGACCTCCGAACGCAGCGTCCCCAGGCCGGAGATCGCTTCGTGTTCGCCGGCGGCGAGCGAATCGGACAGGTCATCACCCCCGGTGATCTGCTGGCGGGCAAGCCTCCGGTCATGGTCTATCCCATCGACCCCAGCAGCCGTGTCGTCCGCGACGGCTCGCGCCTGAACCAGATCCTGCTCGTCCGCCTTCCCCCCGACGAGCTCGACGAGGATACGCGCGCCCGGTCCGCCGACGGCGTCGTGGCGTATTCGGGTGTCTGCACGCACGCCGGCTGTGACGTGACGCTGTGGCAAGCCGAGACGCGACGATTCCGATGCCCATGCCATGACTCGGAGTTCGATCCGCGGGAGAGGGGCCGCGTCGTCGGCGGCCCCGCGCCGCGCCGGCTCCCGCGGCTGCCGGTCAAGGTCGTCGATGGCGTGATCGTCGCCGACGGGAGCTTCATGAGCCGGCCCGGCTTCCAGCCGGGCTGAACGGGGGCGGCGCCGCTTCACCCTTCACCACAAGTCGGAGGAGAACGACGATGACAACCGCGAGAGCACTCGTCGGAATCGGAAGTCTTCTGGTCGCGACGACGGTGCCAGCAACGCTGCTGGGCGGGTGCACGACACAAGGCATGGGGACGAGCACCGTCGGCATGGCGCAACCTGCGCCGCGCGCGCGCACCACCACCGGCACCGCCAGCTACACACCGGTGACCGATCAGCGGCTCGTGAGTCCCGAGGCCGAGAACTGGCTGATGTACCGGCGAACCTATGACGCCTGGGGCTACAGCCCGCTCGAGCAGATCAACACCGGCAACGTGAAGGACCTCGTGCCGGTCTGGAGCTTCTCGACGGGCGTGGCCGAAGGCCACCAGGCGCCACCCATCGTGAACAACGGCATCATGTTCGTGAGCACGCCGCAGAACCAGGTGCTCGCCCTCGACGCCAAGACCGGCGAGCTCCTGTGGCGGTACAAGCGCGAGCTGCCCGACGATCTCTTTCAGCTGCACCCGACGAACCGCGGGGTCGGCCTCTACGAGGACAAGGTCTATCTCGCCACGCTCGACGCCCACGTCGTCGCGCTGGACGCGAAGACCGGCAAATTGCTCTGGGACAGGACGGTGGAGGACTACAAGAAGGGTTATTACATGACGCTGGCGCCCCTGGTGGCCAAGGGGAAAGTCATGGTCGGCGTCTCGGGCGGTGAGCTCGGGATCCGCGGTTTCGTCCAGGCGCTGGATGCCCGCACGGGCGCGCCGGCCTGGAAGACGTTCACGATACCGGCGCCGGGCGAGCCGGGCTCCCAGACCTGGAAGGGCGATTCGTGGAAGACGGGTGGCGCGTCCGTCTGGATCACGGGCAGCTTCGATCCCCAGCTCAATCTCACGTACTGGGGCACCGGCAACGGGGCGCAGTGGATGGGCGATCAACGCCCCGGCGACAATCTCTACTCGACCTCGGTGATCGCGCTGGACGCCGACACGGGCAAGCTGCGCGCGTTTCACCAGTACCACTGGAACGACTCGTGGGACTGGGACGAGGTGTCGGCTCCGATCTTGATGGACGTCCAGCGCGGCGGACGGACGATCAAGAGCCTGGTACACCCGGGCCGCAACGGATACCTGTGGGTGCTGGAGCGGAAGGCCGACGGCATCGGCTTCGTCGACGCCAAGCCCTACGTCAAGCAGACGGTGTTCACGAAGCTCGACCCGCGAACGGGCCGCCCCGAGTACGACGAGACGAAGAAGCCGGTCACGGGTAAGAAGATCCCCTTCTGTCCGTCGCTGTGGGGCGGCAAGGACTGGCCGCCGGCCGCCTACAATCCGAAGACCGGATATCTGTACATCCCGACCAACGAGAACCTCTGCGGCACGCTCCTGGGCACGGCGAAACCCTACGAGGAGGGCAAGCTCTGGCTGGGCACCGAGATCAAGGACATCGGGATGGTCGTCGCGGACGGCTCGAAGCACATCGGCGAGATCCAGGCCTGGGACATGAACACCGGTCAGAAAGTGTGGATGCGTACGTTCGAGTCACACAACTGGGGTCCAATCTTGACCACGGGGGGCGGGCTCGTCTTCGCCGGCGGAACCAACGACCGGTACTTTCGTGCCTTCGACGCGAAAACCGGCGAGCCCCTGTGGCAGTGGCGGACGAACTCCGGCATCACCGGCGTCCCCAGCTCCTTCGCCGTCGACGGCGTGCAGTACGTCGCGGTCCAATCCGGCTGGGGCGTGGATGCGCAGCGGATGCAGGGCGCCCTCGACGATATTCGCGGCGCGAAGACGGACGTGCCTCAGGGCGGCGTGATCTGGGTGTTCGCCGTGAAGCGGTAACGGCCAGGCTCGGCCCGAACGGGCACTCCGGCTGTTACCGGGTGCCAGTTGGTGGGGCAGGGCGGGACTGAACATCCTGGTGTCGGCGGTTCAATCCCGTGCCTGCCCACCAATCTTGCCTACACGACGCGCATCGACTCCCGCAGCTCGCGCGTGAAGATCTCCTTCGGGATCATCGCGTGGACGCCCTGGTTGACGTCGACGACCTGGGTGATACGAAAGTGCACCGCCATGCTGGCCAGCCCGTAGGCGTCGTGACGGTTCAGGCCCGCGCGGCCGCTCAAGAAGTCGATGGTGTTCCGTAGCGCGATGCGGAACGCTTCGGTAAGATCGCGGTGCATTCCCATCGCGATCCAGTGCGTGTCGTTCTCCGCGAACGGCCACTGCCATCCTGCCCGCTCATGACGCTGGACCTGCACACGGACCTCACGCATGCCGGTCTCGAGCGCGGTGAGGTTGACCTCGCCGTCGCCCTGCAGCGCGTGGGAATCGCCCGTGAAGATTTTCGCGCCCGGCCGCCAGACGGGGATGTAGAGGATCGTCCCCTCCTGAAGCTCGCGCAGGTCCATGTTGCCGGCGTGCTGGCCGGGCGGGACGGAGCTCACGACGCCCGGGCCGATGCGGCCCACGACCTCGCGGTCTTCGGGAGCCGCCACGCCGAACGTGCCCTGGAACGGTCCCAGGGGCAGCGTGATCGATGGGGAGAACTTCGCGACCTTCCGCGGCACGTCGATGTCGATGAATCGGATGCTGCCCTCGGGGAACTCGTCGGGTAGCGCGCCGGTCTTGAGGTCGCCGGGGTTGTTGAGGTTGGCACCCCAGTCGAAGGGCGTGAGCGTGAGAAAGCGCACGCTCAGCATGTCGCCCGGCTGGGCACCCTTGACCCCGACCGGCCCGACGATGGAGTGCGGGCCTCGGCCCGGGTTTTCACGGCGGAACTGCGCCAGCTGTTGAATCGTGACGCCCCGCTGGAAGCGGTTCAGGAAATGCGTCCACGTGTTCGGATACACCACGGTGTCGCCGGAATCGATCTCGAGAATATCCGGTCGTGTCGCGTCGAACGCGCCCAGCCGCACGGTTTCCGGAGTGGACTCCACGACGTGGGTCCGTCCACCCGGGGCGGCGGTGGCGCCGCGGCGGAGGGTCGCGCATGCGGCGAGGAGGCTGCTCGGCGCCACCGTCGCCAGCAAGCCAAGGACGCCGCTGACACCGACGAGCCGCCGGCGGGACACGCGGTACGTCGCCAGATGGGGCTCGAGGGCGTCCTGGTTCAACTCGTCCATGTGCTGCAGGCGGTCACGGGTCGGCGGTGTGAGCGCCGCCTCGACCACATCGGGCTCGACCATGTATTGCCGCCCGCCGTCGTCACCGCAGCCGAGCAATCCACCGCACGGTCGACCGCGCTGTTCGTCCCCGTTTTCCATGACCGTTCTCCGAGGCGTCCGAGCATTTTCTGCCGCGTGTGGCCCGGCGCCGTTCGCCGGCACTCATGCGACGGCATTAAGGCACTTCGACGCTCAAGTCAAGCGGGCCCGCCGGTGCTACGCTCCTCGCGATGGCGGCGCGCTATCGCATCCTCTCGCTCGACGGCGGAGGCACCTGGGCGCTGATCCAGGCCCGCGCCCTTCGCCAGATCTACGGCGACCTCCGGGGGCGGGACGTGCTCGCGCAGTTCGACCTCGTCGCGGCGAACTCCGGCGGCGCCATCGTCGCCGCCGCGCTGGCGTGCGACTTCACGCTCTCGGAGATCGATGCGCTGTTCGGCGACGAGTCGGCGCGGGACGAGATCTTCGTGACGCTGGCGCCCTGGGAGCGGATTCCCAGCGCGCTGCTCGATCTCGGCCCGAAATATCGGGCGTCGGCGAAGCTGGACGGCTTGAAGGACCGTCTCGCGCCGACGGGCGACACGCCGCTCGACCGGCTCGCGCAGGCGATCCAGCGGCCCGGCGGACCGAAGCCGCCGGACTACCTCATCGTTGCCTTCGACTTCGACACGCTGCGCGCCGTTTTCTTTCGCTCCAACGTCGAGAGCAACGCGCGCAGCGGGCCGGTCGGCCCCTCGCCGACCCTGGCGGAGGCGGTGCACGCGTCGTCGAACGCCCCCGTCAACTACTTCGACGCGCCGGCGACCTTCGACACGCCGGCGTACCTCGGCCGGCGGTTCTGGGATGGGGCCCTGGCCGGCATGAACAACCCGCTCCTCGCGGCCGTCGTCGAGGCGCGCGCGAACGACGTGCGCGCCGAGGACATCATCGCGCTGAGCATCGGCACCGGCAGCGTCATCCTCCCGCCGGAGGCCGACGACGTGCGGCCTCCGCTCGCGGCACCGCGCGGGGCGTCCGGCACAGTGCACGACCTCAAGGCCGTCGCCGGCGCCATCCTCGACGACCCACCCGACGCGGCGACGTTCATCGCGCACACGCTGCTCGGCCAGCCCCTGGGTCGCGACCCGGAGCATCCGGTGACCGGCGGCGCGCTCGTGCGCGTGAGCCCGCTGGTGCAGCCCGTGCGCGGTGCCGACGGGGGCTGGACCCTGCCGCGGGGACTCGGCGAGGACGAGTTCGCACGGCTGACGGAGCTGGAGCTGGATGCCATCGACCCCGGCGACATTGCGCTGCTCCAACGCTTCTGCGACGCCTGGCTCGCCGGACACGTGCCGAACCAGCCGATCCGGGCCAACCGCCAACTCCAGTGCGAGATCGGCTTCGCGTCGTTCCCGCTCGCGGCCGAGCACTGGAAGAAGCTCGCGGGCCTGTGACGTCATGGTGAAACTCACCACGCGACCGGCAACCAGGGAGGACGCGGCGGCCATCGCCGCCATCTACAACGAGGGCATCGCCGACCGCGTGGCGACGTTCGAGACGGAGCCGAGAACCGCGGAGCAGATCGCGGGGCAGCTGACCGACAAGGGCGAGCGCTACCCGACGGTCGTGGTCGAGCGCGACGGGCGCGTGATCGCGTGGGCGTCGGCGGGCGCGTACCGGACCCGGCCCGCGTACGCAGGGGTCGCCGAGCACTCGGTCTACGTGGCCCGCGCCGCGCGCGGCACCGGGGCCGGGCGGGCGGCGCTGAACGCGCTCTGCGACGTCTACGCCGCGCGCGGGTTCTGGAAGCTGGTCTCGCGCATCTTTCCCGAGAACGCCGCGAGCCTCGGGCTGCACGAGGCCTGCGGATTCCGCGTCGTCGGCGTCTACGAGCGGCACGGCAAGCTCGCCGGCGAATGGCGCGATTGCGTGATCGTCGAGAAGCTGCTGGACCGATGACGCGGCTCGCTCTCCTTCTCGTGTCGGTGGCGGCGTTGGCCGCGCCGGCGCTGGGCGCCGCGCAAGAGACCACGAAGGACGCGCAGGAGGCCGAGCCCGAGTCGCCCGCGCGCGCCGGTCTCGAGCGGCGCCAGACGCTGCCGCCTCCGGGGCCGATCCCACCGGCCTTCTCCGTCAACGGCGCGCTGCGCGGCGGCGTGCAGTGGATCGTGAACCCCGCGCGGGCGAAGGACGACGTCTTCGGCTTCGGGGCGTTCGACCTCGTCTTGATCGGGCGCCCCACGCCCAACGTGACGCTGCTCGCGGACGTCGAGGCCATCGTCGGGCCCGGGCCCGACGCGGCGCTCGGCAGCCTCTCGCGTGTGAATCAGGACGCCGAGCGGCTCGCCGGCGGCGACACGAGGGTCTTCCTGCGCGAGGCGTGGATCCGGCTGCAGTCCGCCGACGCGTCCATCCGGTTCAACGTCGGCAAGCTCGACGTCCAGCACTATTTCGACCGCAACTTCTTCGCGGAGGACGAGACGCGGCAGTTCCTGAGCGCCGCGCTGTCCGGCAACCCGATGCTCGCGCAACCGCCGAACGGTCCGGGGACGTCGCTGCGGATCAGTCAGGACGACTGGCGCTATGCGTTTGGCGTCCACGCGCCGGGCGACGTCGACGACGACCTCTCCGGGCTGCCGTACGTCATCGCCGAG
>Ga0066653_10000337_pt1 | contig 12606 bp, 16 predicted proteins | sample GraSoiAngelo_102_FD_75173 | JGI IMG/M metagenome (GOLD analysis project Ga0066653, IMG submission 75173) | Grasslands soil microbial communities from the Angelo Coastal Reserve, California, USA - 14_0903_02_40cm | ecosystem: Environmental > Terrestrial > Soil > Grasslands | place: USA...
AGAAATTCGAGAACGATTTCGGACCCGACTCGATAAAGAAAGCACTCAACGAGTTGTACAAAGACGGCTTTATCGATAAGCCGAAGCACGGTTTCTATTGCGGGAAGGGAGCTGCGACGACATGAACCGAGAGAACGGAAAGACGAGATACACGTGCCGGCTATGCCTGGCGAAGTTGCCGGGGCCAGTCTGCGATTACTGCAAGCCGCAGCTACAGCGCGTCAATCGGCTGTTGGGCAATGCGGATCTGATTCTTAGAATGCGTGGCTCGGTACTCGACCGGGACCTTTGGCAGAAGCTCGTAGCCGGTGAAAGTGTAAAAGTGTAAGCCCGTAAGTAAATACACTTTTACACTTTGCCCGAAACGCTTTGAATGCAGACAGTTACGGCGACATTTACACATATGCAAAAACAGGCAATTACACTTTCACTCGGCGGGTTGAAATCAGTCCAGGAATTGGGGGAGAAAAGGCCGCACGGAGATCGCCTTCGATATATGGGCGGGTGTAAATGCGTTCCTTGCCGGGCCGCGAATTCCCGATACGAAACCGAGAGGGCTGCAGCTCGACGTCGCGGTGAATGGAATGGCATCGTTTCAGCTGATCGGGCCCGGGTGCATTAGATAGTACTGGCCGGATACGGCATTGGACGGCGAACCGTTTCAGACATCACCGGGATCTCGCACTCGACGTTGCAGAAGATCAAAACCGGTGAACGAAAGCATCTGCGGGCGATGAACGAAAAGAAGATCCTTGCCGTTTCGACGGACCTGCAAAATGATGCGACGTTGATTCCGGCAAAAGAAACGAACCGGCATATCCGATGGTTGCTCGATGAGGGTTTTACCAGAAAATCGATCGCGCGGCGGCTGGGCTACAAGTCACCTGCTTTGCAGTTCAACCGGAAGCGGATCACAGCGAGAAACGCGCGGAAGATCGAGCGACTTGTGAGCGTTCTGAGGGCGGGCGAATGAGGCGTGAAAGTGTAAAAGTGTAAAAGTGTAACGCTATACCGAAATCCACTTTTACACTTTCCGGTAAGAGCCAATAAACGCAATAACTTAGAGAGATTTTTCAGGGAGCATAAAAATGGCAATTTTTATTGATCAGGGGACACAAAATCAGGGCATTCTTTTCGCCTGCGGGAGAGGCTCGGGGACGGCTGTTCGACCAGATGTCCGGGTACTCGCAGAATCGGGCGGCTATAAGGTTCTCACGCCGTTCAACCGGAACTTCGTCGACGCGCTCAAGATCGAGATACCGACGACCGGCCGCAAGTGGGAGCCGACTTCGAAGTGCTGGTATGTAAGCGAGACCCATGGAGCAAAGCTCAAAGAACTGATCGATTCGCACTATGGTGTCGATGTGCAGATGCCGGTGATATTGGGAGCCAAGAACGCGAGCTTCGAAACTACTTTTCAGGCCGATTATGTCGCGAACTGCAAGGGCGATTCTCCCGAGCTGGCCGCGGCCAGTGTCCATTGCAACGGCGGCTGGAACGCCCGAATTCCTGAAAAAGTATTGCGCGTCTGGTTCAAACCGGCTGCCGCGTCAGAAGCCGCCAACGCGCCGCAGACTCTCTACGCAGTATTGGGCTGCGATGAGAAGTCGAGCGATCTGGAAATTAAGAAAGCTTTCAAACGCGCAGCTCGTCAGTGGCACCCGGACCTCTGCAAAGAACCGGAAGCCCGCGATATGTTCGAGCGCATAAAGGCCGCCAGCGAAGTGCTGCTCGATGTCATTAGACGCGCGAAGTACAACGCTGGGCTGGCATTCGAAAAGATGGCGAGATCGCCGAAGAGCCGTCATCACGTGTCTCGGTACGCGAGCTTCACGCCGATACTGCGGTGCGGCAAGCTGACCGTGAAAGGCCGCGTAGATCTCGGGATGCTGATAGTCGAAGAGATCTTAAAGTGGGACGACATAGAAAATGAGATCGGTCAGACGATGGTCTCGTTCTGGGCCGGCGACAACTATTCGGTGATGTGGGTCTAAGCGATGGGCGAATACATCTTTATCGGCATTCTGATTCTCTGGCTGATCTGCCAGAGGTTTTGGATCAAATATCTGCAAAAGCACTATGCCCGCGAAGTCTCGCGTCATGCCCGTACGATCGAGCGGCTGGCCGACACTGAGCTCGAACGCGACAGCATCCTGCAGCAGTTCGCCGACATTCTCCATAAGCACAACCAGGACGTCAGCTATAACGGCAAAGCTATTTTGCCGAGCTGCAAGAAAAAGAGCCAAGACTCGGAGTGGCCCGAATTACTAAGCGAACTGAAAGTGAATTAAAAACTGGAGGCGATATAAAAAATGGCAAATGTAAATAATGCGGCGATAGTGCAGGGCAGCCTAGCTGCCGTTGCTAAGAAAAAAGGGCAATCTTTGGCTGCGTCTTTCCTGGAAGCAAAAGCGTTCGTGATGGTCGACGTGTCGGCCTCGATGGGCGCCATGGACGCCGATGCATCACGCGAGAAATCCCGATACGACGCAGCGTGTGAGCAATTGGCGACCTTGCAGAAAGAAAACCCCGGCGAGATTGCCGTCGGCTGCTTCTCAAATCGAGCAGAATTCTGTCCGGGCGGTGTGCCCATCTATTTCGGCAGCATGACGGATATGGTGGCCGCACTTCGCCTGATGAAAATGGCCGACGGCTGCGGGATCCGGCTGATCTTAATTTCTGACGGTGAGCCCAATGATGAAGCTAGCACGCTCAGCGAAGCCCGCAAGTTCACGTCCAAGATCGACACGATCTATGTCGGGCCCGAAGGCGACCCGGGCCGTGAGTTCTTGAAGAAACTATCGGCAGCTACGGGCGGCATCAGCATCACGAACCAAACGGAGCAGCTCGGCAAGCTGAGCGAGAACATCACGCGACTGATCGCTGCGTAGGAGATTTATGCCCGAACAAATTCAAGAGACCTTTGTGCTTTGCGTTTCGGTCGAGCAGCTTAATATCCGTCCCGCGATACAGTCGGTAAAAGGGAATTGCTCCGATTGCCGCCGGGAAGTCTGGATGGCGCCGTCGAGTATCGAGCTGCTGCAGATCGGAGCGGCGAAGAAAGTTATCTGTGAGAAATGCTTCGCGGCCTTGCGCGACATAGATCCCATATTCGCGATCTCAGAGAAAGCAATTCAGGAGCTCGCTGCTCACGAAATGGGTGTCGAGAACAATTAATGGCAGAACTAAAGCCCGGCGATAAATTCCAGCTCAATGCTCCCGGATACAACGGGCAATGGTTCGTCGTCGAGGAAGTCTGGGAAAAGGGCCTGATCGCGTTTTACGAGACTGATATGAAATCAGGCACCAACCCTGATGGCTGGCGGCGGTTTCATGTTCGGCATTTTCAGATCGAGGCATATCGTGAAAATCATGAGATCTTCTCGGAGATCTTCCTCGAAGAAGATCTGCAAAAGTTCAAAGCTGACCTCGATAATGCTCTCCAGTTCGTGCCCATCGGCGAACCGATCCCGTATGACCTGGTTACAGCCGGCATAATTTTGGAGTGACTAAAAATGGCGTTGAAAAATTACACAACGGAGGTCGATGCCGGTAAGACCGTCGGCGAGATCCAATCGATCCTGGCGAAACATGGCATCACGTCCATACAGATCGAGTATGCCGACGGCCAGGCGACCGGTATCAAGTTCGCCGCGTTTCTTTTGGGAAAGCCGCAGTGGTTTCATCTGGACTGTAATACCGATGCAGTTCTCGGCGTTCTGAGGAACGAAAAGATCGGGCCGAAATATCAGACCCGCGACCAGGCGTTCCGTGTCGGCTGGCGGATCATGAAAGACCTCATCGACGCGCAGCTCGCCGCGGTCTCGATAAAGCAGGTCGAGTTGGCTCAGGCATTCTTTGGCTTTGCAGTAGACAGTCACGGCGAGAGCGCGTACGGGATATTCAAAGAGAACCTGCAGAAGCAGCTTACAGCGGGAGTCGGAGAATCTTAGTAGTTTTAATGACAACGATCGCAGCAGCAAAATCAGAGACCCCGTACCAGCCGTGGCTGTTCCCGCAAATGGCGGCTATGGTCCCGTTCGCCGAGTACGACCGGCGGCAGGCGGGAAAGTCTCTTGTGCAAAAGCTGTTGAAAACTCGCCGGTCCCTGACAATAGCCGAGCAGCAATTCCTTCCAGATTTGAACGCGCTGATCGATAAGCTACGTCAAACGGCAAAATTCACCGACCATCAACGCGAAGAGCTGGTCCTCTATGCCATCGAGAGATCGGGTGCGACCACGCCGAACGAGATCGCCGAAGATACAAAGCTCTCGCGCGATGCCGTTAACGAAATACTGCATTCTTTGGCTATGCGCAACGTGATCTACCAGGCACGCCGATATGTTCCCGGCAGCGATCGGCCCCAGTTCGCGATCAAAAGCCACCGAGTAAAGGTCCCGGAAGCTGATTAGCCCTGCAGGGCCAGACGGATCCAGCCCTGCAGTTGTCTAAACGTTCTTGTTTACAGAATTAAGTGCGAGTTCCCAGCGTCGATCACACACGCTGCCTGCGTGGGAAAGTCGTTTTCTGATTCCGTCGTCGCGATTCCGCCAACAAAGAACTTCCATGCCCATTTGTTCCGAGCGTTACGGTAAACAAATAGGCCTTCACAAGTTAAACCAAACATAATTAGATTTACGGGAGGATTGCCTCGTCCTCCCAGCGTCTTTTTCAGTTGCTGTGATTGGCGAAATCGTGGTAATCTCGGAATCTCTTTAGATAACGTTTTACCAATAGGTCTCTTTGGTGCTTGCCGGCACTGGAGAGACTTTTTTTCGCCGTGAAATGCAATTCAGTTGTGTTCGCGGGCGGACCACGCGCATGGACTTCGGGCATATTTCGACCTTTGCTCGAAAATAGAATAATGAACGATCAGCACCAGTAAAGGTGTTAATGAGTTCCGAGTTGTATTGGGTAATTGTTTTTTGGAAGAAACCTTTTTTATCGACCTTTAGGATCGTTTCCCGAAGCTTCCGCCATCACCAGTCTAGCACACCGAAGTCAGGAATTCCAGAAAATGCAAAACTTTTTTTCGGACGATAACAGTCCGTTGCTCTGAATAGACTAGAAGTGTGTCATTACGATACTTCTGACATCACTTGTGACAATATGCAGGGCGTTGCGTTAACAATTCAGGACAAAGAAAAGTTTCTGCAGAAGCTTCACTCGTCGGCTGGCAATGTTTCGAAGGCTGCCAAGGCGATCAAGATCTCCCGCAATGTAGCTTACGAGCACAAAAAGAAAGACACCGATTTTGCAGCTGCGTGGGATGAAGTAATAGAGGCCGTTGCTGATGAAATGGAGCAGGAGCTCTATCGTCGTGCTGTAAAAGGAACTCTCAAACCGATTTTCTACAAAGGTCAGCTCGTAACAAAAGTTCGCGAATACTCCGATCGGCTTCTCGAATTCGGCCTCAAGGGTAAACGGCCGGAGATCTATCGCGAGCGCCTGGACCTGAACGCGCACCATACCGGCACGCTCGACCACAATATCCAGTTCACCATCGATAAAATTTATGCAGACGGCGAGCAGCCAACAGATCCCGAGATCGCGAGTGCCGCGATCGACGCTGGCTCTGATCCAGACAGCGAAGAATAGCGGCGTGCCAAAAGATTCGCTCGAACGCTTTCTGCTCGCCGGATATGTGCCACAGCCGAAGCAGCTTGAGTTCCATGGCCTCGCCCGCATGGCCGACACTGTCGATGAGATCGAAGACATCGGCTATGGCGGTGCCCGCGGCGGTGGCAAGACCCACTGCGGCTTCGGCCAAATAGCAATAGATGACTGTCAGAAGTTCGACGGATTGAGTGTATTGTTTCTTCGTGAGAAAGCAGGTTCGGCCGAAGAGTCGATGCAGAAGCTTTGTACGAAGATACTGCCCAGGGTGCCGCACCGGCCAACGCGATCGATTATTTATTTCCCGAATAACAGCTCGATCAAGATCGGCCACTTTCAGTACGAGAAAGATATCAATCAGTACCTCTCGCTCGAATATGACGTAATCTTTATCGAGCAGGCTGAACAACTCTCGCAAAGCAAGATCGAAGAGATCAAGACCGTTAACCGCACAAGCATTCCCAATTTCAAACCAAGAACTTATTACACGTTCAATCCGGGCGGGATCTCGCATCAGTATCTAAAACAAAAGTTCATCGAGCCATGGCGTGCCGGGAAAGAAACGACAACACGCTTCGTGTTTGCCAACGTGTCAGATAATCTCCAGGTCGATCGGTTCTACAGATCGAAGCTCGAAGCCCTGACCGGCTGGAAACGTAAAGCATGGCTCGATGGCGACTGGGACATCTATGCCGGGCAGTATTTCGAAACGTTCAGGTATGAGCTGCACGTAGTCGAATCAAAGGACCTGCCTGATTTCAAAACGATGCAGTGCGACTTCTGGTGCGCTCTTGATTACGGCTACAAGCACTGGACCGTCTGTTATCTCCTGACCGAGCACGACGGCGTTATTTACATTCTCGATGAGTTCATGGCACGCAAGCAGCTTATTAGTTCGAACTGCGATGGCATATTTCGAATGCTCGCTCGCTGGGAGCTCGACGTGAGTGATCTGCTCACGTTTGTTGCCGGTACCGACGTGTTCGCCAAGAAAGGCGACACTGGCGAATCTCTGGCTGACGAGTTCGCGAACTGTGGGATCTTCTTGCGAGCTGCCAACACGAATCGCAAAGCGGGAGCCGGGAAGATCCTGCATCTGTTGGGAGACCAAAGCCAACAAATCGAACCGTCAATTAAGATTAACTCTAAGTGCACGGGCCTGATCGAGTGTCTGCCAGCGTTGATGCACAACCCGAATGACCCAGAAGATGTGCTAAAGGTCGATTGCGATGAACAGGGCAGGAACGGCGACGACCCGTACGATGCCGGCAGGTACGGCGTGATGGTGAATCAGTCCCTGGGGATTTTGATCTGAAAATATTTTTTTATTTCTCTTAAATTTACCCGGATGGGAATCTTCGCTCAACTGAAACAGTATTTCCCATCGGGGGAAAAGCAGATCGCGATCGTCGATGGCTACTCCTGGCAGCGAATCGAGCTGCCCCGCCGAACAAATCGTATTTATTACAGCCAGGACGCAGCGTTCGCGGCCTATCGTAATCACGAGCTCGTGTACGCGTGCATCAACAAGATCGCCGACGTGATGAACGACGTCGAGATCATCGTCGAGAAGCAAAATTCAAAAAAAGAGTGGCAGAAAGTTGAGGGACACCCGCTGCCGGGCATGTTCAAGCGGCCGAATAAGCTGCAGACCGGACGGGATTTTCGCCGGCTGCTGGTCCAGAGCGAGCAGAGCACCGGAATATTTTATATTGCGATAAATCGTAGTGCAGCCGGGATCCCAGCCGAGCTGCTGATCTTAAACCCCACGCGTGTTGTCGCGCGTACAGGCCGGGACAATTTCACGATCAGTCATTACGAGTACACGCGGATCGATGGCCAGATAGCGAAGATCAAGCCCGAAGATATGATGATCCGGCGTCGGCCTGATCTGCTTGATCAGTATTTCGGCTATGCGCCGTTGGCTGCTGCCCTCAAGAGCATTAACAGCGATTTGGGTTTAACGGATTACGTCGACGCGTTCTTTGAGAGCGATGGTACGCCCTCGGGCATCCTGAAGATCAAGAACAGCTCGATCAGCGATACGCGCAAAGAAGCTCTGCAGTCCCAGTGGCGGCAGAAGTATTCCCGCGGCGGCAGTAATCAGAAAGGCCTTGCCGTGCTGGATGAGAACGCCGAATACCAGAAACTTGGCAGCAATCTTGACGAGTTGGCGAGCCAGGAGCTTTCGGGCCGCTTTGAATCCCGTATATGTGCAGTCTTTGGCGTGCCGCCAAATCTTGTGGGCGCTCAAGTCGGCCTCGAGCACGTCACTGCCAACGCCACAGCTAAAGCTGAACTGCGAAACTTTTGGGACAACAAGATCTCTGGCGAACTTGCCGCCCTGCGTGAATGGCTAACGTGGTTCGTGCTGCCGGAATTTGAAGATATAGCTGCGATTCAGGCTGAGACGTTGCGTGTCGGCTTTGATCTGTCGCAGTGCGCGTTCTTGCAGGAAGATGTCGACAATATTCATAAGCGAGCGAGAGAGAACTTTCGAGCCGGCTTTTGGACTCTGAACGAGACCCGCGAAGCCACGGGCATGGCGCCGGACAAAGAAGCGGGCGACGACTACTACGTGCAACAAAATACAGTTTTTGCAATTTCTCCTGCAATGCGTGCCCTTGAAGCGGAAAAAGAGCCGACTGCTGAACCTGACCCGAATCTGCTAACAGACGGCAGCACGGCTGGCGACGGCAATGCTGATGCAGCGAATAATGGCAAAGGGTTGACTTCGCCGAACGAGCTTTGCCCTGGGTGCGGTCAACCGATAGAGATTTGCGTTTGTGAGGGGTCAGGATTCGTTAAGCATCAAAAAAAAACTTTTGACTTAGACGGACTGACTCTCGGCCGGGAGCCACAGGGTGTCGAGCTCGTGATCGACCTGAAAGCTATCGCTCAGGATCTCGAGACCGAGAAAGAAAAGCTTGCTAAGATCTTAAAACGCTTTCGAAACTCCCTGATCGATCAAGCGGTCACCAAACTCGACAAGCTCGATGCTGCCCAGGCTCACGAGCTGATACTCGTACCTGATGCGGAGATCTCGAAACAGATCAGTAAATGCGTGCGTTCTGCGTACCAGGCCGGAGGTCGACAGGTTATTTCCGAACTGCAAGCCCAAGCTAACGGCAAAAGCTTTTCACCGCACAGTCAAAAAGACGAGCCGCTCGAAGAAGACGAGCTGGTCGACCTCACGATTTCCCGAATAATAAACGAAATACAGAAACGCGCAACCGATTGGTACACGATGCTCAAGCTGTTGCTGGATTACACGGCAGACAAGCTCAAAGAGAAGCTTTTGGGCGAAAGCGAGAAATGGCTCGACCAGCTTGCAGGCAATACAGCGAATATCAGCATTCAATATGGCCGGGATGCCGAGATCGAGAACAACCTGGACCAGATCGATCGGTGCGAGTATTCGGCCGTGATGGATCCCAACACATGCGGCCCATGTGAAGATGCCGACGGCACTTCGGCTGCAACTCCGGAAGATCTTCCAGATACGCCGAATCCCGATTGCGAGGGCGGCTCGAATTGCCGCTGCTTCATCATCGGCGTGATCATATAGCTCCTAAAAACAACATCTACCGATTTGCCGAAGAATAATCTCCAGGAGAATTCCGAGAGATTATGGCAGCCACTTTTGAATGGGACGAAGACACCGGCACGCAAACCGGCTCGCCGTTAAAAGGTACAACGCGCACCCACAACGTTACGAACGTTAACTGGAAGAACAGCGGGGTGATCGGCGATGTGTATTCTTCGTTCCCGATCGTTGCCGGTAATAATTCCTTTGATAAATGGCAGTTCGGCCATTTCTCTGGCACCTTCAACCAAATTCTTAACGGTTTATTTGCACATACCGCGGGAGCTCTCGGGACCGGTCTAACCCTCAAAGGGTTCACGACCATGACGGCCGATGGCGACAACGAGACCTACAGGACGCCTGCGACCACAGCTAACGCCAATCTCTCAACCGATATGACTTCGGTTATTGCCATTGGCTCGGGCATTGCTGTCTGGTTCGGAGCTACTGGACCGGAAGCGACGGGTAAGGCTGCCTCAATGACCACGAATCCTTGTTACACGAATTGGCTGGCCACGCAACTGCAAACGACCGGCTCAGCAAGTCCCGGCGACACTACGACCGTAACGCTCACGTTGCAGTATGACGAGAACTAGATCTATGGCAGACAAACTTGAAACAGTAAAACTTTTCTTCGACGGTGTTGAGAAAGAATGCCTGGTGCAGACGGATCGAGCCGGCGAAGTTGTCTGCACGGCGAAGGACGGCCGTTTTGTGAAGTTTCCAAAGGGCACGAAGCTCACTGCCGCTGTGATCAAGAGTCACAACAAGCATAACGCCGAAAAGCCATTGCCGCCCGGCACGGAAGAGGCAAATGCGGACGAGCTTGCAAATTGGCTCAGTCAAAAGAAATAGCTCTCAACCGTACTCAATTCAATGAGGCCGATTCAATCCAATGAAGATACCTAACACATACCTATTCATCGCTACTTTCGCCGACGGCTCGCAGATCTTCCAGAACGAAGACGATGTCTCGCCTAATGATCCCGAGAAAAACTGCTTTTTCGACGTACTTGAGCGCATAAACGGCGGCGATATGCCCGTGAGCTTTGGCATAACGGGGGAACGCGGCTTTTTTGGTGTAGATCTTCGTGACGGGCATTTCGAGGTAAACGAGCTGCCGTTCTTTCAGCACCGGCCTGAGCAAAAAGGCCAAAACTACAAGGATTTTCGACTGATCTATTTCCGCACTCCCAAAATCGATATTGAAATGAACAACGAAACCGGCCAGCAAACACCTGTGAGGGGTTGGGTGTTTTCATATACGTTCGGCTGGCAGGTGACGCACGAGGGTAAAAACGAACAGCGGACTTTTACGGTCTATTTTGAGTAAAAACACGAGGATTTAATGAGAGATTATTTTGTCAAATTGCAGCCCGATAAGAAGAAGGGACATAGGAAACACGGTAAGGTTAAAAAGCACTTCGATTTTATCGATGCGTATCTCACCGAGCTCGGATCTGACGACCTCGAGGCTCTGCGTCAAGATGCCAGCGTTCAATATATCGAACCAGATATGCCAGTCTTTGTTGATGCCGTCGAGTCTGCATTCAACACTGGTCTGGATCGCATCGATCAACCCGCACTTCCGCTCGACGGACAGTATTCATACTTCTACACCGGCAGTGGCGTCGAGGCGTATGTCATCGATTCTGGAATTCGATACTCGCACGAAGATTTTGGAGGTCGTGCTGTCTTTGGTGCTGATTTTGTTGACGGTAATGACAACGGCGATCCTTTAGGTCATGGGACGCATGTTGCCGGTATTATCGGCGGCAAGAAGTGTGGTGTCGCAAAGAACGTCAAACTGATATCCGTTCGCTGCATCGACGCCACCGGTTCCGGAATGGTATCGGGTCTGGTGCAAGGCATCGAATACGTCTATAAGCGCAGACTGAATGGAAAGGCAGCAAAGACGCGGATGGTTGCGAATATCAGCGTTGGACTTTCAGGTATCTCAAATACCTGGAACGCTGCGATCAACGCTGCTGTCGCTGCTGGCGTGGTTGTCTGTGTGGCCGCCGGCAATTCGAACATGGATGCCGGTCTGGTCTCTCCCTCATCAGCTAAAGATGCGATCACAGTTGGTTGCATCACGAACGACGATACCAAAGCAACTTTTTCGAACTGGGGCCCTACCGTCGATCTCTACGCTCCTGGTGTTGTCATTCAGTCTGCATGGTCATCGGCAGATGACGCGTATGTTTACAAAAGTGGTACTTCGATGTCGTCTCCGTTCGTCGCCGGCGTCGCAGCTTTGTGTTTAGAGAAAGCTCCTCGAGCAACGCCCTTGCAAGTTCTCGGAATGATGCTGGCGGTGGCAGGGCAGTCACCAGCAGGACTTCGAATTCTGAATAGCAACATTTAGGCATGGGAAGTCAGCTTTTTACAACGACGGGATCGCAGACTTGGAATTGGCCGGCTGGCGTTACCCAAGTTATTGCCGAATGTATTGGCGGCGGAGGCGGAGGCGGGTCTGCCACAGGTAATCCGTCCGCGGGTGGCGGCGGTGCTGGCGGTGCTTATGCAAAAAAGACAATAACGAAAGGCGGTGAAACTTTCCTCACGATTATCGTCGGTGCCGGTGGTGCGGTATCAAGTAACGGTAATCGTTCGACGGTTGATCAAGGCGGTACGATCGTATGCCGAGCGGCTGACGGTGCGGGCGGAATACCTGCGACGGCTAATAGTTCGAACGGCGCAGGTGGCTCGGGTGGAAGTACGACCAATGTTGGCGATACGACTTTCGCTCAAGGCGCGGGAGCCACAGGAGCATTCGGAACGGCTGGCGGTGGTGGCGGCGGTTCGGCTGGACCGAGTTCGGCAGGCGGTAATGCATCAGGTGGAACGGCTGGTGCGACAGGAACCGGTAATTTCCAAGACGGCGTTAATTATTCAAGTGCGGGAGCGACGGGCGGCGCGCCGGGTAACGCTGGCGGTGCGGTACCGTCAACCGGTACCGATTACGGCGGCGGCGGCGCGGGCGGTTGTGCAAGCAACGCGACGGACAGGTTGGGGAGTGCGGGTCGACAAGGCGTCGTCTTGCTGACGTGGACAGACCCGAGCAACACTACGACCACTAAGACTCAATCCGGAGTCGCGCGGCTGCAGGCAACAACGACGAAAACGCAGGGCGGTCTTGCGAGGATCCGAACGACCGTCTTGAAGACGATCGCCGGTATCGCTCGTTTATCGATCCAGACGCTTCGAACGATCACTGGCTTATCACGGCTGCAGAAGAGCCAGACGGCGACTCAGTCGGGCGTTGCGAATATTCGCGGCACTACGACGCGGACACAGACCGGAACAGCCAGACTGCAGCTTTCGCAAACGAAAACACAGACGGGTGTTTCCCGAATCGGAAAGACAGTAGCTCAAACGCTGCAGGGTCTTGCTCGCATC
>Ga0066653_10000342_pt1 | contig 12581 bp, 12 predicted proteins | sample GraSoiAngelo_102_FD_75173 | JGI IMG/M metagenome (GOLD analysis project Ga0066653, IMG submission 75173) | Grasslands soil microbial communities from the Angelo Coastal Reserve, California, USA - 14_0903_02_40cm | ecosystem: Environmental > Terrestrial > Soil > Grasslands | place: USA...
CCTCCGCATTTCTTACCAGAGATTCGTGCTCTTCGTAGCTTTTGTCCGGATGCGTGAATTTGAAGAGCTCAACTTTTTGGAATTGATGTTGACGAAGGATTCCGCGCGTGTCCTTTCCGGCGGCGCCCGCTTCGGAGCGGAAGCAGGCCGTCCACGCGGTGACGTGGATGGGGAGTTTTTCCTCCGGGATGGTTTCGTCCCGGTACAGATTGTGGAGCTCGACTTCCGAAGTGGGAGTCAGCCAGAAGTCGGTGTTTTCGATCTTGAAAAGGTCGGCGGCAAATTTCGGCAACTGCCCCGCTCCGGTTAGCGAGGCAGTGTTCACCAGGAAGGGCGGCAGGATTTCCGTGTAGCCGTGTTCTCGTGTGTGTACATCGAGGAAAAAATTCGCGAAGGCGCGTTCGAGACGTGCTCCCCAGCCTTTGTAAACGGCAAAGCGCGCGCCAGTAATTTTCGTGGCGACAACGAGGTCAAGGATGCCGGCACGCTCGCCGACTTCCCAATGCGGCTTAGGCGCAAAATCAAACTTAGGAGGCGCACCCCAACGGCGGACTTCTTTGTTATCAGCGGCGCTTGTGCCCACGGGCACGGACGAATGTGGAATATTGGGGATGGTGAGGAGAAGTTCGCGCTGCGTGGCGTCGAGTTCGGCGATGCGCTCGTCGGATTGCTTGACGCGCTCGGAAACCTGCTTCATTTCGGCAATGAGGGAATCAGCGTTTTTCTTCTCTTTCTTCAGGCGGGCGATTTCCTCGCTGGCTTTATTGCGCTGCGCCTTGAGTTGCTCGGTTGCGGTGATGAGTTCGCGGCGCTCTTTGTCGAGCTTGCGAAAGGCGTCCAAGTCAAGCGCGGTGCTACGCCTTTTCGCCATTTCGGCAAAGACATCAAGATGATCTCTGAAATAGTTCAGGTCATGCATGGCGTTGGAAGGATATCGTAATCCGCACGAGCCTTATAGCTTCAGGTTACCGACTCAGGGGTGCCGCGGGCCACTTTGACGACGGAGGTTCTTAGTGCTCCGGAAGATGCAAGATGAAATCTCCCAATAAGGCATTAAACCGGCCTGGGTCATCGACAAACAACGCGTGACCGGCATCTTCGAAGAGTTCGACGTGCGCGGCAGGAATGGCCGCAACAATCGGGTCGGCAGCCATGCCCTTCAACTGGGCTTGGCACATCACGAGAACAGGCCGATCGACCTTAGCCAGGGCGGGACGCCAGTCCGCGCGGGCGATGGAGCTGACGCTGGCAGCGATGGCGCTGTCCGAGGGCATCTTCAGAGAAGCTGCGACCACGCGTTGGATGTATTCCTCTGGCTGGGCCTTCTTATACATGCTACGCACAAACTTCTCCGTGAATTCGCGGCGGTTGGTCTGGACTTGCTTGTACATTCCAACCATGGTGGTGATGAATTGGGGGTCTTGCTTGTCCCACGCAAACCCATCTACGAGGACATAGCCGCGGACGCGGCTCCCGCCAAATTGCTCGGCGTAAGTGAGCAATTCCGGGACCCCTAGCGACCAGCCGACAAGGACAACGCGATCAAGCTTGAGATGTTCTAGAAGTTCCCTTATGTCCTGCGCACGGCGCTCGCAAGAGTTGCCGTCCGTGGGCTTGTCCGAGTCACCTTGCGATCTGGGGTCGAGGGCCACGACATGAAAGTGGTCGGCAAAGTACTTGAATTGCGGGTCCCAGATCCAAGCTGGCATGCTCCAGCCCGGTTCGAAAAAGATGGCCGGCCCGTTGCCGGCCTCCAGATAGTGCAGCTTTACTCCATCGCTGGTTTTGAAGGAGCCGTCCTTGCCTTCCGCGCCCACAACGAGGGTGGGTATCAGCAAGAACGGCAACAAATGAAGAATTTTACGCAACACGAGGCACCTCGCTCATCAACTCCATGATATTCCAAATGGTCGAGCAATGGACATTTCTACAAGAACGGCCAGGAGGATAAAAATGGAAACAAGATGATCGCGAAGTGCGTCAGCAGGAAGTACTTCCGTACCACAACGACGCCGGCGGCGGGGAGCGGGAAGTACTGGAGAGAATGAACCCGGCGAGCTATCGACCGAAGAATCTGTAGAGAACAAACTGGTCAAGTAGTCGGGAGTTGTTTGGGTTTTCTGGAGTGAAGGCCACTTCTTTGCTCCTGTATGTCGTCCCGCTGCTCGCGAGCGCAGCTGGACGGCAGAAAAACCAGGCTGACTTCGGATTACTTTTTCCTCCATTCCCACGCCCGAGCGGCCGGTCCCCCCATCGGCCGCTCATTTTTTTGCGGTCGAAAACGCGAGTCCCAGCAATATTCGGGACCTGACTTCCAGTCTGGGAATCAGTTTCTGATAGCTGCCGGGTACCAAGCCGAGGCGACCGGGTAAACGGTTTCCGAACTCCACGACAATCGCTTGCCGAATCAACTGTTTCTTCGCGGATGCTGGAAAATGAAAAAGGGGGCTGGTGCAAGCCCCCTTTTTGTAATTGACGCCCCAAACCGGTAACCGAGTCGAGGATCGGTTCCGGCCACCCCGGGAAGCCAATCTTTTTATGTTACAAACCAGAGAGCAAACCGCGTGCCAGCGGTGAGCATTCCACAGGAGACTTCAGAGTCGATTGAAAGTACAGCGTTTAGCAAAAGGGCCGCCCAAGGGAAGCTAATGTTACACAGACCAATTCTACAAAATCTCACAGAATACCCACCCTAACTCTCCATTCTTTGGGAGCGTATCTACTGGTTTTCCCTGTGCCGGATTTGCGGCCGGCCCCCAACGGCGACTATGGATGGGAAGAACTAAACTGAAGCGAACTTGAGAATATCGATATTGTGGATCTCTCGCGAAACTCATCGGTCCAATTCATGTAAGCGGTTACGGAGAAAGGGGCTGATTTCGCACAATGCGCACCCGGCTCTTAGACTCCCCCGGTTGATCCCATCGCGAGACTGCGTTGATAGCGGCGCCATAGCAGCCAAGCCGGAAACGACAGGATCATCCGCCATAGCGACAGAGCTGGACCAGACTCGGCGAAAAACAACACGATGGCAAGGAGGCTTTGGAAGGCGGTGCGAAAGCCGTCGACGAGCGCGTTGCGAAGTTGGATGGCAACGGAGGGAGCAGGAGTAGTGAGCTCCGCCTTGTACTCTTCGGCAAGTTTCAGGTCGATGGTGGCGAAGTTGACGCGGTGCTCCAGCGTTTGCTGCTCGGCTTCCATTTGCTCGATTTCGCCGCGAACGCGCGCCGATTCCTTTTCCACTTCGAGGATTTCCTTAATCGGCCCGCCGCGCTGTCGAAGCACGTCATTAAGGCGCGCCTCCGTGTTACGCGAGTTCTTCAACCGCGCAAGCAAATCCACGTGTTGCTGAGTGACTTCCTCGCCCGCTTGTGATTCGTGGGTGACATGACCGAGCTTCTTCAACGCGGCTAGGCACGCGTCAAGTTGATCTGCAGGAACACGCAATGAGGCAATCAACACGCGCTCGGAACCGTTTTCGGCACTCGCGGAAAGGCGTCCCACAAAACCTTTGTGGCGCGCAAGAATTCGATCCATTTCTTCTCGGGCTTCGTCCAGTCTTTTGACAACAAGCCTTAGCTCTGCAGTGCGCGCGATCATGGGAGAAGTCTCGGCCACTTGTCGAGCTATCTCTTGCTCTTCAAGCACCTGATGACCTAGTCCTTGCGCCTTGTCTGGCAAACTGGGGCCACCAAGTTCAGCGCCATCCGCAAAAATCGCGCCTGTTTCATTCGTAGAAAAATGGCGGTAGCCCCCCTTGCCAGGCTCGATGGGGGTAGCCTGAATTGCGTAACCTCCCCGACTGTCACGGCCACCGGCCGGGGTTGTTTGATAGGTGAACTGATATCCAGACTTTCGGCCCCCCGCTAAAGTGGGGTCAACAAGGCCGGCAGCATTTTCTGTGGGCGCGCCGCTAGACGGTGGCCCGAAGCTCTTGAGTGAAGGTGGATAATGTCCGTACACGCCTGAATATATGTTGGCTGCTGTATTAAGAACTCTCAGGGATCCAACGGCGCTAGACTCGTTGGCCGCCATTCTTGAACGGAGGAGATTCGGGGTCGTGATCGCCAGAAAGAGAACTAGCGCCGCAAGACTGGAAGCCGCACCTAGGACAAACCGAAGAGATGTGAAGGGCCGCGATATGACACTGCCCAACACAGGCCAGCCGTCTGTAAGTTTCTTCTGTGTCGCCAGAACGACTCGCGCGGTAGAGCGTTCGGGGACAGTCTCGACCTGCCAGACAGCCATTTGAACCGACAAATCACGGAGTTCGCTGACGAGCGCGGTGCATTCGGTGCATTGGCCGACGTGGGCCGAGACTGATTGAGTGCGATCCGCGGAGAGTTCGCCATCGACGAAGGCCATGATTTCGTCAGGAGCCAAGGGATGTTCCGTTGTCGTCATGCATTTTCTCCTTTCTTTGTGATTTGCCGCAGAGCGCCGTGTGTCCTGGATTCGGCGGGCGGCTCGAGCAAATTACGCAGCGCGGTGCGCGCGCGGAAAAGACGCGAGCGAACCGTGTTCAGGGGAAGCTGCAAGAGGTCGGCGATTTCGGCGTAGCTCAACTGCTCAAATTCACGGAGCATAAGGACTTCTCGATCGACAGGATCTAGCTTTTCGACGGCCCGGCGCACCCACAATGCGGACTCGGTGGCATCCTGCCTGGAAGGATCGGGAGCAGAGTTTCTATGACCAAAAAAAGTGGAGCGGAAGGCGGCCTTGCGGCGATAGGCGCGCAGTATCTTGAAGCCGATGGCGTAGAGATACGCGCGAAAGAGAGCACGCGGCTGGTAGCGAGTCGCGGCGCGCAGCAGAGCGAGAAACGTCTCCTGGGTGAGTTCCTCCGCGTGGGTGGGTTCGGTGAGGCGGCGGCGAAAAGACCCGTAGATGGGCTGCTTGTACCGGGAGAAGAGTTCCGTAAACGCCTCCGAAGAACCCTGCGAAAAAGCCAGCATGAGCCGTTCGTCGCTGATGCCCGTGTGGGAGGATACGGGCGCGCCTTGAGGATTCGGTTGGCTGCTGGGCGTTTCGTCCATGGCGTGTCGAGGAAGGGCCTCCGAGTTTAGAACGAGCGCCGGCAGTGCGTCTTGCATGGTAAGCCGCCTGAGTCCTTCACTAAGTGTAATGTCGCGGGGCGGCTAAAAGTTCCAGGGACCAGGGAAGAAAAAGATAACGCAGAGGCACTGGGAAGGCAGAGATCTCGCAGAGATGAGGAGCTTACGCGCCGATGGAGGAGCGGAGAGCGTTGGCGAGGGACTCGCTGAAACGCTGGACGTCGGCTTCGTGTTCGGCTTCGACCATGACGCGGGCGAGCTGCTCGGTGCCGGAATAGCGAAGGATGACGCGGCCATTGTCTCCAAGCGCGGATTGGGCTTCGGCCAAGGCGCGGGAAACTTCCGGGAGGGTTTCGAGCGGCGGTTTCGAGCGCACCTTCACGTTGACGATGAGCTGCGGATAATCCTTGAGGCCTTCCACCAGCGATTCGATCTTGCCATGCAGGGAGACCAGCGAGGCAATCTTTGCAGCCGTAAGCAAGCCGTCGCCGGCTGGGCTGTCGTCGAGAAAAATGATGTGGCCGGACTGTTCGCCTCCCAGCACGTTACCGCTGCGAAGCATTTCCTCAAGAACATAGCGGTCACCGACGGCGGCGCGCGCCAGCACAATGTTTTCGCGGGCAAGCACGCGCTCGAGACCCAGGTTGGACATGGAAGTGGCCACGACGCGGTCGCCTTTGAGCTTATTCTGAGATTTGAGGAAGCGCGCGGCGGCCAGAAGCACGCCGTCGCCATTCACCACTTTTCCGGATTCGCAGACGAAGAGCGCGCGGTCGGCATCACCGTCGAAAGCCACACCGAGGCGCGCCTTTTCGGCAACAACGCGTTTCTGCAAACCCTCCAGGTGAAGCGACCCGCAGCCGGCATTGATGTTGCGGCCATCAGGTGAAACGCCCATGGCAATCGCATCGGCTCCGAGCGAGCGAAACAATTCCGGGCCGAGCTTGTAAGCCGCTCCATTGGCGCAATCGAGAACGATCCGAAAACCACTGAGTTTTGCGCCGGGGATGAAGCGCTTCCGCAAAAAGGCGAGATATTCCGCATCAAGGGATTCATCGGCAGTGAGCGGCGGCAGATTCTTGGGCGCTGCTTCCGATCGGTGCTTCAAGATGCCTGCTTCCAGCTCCTCCTCGACGGCGTCCGGAAATTTCATCCCCGCGTGCGAAAACAATTTCACGCCGTTGTCTTGAAAGGGATTGTGCGATGCGGAGATGACCACGCCGGCGTGAAAATCACCCTGGCGAACCAGGCAGGCGACGCCCGGAGTGGTAATCACGCCGGCAAAAGCAACCCGGGCTCCGGCCTGCGCGAGACCCGCCGCAAGTAAAGAGGCGATGTGCGCGCCGGATTCGCGCGTGTCCATGCCGATCAGGACCCGTGCCGCGCCATGTTCGCGCTTGAGATATGCTCCAAGCGAGCGTCCGGTGGCATAGAGAGTGGCATCGTCGAGCGGAGGCGTGCCCGGGACCCCGCGTATCCCGTCGGTTCCAAAAAACTCTTTGGCCATGGGAAAAAGCCTGTCTCTCCAGTGTGTGGTCGGGGCCTGGTCGGGGCCAATTCCCGCGTGGAAGACCGCACAAATCTTAGCACACGCAAAACTGCCGCTTTACCTACCGGCTCTGCGCATGCCCATTGCATAACCGGAGGGTACATGAGCTCGCAAACGTTTTGCAGGAATGTGTTAACGTGTAGCACCGGAGCCGCTCGTGTCCGCCACACAAACGCCGCCATCGATCGTTCGCTTTACCAGTTCCAACTTCAGCATGCGCGTGATTGCGGCGGCTATTATTCTGCTCTTCTTCTACTACGCCGCGGGCGTGGTGATCACCCTGCTACTTTCGATTTTGCTGGCCTATTTTCTCGATCCGGCGGTGGAGTTCCTGGAAAGAATGAGTCTGCCTCGAACGCTTGGCGCGATGGTCATGGTGCTGATCCTGATCGCCGTGCTGGTCGCGGGGGGCTACGGGCTTTGGACCCGGACTGCGGACTTCGCGGAAAACTGGCCGAAATACAGCACTGTCCTTCGGCAGGCAGCCGGGGCCGTGGAAGGCAAAATAAAAGGGATTGAAGGCCAGGTTTCACAAATCGCCCCGGATCCAGGCGCTTCATCCGCGGCCACCGTGCGGGCGGAACCCACCGTCGTTCGCACGCTGATCTTCCGCGGCATCGGCTCGCTGTACGCGCTCTTTCTGGAAATCACCTTCATGCCCTTCCTGGTTTTCTTCATGCTCGCTGAGAAACGAGAACTTTGGCACGGAACATTGCAGCTTTTTCCCGCCTCGCGGAGGACGCAGGTCAAGGAAACGCTGGAGGATTTGCGCGACGTCTTGCGTGATTACCTTGCGGGGATGAGCATCGTGACGCTGGTCGTGATTGCGTCCAGCAGCCTGTTTTTCTGGGTCATCGGGATGGAGTATCCCGTTCTCACAGGAATCGCTTCCGGGATCCTGAACATGGTTCCATACATCGGAGCAGTGATGGCCTGGCTGCCGGCCTTTCTCATCGCGCTGGCGAAATGGAAAACGCTGGGGGAATTCGTGCTGATTGCGGCGACACTGACTGCCATCCACGTTTTGGCGATCAATTTGGTGGCGCCTAAATTGGTGGGCCGCCGGGTGCGCCTGAATGCCGTGGCCATCACCATTGCACTGCTGTTCTGGGGCTGGGTATGGGGAGGCATGGGGCTGGTTCTGGCAATTCCTATCACCGCAGCTTTGCGCGTGATTTGCGATCACACCGAATCGTGGAAACCGATCGGGCGCTGGCTCAGCGCTTGAAACAACGGGACGAGCGGTGAGCGTTTTACCGCTTCGGTTCGGCCGAGCGGTAATTCCGATCGAGGTAAAAACTGTGAATCATACGACTGTGTGGTCCCTGGCTGCTCTGCCGTTTCTGGCGATGGCCGCGCCTGGAGCCGGCGCGTGGGGTTGCAAAGGTCACCAAACGGTGGCCCTGATCGCGGAGAAGCACCTGACACCGGAAGCCCGGCAAATGGTTCAGCAACTTCTCGGCGACAACCCGATTGATCCGAAGCTGAAGCGTTGGTGCGGCAATGCCACGACGGACCTGATGGTGGACGCCTCTACTTGGCCCGATGATGTGCGCAACGAGCGCAAGAACGGGCCTTGGCATTACATCGACATTCCTCGGGGCCAGCACAAGAGCGATTTAGCAGCGTATTGCGGCGCTGAAGGATGTGTGACACGCGCGATCGAAGAGCAGCGCGCCATCCTGAAGGACAAGTCCGCAGATTCCCTGAAGCGCGCCGAAGCAATCCGTTATCTCATCCACTTTGTCGGCGATATGCATCAGCCGCTGCACGCCATCACCAATGCCGATAACGGCGGAAACTGCGTGCCCGTGAAATATCTTCACCATGAACCGCTGCCCAACTCGCTCCATCCGGAACGTGATGATTATTCACCCAATCTTCATCAGGTCTGGGACACGGAAATTGTGGAACGCGACATGGAAGTCTCCTATCCGTTCCGTTACGCCGACGAACTACACGAAAAGTTTCACGCCGAAATCGCCGCATGGGAAGCTGCCGGCATCCATGTGGAAAACTGGGCCTGGGAGAGCCATGAGCGGGCGGAGACCGGCGTATACGATGCTTTCCCGGAGAAAATTGCCATCGAACCGGACAGGAAATTGAAAAGCTGCGCCGAAGACAACCACATGGGAAAAAGGATGTTTGAGAAGCATCTCGCCATCGGCGAGGCGTATCAAGCCAGCGCCGCAAAAGTAGCGCAGACGGGCTTGGCGGAAGCGGGCGTGCGTCTGGCGATGATTCTGAACGATGCCGCCAAGGCTTCGAACTAGGGTTTTTACATCACGGTTTCGCTGCGGGAGATTCTGCCACCGGAACTGACACGCTAAGCGATTTGAGATAGCGCACCAATTGCCAGCGCTGAGGTTCCGGAAGTTTCGACCAGACCGGCATCTTCTTTCGAACCACGCCATTGGTCAACAGCCAGAAAAGAGCTCCGGGCGTTGCGTTCTGCACTTCTGGAGCGCGAAGACTTGGAGCTTTGCGCGAGCCTTCGGCGGATTTGCCGTGGCATTCCGCGCAGTGTTGTTCAAATAGGACGGCGCCTGCAGCAGCAGCGTTTGGATCATTCTCCAGCGGGTTTGAGCGCTCCCGGGCTTTCTGGGGCGCCTTTTGCAATTCCGCGTAGATAGCTGGATCGTATTTTGGCGTTGGGCTGGCGGACGATTTATCTGAATTTTGGCTCTGTCCAAGGACAACAGAAACCGCAAGGAGCAAAACGCAAACGGCGAGAGCTGCTCCAAAGGCTTTCACTGGCGCCCTCCAAAGAGCCGGCTGACCATGGAACCGAAGCCGGTTATTTCCCGCGAGACGCCCCAGCGCATGAGGAACTGGTGGCTGTTGTGGTTCAAACCAAAGCCCGGCGAAATCCTCAACGTCCAGCCGGAGGGCAAATTCCAGCCGAGCACAGGCGCAAGATAATGTGACGTATCGTGAAGGCCAAAACTATGCCGGTCACCGAGGCCGCCATACATTTCGACACCGGCGACAAAGTTTTGCGGACAGAGATTGCAGCGCTTTGCCGAAGCCTTCAACGCGAGCGGGCGGCTGGCGCCGAGAGCATAGCCAAATTCCCACGGTGAATTCGAAAGATCCTTGGCCGCAAGCGTGTTCTGGGTAAAGTTCCAGCCTTTGAATGTGCTGGAGAGGATGAGTTTCAACTCGATTTCGTGGATATGCTCTCTGCGGGCCTCCGCGTTCGAGACGAGGAAGTCTGATTCCACGTCATGGCCTTCGCCTTCCTTGAAGATCTTGTCAGCGCCGTTTTTGTTTTCATACTCCACATAGAGAATGGGATTGATGAAGTGCTCGCGCTTCAGCGGCCGGAAGCGATTCTCCCAGCGGAAACCGGTGAACACCGTGCTGTCGTTGAAGGTGGTCTGACCGTCCAGGTAAAACTCTGTGGTCCACCAGGCGGTCGCCCCGTATTCAAACTCGGCCCAGTAGGCGTGGAAGCTGTTACCGCCCCGCTTGGTGCCAACAGTGGAGAAATACTCGATCTCAAGGTTGCCGGGCTCTTCCAGATAGTGATCGTAGGCCACAAAATACGGGCTTTCCTGGGCAAGGGCCGGGGAAGTAGAGCAAAAGGAAAGTAGAAAAACCCAGAAAGAACTACACAGACCAAGGCGATAAGTCGAGACCACAGAGTCTCCTTGCAAGTAATTTGCAACAATCAATTCAGACTAACTTAGTCCGATATAACTTGCAACTTGTTATCATCTGGACGTCACTTTTGCGACCCCCTTTTTCGATCCCCGTGCGGGACGTGGCGAGGATTACAGATGACGAATGAGCTCTTGTGCTTCGCGTTTACCGTTGTAGAATTTGGAGAATCCTGCTGCGGCTGTTTACGCAGCCCTGGATCGTCCGTTGGCACGACCCTCTCGCCCGTGGAAGACCTCTTCAGGGGGATGGCGGAGCAGGTCGCACAGCGCATCGAGAACGGACTGCACACAGACGACGGGAGGACCGCCGCTGAACTCATCGAGGCCGCGGACCAACAACTTTACAGACGCAAGAGAACGGAAAATAAGGGGTTGGCGTCGGCCGTAGGACGAATCCTCCATACAAAAAAAGCTGGGCGTTGACACATCGGAGTTAGCGCGCCATCCTTTGCGGTATTCCATCTGACCGCACATGAGGAGGCCACTTTGGACTCTGCAAAGCTGGTGCTAGCGCTGCTCGACGAAGGCTACGAAAAAAAGACCTGGCATGGACCGAATCTAAAGCAATCCATCAAAGGAGTGACTGCAAAACAAGCAGCGTGGCGCCCGAGGCCAGGACGGCACAACATTTGGGAAGTCATGCTCCATGCCGCGTACTGGAAATATGCTGTGCGGCGAAGAATCGAAGGCGGGAAGCGCGGTTCGTTCGTGCTTAAAGGAAGCAATTTCTTTGCCCGCCCCGAAAAAGGCAGATTGAACGAGGCAGCTTGGAGTGCGGACAAAGAGTTGCTAGCGCGGGAACACCGTGCATTGCTTGCCACGGTGGCAAAATTATTGCGCACAGCGAGAGCCGCAAAATTTGTACCTCAACTGTACGGCATCGCCTATCACGACATTTATCATGCCGGGCAAATCCGGCTGCTCCGCCGGCTGATGTACCGCTGATCAGCGCGTGAGCTTCCGCAGGGACTGGACGGGAGAGAATATGTCCCGGGCGTTCTGGAAAAGTCGAATGGCCGCGATCCCCGCGGCACCCGCAGCAAGACAATCGGGGGCGTTCTCCAGCGTAATTCCGCCGATGGCAAGCACCGGAATGGAAACCGCGCGGCAGACTTCTCCGAGACGCTCAAGGCTCTGCGGCGCACCGAACGCGGCCTTTGATGGCGTCGTGAAAATGGGGCCAAAAAAGAGATAATCGGCGCCATCGCTCGCCGCTGATCTCGCGGCTTCCAGAGAGTGACAGGAAGCGCCAATGAGGAAATCTTGGCTGGGGATTACGGCGTTCACAAGCCGCCTTGCTTCGGACGGCGGAAGACTCTTCTCTCCAAGATGCACACCGCCGGCACGCTCCGAAAGAGCAACGTCGAGCCGATCATTTACAAGAATGCGGGCAGAGGCGCCGTTGCGCGCCGGGGACTTCGCGGCGCGTAGCAAAACTTCTTGCGCGAGCGAGGTGCAGTCTCTTCCGGAAAGATCTTTCTCTCGGATCTGAATCCAATCGACGCCTGCCCTTGCTGCGGCCTGGATCTTCGACAATAGAGTTTCTCGTGCTTTCCCAAGTTCGAAGTCGGGAAGGCTGCGTCGGTCGGTGACGTAACAGAGGAGCGGGTCGCGGGCTGAGTTATTGATGCGGGACACGATCAGGCCCCGGGCGCGAACCAATCCAGCCAATTGCCAGAAGGATATCCAAAACCCCCACGCCGCTTACCGCGCCGCGAAAGGACGGATGAAGCAGGATAGGCATGAGCGAAGGGTAATGGCTAAGAAAAAAATTCTGCTCACAATAGCCGGACCACGGAAAATAGAGAAGCATTGCGCCCATTTCAAACGCAAGAACGACCAGCAGTGCGCGATAAAACCGGTTCATGATTCAGCGAAGTTCCGTCCGTCGGGAATGGTTCAGGATCGGCGTATGGGCTTCTGAAGGGCGGCAATACGCTCGGCCACATCACGATAGTCGATGTTCATCGCGTAGACCTGGGAGAAACTCTTCAACGCCGCTCCAGGCTCGCCCGCCGACTCCTGAGCTACGCCCAAATCATACCGCAAGGCGAGCGTGCTTTCCGGATCATTGCCGGGGGTCTTCAGGGCGCGTTCATACCAGATCGCAGCGATGCCCGGCTGGCCCTTCTCCATGAAAGCCAAGCCCAGAAGCGTGCAGCACTGCATGGTGTAGCGGAAAGCGCGCCCGCTGTCGCTGGCTTTCGCGACTTTCTGGAATTCGCTGATGGCTTCCTCCAGGAGACCCATCTCGCGAAATGCGATGCCGAGATTGTAGTGCGTCTCGAGGTCTTCGTCTTCCGCACCCATCTC
>Ga0066653_10000350_pt1 | contig 12459 bp, 9 predicted proteins | sample GraSoiAngelo_102_FD_75173 | JGI IMG/M metagenome (GOLD analysis project Ga0066653, IMG submission 75173) | Grasslands soil microbial communities from the Angelo Coastal Reserve, California, USA - 14_0903_02_40cm | ecosystem: Environmental > Terrestrial > Soil > Grasslands | place: USA...
CACGCCGCCGCTGATGAACATTTCCTTGCGGCGTCCGGCGATGTAGAAGAAGCCGTCTTCGTCGCGTCGCGCGAGATCGCCGGTGCGGAAGAAGCCGTCGTCGCCGTATGCCGCGCGCGTCGCCTCTTCGTTGTTCCAGTAGCCGAGGGAGACGTGCGGTCCGCGGATGTACATCTCGCCGACATTTCCGTCCATGTTCTCGAGCTTCACTTCGGTGAAGAGCATCGGCTTGCCGATCGATCCTGGTTTCCTGAACGAATCCTCGACCGTCATCGTGAAGCAGTTCACGCCGACTTCGGTCATGCCGTAGCCCTGTTTGAAGACGACGCCGCGCTGTTGATACGCGTCGATGATGTACTGCGGGAGCGGCGCGCCGCCGGAGATGAACCAGCGGACGCATTTCAAGTCCGCGGTCGCGAACTCCGACGCCTCCATCAACAACTTCCAGATGGTCGGCACGCCCAACACGACGGTGCAGCGCTCCTGTTCGATCGTGCGCCAGACCTGCGCGACGTGGAAAGATTTATGGAGGACGATCGTGCCGCCGGCGCAGAAGATGGGGATGAGAAACGCGGCGATGCCGCCGGCGTGGTAGAGCGGAGTGAAGACCGGGGAGACGTCGTCTTCTCTCAAGCCCCAATTGAGCGCCGTGTTGTAGCCGTTCCAGTAGAGCTGGCGTTTGGGGATCATGACGCCCTTGGGTTTTCCCGTCGTGCCGCTCGTGTACAACAGACAGTAAGTTTGTTCGTCCGGACCCGCGCCCGAACCCGCGCCCGCGCCCCGGTCTTTTCCCGTGCCCGCGCCCGCTCCCGCGCCCGGGGTGGGGGCGAGCGAAGCGACTAAAACCGCCGCCCCGGGCGCGGAAGCGGGCACGGGCGCGGGCGCGGGAAAAGCGAGCTTCGTGGGGACGGGTAGCGCGAGAGCAATATCGGCGAATTCGTTCGTGTAGAACAGTGCGCGCATTTCGCAATCGGTTGCGATGTGCGTCAACTCGTGCGCGGTCGCGCGCGTCGATAGCGGAACCGCGATTGCGTTGGCTCTTCCCGCTGCAAAGAACAGCTCAAGGAATTCGATGCAGTTGTGCGCGAGGATGCCAAAGCGGTCCCCCGGCTTCAGGATCGCACGCAACGTTTGCGCTGCGCGCTCGGTGCGCTCGTCGAGTTGCGCGTACGTCAGGCGCTCGCCGGTTTCGATCGACACGAGCGCGAGGCGATCGGGCGTGACGCGCGCGCGTTCGCTCAGCAGGTCGAAGTCAAACATTGGAGGAATCGCTCCGGCTGTTGCAGGTGCGGGATGTGGGCGGCGCCTTCGATGACGTGCATCTTCGCATTCGCGATTCCATCGCGCAGCGCTTCGGCATAGGAGCGCGGGACGACGCCGTCGTCGGCGCCCCAGAGAATCGTCGTCGGCACCGTGATGTCGCCGAGGCGCGCGTCGACGAGATGCTCGATCATTTCGCTGACGCGCAGCATCGGAGAGGAAGTCGCGCGCTGCAGCAGCGCGTCGATCACCCACTCCTGCGGTTGATAGTGCGGGCCGTGCACGTTGCGGAGGATGACCATCGCTTCGTCGCGATTGGTTGCGACGACGGGCGATGCGAGCGAGAGTGCGAGTCCGCCGGAGGATTCGAGGATCAATCGTTCGACTCGGGTCGGATGCGCGAGTGTGTAGAGCATGGCGATCCAGCCGCCCATCGAGTTGCCGAGGAGCGTGATCAAAGGCGCGCCGGAGGCGCGCACCACTCGATCGAGTTGCGAGACCATCAGCGAGATCGGGAGCGGTCCGTCTTTCGGCGCGCTCTCGCCGTGGCCGGGGAGATCGGGAAGGATCACGCGATGGGTTTTTGCGAGCGTTGGAGCGATCGCGAACCACGTTCCAGCGTGATCGTTCACTCCGTGCACGAGCACGATTGTTTTGTCATCCCGAGCGGAGCGAGGGACCTGGGCGGGTGGGTGCGCGCTTCGTTGCCCCACCCACCCAGGTCCCTCGCTCACGCTCGGGATGACATCCGTATCGAAGTACACCGTGCCGTCGATCTCGCGGCGCGCGAAGCCGGCGGCGGCGAGCGCGCCGCGCGTCAGCTGCACGAATTCGGCGGCGGAGTTAATTTCCAAAGAGGCGCCTCTCGACGGTCGGAAGGCGGAAGGCGGCGGCGGCCTGGTTGTAGCCGACTCCTGATCCGACCAGCACGACCAGATCTCCCGGCTTCATCTTCTTCTGCTGCAGCGCGTCGTCGAGCGCCATCGGAATGCACGCGGAGCCGGTGTAGCCCCAGCGCTCCATGATCGTGTGCGTCTTCTCCATCGGCAGGCCGAGATCATTCATCACCAGCTCGATCGTCGGCTTGCGCACCTGGGTGAAGATCGCGAAGTCGATCTCTTTGACGTCGAAGTTTCCGTTCGACGCAACGCGTCGCACGAGGCGCGGCCATCCATCATTGTTGATCTCGGGCGGATAACGCTCGAACATCTTCACCATCGTGCGCCCTTCGCGCGCCGCGTCTTCCGTCGCCGGCTCGACCGTGCCGCCCGCGGGGATCAGCCAGTTTTTCGCGTACGTGCCGTCAGCCTGAAATGCCGACGAGATGAATCCCGGCTCTTCGCTGCGCTCGAGGATCGCCGCGCCCGCGCCGTCGCCGTAGAAGAAGATCATCGGATCATCTTCCTTCGCGAGCTTGTGCATCAGGTAGACGGACACGACGAGCACGGTCTTCAGCGACGGATTCGTCGCCATCAGTCCCGCCGCGTTGGAGATCGCGGTCGGAAACGAAGCGCAGGCACAGCCGACGTCGAACGTGCCGGCGTTTTTCGCGCCGAGCTTTCCTTGCAGCACGACCGAGGTGGCGGGCGTGATGTAGTCCGGCGAGTCCGTGCCGAGGATGATGAGATCGAGATCTTCCGGCTTCTTGTGCGCGCGGTCGAGGGCCTGCCGCGCAGCGCGCAGCGCGAGATCGGACGCGGCCCAGTCGGACGGCGCGTACCAGCGCGAGCGGATGCCGCTCGACGCTTCCATCTTGTCGACGAACTCCGGCGCGTTGCCGTTGAACCTCGCGCGCAACGCGTCGTTCGTGATCTCGATCTCCGGCAGATAGGCGCCGGTGGAAACTATCGTTGCATACATATCGAGGCTCATAGGCTCATAGGCTCATGGCTCATGGCTCATGGGCTCGTGGCTCATGGGCTCATGGGCTCATGGGCGCACAGGAGCTCGTCTATGAGCCTCTGAGCCCATGTGCCCATGAGCCTTCTCACGTTCCCATCACCAGTCCGCCATCGACGCTCAGCACCGTGCCGTGCACGAACTTCGCGGCATCGCTGGCGAGAAACACGTATGCGTTGGCAATGTCTTTCGGCTCGCCGAGTTTTCCGATCGGCGTCTTGCCGGCCATCGAGTCGAGGATGCTCTGCGGCATCGACTTCACCATGTCGGTGGCGATGAATCCCGGCGCGACGCAGTTGACGCGGATGTTGAACCGGCCGAGCTCGCGCGCCCACGTCTTCGTGAAACTGATCACGCCCGCTTTCGTCGCCGCGTAATTCGTCTGTCCGAAGTTTCCGTACAGGCCGACGATCGACGACGCGTTGAGAATCACTCCCCCGCCGCCTTTGATCATGTGCGGCGCGACGGCGCGCGTGCAGTTGAAGACGCCTTTGAGGTTGACGTTGATGACCGCGTCGAACACGTCGTCGCTCATCGTCGACACGACCTCGCCGTCTTTCCACTTCACCAGCTGCGCGTCGCGCACGATGCCGGCGTTGTTGACGAGCACGTCGATGCGTCCATACTGCGCGGCGACGTCGTTGGCAGCTGCGTTAACAGCGTTAACGTCGGTAACGTCGACGTCCGGCATGTCCCACACGATCACCCTCGCGCCTTCGGCTTCGAAGGCCGCCACCGTGGCGCGGCCGATTCCGGCCGCGCCTCCGGTGACGACGACGATCTTGTCTTTGAGGTTCAGGTCCATCGTGCACCTGTCATTCCGAGCGTTCAGCGAGGAACCTGGGTGGGCGGGGCATCGAAGCACGTGCGTCGTACCGCCACCCGAGCCCCAGATCCCTCGCTCACGCTCGGGATGACGATCAGAACACCCACCGCACGCCCAACTGGAACTCGCGCGCCGGAAAGGCCGAATTGAATTTTCCGAAGTTCGGGTTCTTCACCGCCGCCAGCGCGGGGTTCGCGGCCGTCGGTCCGCTGAGGAACTCGCCCGCGGTGATCGACTGCACGTCGTAGTTGGTCAGGTTCGTCAGGTTGAACACCTCGGCGATCGCCTCGACTTTGCCCATGCCGAAGTCGAAGCCCTTCGTTACACGAAGAGAGAGCTGGCGGAACGGAGGTCCGTCTTCGGTGTTGCGCCCGATGCCGGACGGACGATCGGAGTTCTTGCCGTCGCCGTTGAAGTCGTATCCGAGGCGGTGCGTCCACGGCTGGCCGGAACCGTATTCGAAGATCGGCGCGGCCACGAGTCCCCACGGCAGATGGAACACGCCGCTCAGGACGACGCGGAGCCGCTCGTCACCGCGCGCGCGTCCGTACTCCGCCTCGATGTTGTGCGGATCATTCGGATAGCCGGTCGGGAAGTCGGGGCTGAAGTCGTCGGAGATGTTTTTCTTGCTCGCGACCGTGACGGACGCGGTGAGGAGGTCGTTCCGGCGGATGTTGCCGTTGAGGCTGAGGACGAGCGCGCGATACTGCGAATGCCCGTCGTTCGTGTACATGTTGACCTGGTCGTACGCGGTGTACGGACGCGTGCGGACGGCGTTGCCGTTCCAGTTCACGTCGCGGATCACGATCTCGTCCGAGCCCTTCACGTAGACCGCCTCGGTGTCGAAGTACATGCGCGACGCGCCGAGTTTCATCGTGTATCCGACCGACGCCTGCGTCGCCTCGGGCTGGTGATAGTCGGGCGCCAGCAGCGCGATCGCCGGCTTCGACTGGATGCCGGTCGTCGTCGGATTGTTCGGATCGAGCGCGAGCGTGGGGAAGCCGAGGAGCGCGCCGTTGATGCGCGTGTACGTGACGCGGCCGGTGACGCCGTTCTGCTGCAGCTCGGTGAGCGCGGGAACGAGGAGATAGCGGCCAATGAATTTCCCGGCGCCGCCGCGCAGGATGTTCGTGCCGTCGCCGCGCAGGTCGTAGCTGAATCCGACTCGCGGCTGATAGTTGTTCGTGTCGCGATCGCGCGGCGTCGGGATCAGCGGATGCGTAAAGCCTTCGTTGTTGCCGTTCGTGTCGACGTCGTAGCGCAGGCCGAGGTTCAGCGTGAGCTGCGCGGTCGGCCGCCATGCGTCTTCGAGGAACGCGCCGTAGATGTCGGTGTCGCTGTCGACGTCGGACGAGCCGACGCCGTAGGCGTACGCGAGCGGCAGCGCCTTCGTGTCGGTGATGTAGATGAAGAGGCCGTGCTCGTACGTGTCGAGGCGGAAGCGCTCTTTCACATGCTGCAGCGATGCGCCGGCTTTCAGGTCGTGCGAGCCGCGGCCGGCCGCGATGTGGTGGTGGAACGTGTCGCGCAGCTCCCACGTCGAGCCGTCGCCGAGAAGATCGCCGAGGATGTTGCCGCCGGTCTTCAGCGTGTTGCCGCTCGAGTACCACTCGGCGACCGCGTCGGAATTCGTCGGCTCGGAGAAGCGGCGCTTGCCGTACTGGAACCGCGCCTCGTTCGACGAAGCGGGAGACACCGCCCGGTTGTATTCGGCGGTGCCGTTCCAGTTCTTGCGATCGAGCGTCTGGCCGTACGATGGATCGGCAGTGACGTCGCCGGCGTTGCTGCCGACGCGGAAGTTCTCCTGTTTGAATTTCTGATAAACGACTTTGATGCCGCCGGTCATCTGCGAATTGAAATTCGTGTCGGTGCTGCCGAACAGCAGCGTCTCATCGGTCGGCAGCTTCACGTCGGCCGCGCGCCCCGCGAACGTCGTCCCGGCCGGACGGAAGTACGTGACGTTGTTCTCGCTGATGCGCTCGAGCGATGCGAAGTAGAACAGCTTGTCGCGCGAGACCGGACCGCCGAGAGTGAAGCCGTACTGCCGGCGGCTGTAGTCGTCGTACTTTTTCAGCTCGAGCGCGCGCTCGGAGCGCAGGGACGCGTCGCGGAAGAATCCGAACACGTTGCCGTGCATGTCGTTCGTGCCGGTCTTGGTGACGATCGACAGCGCGCCGCCCGCGGATCCGCCGATCTCCGGGTCGAAGCGATTCGTGATCACGCGAAACTCGCGGACCGCGTCCTGGCTGAATCGCGCGCGCGCGAGTCCGTTGACCTGATCGGTGAGATCGACGCCGTTCACGAAGATCGTCGTCTGCGATGCGTTGCCGCCGGCGCCGACGACCGGACCGCCGTTGATGAAGCGGAAACCGCCGCGCTCGCGCTGCACGCCCGGCGCGATGAACGCGAGCTTCTGGAAATCGCGATCCGCGACCGGCAGTGCGTCGATCTGCTCCGGAACGATGTTCGTCGACGAGTCCGTCTTGTGCACGTCGACGATCGGCGCGTCCGCACTGACCGTGATCGTCTCACTCGCCGCCGCCTGCATCGTCACCGCGACTTTCGCCACCTGACCGACGCGAAGCACGAACTTCTGCGCGGACACCGGCGCAAAACCCTCGAGCGCGAACGAGACCTCGTAATTGCCCGGTTGCAACGTCGGGAAACTCGCGGTGCCGGACGAATCCGTTACGACGACGGTCTGAAAGCCCGTCTCCGGCCGCGCGACCGTGACGGTCACGCCGGGAAGGGGGGACTTGCTTTGATCGAGAGCCACCGCCTCGATCGACCCCTTGTCGATCTGGGCGAAAGCGGCCGCGGCACTAAAAGTAAGGAGAAGCAAGGCGAGCAGGCGACGTATCATCAGATTCCCTCCGGTTTTACCGGCCGACCGGTCGGTTTGTTGAATGTGGCGGAGTTTAGGGAGGGATTTCGCACATGTCAAGGGCATTCCAGGGCCTTCGCCCCTCTAACGAGACACATCTACTTCAGAATCAGTTCGTTTCGCTCGCTTTTACATCCTGAGAAATTCACTTCGCGGGCATAGCTTTTCTCTTCGCCGGTATAGCTTTTCAGTCTGCCGGCAAGGCCCGCAATTCCTTAGAATGGGGGTTATGACACGAGCCTTGGAGCAACTCTACGAGGAGGCAGCACGATTGCCGGTTGAAGACCGAGCGGAGCTCGCTGGAATGTTGCTCGAAAGCATCGAGGAACCGGCCGACGAGGGAGTCGAGGAAGCTTGGGCGGCGGAAATCGAGCGTCGAATGGCGGAGTATCGCGCCGGTACAGTGAAGACAATCCCATGGTCTGAAGTCCGGGCACACTTGCATCGCCCGGGCAGATGATGCAGATCGAGTTCTTCGAGGAAGCCGTTACCGAAGTCGAAAGAGATCGTGCGTGGTACCGCAAGCGGAGCGAATCGGCCGAAGCGGGATTCTTAACGCGAAGTCGATCATGCCATCGAGAAGGTCATTGAGGCACCCGCTCAATGGCCCAGCTATCTTGCGGGAACACGGCGTTACGTTTTTCCCACTTATCCGTACTCGCTCGTGTACTTTCTTGACGACAACGTCATAAGAATCGTCGCAGTTGCCCACGAGAAGCGGCGCCCCGGCTACTGGCGAAAACGACTCCGTTAATGCCGCACCGACCTTCTCCGCGGAGTCAACTCCTCGGTAATGGCGTCATTCACGTTCGATGTCCCAAACCCCTGCACCAAGGCACCCGCTGGAACGAAGATGAAGTTGCCGATCGCTGCCGCTCCGAGGCCGTGTCTCGGGTGGGGCATGGGCTCTTCGGTGCGCCAGGTGAACGTGGCGAGGTCGAAGGATTCTGTTTCTGCGAAGACGCCGGCCGGGATGGCGGGGTTGCCTTCGCCGCCGAAGACGTAGATGCGGTTTTTCAGCGTTGCCGCGGCGATGCCGCCGCGCGCGGTTGGCATCGGCGGGAGTACGGTCCAGCGATCGAGGTCGGGCTCGTAGCATTCGAACGCGTTCGTGTTTTCGCTCATGCGTCCGCCGGCGACGAAGAGGATGCCATTAGCAGTTGCGGCGGCGAGGTGTTCGCGCGGCGTCGGCATGTCGGGAAGCGTGCGCCAGCTGTTGGTCGCGGGATCGTAGACGGTGAGCGCTTGTCCGCCAGGGACGCCGCCGACGGTGTAGATCTTTCCATTGATCGCAACCGCGGCCAGTGCGCCGCGCGCAGCCGGCAGGTCGGCGACTTGCGTCCATCGATCGTCGGCGATGTCGTATCGATAGACTGTCCTCACTTCATCGAACAGGATCGTCGCGAAGCCGCCGATGACGTAGATCGAGTTTCCGATCGCCGCGGCCGCGGCGTGGTGACGCGGCGCAGGAAGCGGCGCGATGAAGCGCCAGCGATTCGTAAGCGGGTCGTACTCTTCGACCGACGCGAGCACGGTCCGTCCCTGCAAACCTCCAATGAGATAGAGCTTGCCGAGCGCGGTCGTCACGGCGACCTCCTGCCGCGGCGTCAGCACGGGCGCGAAGGAAATCCAGACGGCGGCGATCAGGGCTGCGTTCATCGGAACTCCATCCTGCAAGTCTACGTATAAACTCTCGTCCGCAAGGAGCGCTCATGTTCAAACGACTCGGCAACCTGATCCGCGGTTTCTTCGGGCTTTTCATTTCCGGACTCGAGCGCCAGAACCCCGAGGCGCTGCTCGAGGTGGAGAAGGAACACCTCCGCAAGCAGATCGGGAATTACAACGAGGGACTCGCCGCGCACGCCGGACTCTGCGAGCGCCTCATGACGCAGATCCGCAGGCTGGAGACGGAAGAGCGCGAACTGCGCGCGAAGACGGCCGCGAACCTGCGCGCAGGAAATCGCGAAGCCGCGGGCAACTACGCGCTGCGTTTGCAGAGCAGCCAGCGCGAGCTGACGGAGAACCGCACGCAGCTGCAGCAGGCGGAGACGACCTACAAAGAATTGATCAAAGCGCGCGACGTGTCGGTGAAGGCGGCGCAGGCGAAGATTCAGGAGCTGAAGTCGAGCCTCGATGATCTGAAGATCAAGAAGGCGACGGCCGAGCTGACGGAGATGGCATCGGGAATGATCACCTCGATCGGCGGCTCGGGCGACACACTCGACCGCCTGCACAAGATGGTCGAGGAAGAGCGCGAGAAAGCGGCCGGACGCGCGCGCGTCGCGCGCGACTCGATGAACACCTCCGAGATCGTGGAGAAGGAAGAAGAACAGAAGGCGCTCGCCGAACAGGCGCTCGCCGACTTTGCGGCAAAAGAAGGAATCGCGATCGAACCGTCCGCGGACGTAAGCGCGCCGGCAGCCGAGCCGGTGAAGTCGATGGGGCCGGCGACGGAGTGAGGGCTTCGCCCGATGGCGGCTGCGCTGATGGCGGATGGCGGATGGCAGATGGCAGATGGCAAAAGTGGAAAGATCAATATGAGCACTTCATCACCTCTGCCATCTGCCATCTGCCATCCGCCATCAGCGCAGCTGCCATCCGCCATCCGCCATCAGCGCAGCCGCCATCGGGCGTAGCCTGACATGCGCTATCTCTGGCACGCCTTCTTCGCGAGACCGGACGTTCCGCTGCTCCGCGTTCCGTGGAACGCGCTCGCGGTAGTCGCGGGCCTCGTCGCGGGATGGTTCGATCCCGCGATCTGGGGAGTGACTGCCGCGGGGGAGTTCCTTTATCTCCTCACGATGGCGTCGAATCCCGGATTTCAGAAGTGGATCGACGAGCAGCGCGTGAGTCAGTTGCGCGACGACACGGAAGAATCGCGCGACCGGTTGCTGTCGAACGTCGGCGGCGCGGCGCGGCAGCGCTACAAGAAGATCGAAGACAAGCGCGAGCGACTGGAGACGCTGTATCGCGAGACCGCGCCGGACGAGGATCTCTTCGTCGACAGCAATCGCGAGGCGCTGCAGAAGCTGACGTTTCTCTTTCTGCGACTCCTCGTCGCGCAGCGCAATCTCATCATCGCGCCGAGCGCCGACGAGCGCGAGCTGCAAAAACAGATCGACGCGCTCCAGCGCGAGATCGCCGCGCCGCAACTCTCCGCGGCGGCGCGTGACTCGAAGCAAGCGACGCTCGATCTGCTGCGCGGACGGCTCGACAACATCGACGATCGCGCGACGTCGCTCGACGAGATCGAAGCCGATCTCGCACGCATCGAGACGCAGTTCGATCTCGCGCTGGAAGAGGCGACGCTGCGCGGACGCCCCGCTGCAATTTCCATCGGCGTCGAATTGACGTCGCGCTTGTTGAACATCGAGGAAGGAGCAGGGACAGGCGCAGAGGCTCAGAGGCTCATGGGCCCAGAGGAGCCACCGACCACAATATGATCTGTGAGCCTATGAGCCTGTGCGCCTATGAGCCTGTGCGCCTATGAGCCTGTGCGCCTATGAGCCTATGAGTCTATGAGCCTGTGAGCCTGTGAGCCTGCACCCATGAGCCTCCCCAACTGGGCTGAAAAGCTCATCTCTCTTTACGCGTCCACGGCCGCGAATCAGTTCCTGCTGTTCGGCAACGTGAACGACCGCTTCGTCCTCGAAGGGAAAACGCTCGGCAGTCTGTACGAGTTTCTCTCGCGCGTGATGTTGCCGCGCTTCGACGTCATCCTCTCCTACGACCTCGGCAACGGCGTACGCATCGACAAGGGCGGCGAGATCGTGCAGAAGTGGCCCGGCTATCGCGAGACGCCCGAGCTGCCCCGCGCGCCGCGCGCCGCCACCGAATGGCTCACCCGCTTTTTCCGCTACTGCGCGAATCTCACGCGCCTCGGGCAGGACTGCTATCAGATCGGCTTCTACATGAAGGCCGCGCATCTCGTCGCGCCCGCGCTGCCCGGCGCGCTCAATTACGACCTCAACGCGCTCGCGCTTCTGATGCGCGACTGGGCCGCCGACGATCAACTCGCGCGCCATTCACTGGCGACGTTTCTCATCTCCGACAACCTGCACGATCTGCATCCGCTCATCGTCACGAATCCTCGTGCGGCCGCGATCGAAGTGCCGATCCCGTCGAGCGACGAATTGCGCGAAGCGATCACGCTGCTCTCGAAAGACCACGCGCCCGCGCTCGCGGAGTTCGCGCCGGCGTACGACTCGCTCGCCGCGCAGCTCACCGGCACGACACTGACGTCCGTCGAGAACCTGCTGCGCACGCGGACATACGAGCGTCAGCCGCTGCACGCGCACGATCTCGTCGACATGCGCAAGGAGCTGGTCGAGCGCGACTCCGCGGGACTCATCGACTTCATCGAGTCGAAGCGCACGCTCGACGACTTCCACGCGCAGGACAAACTGAAAGCGTGGCTGCGGCAGGACGTGAAGCTGTGGCAGATGAACGACGTGCAGGCGCTGCCGATGGGCTATCTCATCTGCGGTCCGGTCGGCACCGGCAAAACGTATCTCGTCGAATGCCTCGCCGGCGAAGCGGGCGTGCCGGTCGTGAAGCTGAAGAACTTCCGCGACAAATGGGTCGGCAGCACCGAGGGCAATCTCGAGAAAATCTTTCGCCTGCTGCAAGGCCTCGGACGCTGTTTCGTCTTCATCGACGAAGCCGATCAGTCGCTCGGCAAGCGCGAAGCGGGATCGAGCGACTCTGGACTCTCCGGCCGCATCTACGGAATGTTCGCGGAGCAGATGAGCAATCCCGCGAATCGCGGACGCATCGTCTGGATCCTGGCGTCGAGCCGTCCCGACCTGATCGAAGTCGACTTGAAACGCCCCGGCCGCGTCGACGTGAAGATTCCGATCTTCCCGACGACGAATCCGACGGAAAGCTTCGCGCTGATCCGCGCGCTGTCGAAGCGTCGCGGCATCGAGCTGAACGACGCCGACTTCGCCGCGATCGAACCGATGATTCCGACGCTCCTCACGCCGGGAGCGGCCGAGGCGATCGCGGTGAAGTTGTATCGCTCGGTGAAGACCGCGAATTGTTCGGCGCAGGAGGCGCTGCGCGACACACTCGACGGCTATCAGAATCCAGTGCCCGCCGACGTGATGCAGTTCCAGATCGCGATCGCCGCGCGCGAAGCGAGCGACGGAGACTTCGTTCCCGAAGCGTTCCGCAGTCTGAGATAGTGGAGCGGCAGCCGCTTCGGCCGCCGATTACTCGCGAGATCCCGGCGCCCGAAGCGGGCGCCGCTCCACCGGCGTAGAATCCCCGCATGTCCCTGCTGCAGGAGCGCCCCGCGCCCGCACACCCGCCCCGCCTCGAAGGAAAAGAAGTTCTCATCGGTCCCGATCCTTCGGTCTGCAAAGTGAAGGGCGTGATGTTCGGCGGGCGGAAGCAGTTCCTCCTCGACACGCTTGGCGAAGAAGGGTTCATCAAACTGCTGGCGAAGCTGACGCCGCGGACGCGCGGCTACGCGAAGACTCCCCTCGCCTCTTCGTGGTGCGAGTTCGAGTCGCTGATCGAGCTCGATCGCGCGATTCACGAAGAGCTGAAAGCGAACTACCCGAACGTCCTCGCGCTGATCGGCGCG
>Ga0066653_10000355_pt1 | contig 12412 bp, 10 predicted proteins | sample GraSoiAngelo_102_FD_75173 | JGI IMG/M metagenome (GOLD analysis project Ga0066653, IMG submission 75173) | Grasslands soil microbial communities from the Angelo Coastal Reserve, California, USA - 14_0903_02_40cm | ecosystem: Environmental > Terrestrial > Soil > Grasslands | place: USA...
GCGCCCGAGTAGAGATCGACGTTCGGGTAGATGTGCTTGTCCTCGGTGACGACGCGGGCCACCGTGTTGAGGATCTCGACGTAGCTCGTGTCGCCCGCCTGCCGGCCGAGCTCGCTCGCCAGCCGGCGCAGGTGCTTGGCGCGCGGGTCCTCGACACGGTAGACGCGGTGACCGAACCCCATGACGCGCGCTCGGTCGGCGAGCGCCTTCCGGATCCACGCTTCGGCCCGCTCCGGGGACTTGATCTGCTCGACCATCCGCATGACCTGCTCGTTGGCGCCGCCGTGAAGGGGCCCCTTGAGGGCGCCGATCGCCGAGGTGACCGCCGAGTGCAGGTCGGACATGGTCGCCGCCGTCACGCGCGCGGCGAAGGTCGAGGCGTTGAACTCGTGATCCGCGTGAAGGATGAGGGCGACGTCGAACGTCTTCACCTCGAGGGGCGTCGGCGTGGACCCGCGCAGCATCGCGAGGAAGTTGGCGGCGAGCGACAGCCTCGGGCTCGGCGCGACGAGCGGCTTGCCGCGGCGGATCCGCTCCCACGCGGCGACGAGCGTCGGCATCTGCGCCGTGAGCCGTACCGCCTTGCGCGCCGTCGCCTCGCGCGAGTTGTCCGTCGCGTCCGGGTCGAACGCCGAGAGGGCCGACACGCCGGTGCGCAGCACCTCCATCGGGGTGGTCTTCTTCGGGAGCGCGCGCAGCAGGGCGATCAGCCCGGGCGGGAGCTTCCGCGTCGCGGTGGCGGAGAGCGCCTTCACGTGCACGTCGAGCTCCTTGCGCGTCGGTAGCGAGCCGTGCCACAGGAGGTAGACCACCTCCTCGAAGGAGGAGTGCTCGACGAGGTCGTTGACGTCGTAGCCGCGGTAGACCAGCCGGCCCTCGCGCCCGTCGATGAAGCAGATGTCCGACGTCGAGACGACGACGTCCTCGAGGCCGCCTTTGGCTTCGCTGCTCATGGGCTCCCCTCGCCGCGTGGTGAGAACGGTTTGCTTTTATCATACGTGGCGAGGCGCTTCAAGCGACGCGCATGCGTGTCGACGACTTCTACGACCGCCATCCGATCAGCGAGCCCCAGGTGCTCGCTGCCGTCGCACGGCGGCGCGGCGGTGACCTCTCGAGGCTCGGTCCCGACGATCTCTTCGAATTCGACCAGGACCACTACGGCGGTCTCAAGGCGGTGGATGAGCTGGCGAGGCGCGCCGGGATCACGGCGGCGAGCCGCGTCCTCGACGTCTGCGCGGGCCTCGCCGGTCCGGCGCGCTTCCTGGCGAGCCGGCGCGGCTGCCGGGTCCTGGCGCTCGAGCTCCACGCCGGCCGGGCCGCCGGTGGCGTGCGGCTCAACCGCCTCGTCGGGCTCGACGGCCGGGTTCGCGTCGTGCGGGGTGACGCGACGGCCCTTCCATTCCGCTCGGCAAGCTTCGACGCGTGCGTGAGCCAGGAGGCGCTCTTGCACATCGACGACAAGCTCGCGGTGCTGGCGGGCTGCCGTCGTGTCCTCGTCCCGGGCGGGCGCCTCGCCTTCACCGACTGGATCGCCCACGCGAGCCTCGGCGAGCGAGAGCGCGCGCGCCTCGTCGAGTGGATGGCCGCGACGACTCTCCAGTCGCTCGACTCCTACCGCGCGCTCCTCGGACGGGCGGGCTTCGTCCGAGTCGAGGCGGAGGATCTCTCCGACGAGTGGCGGCCCCTCGTCAAGGCGCGGCTCGCAACCTTCCGGGCACTGCGCGGGGACCTGGCCGCGCGCCTCCCCGAGACGCGCGCGCGCGACTACGAGCAGCTTTACGCGTTCTTCGTCGGGCTGCTCGAGGACGGCAAGCTCGGCGGCGGCCGGCTCAGCGGAAGCGCTTGAGAAGCTCTCGCAGCCCGCGTTCGAGGGTCTTCGTGGACGGCGCGACCCTGATGGAGGGCGACGCCGGTGTGCCCGTGACCTTCGCCCTCACCTCGCCACGCCCGTGGTTGACGACCATGTCGAGGTTCATGCGCCCGCTGTCGAGCCGGTACTCGCCCACCACCGCGACCTTCATGATCCGGCTCACGTACAGCAGGTCGCGGGTGCTCACGACGCCGTTCGCGATCTGGTAGGTGCCGGTGATCGAGTCGAACTCGACCGGCGAGGTGAAGAGAGACGCCGGCACGTCCGCGCTCAGCATGGACGAGACCGCGCCTCCGATGCGCACCACGCCGCCGATGAGAGCGAGCGCCTGCCGACCCACGACGCGTCCCCGGCCGATGCGGAGCTGACCCGCGCCCGACAGGGTCTTCGCGAGACGGACGGAGTCGAACGCGAGCGTGCCCGCGAGGTCGAGGGGCCCGGAGACCGCGTAGCCGAGGCACAGAAAGTCCACCAGCACCGTTTCGAGCGGCAGCGCCTTGACGGCGAGGTTGTCGAGCGCGACGCGCGCGCCGTGGTCGAGCGTCACCGTCAGGCCCGTCGCGATCGTCCCACCCCCGACGCTCGTCGTCACCGCGCGACTTCCGAGGCGCCCGGCGTCCCAGGAGAGGTCGGCGAGCCGGAGCGTGCCGAAGGCGAGCGTCCGTCCCTTGGGCTCGGGGCATGCGGGCACGGTCTGCGTGATCCTGGGACTCGCCAGCTCCGCGGTGCCCGCGGCCGTGGGCGCCCCGAGGGTTCCACCGACCGTGAGCCTCGCGTCGACGGCGCCGCTCACCGAGGTGGCGGCGCCCGCGCCGAGCGCGACCAGCGCGCCGACGTCCTTGCCTTCCACCGACACGAGCGCGCTCAGGGGCGCCTCGGCGAGGCTCCGCGCGCCGTTTGTCGCGAGACGCCCCTCGGCGATCCTCACCGTGAGGTCGCCCGGTTGCAGCCGCGCGCCGCCGTCGAAGCGGAGCGCGGCTCCGGCCGTCAGCGTCAGGTCGACGTCCTCGGCGCGGTAGCGGGTGAGCGCGCCCGCGCCGCCCCGGGCCACGTACGTGACCGTCCCCTTCTCGATCCTGACGCTCTGCGCCAGGGCCGCCGCCCCCGTCCCGCCGGTGCCCGCACCGGCGGCGCCGCCGCGCCCGGCGCGCGCGCCCGCGCGCAGGTCGCCGGCGCCGAGGCTCGCGATGTTCAGCTGACCGTCAGGGTTCCGGATGATGGTGATGCCCGGGCGCGTGAGCGTGAGGGCGCCGAACTCGACGCGCCCCGCGAGCAGAGGCCGCACGCGGAGCGCGAGTCGGCCCGTGTCGAGCTTGAGGAACGGCGCGGTCCCGAACTGCGGGTCCTCGCCGATCTCGAGCGCGTACAGCTCGACGGCCGGCCACGGGAAGACCGCGACCGAGATCGAGGCGAACCTGACGGGACGGCCGAGCGCCTGCGAGGCGCCGGAGGCGATCAGGGTCTGCATGCGCGGGGTGTCCACCAGGAACGGGATCGCGACAAGCGCGGCGAGCGCCAGGACGGCGACGGCCACGAGAACGCCCACGGTCCACCGGAGGGCGCGCTTCACCGCTTGCGGAGCTCTTTCTTGAGGATCTTCCCCGTCGGGTTCTTGGGGAGCGCGCCGAGGAACTCGATCGTCTCGGGCACCTTGTAAGACGCCACCGCGTCGCGGCAGACCTGCTGGAGCTCCTCCGGCGTGACGCGCCGGCCTTCCTGCAGCACGACGAACGCCTTCACGGCCTCGCCGCGCACCGGGTCCGGCACGCCGACGACCGCCGCCTCTCGGACCGCGTTGTGGCGGAAGAGCACCTCCTCGACCTCGCGCGGGAAGACCTTGAAGCCCGCGACGTTGATCATGTCCTTCACGCGGTCGACGAGGAAGTAGTAGCCGTCCGGGTCCCGATAGCCGATGTCGCCCGAGTGGAGCCAGCCGTTCCGGATCGCGTCGGCCGTCGCCCGGGGGTTGCCGAAGTAGCCCTTCATGACGTTCGGCCCCTTGATGAGGAGTTCCCCGAGCTCCCCGTCGGCCACCTCGCGGCCCTCACCGTCCACCACTTTCATCTCGACGTTCTCGATGGGCGTGCCGACCGAGCCCGCGCGGATCCGGACGTCGTGGTTCCACGCCGCGAAGGGCGAGCACTCGGTGAGCCCGTACCCCTGCGTGATCGGCCGCCCGTAGCGCTCGTGCCAGCGCCGCTCGACGTCCAGGGGCAGCGTCGCCGCCGCCGAGAAGAAGAGCCGGATCGACGCGAAGTCGAGCGCCCGCTCCATCGCGAGGAACACGATGTACATCGCCGGGACGCCGTAGAAGAGCGTGATCCGGTGACGGACGACCGCGTCGTGGAACGCGTCGGGGACGAACCGCGGCTGGATCACGAGCTGCGCCCCCGCGGTGACCAGGGCGTTCATGATGAAGTTCTGGCCGAAGCAGTGGAACATCGGCACGGCGCAGAGACCGCGGTCCTCCGACGTCAGCGCGAGGTGACGGACCGTGGCCCAGGCGTTCGACACGATGTTCGCGTGCGTGAGCATCACGCCCTTCGGTCGGCCGGTCGTCGCCGAGGTGTACAGGATCGCGGCCGTCTCGTCGCGGTCACGGTCGAGGGCGCGCGCGGGCTCGGCGCCCTCGCGGACGGTCAGGTCCTTGGTGTGGAGCACGTGACGAACCGACGGCATGCGGTCACGCGGCGGCAGGCTCGCCGCGACCGCCGCCGCCGTGACGACCGCCTTCGGCGCCGCGTCGCCGACGATATAGGCGATCTCGTCGGCGGCATAGGTCACGTTCAGCGAGAGCGGCACCACACCGACCTTCTGGGCGGCGTAGTAGGCCAGGACGAACTCGGCAGAGTTGGGCAGGTGCAGGCCGATCCGGTCGCCCGGGTGGAGGCCCAGACGGGCCAGGCGGCCGGCGAGGACCGAGCACGCAGCGTCGAGGTCGCGGTAGGTCCACGTCCGGTCGCCGACGACGAGCGCCGTCCGATCCGCGTGGTCGCGCGCCGCGGTCTCGAGCACCTGCGCGACGTTCACGGGATCAGGAGCACCTTGCCCGTCGTCTTCCGCCCTTCCAGGGCCCGGTGGGCCTCGGCGGCGTCCTTGAGCGCGAACTCGAACTCCGTCCGGAGGCGCAGCTTGCCGTCGCGGATCCAGCCGAGCACGTCGCCCGCGCGCGCGAGGAGCTCGTCGCGCGTCGCGACGTGGTGGACGAGGCTCGGGCGCGTCAGGAACAGCGAGCCCTTCGCGTTCAGCACCTGTGGATCGAACGGGCCGAGCGGGCCGCTCGACTGGCCGTAGAGCACCATCAGCCCGCGGAGCGCCAGGCAGTTGAACCCCTTGTCGAACGTCGTCTTGCCGACCGAGTCGTAGACGACCTGCACGCCCTTGCCGGAGGTCAGCCGCTTCACCTCGGCCTCGAAGTCCTGCTTCGTGTAGAGGATGACCTCGTCCGCCCCGGCCTCACGCGCGAGCTTGGCCTTCTCCTCGGTCGAGACCGTGCCGATGACGCGGGCGCCGCGCATCTTCGCGATCTGGCACAGGAGCAGCCCGACGCCCCCGGCCGCCGCGTGGACCAGGCACGTGTCGCCCTTCTTCAACGGATAGGTCGAGCACGCGAGGTAATGCGCGGTCATCCCTTGGAGCATCGCCGCCGCCCCTTGCCTGGTGCTGACGCTCGCCGGGAGGACCACCAGGCGCTGCGCCGGAACCGCGGCGAACTGCGCGTAGGCACCCGCGACGCCGGTGTACGCGACCTTGTCACCCACCTTCACCTCGGTCACGTTCGGCCCGACGGCCGTCACGGTACCGCCGGCCTCGAGCCCGAGCGTCATCGGGAGCTCGGCCTTGTACAGACCGGAGCGGTAATACACGTCGACGTAGTTGAGCCCGGCAGCGTCGATCCTGACGATCGCTTCGCCTGCCTTCGGCTGGGGCTCGGGCACGTCCTCGTACTTCAGCACGTCGGGGCCACCGGGAGTGTGGACACGAACCGCTTTCATGGGGTCGACCTCCGTGAGCGGATTCGATCGGCGCAGCGGATTATAGCACCCGTGCGTGACCGCACCCGGGGAGGCCGATCGATCGGAGCTGTCACGGGCGATGGCGTCGCCTCCACGACGCCCGGCGCTCGGTTGTTCCGAATGATCGACATCGGCTTCAGCGCCGATTGTGCCCAGAGAGCAATGCCGTTGACGACGATGATCGCGTCCTCCGAGAGACGTTGACGCGATTCATTGGACTGAAAACGCGAGCTCAGCGTGACAGAAGCGGCGGACGGCGCGATGGAGCGAGCGACACGGCCAACGACTGACGCCGCCCCTTGCGTCCTAAGGTCGACGGAGACTCGCAACGCGAGTCAGGGCCTCGCTGAAGCGCTTCAAGACCTCGGGTTTCTCGATGATCTCGGTCACCCCGAGACGACGAGCTTCGGCGATTTCGCCTCGCGTGGCCAGGCCCGTCATGATAATGACCGGAAGCCCTGGATCGGTTGACCTGATCTGTCGCAGCACGGCAACGCCACCCATGGTCGGCAACCGGACATCGAGCACGACCGCGTCCGGGCGCTCGCGCGCGAGATAGGCCAAGCCGTCTTCCCCGGTATGCCTGATCGTCGTCTCGTGGCCGTCCGCCACGAACGCCTCCGCCAGAATCTGAGCCACGCGCACGTCATCCTCGATCAAGAGGAGCTTCATCCATCCCCCCTCCCGTCCCTCAGGGACGCCCCCATCATCTCAGGGACACCGTGAATTTTTCAACGTGACACGGGGCTGCGAGGATGGCATACTTCGCGCGTCATCATCGAAGGGGCGCGCTTTCCCGACAAGTCGCCGGATCCTGACGTCGGGGATCCCTCGCGGGGGAGGTGCCCGTGAATGCTGATCAAGCCGGCGTACCGGACCGGCGGCCCCCGAAGACAGTGCCAGAGCGTCAACTCACCGACTACCGCCCACTGCTCGACGGAAGCCCCGCGATGCGGGCCATCCGGACGGTCATCGACAACATCGCCGATACTGATGCGACGGTGTTGATCCGTGGAGAGAGTGGCGTGGGCAAGGACCTCGTCGCCCGGGCCCTCCATGCGGCTTCAGCGCGTCGCGAGGGTCCGTTCGTCAAGGTCAACTGTGCCGCGATCCCTCCGGGGCTGCTCGAGTCCGAGCTCTTCGGCCACGAGAAGGGCGCCTTCACCGGTGCGCACAGGCGAAAGCCCGGGCAATTCGAGTACGCGCACCAGGGCACGATCTACCTCGACGAGATCGCCGAGCTCCCGCTCGCCCTCCAGGCCAAGCTCCTCCACGTGCTCCAGGACTTTCGCTTCTCTCGGGTCGGGGGTCACGGGTCGATCGATGTCGACACACACGTGATCGCCGCCACGAATCGGGATCTCGAGCACGCGATGGCGCGCGGCGAGTTCCGAGAGGACCTCTACTACCGCCTCAATGTGGTGGAGATCCGCATCCCCCCGCTCCGGGAGCGCAGAGAGGAGATTCCTCTCCTGGCGTCGTCGTTCCTGTCCAGGTTCAACGCGCAGTACGGGCGGCAGAAGCGGCTCTCGCCCGAGACGATGGCCCGCCTCACGGAGCACTCGTGGTCGGGCAACGTCCGAGAACTGGAGAACGTGATTCGGCGCATGGTGGTGCTCCCGGACGGTGAAGAGGCGTTCGAGGCCCTGGTCGCACGCCATCGGAACGGGAAGGGCACAGCCCCTCGACCCGCCCAACTCGGCAGCGAGAGCTTGAAGGAAATCGCGCGCCGCGGCGCGCGCGAAGCCGAGCGCAAAGCGCTTGAGGAAGTGCTCGAGCGAGTGCAGTGGAATCGTGCCGAGGCGTCCCGGATGCTCAGGGTCAGCTACAAGACCCTGCTCAACAAGATCTCCGAGTGCGAGTTGTCGCCGCCGTCGCGGCGACCCTTCTAGCAGGCGGCCCGCGGCCACGAGAACCCTTGGGGCGGTTTACAGCACCGGCGTCTGCGCGCGCTCCCCCAAGAGGCCGCGGAGCCCGTGGTACATCGCGAAGCACTCGAGGGCGAACGGCAGGAAGCCGAGGTACCCGAGCACGGGCATCTCGAAGAGCTTCGTGTCGGGTGGGTACGGCACCGTGTAGGTCCACTTCGTCACCGCCCAGTAGTTCCAGAACTCCCAGAGGACGCCGCACACGAGACCACTCCCGAGGAGCGCGAGCACGCGCGAGGCGTCGCCGCCCGCGAGATCCGCGAGGCACGAGGGCCGGCCGCGCCGGTAGTTCACCGGCTCGAGGAGCAGCACCCAGCCGATCCACACGAGCGGGACGAGCCAGGCCGAGACGACCACGAGCGGGAGGATGACGCCGATCACGCCCGCGGCGACGGCGGCGCGGAGCAGGCCCGGCGACGGCCGCCACGGTGTCACGTGCGCGCGCCTGAGCACCGTCGCGCGGAGCGCCGCCGCCGTCAGAAACAGCGCGGGGAAGATTGTCGCGAACGCCCAGTCGTAGCCGACCCGGCGCAGCATGAGGTTCGGTTCCATGGTGTGGTACTGCCACCAGAGCCCGACGAGGTCGCCGCCGCCCCGCCAGAAGCGCGGGGCGTTGTAGAGCTCGAAGAGCCACCACCCGGCGACCGACGCGAGGGCAACCAGCACACCCTCGACCCGGTCGGTCGTGAGGTACGAGCGGCCGGTGAGGGACCAGACCACGGCGTCCATCATGAAGACGTAGCCGGTCCAGACGATCGGCGTGAACCATCGCCCGACCAGCTCGGACCCGGAGACGAGCAGGAGCTCGGCGCCGACGATGACCGCCGCCCCGACAAGCCCGTGAATCGGGAACCGAGGCCCGCTCATCCTGATGGAGATGGCCGGAAGGGGGCGCGCCCGCGTGCGAGTGTTCCTCCGAGCAAAGCGGGTCCGCCCCCTCCCCGCCCTGTTCTTAGACTTTGAGCAGCGACCGGATTTCCCTCACGACGCCCTCACGCCACTCCAGGGAGCGCTCGGCGCGGAGCGCACGCCGGGCTTCCAGCATCTTCTTCTCGATCTCCTCGGTCTGCGCGGGCGGCCGCTCGATGAAGCGCGCGAGCTCGTTCATGCTCTCGTCGAAGAACGCGAACACGGGAATGGAGCGGTAGATCCCCTGGTTCAGGTACTGGTTCGTGAGGTCGGGGTTTTTGTCGCGCAGGAAGACACGCAGCTCGATATTCGGGTTCCCCTCGACCATCCTGGCGAGCACCGGGACGTTGTAGAGGGCGTCGCCGCACCAGTCCTCCGTGAGGACGAGGATCTTGAGCTTCGTGCCCAGCCGGTCGAGCGCTGCGCGGTCCTCCGGCTTGATTTTGATCTCGTCCAGGAACTGGACGAACTTTTCCTTGTTCGTCCCCATCTGGTCCAGGTACTGCTGGAACGTCATGCCCTGCGCGAACCGCTCCTTGGTGACCATGGGTCCCCCCCTTAGGCTCGCCTCGGACGGCGGGGCCTCGGTCACAGTCTCGCCTCGCCTGCGGCTACGGCTCGCACTGCGGCCCCGCGAGATCCGAAGGTCCGCACCACCACGTCATCGCATCGTGGAGAGATCGATCGTGAACCGGCTGACGTCGCGCCCGTCGGCATCGCGCACGACCAGCGCGACCCGCGACGTCCCCGTGAGGTACCGCGTGGGGAAGCCGTAGACGCAGCGGGCGAGGTACCGCCCGTCCTCCTGCCGTGCCGCGGACCGCTCGTTCTGGATGAAGGCAGGCTCGATCTCGCGGTCGGACACGAGCAGTCGGGGCGCGTAGAAGCGCGCGAAGTCCTCGCGCGGGCCCTGGAGCCTCGCCCAGAGCAGGAGGCGATCCTGCTGCTCGCGCAGGAGCTTGTCCGGCGCGTCGGGCTTCAGGGGCTCGTGCCGGAAGGCCGCGTGGCGCGCCGCCAGGACGAGCCGGTGGAACGGCGTGAGCACGGTGACGCTCTCACCCGCAGCGTTCGCCACACGCCACTCCGCGTCGAACGTCTCGACGGTCACAGAGCGCGCGCCGATGCGGAGCGCATCCTCGCGCTCGCCGGGCGTGAGCGCGAACGACGCTGCGCGCGCCGACGGTCCCAGGAGCAGCGCGCCGAGGAGCGCGGTGACGGCGAGTCCGGCGCGACTCACGGGATCCGGCCGACCACGACCCGGCTGAACGACTCCGGGGCGAAGAACCGCTGGGCGGCGCGCTGGACGTCCCGGGCCGTCACGCGCGAGACGCCCGCCTTGTAGCGCTCGGCGTAATCCAGCCCGAGCCCCAGCTCCTCGACCGCCGAGACGAAGTCGGCGACCTTCCCGGACGTGTCGAGGCGCAGCGGAAAGCTCCCGACGAGGTACGCCTTGGCGAGCGACAGCTCGGCGTCGGAGGCGGGCTCGCGCGTCATGCGGGCGAGCTCGGCCGCGAGGAGGGCCTGGACCTTCGCCACCTCCGCGCTCCGCGTCTGGGCGCTCACGAAGAACGCCGAGCCGTACTTCGACGGTGAGACGTAGCTGTACACGGAGTACGCGAGCCCCGCTTCCTCGCGGACCCGCGTGTACAGGCGTGAGGCCGAGCCGCCGCCGAGCACGTACGAGGCCACCACCAGCGGGAAATAATCGGCGTCGGTCTGACGGATCGCCTGCCGGCCGAGCACGATCGTGGCCTGCGTCAGGTCCCGTGCGATCGCCTCCTCGTGCCGCTCTCGCCCGGCGGAGGCGCTCGGCACGGCGGCGAGCGGGGCGGCGGGCCGGGGCCACGACCCGAACCGTGCGAGGATCTCCCGCCGCGCCTCGTCCACCGTGACGGCGCCGACGACCGCGACGACGGTCGCGTCCGGACGAAAGTGCTCCCGGTGGAACTTCACCACGTCATCGCGCGTCAGTCGCGCCACGGATTCTCGGGTGCCCTCGACCGGGCGGCCGTAGGGGTGGCTCGGGAAGATGAGCCGGGCCAGCGCCCGCGCGGCGACCGTGCCGGGGTCCTCCTCGGAGCGCTTGATGGCGGCCTGGATCTCGCCGAGCTTCCGTGTGACCTCCTCCGGGGGGAACGTGGGCGACTGGATCACCTCGGCCAGGAGATCGAGGCCGAGCCCGAGGTCCTTCCGGAGGACGCGGAGCGACGCGCTGACGCTGTCGCGTCCAGCGCCCGCCTCCAGGCTGCCGCCGACGAACTCGATCGCCGAGTCGAGCGCGGGTCCCGTGCGCGTCGCCGTCCCGCGGGTGAGCAGGGCGCCGGTGAGGTTCGCGAGCCCCACGCGGTCGGGGGGGTCGTACACGGCGCCAGCTTCCAGCAGGACGCGCACGGCCACGATCGGCACCGCGGGGCGCTCGGCGACGAGCAGGACGATGCCGTTCGGCAGGACTTCACGCCGGGCGATCGGCGCCGCCATCGCCGGCGACGCGAGCCCGAGGAGCAGGAGCAGGGCGAGGGACCGCTTCATCGAGCCTAGTCTAACTGCTTGCGGAAGCGGAGGACGGACAAGCTGAACACGACCGCGCCGAACGCCACGAGCGGGAGCACGCTGGGCCAGAGGTACTCGACGCCGATGCCCTTGAGCACGATGCCCCGGACGATGCGCAGGTAGTACGTCAGGGGGATGATGCTCGCGATGTACTGCGCGCCCTGCGGCATCCCCTCGATCGGAAACAGGAGGCCCGAGAGATAGATCGACGGCAGGAACGTCATGAAGGACAGCTGCATCGCCTGGGACACCGTCCGCGACGCCGCGGAAACGAGGATGCCGATGCCGAGTGTGCCCCACATGAACACGGCGGAGAGCCCGTAGAGCAGCGCGAGGCTGCCCCGGATCGGCACCTCGAAGACGAAGTGCGCGACGAGGAGGGCCATCGTCATCTGCCCGTAGGCCACCACCAGGTTCGGGATGATCTTGCCCAGCAGCAGCTCCCAGCGCCGGATCGGGCTGACGACCAGCGCCTCCAGCGTCCCCCGTTCGCGCTCGCGGACGATCGCGATGGCCATGACACTGACGGTCGTCTGCATCAGGAGGGCCCCGATCAGCCCCGGCACGATGAAGATGGCCGACACCAGGTCGGGGTTGTACCAGGCGCGCACCCGGACGTCGAGCGGCGGCGCGTCCTTCCGCAGCACGGCGCCCCCGGTGGTCTCGGTCAGGATCCCGAGCGAGCGGTCCGCCCCGAGCGCCGCCGCCGCGTTCATCGCGGAGGTCGCCACCTGCGGGTCCGAGGCGTCCACGATGACCTGGACCCGCGCCCGCCTGCGCGCGAGCTCTTTCGCGTAATCGGGCGGGATCACCACACCGACCTTCGCCGAGCCGTCGTCGATCATGCGCGTGAGCTCACGCGCGTTCGCGGCGCGGTGACGGATGTCGAAGTACTGGCTGTTCTCGAAGGCCTCGAGGAGCTTCCGCGCCTCCACGCTCCCCGACAGGTCGACGACGGCCGTCGGCACGTGCTTGACGTCGGTATTGATCGCCCAGCCGAAGATGAAGAGCATGGCGACCGGGACGAACAGCATGAGCGTGAGCGCGAGCCGGTCGCGCCAGAGCTGGAGGAACTCCTTCGCGATGATGCCGTGGAGCCGGCTGCCCACGTCAACGCCTCCCGGGTTCGAGCGCTCGGA
>Ga0066653_10000360_pt1 | contig 12325 bp, 10 predicted proteins | sample GraSoiAngelo_102_FD_75173 | JGI IMG/M metagenome (GOLD analysis project Ga0066653, IMG submission 75173) | Grasslands soil microbial communities from the Angelo Coastal Reserve, California, USA - 14_0903_02_40cm | ecosystem: Environmental > Terrestrial > Soil > Grasslands | place: USA...
ATACGTCGGCGTGCGACGCGCAGCCCTCGGGGGAGCAGGGGCCCGACTTCGCGGTGCCCTGCCACACGGAGATGCAGACCCGCCGGGGCATCTGGAACCTGGAGAACGTCGACACCAAGTCGCTCGTCGACAAGAAGATCCTCGAGGGCGCGTTCATCTGGGCGCCGCTGCGGATCATTGGCGCCACCGGCTCGCCCGGCAATCCGATGGTGCTCTACTAGTTGAATATGGGGGGCCCCGAAATGGCCCCCCATACCCCCCAACGCTCGTCGCGCCCCGGCGAAGCCGTGGCGCCCCTCGATACTCCGACAGGCTCCGAGTCCAGAATCGAGCTGCGGGTATGGCGCCGCCAGGGGCCGTGAGTTGCCTCATGGCCCTTCACCTCGTCGAACGCGCCCACCGCTTTCTGCAGTTCCGTCTGCGTCGACCGGGTGTAGCCGCCGGTCGGCCAGCCGAGCCGCGCGGTCGGCGTGGTAGCGTATCAGCCTGGATTCGAGGCGGCCGCTCTGGACGGAGGCGATGATGGCCTACGAGTTCACGTCGCTGTTCACACCGATCGAGGTCGGCGGCGTGACGCTGAAGAATCGCATCTATTCCTCCGGTCACGCCGAAGCCATGGCGGAGGGCGGTCGGCCGACCGAGCGGCTCCGGCGCTACCACGAGTCCAAGGCCCGGGGTGGCTGCGCGCTCACGATCTTCGGCGGGTCCTCGAGCGTCCACCCCTCGTCGCCGGCCGCCGCCTGGAAGCAGATTGCCAACCACGACGACTCCATCATCCCGAGCTACCGCGCGCTCGCCGACGGGGTCCACGCGCACGGCTGTCTGGTCTTCACGCAGCTCACGCACCTGGGACGGCGTGCGCAGTCCGACCCCGAGGTTCCGGGCCCGCTGCTGGCGCCGTCGCAGATCCCGGAGCGCGTCCATCGCGAGGTGCCGCACGAGCTGGAAGCCGAGCAGATCGCCGAGCTGGTCCGGGCGTTCGGCGAGGCGGCGCGACGCTGTCGCGAGGGAGGGCTGGACGGCGTCGAGATCTCGATGGCGCACAACCATCTCATCGATCAGTTCTGGTCGCCTGTCTTCAACGAGCGGTTGGACGAGTACGGCGGCAGCCTGGACAACCGCATGCGCTTCGGCCTCGAGGTGCTGGCGGAGATCCGACGCCGGGCCGGCCGCGACTTCGTCGTGGGCGCCCGCATCTCCGGGGACGAGTTCAGCCCGGGCGGCCTCGGGGCGGCGGACATGGCGGTGATCGCGCGCCGGCTCGCCGCCTCCGGCCTGGTCGACTTCCTTTCGGTCATCGGCGGCGGCGCCCACACGTATACGCTGCAGGCCTCCGCCGTGCCGAACATGAGCTTCGCGCCGGCCGTGTTCGTGCCCCTCGCGGCCGCGATCAAGAGCGCCGCGCCCGGACTGCCGATCTTTCACGCCAGCCGAATCGTCGATCCACTGCACGCCGACCGCCTCGTCGCCGCCGGACAGATCGACGTGGTGGGCATGACACGCGCGCTGATCGCGGATCCCGAGCTGCCGCGCAAGGCGTGCGAGGGCAGGCTGGACGATATTCGTCGATGCGTGGGAGCCAACGAGGGCTGCATCGACCGCATCTATCAGGGCAAGGCCGTCACCTGCGTGCAGAACCCGGCCACCGGACGCGAGGGCGAGCTCGGCGACGTACGGCCGGCGACGGCCAAGCATGTCGTGGTCGTCGGCGGCGGCGTGGCCGGGCTCGAGGCCGCCCGGGTGGCTGCCCTCCGCGGCTGCCGCGTCGTGCTGATGGAGAAAGCGGCCGAGCTGGGCGGACAGGTACTCCTCGCCGCGTGCGCGCCGGCTCGCGCGGAGTACGCGGGCATCGTCCGCTTCCTCGCGGGCCAGGTGCGCAAGCTCGGCGTCGACGTCCGGCTGGGGGTGGAGGCGACCCCGGCCCTCGTGCTCGGCGAGCGACCGGACGCGGTCGTCGTCGCCACCGGCTCGCACCCGTACATCCCGCCGGTCCCCGGCAGCGACGGCAAGCACGTCGTGACGGACCGCGACGTGCTCGGCGGCGAGGCGACCGTCGGCAGTAACGTGGTCGTGATCGACGATGTCCACACCGAGCAAGCGCTCTCGACGGCGGAGCTGCTGCTCGACCAGGGCAAGCGCGTGGAGGTGATCTCCCCACTCTTCTACGTCGGCCAGGACATCGGCGTCACGTCGATCGCGCCGCTCTACACGCGGCTCTACACGAAGGGCGCGGTCCTCACGCCGTGCGGCGAGCTGCGAGCCGTGGAAGGCTCGACGGTGGTCGTGCGCAACGTCTTTTCGGGCGCCGAGCGCCGCATCGAATCGGTCGACACGGTGGTGCTGGCGACCGGCAGCCGCTCCACCGACGCCCTCTACCGGGCGCTCAAGGGCCAGGTGCCGGCGTTGTACGCCGCCGGCGACTGCGTGGCGCCGCGGGGCGTCCACCAGGCGATCCTCGACGGCACCCGGGCCGCGCGTGCTATTTGAGCCACCAGGAGCTTCCCGTCTAGCTCAGGTCCTCACTCGTCTGCCACGGGCTCGAACAGTATCCCGGGCCCGCCAGATGCGTCGACCGTGTGATACCTGACCCAGTGAATCTGCGGGCGGGTGATCTGCCGCGCCACGCTTCTGAGCAAGGGAGAAAACTGGGGCGCGAGGAGAAACAGCCTGGGCGGAAGAGAAAAGTTCACGACCTGCTCCCGATACATGCGTCGGACGTTCGGCATGTTGCGCACGACCCAGTCGAAATGACCGATCCCGCGAAGCAGCAGGCTGTCGTCGAAGGTCATCTCGAAGTCGATGATCGTGAGTTGGCTCGCGCGATCGACCGCGAGCAGGTCGATCTCGCCGCACGAAGGGCATGGGATTTTCGCATCAAACGCTCTGAGCCCCTCCTCGAGCGCGCCGTCGAACTCCATCAGGGCGGCGGCAAGCCGGTCCCTGGTGATCGGCGCGGGCCGCAGAAGGGCGACGCCTCCCCGGGATCCGGGCGGAGCAGACGAGGGCTCGGGCGAACGAGCCGTCGCGCGATCGCTGGCCGACGCGTCAGCTGTCTTGCGTGACAAGAACAGATGGGAGACGTCCTCCAATCCCCGTCCAAGCGGTTTGTCTTGTGCGCCCGCCGTGCCGTCAGGCTCGTTCGGATCCATGTTGTTCAATCCGACGCCCTCAGCCGGCCGTGGCAACCCTCTCGTCCATGACGAGAACGGAGTCCTCGCCACCGTACGGGCTCGGCTCGACCGTGGTATTCAGCGGGTCGTTTTGCCACCGCCCATCGACCACGTAGCGATATCGGTAACGTCCGGGCGGCAGCTTGACGACCTTCTTCCAGACTCCATCCATGGCCTCCATGTCGTTTCCGTCCAGGGTCCAGTTGTTGAAGTCGCCCGCCAGTTGAACGCGCTCGGCGTCGGGAGCCTCGATGGTGAACATGACGCCCTCGGGGGTCACGGCGGGTACCGATGATCCGGCGCCATCGTCGCGCGCGCTCGCTCCGGTCGCGTTCCTCTTGATCGTGACACGCTCGCGCTGGCGCATCGCGGCTTCCTGCTGCAGGACTTCGACCGCGAGCGCCCGGTAGTCGTCGAATCCCACACAGTCCCTGCTATAGTGGGCGATCGGCACGCCGTGGCTCGCGGCCTCGGCGAGCTTGACGCTGTACCTGATGACGGTCTCGAAGTGCCGGCCGTCGAGATGACGGCGAATCTCATCGAGAACCGCCTTCGCGAAGGCCGACCGGCCCGAATAGAGCGTCACGAGCGCGCGAACGGCGATGTGGTGATCGGTCTCCTTGGCCAGCACCTCGATTGTCTCCAGCAGCTTTCCGAGGCCGTGCAACGAAAAGAAGCTGGGGTCCATCGGGACGATCGCTTCCGAGCAGGCCTTCAGCGTGTTGAAGGTCAGGAGACCGACGTTCGGCGGGCAATCCACAATGACGTAGTCGTAGCGGCCCTCGACGCTGGCCATGGCCTCAGACAGGATGTCCTCCCGCCCGACACGCCCTGCGAGCGTTTCGGGGATCGCACTCAGCAGGATATCGGACGGAGCCACATCGAGGTTTTCGCGGACGGGACGGATGACGTCACCAAGAGCGGTGGGTGGTCGCCCGGCGTCCGGCAAGAACACTTCGTACATGGTCCTCGAAGGTTGAGCCGCATCGGTGAGAAGCCCCAGGGTGGCATGACCCTGCGGGTCCATGTCCACGAGCAACACTCGTCGCTGCTCGCGCGCGAGGAAGGCCGAGAGGTTGATGGATGTGATGGTCTTTCCACACCCACCCTTTTGGTTCACGACCGCTATCGTTCGCATGCGCGCTCCTTTCCGCTCCTAGTTTCGTGTCCTCCTTAGTCGGCTCGACGGCAACCACGCCGACTCGAACAGTAGCAAGGATGACGGCCGAATGGCAACTATTCCTTGGGGTGTCTGCCAGGATGTCACACTACATGTAGGGCCGAGCCGGCCGCCGGCCGGGGGGACCGGCGTCGTCGCCCAACCCCCTGGGTCGGGCCCTCGGCCCCCTATTCCAGCCTGATGACGCGCCATGGGTTTGAGAAGTCGTCCGTCCACACTCGGGCGCCCGCCCGAGCCGTGAGCGCGAGCCACCGCGGATCGTCGGCGAGCGCGCCGAGCCCGGATCGCGTGTGCGCCAGAACGACCCACTGTGACGGGTCCTTGCCTGCCTCCCGCTCCTCGGGGGCGAGATGGACGGGGATGGCGCTGGAGCTGAAGGCGTCCACGACGAGCATCCCGTACCGGCCATCGGCGGAGTCCCCGAGACGGAGCCGGGCGTCGCCAGTCACGACCGAGCGCCGCTCCGCGCGGCAATCGCGCCAGAAGGTGAAGTACGTGCACGATGACCAGTCGCCGGCCTTCCAGTCGAGCCGCCGCAGCGTATGCGTAGCCGTAACCGATCAGCAGAGCCGACTGGAAGAAAACGAGGCAGGTGTTCCAGACGGCGGGGACACCGCCTCAACAGACTACGATGCGTACATCTCGTCTCGTCAGCCAGTCGTAAAGACGTTTCCATGAGTCGGGATCGTCTCTATTCCAGCGTGCGATCGCCTTCGGTGCGATCGCCACGACACGCCGCCGCCGCCGATGGATCGTCTTCACCAGTTTCGCCAGGTCTGTCGGGCTCTCCCGAAGTGCGCGTAAGAGACGCGCCGTTGCCTCATCCAGCGTCGACTCAGGAAGGCACCTCACCGCACCGGAGGCTAGGGCTACCTCGCTGCACGGCGATGGACGCAGCGGTACGTTTTCATGTCGACTTGACCCCGGCGTCGAAACCGTTATGTGATGACGAAAACGCCAAATGGAGCGCGGCGCCGCGCTCCATTTGACGCCGCGCCACCCGGGTGGCGCGACGAATGAAGGTCCGAGTGACGGGCGGGGCCCGCCGCTATTTCTCCGCCAGCGCGTCCAATGCGGCCGTCAGCAGGTCGTACAACTTCGCCTGGGCCGCACAGTCGGTGACCCAGTCGCGGCCGGGGCCGTTGCCGTCGGGGGTGCCCTCCAGAGCGCACCCGTCGGTCCGCTCGAGCGCCTTCGTGAGCTTTTTGCGGGCCTGGTCAAACTCACCGGCCTGGAGGAAGGCGATGGCCTGGGTGAGATACTCCTGCAGCGCGTTCCGGTTGCCCCGGGACGTCACCTGCTCCGGCCTCAGCGCGCCGATCAAGTTGAGCGCTTTCACGGCCTCGTTCTCGGCGAACTGAGCGCCCGTGACCACCGACACGACCACGCTATCGGTCGCGACGCCGCCGAAGGGATCATTGACGGTGAGCGTCGCCGTATAGCTCCCCGGAACGTCCGGGGTGAAGGTCGGGGAGGCGGTCGTCGCACCCGCGAGGGCGGCCTTGCTCCCGACCGGCGTGGCGAGCGTCCATGAGAACCGGAGGGTGTCGGAGTCGGGATCCTGACTCTTCGAGCCGTCGAGGGAGACCGCGTTGCCGACAAAGGTACCCTGGTCGGGTCCCGCGTCTGCCACGGGTGCGCTGTTCGTTGAGCTGCTGACGACGACGGTATCCGGAGCGCTCGACAAGCCGTCGACGTCCGTGACGATGAGGCTGGCGGCGTACACCCCGGGCAGGTCAGCCACGAACGACGGCCGCGAGGTGTTGGCCCCCGATAATGTCGCGGAGCTTCCGTCCGGCTTGCTGGTCAGCGTCCACGCGAAGATCAGGTTTTCGGTGGCGGTGTTGTCGTCGAAAGACCCGGTGCCGTCCAGCGTGACGAGCTGGCCCGCGTGGATCGACTGATCCGGTCCCGCGTTCGCCGTCGGGGCCTGTCCCACGTGTGATGAGAGTGGGTTGAAGGTCAGGTCGTCGAAAGCGATGAGCGATCCGGGGGCTTGGGTGAGCAGAATGGAATGGATATTCGGCATCGTGAGGCTGAGCGTGAGGCCACCCGCCACATCCGCGGCCGTCACGCTCCCTAACGAGAGGCCATTGACATCGAACGCCTCCATCGTCGCCGAGCCGCCGACGACGGCGAACTGATCGCCTCGAATGGAAACGAAGTTCGTGATGGCCGGCGTGGAGGGATCGCCGGGTAAGGTGAATGTGATCATCACTGGCGAGTTGTACCTGAGGGTGTTCGCGGCGTCGACTCCGCCGATTCCGTTGACCCCGCTTGTCGCGTGCCCGCTACCCAGATTGACCAGAGCGACGTAGCCGACGATCGAGCTGCCGGCGATCGAGCTGAAGCTCACACCGTCGGAAAGTTGCAGCTGAGCACCGAGCCGTGCATCGAGCGGGACGGGCATACCGTCGAGGAACGCCATCCCCGTCACGCCGGGAACGCTCTCGAACGTGATGACACCCGCCCCCGCCCGTTCGCCGCTGGCAAGAACCAGAGCCGGGACCAGGACGGCCAGCGCCAGGAACATGGGTCGCCTCATGGCATACTCCTCCCGACTACCCAAGCATGACGGCGGTTTCCATCACCGTTCTACCAACGTCGCCCAACCCGCGACCAACGTCGCCCATCCCACCCGGAGAAGTCAAGGAATTCAGCACAGCACTCGTTCCTGGCGGCACAAGGAACGCGCCCCCCAGCGTGAAGGAACGACTATGATGCTTCCTGATGGCCGCATCACCGGCGCGACGCCGCTTGCTCTTCATCGTGTCGCGTGAGCGCATGGACCTGTACGAAGCGCTCCGCGGCGCCCTCTGGAACGAGCTCGATTGCGAGATCATTCTCGACCGTCGCGAGAGGGAGCGTCGCCAGGGTGAGCGCCGCGCCGTCGCGCGGGGCGGGCACGATCGCCGCCGCGCTCAGCGCCGCGAGCGGATGCTGGTTGACCGCGAAGTCCGCGAGTGTGGCTGGGCGGTCGTCGACATCACCACGTGGCCGGAGGAGAGCGTCGATAGCATGCGGAGAAGCTGAGCGTTATCGTTCAGGCATGTCTCGTCTCAAGCCCAGCAAGCGAGCCCGCCTCCCCGACCGGGCCTTCGCCTACGTCGACTCTCGCGGCCGGCGGCGGCTGCCGGTCCACGACAAGACCCACGTGCGGAATGCCCTGGCCCGGTTCAACCAGGTCGCCTTCGAGAACGATGCCGCCCGGGAGCGCGCCCGCAACCGGCTGCTGAACGCGGCGAAGAAGTACCGCATCGTGCCCGTCGGGTTCATCACCGGCCTGCTGCAATCGGAGCGGCGAGCTGCGACGGCCGGGCGCCTCGTGATCGAGTTGGGTCGGAACCCAGCACCCGGTGAGCTCGAAAAGCGACTGCGAATCGTCCTCCGGGATCCGACCCTGGCTGTCCTGCACTGGTCTGACGTTTCTGGCGCGTACCTGGACGGCACGGGCAAGCCGGTTGCGCTCCCCACCGAACGAGACCAACGCGGCGTGACCTACCTCGAGCGCCAGGGTCGGCCGATGACGGCGCTCGTGCACGATCCAACGATCCTCGCCGACCCGGATCTCGCGGAGACCGTGCTGGACGCGGTGCGCTTCGTCGTCGAGAAGGACCGACTGCACGGCCAGATTCAGGCGACATCGACCGCTGCCGCCGCGCTTCCTACCGGGTTCGTCACACTCCTCATGACCGATATCGAGGCCTCCACCGCCCTGCTCCATCGGTTGGGCGATCGCTATGGCGCTCTGCTCAACGACGTCAGAGGCATCCTGAGGACCGCATTGTTGCGAGCGAGCGGCCGCGAGATCGACGCCCGCGCCGACGAGTTCTTTGCGGTTTTCGAGGGGGCCGCCGCCGCCATCGAGGCGGCCGTGGCGATTCAGCGCGAGCTCGGCAACCGGGCCTGGGGCGACGGCCTCGAGGTGCAGGTTCGTGTCGGGATCCATAGCGGCCGCCCGACACTGACCGATGCCGGGTACATCGGTCTGGCCGTTCACACCGCTGCTCGCCTGTGCTCGGCAGCCCACGGTGGGCAGATCGTCGTTTCCGCCGCGACCAGAGCAGCGGTCGGGGCATCGGCACCGACGGGCATCCGGTTCCGCAGTCTCGGTCGACATCGCCTGCCTGGCCTGCCGGATGCCGAAATGCTCTTCCAGGTTCAGGCGCAAGGACTGCGCGTCACCTTTCCGCGGCCGCGGACCGGGCGTCACTCGGTCCCTCGCCGGCAGGCCGATGACCGTCGAGCTCGCCTCGAGAATCGGATGCGCCCTGAGGAGGGTCAGCTCGAGCTCCCTCAGCCGCCCGGGTGACCCTCACCGGCTGCACCGTCGTCCTGGCTAACCGCCGAGCAGCTTCGCCTCGAACGGATACGTGCACACGAGCCGCGCGCCGGTCGGGGTCACGAGCACCTGATCCTCGAGCTTGACGCCGAACGGCGCGCCGACCTTGCCCGCGTAGCACTCGAGACACAGCACCATGTTCTCCTTGATCTCGCGGTCGGGCATGATGCGACGCGGGCCGCGCTCGTCGTCGGGGTAGGGGATGCCGGGACCCTCGTCCTCGAGACCCGCCTGGTGCACCATCGTCGGATAGCGCTGGGGCACGTACGCGTCGGGCAGACGCGGGGCCTTGCGCGCAAACTCCTCGAAGGTGATTCCCGGCCTCACGAGGTCGCGCATGGCGTTGACGCAATCGTAGGCGACGCGATACGCCTCCTTCTGGCCCGGCGAGGGATCGTCGCCGCACAGGAACGTCCGCGAGACGTCGATGACGTAGCCCTCGTAGCCGTTGGCGTCGGTGTCGACCCCGACGAGGTCTCCGGGCATCACCAGCTTGTCGTGCGCCTCGGTCAGCCACGGGTTCGTGTTGGTGCCCGACGCCACGAGCCGCGTGAAGAGGCCTTCGCCCTGGCGGCGTAGGAGCGAGTCGCTCAGGACGGCCAGCAGCTCGTACTCGCGGATGCCAGGCCGGATCGCCGCTTCGAACTCGGCCAGCATGGCATCGCCGATGCCGCCATTGAGCGCGAACAGCTGGACCTCTTCGGGCGTCTTCACCTCGCGCGCGTCGACGGTCGCCGGCCCGACGTCGGTGATGGCGATGTTCTCCTCCTGGAGCGCCAGCAACCCGGGCGCGTCGAGCCTGTCCACCGCGAGGCGCTCGCCCTCGAGGCCGAGCTCGCGCAGCGCAGAGCGGATGGAGCCCGCCCACTCGCGCGCCTTGGCGCGCGCGGCGACGCCGCCGAATCGCCACGTGTAGGCCGGGCGCACGTCCCTGACGAGCTTCTGCGAGACGTGGACCGAGCCGCTGTACTCGAAGAGAATCGGCGCGCCCTCGGCGGGGACGAGGCAGTAGCGCGCGAAGGTGCCCGCGGTCCACACCGACATGACATCCACGCCGGTCGCGTAGCGGATGTTGGGCGTGCTATAGAGGAGCGCGACCGGCAGGTCGTGTCGCCGGAGCATCGTCTGCAGCCGCGCCAGCCGGCCGGCGCGGAGCCTGGCGAAGTCGAGCTCGCGGACGGTCGGCACGCGTAGCTCGGAAAGGCGGGGGCGCTCCGACATGGGCCCGAGCATAGCGCAGCCCTGACGCACATGGCGCGGGTCAGTCGGTTGTGATATATCGTCCGGGCATGCCGAGCAAGACGACGACGAAGGCGAAGACCACGCGGAAATCGGCCGGGCTGCTCGAACGGCTCGCGGCCGGGCCGGTCATCTGCGCGGAGGGCTACCTCTTCGAGTTCGAGCGCCGCGGGTATCTGCAAGCCGGCGCCTTCGTGCCCGAGGTCGTCCTCGAGCATCCCGACCTCGTCGAGTCGCTGCACCGCGATTTCGTGCACGCGGGGTCCGACGTGGTCGAGGCGTTCACGTACTACGCCCACCGGGCCAAGCTGAAGATCATCGGCCGGGAGAAGGATCTCGAGAAGATCAACCGCGCGGCGCTGCGCATCGCGGCGAACGTGGCGCGAAGCACGGGCACGCTGCTGGCCGGCGACATCTGCAACACCAGCATCTACGGACCCGACGATGCCGCGTCGCACCGGCAGGCGCGCCGGATCTTCGACGAGCAGATCGGCTGGGCGGTGGACGCCGGCGTCGATTGCATCGTCGGCGAGACGTACTCGTTCGGCGGCGAGGCGCTGCTGGCGCTCGAAGCGATCGGAGGCTCGGGCCGGCCCGCGGTGATCACGCTCGCGATCCCGCGCGAAGGCCGCACGCGCGAGGGCTGGACGGTCGCCGACACCTGCCGGCGCCTGGAGGCTGCCGGCGCCGCCGTCGTCGGTCTCAACTGCGCGCGCGGCCCGGCCACGATGCTGCCGCTGCTCGGCGAGATCCGCGCGGCCGTGCGGTGTCACGTGGCCGCGCTGCCGGTGCCGTATCGCACGACGCCCGCCGAGCCGACGTTCCAGAGCCTGAGCGATCCGGCGTGCGCGAGCATCCCGGACGGCCGGCCGTTCCCCACCGCGCTGGATCCCTTCGTCTGCAACCGCTACGAGATCGCCGGGTTCGGGAAGGCGGCCTTCGAGCTCGGCGTGCGGTATCTCGGGGTGTGCTGCGGCGCCGGGCCGCATCACATCCGGAGTCTCGCCGAGGCGCTGGGCCGGCGCCCGCCGGCCAGTCGCTTCTCGCCCGACATGTCCAAGCACATCCTGTTCGGCACCGACAAGCGGCTGCGTCAGGACAACCTGGAGTACGGCCGCCGCAACTACCGCACCGCGCGCGCCCCGTCCGGCTAGGCCGGAGCGCGATGGCGCGCTTCTTCGCCAAGCACCTCGCCTTCCTCCTGCTCACGCTGCTCGTCGTCTCGTTCCTCGTCTTCGCGCTGAGCGAGTTCTCGCCCGGCGCGGTCGCGCGCAAGGAGCTGGGTGCCTATGCGACCCAGGAGCAGGTCGATCTCCTGACGCGCCAGATGGGCCTCGACCGGCCGCTGCCGGTCCGCTACGCGGAATATCTCGGCAAGGCGGCGGCGGGCGACCTCGGTTATTCGGCGCGGTTCAAGCTCCCGGTGAAGGACGTCATCGGCAAGCACCTCGGCAACACGGCGCTCCTGGCCGCGCTCGCGTTCGCGTGCATCGTGCCGCTCTCGATGCTGCTCGGCATCGCCGCCGGGATGCGTGAGTCGTCACGCCTGGACCGCGCGATTCTGCTGTTCAGCACCGTGGTGGCCTCGATCCCCGAGTTCGCCCTCGGCGTCTTCCTCGCCAGCGTCTTCGTGGTCTGGCTCGGCTGGCTGCCTGGTACGGCCACGCTCGTCGCCGGCGGCGGCTGGTCGGTGGCGACCCAGCTCGTCCTGCCGGTGGCGGTGATCGTGCTGTTCGACTCCGGCTACGTGATCAGCATGATCCGGGCCTCGATGATCGAGGTGATGCAGCGCCCCTACATCCGGACGGCGGTCCTCAAGGGCATGCCGCTCCGCGACGTCATCCTGCGCCACGCCGTGCGCAACGCGATGATCAATCCGATCACGGTGATCATGCTGCAGATCAACTATCTGATCGCCGGCGTGGTCGTGGTCGAAACGGTGTTCGCCTATCCGGGCTTCGGCCGCATGATGCTCGAGGCCGCGCTCTTCAAGGACATCGCGCTGGTCGAAGCCGGCGCGCTCGTGGCGGTCTTCGTGGCCGTCGCCACGAACATCCTCGGCGACCTCGCCTACATGGTCCTCGATCCCCGCATCCGCGCCTGAGCCATGACCGCTCCAGCCACGGCCGAGGCGCTGTCCGTCTCGCCACCGGCAACGTCGCGGCGGCGCGCCCGCGATGGGTGGCGGCGGCTGGCGCGGGTCGGCGAGTCCACGCCGGCGACGGTCGGCGTCCTCATCATCCTGTTCTGGCTGGCGGTGGCGGCCCTCGCTCCGCTGCTCGCGCCGTATCCGCCGAATGCCACCGACCTCGCGGCGCTGGCGCACCAGACGCCCTCGAGAGCGCACTGGCTAGGGACCGATCACCTCGGACGCGATCTGCTCTCGCGCCTCGC
>Ga0066653_10000368_pt1 | contig 12247 bp, 10 predicted proteins | sample GraSoiAngelo_102_FD_75173 | JGI IMG/M metagenome (GOLD analysis project Ga0066653, IMG submission 75173) | Grasslands soil microbial communities from the Angelo Coastal Reserve, California, USA - 14_0903_02_40cm | ecosystem: Environmental > Terrestrial > Soil > Grasslands | place: USA...
AGCCTAGGGCCGAGAGCGTCTCGGTCCAGCCGGGCGAGGAAGACCACGGCGTTCACGACGAGGAATGGAATCGGGATGCAGAAGTATTGCGTGTACACCGGGGTCGGCGCCAGGCTGATGAGGAGCAGAGAGAGGACAATGGTTGACACGAGGGACGGTTGCTCTCTCAAGAGCGTGCTAGACACCCGGGATGTGAGATTCAGCAGGAAGAGGAGGAGGAACTGGAAGCTCGTCACGCCATCGGCGCGGTTGATCGCGAGGAGTTGCTCGACAACCCCGACCCGCTGCTCCACCCAGCCGAGCAACCCGAAGTCCGACCGGATCACCTGGTTGCCGACGATGTTGAACAGGAATGTTCGCGGCTCGATCAGGAAGAAGAGCTCGTTCGGAAGGAGCGCGAGCGCGAGGCCGATCGCAAACCGCGCGAAGTGCATCAGCCGGCGTCTGGTGTCCGCCTCCGTCAGATAGAGCTCGAGGACGAATGCCGGGACGACCGCGATGAGGTAGACGCGGCAGTCCGTGGCGAGGCCGATCAGCACGCCGCTCGCGACCCACCTCCAGCGTGACGCTGACGAGAGGACCGCGTACGCCGCGAAGAGGATCAGGGTGGGCAACACGAACGTCTTGACGAGCCGATACCAACCGAAGGCGAGGCTGGAAAAAGCGAAGAGGACAACGGCGAGGACGCCCCAGCGCCGTGCGCCTGCGAGCCGAGCCGCCTGGCGGCAGACGAGCAGACCCAAGGCGATCGAGAAGACCGCGGAGAGCACGCGCGCCCCATACCAGGAATAGCTCACCAGCTTCATCCATGCGCCGTAGACGTAGGGAAGCAGGAACATCTGCGGGTAGAAGAAGTCGTGGTACGGGACCTGGCCCTCGACCACCAGCCGCGAGACGAGCAGGTAGGTGCCCTCGTCCCCGTCGACGAGCCTCAGAAGCGACATTGGGACGAAGACCGCCGCCAAGAGGACAGCGAGCAATCCGTAGACGATGGCCGCGTGCGCCCGCTCGATTCGCTCGATCAGCGGCACGACGCCATTATAGTTGGCACGCCCGGAACCCAGACTCGTGACGCTGTCGCGATTCATTCTAGGTGCGGTCAGGGAGTCCCCGTGAATTCGGGACCACTCCGCCATGCAAGCGGTACGCCAGACAGACTGCCGGCAGGGCCGTCCCTTAACCAGCGACAACTCCAGACCGACAGGCCGGGCCCGCTGGGCGCTCTTCGGCAGCGTCCCACCGGGGTCGCGTTTTTGTCACCTGAGCGTGTCAACGGAGGTAGGACGCGACGAACGTTCCGGCCACGGTCGAGCGCGTGAAGCGCCCGAAGGCGAAGGGCGCGGGGCTCACGGGCGGCGTGGTCTGCGCGATGAGCGCTGCCATCAGCTCGCCGACCGCCGGGGCCAGCTTGAACCCGTGGCCGCTCAGGCCGGCGGCGATGAAGAAGCCGCGAACGGGCGACTCGTCGAGGATCGGCATCCAGTCGGGTGTGATGTCGAAGGCGCCGGCGTATCCCCGGCGGTAGCGGGCGTCGGCGAGCCGCGGCACGGCGCGCCCCGTGCGCTCGAGGATCGTGCTCGCCTCTTCGAAGCCCGCTTCGCCGCCGAGAAGGTCGGGGTCCATCGGATGCTCGGCCTCGTCGTCGGTGAGCGAGCCCGTGAGCGTGAGGTTCCCGGTCTCGGGGCGCACATAGCTTCCCCCGGCGAGGTCCAGATAGACGAGGTGGGGCCCGCCGAACGACGGATCGCGCTCCACGACGAAGACGGGATGGCGGCCGATCACGATCGGGAGCTCCACGCCCGCGAGCCGCGCGACGCCGGGCGACCAGAGCCCCGCGGCGTTCACGACGACGGGCGCGTCGACGCGCTCGCCGCCCGCGGTCGTGACGCCGGTGACGCGGCCGCCCGCCTGGTGGATCGCAACCACCTCGGCGCTCTGTTCGATGACCGCGCCCCGACGTCGAGCTGCGCCCGCGTAGCCGAGCGTGACCGCGGTCGGATCGCCGTAGCCCGACTCGGGCTCGTAGAGCACGGCACCGAGCCCCGCCGGGTCGACCCGCGGCTCCACGCGCGCCACGTCGTCGGGCTCGAGGAGCTCGGCCCGGATGCCGAGCGCCCGCTGGACGGCGAGCGTCGTCTCGAGCTTCGGGCGCATGGCTGGCGAGACGCCGATCAGCGCGCCGCAGCCCACGTAGCCCGCCTCGCTGCCGACCACGTCGCGGAAACGCTGAAAGACGCGGAGCGAGCGCAGGACCATCGCGCTCGTCTCGGGCGTCGGGTAGAGCTGGCGGATGATGCCGACCGAGTGCCCGGTGCCCCCGGCGGCGAGGAAGCGGCGCTCCAGCACGAGCACTCTCCCCACGCCGAGCCCGGTCAGGTGGAAGGCGAGCGAGGCGCCGGTGACGCCCCCGCCGATGATGACGACGTCGGCGGTGGACGTCACGTTCGCCCAGCGGCGACCACCGCCGCAGCCTCGCCGGCGCCGACGAGGTGGATGCGGTCGCCCTGACGGACCGAGCCGGGCGTCACAGCGTGACCTCCAAGCCGATGGATCGCGCCCTTGCCCGATCGTACGCGAGCGTCGCGGCCGCGAGGTCCTCGAGCGCGAACCCGACCGACTTGAAGAGCGTGACTTGGTCAGGGCGCTCGCGGCCCTGTCGTGAGCCCGCCACCAGCTCAGCGAGCTCGGCCACGACGTGCTGGAGCGTGATCGCGCCCTCGCCCAGCGGGATCAGGAGATCGCCCGCCTCGGCGAGCGCCGCCGGGTAGGCGTCGACGACGACGCGGGCCCGGCGGACAGTCTCGGTGTCGACCTCGCGGGTCTCCGGACGGAACGAGCCGACGGCATCCACATGGGTCCCGGGGCGGAGGTCGGCGCCCGCGAAGAGGGGTGTCGGCGACGTCGTCGCGCACGTGACGATGTCGGCGCCGCTCACCGCCGCGCGCGGATCGTGGCTCGGCTCCACGGCGATGCCGAGCTCCACGGCCATCGCCTGGGCGAACCTCCGAGCGCGCTGTGCATCGCGTCCGAGAGCGACGACGCGCTCGAGCGCGAAGGCGGCGGCGAGGCACCGGAGCTGCTGGCGCGCCTGCACGCTGGTGCCGAAGCACGCGACCCGCCGGCTGTCGGGTCGCGCCAGGTGCCTGGCCGCGAGGGCCGAGGTCGCGCCGGTGCGGAGGGCCGTCAGGAAGCTCGCCTCGAGGAGCGCCTGCGGCTCCCCCGTGGCGTGGTCCATGAGGATATAGCTGGCGAGATGGGTCGCGTGGCCACGCTCCCGGTTCCGCGGGTAGTACGTGACCAGCTTGACCCCGAGCCCCCCGCCTTGGTACTCGCCGGCCACTGGGAGCGATGCCGCCGGCATGACGAGGAGCATGCCGGCGGCACCCACGGAGGTCACGCCGCGCGGCGGGACGGAGGTCCGGCCGCCGGCGTGACGTCCGAATGCCTGGGCGAGCGCGTCGATGACGTCGCGCGGAGTGAGAAGCGTCTCGAGGTCGGCGCGCCCGAGGATCAGCACCGCATCGCGGGCTCAGCGCCCGCCGCGTCGGATCATGCGCAGCACCTTCGCCTCCAGCACGAGCTCGCCCCGCTGGTTCAGGACACGGTGGCGGTAGGTGACGATGCCGCGGTCGGGCTTCGTCGTCTCTCGCTTGTCGACGATCTCGATCTCGGCCGTCAGTGTGTCTCCCTCAAGCACCGGTGCGACCACGCGGACCTCGGCGCCGAGGAAGGCCATGCCGGTGCCGTGGATGAGACCGGTCTGCATGATCAGCCCCTCCGAGAGGGCGAGCGTCAGGGCGCCCGGCGCCGCGCGCCGCTGGAAGACGGACTCCCGCGTGACGTACTCCATGTCCATGAAGAGCGGCTCGGTGAAGCCGCAGAGATTGACGAACGTGACGATGTCGGTCTCCGACACCGTGCGGCCGAGCGTGCGGAACGTCGCCCCGACTTCGTGCTGCTCGAAGTTCAGGCCTTGCGTCCTCATCGGGCTCCGTCCTTCCGTTCGAAGACCATCAACCAGAGCGGCGACTGCGGCGTGTACGCCGCAGCCTCCTGACCCCACACGTACGTGGTTCGCTCTGGCGAGATGATCTCGACGACACCGACCTTCTCGAGCTTCTTTCGATACTCGTCGAACCAGCGGAAGACTGTCACGTCCGATTCCGGCCGCCGCAGCCAGGAGATCCAGATCCCAACGAAGACGACGAACCGGGGCTGAAGCGCCTCGATCTCATGGATCATCTGGCGCTGCATCGCTGTCGCGTACGGCTGGGGCTCCATCAAGGCATAGGTGTAGACATACCCCGTGGCCGCCCGCCGCCGCGCGTAGAAGTAGATCTCGGGTTCCGAGCCGACCACGGCAATCCTGTCCTCCGGTGAGGTGCGCTCCCTGATGTACCGCCCGATCTCCACGGACTCGGGGAAAGGATTCAAGCCGTAGATAGTCCGCAGAACCTGGTACGGGGTGTCGGTGAAGAGAATCGCACGCTCGAGGTAGACGGGGTGGAGGAGCGGAAGCGCAGTCAACGCGATCGGGATTCCGTATCGCAGTGCTCGGAAGCGCACCGACGAGAGGCGTCGCGTGACGGTGTCGACCGCGATGCCTGCGAGGATCGCGAGGACGGGGAGGAGGAGGATGAAATACTGCCTCCGAAAGTAGAGCCCCGCCGAAGTCCCGAGGAGGGAGGCGCCGAGAAAGAGAGCGAGGAAGAGACTCCTCGAGCGTGTCTCACGGTCCCAGAAGAGCGCCGCGAGCCCGAGGCACGCGAGCACCACGATGAGATACGACGTGGGCAGGATCTGGCCGAGCGCCGCCTCGAGGTTCTGAAGGGCGTCGCCGAGCGGCGTCAACGTGGCGTACGCGGAGGCGTACGTGAACGTCCAGAACCAGAAGTTGGCGAAGGTCCCTGCCAGGAGCATGATCAGACAGACTGTCGCGAACGGCGCCAGGGCGCCGGCCAGGAGCGCTACGCTGGCGGCGAGCCGGCGCCGCGCGTCGCCGTGCGCGCCGAGGAGGACGTAGAACAGGGCGAACAGCAAAAAGGCGCCGCCGCTCTGTTTGACGACAAAGGCCGCGCCGAGGAGCGCCCCGCTACCCAGAAAGGCCAGGAGACGGCCACCTTCGGTCGCGCGCAGGAGGACGAGCGTGCCTGCGAGGACGGGCGCCAGGACGAAGTGCTCGGCGTAGGCCGCGGTGAACAAGAGCTTCGGGCTGAGCGAGAGCGCGGCGAACGCCGCGGCGGCGACCGCGGCCACCCGCGCATGGAACAGCCGGCGGGCGACCAGGAATACGAGAACGATCGTCACGGCGCTGACGACGAGGAGCCCGAGGTGAATGCCCGTGGGCGTCTGGCCGAAGAGGGCGAGGATCAAGGCGTAGATCGCGTAGACGCCTGGCATCTTGAAGTTGTACGCCTGGGTGTACGGCAGAACGCCCTGGAGCAACAGCTGTCCGAAGTAGGCGTACTCGCCCTCGTCGCGATCCAGGGGGATGCCGAGCAGTCTGAGCCGGATTCCCGCAGTGGCCAGAATGAGGAGCGCTAGAAGCCCGAGCGCCCAGGAGCGGCGGAGGCTCACGAGCCCTTCCGTTCTGATCGGGCGAGGCGTGGGAGGTGTCAGCGTTGTCGTGTCTCGGGGGATGTCAAGCCGGCACGCCTGGGCGCGCCACCGGTCATATCTCTCGTCGACGGACGCGGGGGCACCCCTCTCGGCGGGATCGCCATTAGCGAGTACCAGTATACCGACGACATTCCCGATTCGTGTTACTGAGCTCGGCCCATGGGCCCCGTAACGTCTGGCACGACACTTGCTAAATTAAACCGCCAATGCACCGACAGATAACCGGATGCCGGATATGCGGGAGCGAGTGGCTCGACGTTCTGCTCGAGCTCGGCACGCAGTTCCTGACGGGCGTGTTTCCGCGCAGCGCCGACGAGTCACTCACGAAGGGCCCCCTGACGCTCGTGCGGTGCGACGAGTGTGGGCTGGTCCAGCTCCTCTACTCCTACGAGCGAACGGAGCTCTACGGCGCGCACTACGGCTATCGCTCGTCGTTGAACCGGAAGATGGTCAGCCACCTCGAGGACAAAGCCCGGATGCTCCTGGGGGCCGTCGACCTCCGGCCGGACGACGTGATCCTGGACATCGGGAGCAACGACGGCACGCTGCTCTCGTTCTTCTCGGGCAAGGACCTCTGCCTCCTCGGCGTCGATCCGTCGGCCGCGCGCTGGCGCGGCCGCTATCCCGGCGACAGCCGTCTGATCGAGGATTTCTTCTCGGCGGACCTGGTCCGCTCCGCGCTGGGCGGCCGGAAGGCGCGGATCGTCACGTCGATCGCGATGTTCTACGATCTGGAGCGGCCGCTCGAGTTTGTCCGCGAGGTCGCCGACATCCTGGCCGACGACGGCATCTGGCATCTGGAGCAGAGCTACCTGCCGGCGATGTTGCGGGCGAACGCCTACGACACGATCTGCCACGAGCACGTCGAGTATTACGCCTTGGCCCAGATCAAGTGGCTGGCGGACAAGGTGGGCCTCACGATCCTGGACGTGGAGGAGAATGACGTCAACGGCGGGAGCTTCGCGGTGACGCTCGGGCGGGCGAAGCGTCGGCCCGGGGGGCGCGACGCACGGGTGGCACGACTCCTGGACGAGGAGCGGCGCCTCGGGTTCGACTCGCTTCGGCCCTTCAAGGAGTTCCGCGATCGCGTCATGACCCACAAGCGCGAGCTGCGTGAGCGCCTGGAGGCGATCCGTGCCCGGGGAAACAGCGTGCTGGGCTACGGCGCCTCCACGAAGGGCAACGTGATCCTCCAGTTCACTGGCATCGACCGCAACCTGCTCCCCGCGATCGCCGAAGTGAACGAGGACAAGTTCGGGTGCGTCACGCCGGGGACGTGGATCCCGATCATCTCGGAGGCGGAGGCGCGCGCGCGCAAGCCCGACTACTTCCTGGTCTTCCCGTGGCACTTCCGTGCGGGCCTCATCGAACGGGAGGCGGCCTATCTGGCGTCGGGCGGGAAGCTGATGTTTCCGCTCCCCTCGATCGAGGTGGTCTCGACGTCGCGTCGATGATACCGTACCGCCTCCTCATCTTCGTGCCGACCTACAACGAGAACCGCAACGTCGAGCGGCTCTGCGCGGAGCTCCGCGCGCTCCCGCTGGATGCGGACATCCTCTTCATCGACGATGGGTCCCCCGACGGCACCGGCGCCACGCTCGATCGACTCGCGCGCCAATACCGTCGGGTCTCGGTGATCCATCGAGAGGGCAAGCTCGGCATCGGCAGCGCGCATCGTGCCGGCATCGCCTACGCCTACGACAAGGGGTACGACCTCCTCATCACGCTAGACGCCGACTTTTCGCACAGCCCGGCCGACCTCCCCCGCCTGCTGGCCGCGCATGACGATGGCGTGGACGTGGTCGTGGCCTCGCGCTACCTCGCGCCGGACAGCCTTCCCGGCTGGAGTCCGCACCGCCTGTTCCTGACCCGGCTCGGGCACCTCCTGACGCGGGTGCTGTTGCGGATGCCGTACGATGCGAGCGGCGCCCTCCGGCTCTACGATCTGCGGCGCGTTCCGCGTGAGCTCTTCGAGCTGGTCACGGCCCACGCCTACGCGTTCTTCTTTGAAAGCCTCTTCGTCCTGTGTCGGAACGGCGCTCGCATCCGCGAGGTTCCGATCGTGCTGCCGGCCCGGGTGTACGGGAGCTCCAAGCTCACGGCCCGAGAGGGCGTCCGGAGCGGGCACTTCCTGGTGAAGCTGTTCTTCGCGCAACTGACGAACCCGGGCCGTTTCCGACGAGCCCGCCCGATCGATACGCTGCGTCCGGAGCTCGCCGAGTCGCAGGGCTGGGACGAGTACTGGAGCGAGAAGCGAACGGCGCTCGGGGCGGTCTACGACCTCGTCGCCACCGTGTATCGGCGGGTGGTGCGGCACAACCTGCGGCGGTACGCGGAGCGGTCGTTCGCCGCGGGCGCGCGGCTCCTCCATGCGGGATGCGGCAGCGGCCAGGTGGACGCGGGCCTCCACGAGCGGTTTCGCGTGACCGCCGTCGACGTCTCCGAGCGGGCGCTGAGGCTCTATGCCCGTAACAACCCGCGCGCGAGTCGGATCGAGCAGGCGAGCATCTTCGACCTGCCGTTCGAGGCGGGCGCGTTCGACGGTGTGTACAACCTCGGTGTCCTCGAGCACTTTCATCTGCACGAGATCCGAGAGATCCTCGGCGAGTTCCATCGCGTGCTGAGGCCGCGCGGGAGGCTCGTGGTCTTCTGGCCCCACCGTCGGGGCTCCAGCGTGCTGTTCCTGCACGCGCTCCGGCGCCTCATCCGGCTCGTGTCAGGCGCCGAGCCGAAGTTTCATCCCGACGAGATCTCGCTGCTCGGCTCCCGCGCCGAGGCCGCGACGCTTCTACGCGACACCGGCTTCGTCCTGCGCGAATACTCCTTCGGCCTCAGGGACTTGTTTGTCCAGTGCGTCATCGTCGCTGACAGGGCGGAGCAGCGCCCGACGGCGGCGGTGGGGCTGGTGTCCGCGCGCACGACGACCGCATGAAGCGCCCCCACGGCGCGTTGGCGTGGGCCGAGCTGGCCGCAGCCCTGCTGATCACCGCGCTCATCGTCGCCCTCAACCTGCGCTTCAGCACTGAGGCCGGAGCGCTCTGGCGAGACGAGGTGTCCACGGTCGAGCTCGCGACCCGGCCGACTTACGCCGACGTCCTGAGGTCGTTGTCGCTGGACTCCGCGCCGGCCTTGTATCCGACGCTCCTGCGACTCTGGTCGTCACCGTGGACCGGCGAGCAGGACGGCCCCCTCCGCACCTTCGGCTTTGGCGTGGCCACGGCGATGCTGGGCGCGATCTGGGTCACCGGCCGAACGCTCGCCGCCGGCCCGCCGCTGCTGGCCCTCGCCGTGTTCGCCGCGCACGCAGGGATGCTGCAGACGGCGGGATCGGTGAAGCCGTACGGTCTCGGGGGCCTCTTCATCGTCCTGGCGTTCGGCGCCATCGGACGCCTCACGGCCGCTCCGCGTCGCCGCGCGCTCCTCTACGCCCTCACGGTGGCCATCCTCGCCGTGCAAACCCTCTACCACAACGCCCCCCTCATCCTGGCCGTGTGCGTCGCGGGGTTCGCGGTCGCCGCGGTGGCCCGGGAGCGCTCGGCGGCGCTCGCCGTGCTCGCGACCGGCGTCGTGGCGGCGGTGTCCCTGCTGCCGTACGTTGGCGTCTTGCTGGCCTCCCGGAGCTGGAGGCCGTTGAACCAGTCGGAGCTCGGCGCACGCGCGCTGCTCGTGCGATCAAGTGAGATGGTGACCGAGGGGAGCTGGCCGCTCGCGGCGCTGTGGGCGGCCGCCGCGGTGCTCGTCGTGTACGGTGTCGTCCGTGCGCTCCGGCGGTCCTCGAGCGACGACCCGGCGTCTCGCACCCACGTGCTCTATGCGGCGCTGGTGATCGTGGCCGCCACGAGTCTTCATCTTGGCTTTCTGAAGCTCGCGGGTCGCGTCCCGCAGGCCTGGCAATTCGTGCCCCTCATCGCGGTGGTGGCGCTCGCGATCGACGTCGTGCTGGGGGGGACACGCTCCCTCCGCTGGGCGCGGGTCGGCACCGCCGTCCTGGCGACCGCGCTCGCATTCCCCGTCTCGCTGGACCGCGTCGGCGCTCGCCAGACCAACGTCGACTTGATCGCCCAGTACGTTCACACCGCCGCCCAGCCTGGGGACCTGATCCTCGTCAACCCGTGGTACGTGGGCATCACGTTCAACCGGTACTATCGCGGCCCGGTGCGCTGGATGACCCTCCCACCGATGGAGGACCTCACCGTCCACCGATACGACCTGCTCAAGCTCCGAATGACGTCGGCCGAGCCCCTGGCGCCCCTGTACGGTGCGATCCAAGGCGCGCTGGAGTCCCGGCACCGGGTCTGGCTGGTGGGCGGCCTTCTCTTCCCGCCCGCCGGTTACGTCCCGCCCGTCCTCCCTCCCGCACCCGGCCTCCCGACGGGATGGAGCGACGGACCCTACACGATCGGGTGGGCGCTGCAGACCGGCCACTTCGTGCAGACCCATGCCGAGCGTCTGGCCGTCGTCAAAATTCCCGTCGATCGTCCCGTGAACGGCCTCGAGAACATGGGATTGCTAGTGGTCGAAGGCTGGCGGCGGCCCGAACTCCAGAACGGGGACTCGAAGACTCCCGCGCTTCCCTACTCACCCAGGTAGGCCCGGCGGACCTCCGGGTTGTCGGCCAGCTCGGTCGCGGTTCCCGTGAGCGCGATCGTGCCGGTCTCGAGGACGTAGCCCCGGTGCGCGATCGACAGCGCCATCGCCGCGTTCTGCTCCACGAGCAGGATCGTCGTCCCGTGCCCATTGATGTCGGCGATCGTGTCGAAGATCTGCTCGACGAGGACCGGGGCGAGCCCCATGCTCGGCTCGTCCAGCAGGAGGAGCCTCGGGTTCGCCATCAGGGCGCGGCCGATCGCGAGCATCTGCTGCTCGCCCCCCGACAGGGTGCCTGCGACCTGCGTGATCCGCTCCTTGAGCCGCGGGAAGAGTGTGAGGACGCGCTCGAGGTCGGCCGCGATCCCCGCGTCGCTCCTCGGATAGGCGCCCATCATGAGGTTCTCGCGGACCGTGAGGCGATTGAAGATCCGCCGTCCCTCCGGGACGTGGGCGACACCCCTCCCCACGATCTCGTGGGGCGGCACGCCGACGAGCGATTCGGCCTCCAGCGTAATCGTGCCGCGCAGGGGGTGGAGGAGCCCCGAGATGGTCTTGAGCGTCGTCGTCTTTCCGGCGCCGTTGTTCCCGAGGATCGCGACGATCTCACCGCGGCCCACCTCGAGTCCCACCCCCTTGAGCGCCCGGATCTTGCCGTAGGCCACGTCGAGCGAGTCGACCCTAAGCACGGCGTGCCCTCCGGGGACCCGAGCCGCGCGTGCCGAGGTACGCCTCGATGACCCGCGCGTTGGACTGGACCTCGCGCGGCCGCCCTTCCGCGATTTTTTCCCCGTGGTCGAGCACGGTCACCCTGTCGGACACCTCCATGACGACGCGCATGTTGTGCTCGATGAGGACGATCGCGAGCCCGAGATCGACGACGAGCTCGCGCAGCAGGCGCATGAGCGCACCGGCCTCCGCCTGGGTCATCCCGGCGGTCGGCTCGTCGAGCAGCAGGAGCGCGGGCTCGGACGCGAGCGCACGGGCGAGCTCGAGCCGACGCTGGTCGCCGTACGGGAGGTTGCGGGCCACGTCGTTGGCGTTCGCCTGGAGCCCGACCCGGTCGAGCAGCGCGACCGCGCGCGTCGAGAGCTCCGACTCGGTCCGGCAGAAGCGCGGGCCGTGTGAGAGGACGTCCCACAGGCCGAGCGCGATGCGCGCGTTCATGCCCACGAGGACGTTCTCGATCACCGTCATGTTCGCGAAGAGCCGGATGTTCTGGAACGTCCGGCAGATCCCCAGCGTCGTGATCTGGTCAGGGCGCAGGCCGAGGAGCGGCCGCCCGCGGAAGACGATGCTGCCCGCGTCCGCGGGGTAGAGCCCCGTGAAAATGTTGAAGAGCGTCGTCTTCCCCGCGCCGTTCGGCCCGATGATCGACGCGATGCCCGACTCGAGCTCGAAGTCCACCGCCTGCAGCGCGGTGAGGCCGCCGAACCGCTTGGTCACGCCCTGGGCTGCGAAGAGGGCCGTCATCTATCGCTCGAGGTGGGCGAGCTCCCGCTGCCGCCGCCGTGCCGGCAGGATGCCCTGAGGGCGGAAGATCATCATGAGGACGAGGATGATGCCGAAGATCATCCGCTCGTACTTGGCCGGCTCGAACTGCGTCGGGAGATCGGCGAGGCTGTAGCCGAGGACGGTGACGCCGGCGTTTTTCAGCTCGTTGAGCCAGAGCGACAGCCCCTTCAGCACCTGGAGGTTGAGGACGGTGACGACGGTGGCGCCGAGCACGGCGCCGGGAATGGAGCCCATCCCGCCGAGGATCACCATGGCCAGGACCCCGATGGACTCGAGAAACGTGAAGGACTCCGGATTGCTGAGTACCTGCTTGACCGAGAACAGCACACTCATGATGCCGGCGAAGGATGCGCCGCAAGCGAATTCCAGGAGGTTCATTCCCACGAGCGGATCACCCTTCGCGCGCGCCGCCAGCTCGTACTAGCGGATCGCCTCCCACGCCCGGCCGTTGTGGGAGTCATCGAGCCGTCGGTTCACGAGGACGACCACGACGTCGATGAGCAGGACGAGGAAGTAGAAGTACTCG
>Ga0066653_10000385_pt1 | contig 11992 bp, 10 predicted proteins | sample GraSoiAngelo_102_FD_75173 | JGI IMG/M metagenome (GOLD analysis project Ga0066653, IMG submission 75173) | Grasslands soil microbial communities from the Angelo Coastal Reserve, California, USA - 14_0903_02_40cm | ecosystem: Environmental > Terrestrial > Soil > Grasslands | place: USA...
AAGCAGCTCGCAGGCGTTGGCCGCACGATCGGATCCGAAGTTATCCCGGTCTTCATGCAGATGGCCACCGACATCAGCAACTGGCTGGCTAAGAATCCCGGAGAAATTCAAACGTGGGCCAAGATCTTCAAAGCATCTTTGCAGGGTGTTATTTCGACAATAAAGCTTGCTGAGATCTCGATCGAGGGATTGGTGGACGCTTATTCGACGCTCATCCAATCGGCTGCGTTGATAAAAAATCTCGGTCTTGATGCTTCTACGGGCCTTGGAGCATTACTTGGCACTTTTGCCGAACGGAGTGCAGACCGTGCGAAACGCACTGCCGCATTATTTGACCCTGCTACTTATCGATCGGGTCCGGCTGCTCCCGCAACAGCAGCGGGCGGCGGACCGCGAACTGTCAGTGACGACGAAAAAGCTGAAGCCGAGAAGCGCCGAAAAGAACGTGAAGAACAGGCGAAAAAAGATGCTGCTGCCGTTTTGAGAATCGGTGCCAACGTTCTCGACACGCTAAACGACCAGTTTCAGAAAGCCTACGACAAACTCCTTGAAGGCCTGAATTCCGATGGAAATGTAGATGCTTTCAAAACGAAGGTTAACGAGGTTATCGATTGGTACAACTCCACCTGGCTCGATAACGCCGTCAAGCTCGACAAACTAGAGATCGCAGCGAAGAAAAAAGGCGGAGCCACTAAAAACGAAATGGCCTTGCTCGAGCAAGAGCAGCAAAACCGTCAGATCGAAATGCTGGACCGTATCACGAAGATACGGAAAGCTGCTGATACTGCTGAAGTCAAACAGGTTAAAGAGACCCAGCAGGAAAAAGACAAAGTTCGGAAAGAGGAAGAGAAGCGAACCAAAGAATCGATCGATGCGGAGCTGGCTCTATTCAAGGCTCAGTCGGAAACCCAGATCACCATCAAAGAACGCGAACTGGCGCAGAAGTTCTTAAGTGAAAGCCAATACGCGCGGCAGGTTGGCCAGATTCGGCTGGAGATCCTCGAAAAAGAACGAGCTCTTGAAACCGATGCGAATCGCCAGAAAATTCTCGACGAAGAAATAAAACAGCAAAAGGTCAAAAACACCGCGGCTGTCAGCGAAGCGATCGAGAAAGAAATAAAAGACCAGGAAAAACTAAATAAAGAAAAAGAAAAAGAACTCGAGCTCGAACGCAAGCGAAAACGGGAAGCCTTCGAACGCCGGCAAGTAACGGCACCCGGCACGATCGGTGGTGGCATTGCTGGAAGCCTGGGCGTTTCGCTGCCGTCAATATTCGGCGATAAGGACCAGATACTTTCGCAGGCCGAGTTCATGAAGAAGATCTACATGGACGTCGCCGAAACGGCTGGACAGGCTGTGGGGTCGATGGTCGACGGTCTTGCTCAGCTCGCCGCTACGTGGTTGATCACGGGTGAATTTTCCGCGAAAGCCGCTCTTTCGATGCTCGCAAGTATCGCCATCAGCCTTGCAACTCAGATGGCGTACAAAGCCATTCTGGAATATGCCGAAGGCGTTGCGGAGATCGCGAAAGCTGCGTCTTCTTCTGCGATTGGTGATTTTGCCGGTGCTGCTTTGCATACGGCAGCGGCAGGCTTGCATTTCGCTGCAGCCAAAACTTTTGCCGTAGGTGCAGCCATCGCCGGTGGTGCCGGCGTCGGCTTGGCGTTAGGGGCACGGGCCGCAGGTGGAGCTGCAGCCGGCCGGGAGAATTCGGGAGCTTTCGGATCCAGTGGCAGTAAAAAAGGCGGACAGCGTCACGACGATGAAAGTACGGCTCGGGATCCGAACGATCAGACTTCCGGCTTTAGCGGTTTTGGACGCAACAGGCAAAGCCCGTTGGTCGAAATCGGTGAGCGCATAAGTGAAACTTTGGCTCCGCATCTGGAACGCAACAATCTGGTCATGGGTGAGGCCGCAGACGCTTTCAGGAGCTTTTCAAACAAGTTCGATGGCGTACCGGCAGACCATGTTTTGATGACCGGGACCAACTCCACACGGGGCCAGAACGCAGTTGCTGTCGCCAATACCAAAGCTAATAGCCGCGGAGGCCGAACAAGCGAGCGCGCAGCTCGTGCAGCAGGTGAGGTTAGATAATGCCGACGAGTGTTACAGCCAGCAATGGCAATACATATCATTTGTTCCAGTTATCGACAGCGAACAGCGTCAAGCAGTTCGAGGAATCGATCGGCTTTACGCGCCTGCTTAATCCCTTGTCTGACGGCTACAGATCGCGACGGCTGCTGGGCTCGAGTACCGGACTGCGAAAGTGGAATTTGACATTGCCGACACTGGCCCATTCGACCGTGCCAATGCCGATGGTGACTGGCGTAAACGGGGAGACGGTCAGTCGCGAAAAATATCTCTGGGACCTTTATTGCGAATGCGAGATCACCGGAACGCCGTTCGTGATCCAGAGTGAACACGACAGCCAATACTTTCTTTGCGAATTTGTCGACGAACGCCTGACCTATCAGGGAATGAAGTTCAAGCTCTATTCGACCGGCGTGGAGCTCGTACAGGTCCGTCTTGATGGTGTTACCGTGTACGATCCGGCTAACATGTCGGGACTTGTGGTCTGGAACGACGAGACTACTCATTCGGGTGCCAACTGGAATAACAAAGTCGCGGGCACGGGATCGTATGGCGACTGGACGGGGGCCGGCGACGTGCTCTCGCCTTCAGTGAGTGGTAAGACGGTTAAGCGTCTTAACTCTGTCACAAACACAGGAGTCCTGACGACCGAACTGGTACCGACCACAACCCTCATTAACGACGCCGTTATCGTTTTTAAGGTAAGAGAGGCAACTTTCGGACAAACATCGGGAATACTCAGCACGACGTTTGATCAGGGATCGGGTGGAAATCAGTTTCTACTGGGTGTAAACGGCACAAACGACGTTGCAGACTCCATTGGGGGAACGTCAGGTAACGGGTTTGGAAACAAGTACCTAAATGGCTCAACCACACCCGCTAATACCGGAATATATGCGGTAGAGAATCTACCGATGAACGCTCTTAATGTTCTCTACATGAAGGGCGGTAACCCGACCATAGACCCCTCAGTTAACTTAGCCGGCTTTGTTCAGATGGGCAGAAAGTTTGCCGACAACACTACCAAGGCCGAGATCGATATTCACGAGATGATGTTCTTTAGCGTCAGGAAGACGGAAGCTCAGATTGCCGAGCTGGGGGAGTATCTGCTTCTTAAATGGTCATGAAAATACTATTTTGTATCGCTCTTCTGTGTTCGTCGGCCCTTGGGTCGATCTACGGGCGGGTTACTACTGCAGGTGGCCGAGGGATCGATCGGGTCTTTATAACAGTCTGGAACGCAAACACGGAAGTTGTTCAAGCTACGGCGCTCACGAGCGCCTTTGGATATTACCGGGTCGATGTACCAGCATGCGGGTTTACTTACATCGTGTACGCCGAGCATAAGCGATTTCTATTCTATGACTCCCCGCAGTTTATCGTCTTTTCGGATGACGAAGATGGTGAAGCTGAGATTAACTTTACTGTCAGATAGATGGCACTCACGCAGGATCAAATAGACGCGATTCTCGAGCTCGACCGCACATCGCAGGTCGCCGTCGGCGCGTACTGGAAGATCACCTGGGACGCGAACGACAGCAGCCAAACGCGCTATTACGCAGACATCGCCTACTCGCAAATATTGCCGTTCTTTAATGTCGGCGTTCCGGTCGAAGCCCGGCTGCTCGACAATATTCCTGACCAGCTCGAATTCGAAATAAACCCCGATCTGCGAACCGAAGAGATCGATATCACGTTCGACGATATCGACAAAGAGATACGCGGGAGATTCCAAACCTACGGCTCCGGTGTAAAAGCTGAGCTTGTCTATTATTTCCCGGACGTGAACGGATGGTACGAAGCTTGGGAAGGGCAGCTCAAAGCTCCGAAAGAATATGGCTGGGCGACGCTCAAAACGATTATCACGAACGGCTCGCGTTCGCGGGAGCTGCTGTTACCCGGATCGAATCATCCCGTAGGATATTGCCGCTTTACGTTCGGAGGTCTGCTGCCGTCGCTCACCGCCGTCCGCAGCAATGGCTGCCCTTACGACCGGCACCTGGGCGGCTCTACTGGCAATCTGAATGGCGGCGTTCCTTATACTGACTGTCCAAGAGACAAAGCAGCATGCGCTGCCCGACTCGGCGGTGACGCAAGCAATCCGCCGTACTATGGTGGTTTCGATAGTGCCGTCGCCCCTCTCGTGACCGATCCCGGAACGGGGTGGCAGGCTACGACACAGAGCAACGTTTCAAGCCTCAAAGATCCGATCGTTGTTGTCTTCGGGACGCAATGGCTGAGCGGCTTGTCGAAGCTCTTATGGCGTCGTGATCCGAACACTGACCATCCAGATACCGGGTGGTTCGACGTGATCTGGGAGATCTGCGAAGGACAGGTGCTGGCCGTCACTAATTTCAAAGTGAACGACGCTTTGATAACCCAGCACTACAATCTCAGGCTCGGAGCCAGGGGACAGCCTCAGACCACGTACTCGCCTGATGTGCCGTACTTCTCTTCGCTGGCGTATCTCTACGTAAAGATCGGGCAGTTAAACCCGGACGACTACGGACCGGACGACTTCTCGGCCGAGTGCCAAGTGATCGGGTTCAACGATGTACTGTCACTAAACCCCACGTCCGGATCAGGAACGCCTGGTCTGCTCGCAAAATACTTCGACGATGCGACATTCTCGAACGAAGTCGCTCAGCGTATCGCGGTCAACGTCTCGCAGGCCACGACGTACTTTGTCCCGATCGCCGGCCTTAATCTGTACGCCCGCTTCAGCATCAAGTACGAAGGCAAAATCACATTCGATCACTCGGAAACGTACACGATGACGCTGGAGCATATTGGCGGGGTGAGGCTCACGATAAATGGCTCTGTCGTCATCAATCAGCTTGGATCACTCGCCGGAACGCACACCGGCACGTTTGCCGCGACAGCCGGGACTGCGTACACATTCCTGCTCGAATTCACGCGAAATGCGAGCACGCTGCTCCCGGCACCGTGGGAAATACTTTTGAAATGGAACAGTGCAAGCCAGGCTATTCAGATCGTTCCCGGAAGTGCGTTCACGTTAAGTGCCGCCAGCGACGACGGCACGTCTCGTCAATGGACCGACGACCGCGTCTGGGCGTTGCTCGAATGCTATACAAATTACAAATGGGGCCGACGCTACGATCCAGTTTCGAAGATCGACGCGTATTCGTGGAACGCAACGCAGCTCACGCTTGCCACATACGTCACGCACACGCTGACGAATTCAGATGGCGACGTGCGGGAGTTTACCGGCCGGCGTTCGACAATGAACGCCACGCTAAAAGGCAGGCCGACCGACGAACAGATCACGGATATTTGCCGGTCTGGGCGCATCACGGTCCCGTTCTGGCATCAAGGCAAAATTTATCTCAAGGCGTTTCGGGCTGCTTCAGATGCGGAGCTCGAAAACGCCCGCGTGTTCACCGATAGCGGCTCGACGCAAAACATTTTCTGGGAGGGCAACCAGTCGAGCGTAAAGCTATCGCAGATCCCGGACGATGAAGTAGTAAACAAGATCGAGGTCCGGTTCAATGACGGAACGAATTTCGACCGTGAAACGCCTATCTCGGTCGACGATAAAGATCAGATGTTGCGGGCCGGCCGTACGCTTGGCGATGACAATCTTCAGGAGGTACCAAAGAAATATCAGGCTTTAGGAATAAGGCATCGACAAGAGGCGGTCAGGTTCGCCCGGCATCTCTTGTGGTTCGGCGAGTTTTGCGAGGGCGGCATTCAGAATAATCTGGGAGCCACGTTTACGACTTCGTTCGAGCAGACGCTTGGCTTGCTGCGTTACGACATCATAAAGCTCGAGACCGAATTGCTCGACGGCTTTTCTATCGGCACCGACAATGGCGCGATGGACCTGATCGAGACGCCGCAGTATTTTCAAATTCTGGAAATGTTTAAACGCGGTCAGGGCATGGTCGAAATGCACCTGCAGGCGTATAACCATACGGCCTCGCTCGCGTTCGAAACTCTTCTGACGCCGCCGACGATTCCGGGTGATCCGCCCGGAACGCCATTGCCGACGCCGAATCCGCCGGATCCAGTGCCCGTGCCTCCGGGCGATCCATTGCCGGCACCAGGCCCCGGTGATCCGTTACCGGCACCGATTCCGCCTTTGCCCGGCCCAGGCGATGATGATGGCAACGGCGGCGGAGGAGGCGGCGTAATTATCATTGCGGGCCCGCAGCCAAATCTGCCGACATTCAATTCGCTCGATTACAACGCAGATACGGGCTACATCGAAGTGGAGGTCACAACCTAATGGCGAACGACCTTTTCTATCGAGCTTTTGATGTTGCCGTTATCGATGAGAGCGGCCACTCGTGGCCGTATGTTAGCCAGGACGTAGAGTTTTACAACATCACGCAGGCGACGACGATCGACACGATCACGACCGACGCTGACGGCATCATTGCCGCCGGTGGCTTCGATAGCGGCGTCGATCCGGTCGCCGATGGTGACGTTATTGAGCTCCGAAGCGACGGCACGAAAACCCGGCAATTCAAATTGTCGGCATCTGCTGCCGCCGCGGCCTTAGATCCCGATGCTCCTGTCAGATACGTCGCGGAAGATCTATCCATCGATTACGAAGTTCCGGAAAAAGCCCAGGTGTTTCTAAAAGACAACGCTTATCCGGACAAGAAACCCGTTTATTTAGGCGATGCATTCATTGACGGCCCGGTGACGCGCTTTCCGTACCAATCAGCCGTACCCCAGAAGGCTACAGTTTATCTCAACCCCAACGCATCGACAGTACAGTCAGAGTTCTCCGACCCATCACAGAACACCCAGCAGGATTTAACGATTCCCGCGTCGGGTGGAGCGAAGCTTCTGGGTACATTGGAGATCGATCTCGACAACGATGCTACGGCGCAGACTGTCTACACTACGCCTACGGAAAGAAAGACCATCCCGACATCGTTCGTCTTTCGAGATGCGACGAGTGAGTTAGGTGCCGGCTGGCCTGACGAGACAATTCAGATAGGACGCAACGGCAGCGCCGAATACTTTGTCTTTGACTCGAATGACGGAAACGTCGGCATATTCAAACAAGGCTTCAGCACGGCGATGGCGCATATTTTGGAGGCCGGCGACGAACTGACAGCGCAAGTCTCAACGGCATTCAACCCGGGTGAGACAATCATCGTCGACGCATTCGGCTATGAGCTGATAGTTCCGCCTCCACCGCCGTTTTCTCCAATCGCCTTAATAGCTAGCGCGCAGGCCAATGATTCAGGTGGTGGCGGCGAAGATCCGACGACAGGTGCGATAGACACGACCGGGGCAAATTTCCTTGTGATGATGTGTTCGGCGATAAATGGCCGCGACTTAACTCCGTCCGATTCCAAGGGAAATACGTGGGTGAGTGCGAAGACTCTGACCGCGAACAACATGCGCGTGGAGATATTCATCGCGGAGAACGCCATTGTCGGCTCGGGTCACACATTCCACGCCAATTCGCCCTACGGCGATTCATACGCGTCCATCGCAGCCGCAGCGTTTAGTAACGTGAAGACAGCGTCGTCGACCGACCAGACAAATTCAAATGGTAGTGCTACCGCAGGTTCTATTACGCCGACCGAGGATAATGAATTAGTGATTGCGGCCATTTCAGCGTCTGGCGGTTCTACAGGAATTGGTGGCGGGTTTACGGTAGCACAGTTCGTATCGGGTCCGGTTCGTGGCGGATTGGCATACTTGATCCAATCAACAGCAGCCGCCGCAAATCCGACGTGGTCGAGTGTATCCGGCAATTTAAGTTCGGCAATCGCGTCATTCAAACATTCATAATACGATTCTTCCTCCGCGGCGCGGCGTTCTAGCCAAAATAACTAAAGCTCGTTTTGGCTAGGCTAAAGGGCAGTGAGAACCAGCCCGATAGGTGTAAAGAAGATCGCAGCCCGTGAAGGCACGATCCTGCACGTCTACAAAGATTCGAAGGGTTTGCCGACGGCCGGAGTTGGCCATCTGATCACGGCGGCCGAGAAAAAGGATTATCCGGTCGGCAGGCACATCACGCAGGCCGAAAGCGATGCGTGGCTCGCAGCAGATCTGAAAGAGTGCGAAGACGCCGTTAATGCGCTCGACGTCAAGCTCAAGCAAAACGAATTCGACGCCCTGGTCTCGCTGGCTTTCAATATCGGCGTTGGGGCTGCGTCCGGTCCTCATAAAGGCGGTTTTCTCGGTTCAACCGTCGTCCGGCGGCTCAAGGCTGGTGACAAGCCGGGAGCTGCAAAGGCGATCCTCCTTTGGAACAAGCCTCCTGAAATTCAAGGCAGAAGGCGCACCGAGTACAACCAATTTCTTACACCTTACAAAGATTCGGCGGCTGTTCAAACTGCAGAAAACCTTCCTTTGAATGCTGTAAACATAGCGAATCCGGGGGCCAGTGGTGTGGTCCTTAACTCTGCTAGTGAAAATGCCACTGATGCGCAGCCGCCGAATACCGCTACTTCACAACCGACCGAGCAGACCGTTACGGAACAGGTCGATGACTCGACGATAGTGCAGACCACGACGGCCGCACCGGTGCAGAACGTCGTAATCGAAAAGCGAAAGGAAGAGGGTTGGCTATCGCTCAAGTGGAAGCAGATAACCGGATTGTTTACAGGTAACGCGATCCTAGACGGCCTAACCGATCGGTTCAAGGAATTTCAAGCATTCGGGCTTTCAGCCGAGTTTTGGCAACGCGTCGTGTATCTTGCACTAGCGGCAACGGTTATTTACCTGGTCGTCGATTGGTGGAAGCATCGCTCGAAGATCAAGGAAGAAATAGCGCGAGACGCGGTATTGGCTAAAGAGAATTCACAGCCCGGCAATTTCGTGCAGTTCGCACCAACTGAGTATCTGCAGGAATATCGCGCACGGGGCTATAAGGTCATCACGAGGTAATTATGGGACAAGCAGGATGGATAATTTTGGCGATCGTGGTTGCTGCCGTGATCTTTTTCGGACTGCGGTATTTGGATAAGGCGAAAACGGCAAAGAAAAAAGCGATCGCTATTCAGCCGTATCTGGATGCACAGAAGCGTGGCGAGGAAATTCTAAAGACATTGACGCAGGATATACCGGCAGTTCCAGGCGTACTGCCGAGGATCGTCTGTCAGCCGGGTGCGATGACGCCAGAAACGATTCGTGGCGTGCAGGATGCGTTCGTTGAGATGCGAGAAAGCGCAAATCGCAAGGTCGCTACCGGCGAGATGAAACTTACCGGAAATCTGCAGCCCAGCGAATGCACGATCCTGGTCTTTCCTGCGGTTCGTCAGAATCCGCCGGCATTTCCCGTATTCATCCCGGCCGGTACGGAATACGACGATAGCGACTTCGATCAGGAAAAGGGAACACCGGGCGGTTTTCTTTACGCCGTCGAAGAGGTCGAAACCATTGTTGGCCAGGACTGGGTAACCGTGCCGTCTCCGAACAACTTGTTCAAGATAGCTAAGCCCAATACATACGACGAAGCAAAGACCGCCGCGCGTGCCGGTTTTGAACATTTGTTCGCTTACCACGCGATCAGCAAAGGTTATTACTTAATGACCCGAGACCATGTTCCGGCAATGACTAACCTAAACAATCCGGTCTCTCATCCGTTTATTTAGATAGCTATGCCACTTTGGATCAAAAACATTGCGGGATGGATCGTAGCCAACCCGTTTAAAACGGCTCTTTACGTCTTTGCTTTCTTAGGACTCATTTTCGTGATCTCGTGGTTCGCGTGCGGGAAGCGTTCGTCTATCGACATAAAGAACGTCGAGAAGATCAATTCGGAGAACCGGACCGAGCGATTGAAGGAATTGCAAAACGTTGTCGAAGACAACGCCAACGTTGTGAAAACCGTTGATGGCCGCACGACGATCGCGGAAACAAACGTCACCGAGCGAAACGCGGCGGTTGATGCGAAGGTGAAGGAAGCCGACAAGAAGATCCAAGAAGCGAAACAACAGGGGCAAAACGTAACAAGCGAACAGCTCGAATGCATGCTCCTGATGCCCGATAAATGCCAATGAGAAAAGTAATCCTATGCGCGTTATTTGTTCTTTTTGCCAGCGTGGCGATCCTTGCCCAGAATCCGACAAATTGTCCGCCCGGGCTGGTGTGCCTGTCGCAGGAAGCTGCGAACAAAGCAGCCGAGAACGCACGGCTGATCCCCGCGCTCGAAGGCAAGATCACAGCTCTCGAAGACGGGATGAAGCAAAAGGATCTGAGCATCGCGGAGCTGAAGGCCACGAACCTGCAAAACGTGGCTGATCTGACCGCACGGATGCACGCGACCGAAGTTGCTTTGGCGGAAAAGACCGGAAGCCTGATCGGATGCGAAGCCTCGAACGTGCGAAACATGGCGATCATCGACGGCCTGCTGAAAAAGCGACAGGTGAAAGTCGGCCTGATAAATTTTTAGAGTTTTCGGCGTATCCCCGGCCGCCTGTTTGAAAATGGGGTGTTCTTCGTGTTGAGAAAAATCTGCCGGTTTCTGTGCTCTCTTGTTTTGGTTTAAGAATTCGCCGGCAAGCTGCAAACCCAACACTTCAGAGGTGATCAATCGTTGGCTCTGAAAATGGAGATCGATACGCCGAAATTAATTTGAACAATGCAAACCTCACCATATCCGATCCAGGTAGCCATTCTGACGATAGCGAGCTTGTTCCCGACGCTCGTTTATATCTATCTGTTATGGCAATGGCGATCGATGACGAATAAGTTTTGGCTGAAGTTCATCTTTACCGGCGTTCCAATATTTTTGTTGGCAGTGCTTGGCTATCGGGCCGGCAACTTTCTGGGGTTTCAGAATGCCGAGGTTTTGCTTGCCCTGCAATATGTATCGGTATTCGCTTCTTACTTACTCGTCGGTGCTTTCTGGACGGCCACTCAGGTCATGGAACACGGGCGGGCGATCTTAAGAAAAGAGCGCGAGGCAGAGGTAACGCCGTCTGATGAAGTTAAGGCGTTGATGGATGATGTCGCGTTCATGCGCGATTATGTCCGAAAGAATTTTTTGACAAAGGCCGAGGTTTAGAATCAGCGAATGCCCACATCGTTCTTTCTACAACAGGCGGCATCGCTAGATGCCGGAATCTCTTTCTGGCAAATAATTGCCGGCGTGGTCGTGACGATACTTTCGTCGTCGACGTTAGGGGGATTAATAACGTTTGGGCTGATGCGGCGGCAGCGCCAGTCGGCGATCGGAAACCAGGACGCCGGAACAGCAAAGACCAAGGTCGAGGTCGTAAAAGGATTGGACGATCTTTGGGAAAGACTTCACAGTTTACACGGAACAGTTTCAAGGCTCGAGAACGAGAACAAAGAGAAAGACGCGCAGTTGCTGGCTAAAGACATTCTTATTCAGCGTTTGAAAGCCGGAGAAGCAGTATGAGTATGAAGTGCCCGCGATGTGATGCGACGATGGTCCGGATCGCGCGATCGAACCTGGTCAAATGTAAAAAATGCGAAAAGGTGATCTATGTAAATTTCGAGCGCCGGTCGCAAGTGCCGTTGTTCAAATCACGCTCTCCAAAAATTCCCTAAGATGTTGTGAAAGAATATAGCTTTTGTAGGTTTTGTGAGTGAAAAACAAGCGACTTTTTAAGCACCAAAGCCAGTAAACATAGTGTTTTACCGGCTTTCCCGATTTTTAAGCTGGTGCCGTCTACAAGATTTTAGATACCCAAAAATACTGAGTGTTTCCATGGATTTCCGCTCCTCACTCTCCGTTTCTTCACTAAGGGTGCAGCGATTTGATATCCAGGACGCCCGAAGTCGTGCCCATTTTCTGTTCGAGAATCAAAGCTGCCTGGTTCACTAATTTGGCATCCGGGTGCGTGTAGTACATCGTCATCTGCTGGTCGCTGTGGCCTGCGAGCTGCGCCACTGTTTTTAGATCCACACCTGATTGCACGAGCATGGTAATGCCGGTATG
>Ga0066653_10000389_pt1 | contig 11921 bp, 13 predicted proteins | sample GraSoiAngelo_102_FD_75173 | JGI IMG/M metagenome (GOLD analysis project Ga0066653, IMG submission 75173) | Grasslands soil microbial communities from the Angelo Coastal Reserve, California, USA - 14_0903_02_40cm | ecosystem: Environmental > Terrestrial > Soil > Grasslands | place: USA...
CGGAGTCCGAGCGGGTCCGGCTCTCGCGCAAGGTGGTCCTGGAGCTCCTGGGCTCGTCGGTGGACATGGCCCTCGCCGGCCCGCAGGCCCCGAACGGCGACGCGGCTCGATATGCGGAGCGGTACGGCGCGGATCCCTCGCGGTTCGGGGCGCCCGCCGGTGCGGGCGGTCGCACGAACACCGCTGCGCCCCCCGAGCAACCTCACGCTCGGCGTCCCCGATTTCATCGAACACATGCCGCTGTTCTCCTGGCCGGTCGAGGGGCCGATCATCTCGTCGTTCGGGCTGCGGCGGAGCGGGTGGCATCGCGGCCTCGACATCAAGGCGGACCTGGGCGTCCCGATCGTCGCGGCGGCGCCCGGGGTGGTCGTCGCCAGTGGGTACGAGCGCCGCTACGGGCGGGTCGTCAAGATCGAGCACGGCAACGGCTTCGTCACCGTGTACGCCCACAACGACGAGAACATGGTGGAGATCGGGGACCGCGTCGTCACCGGCCAGCGCATCGCCGCGGTGGGCCGTACCGGGCGGGCGACCACGCACCATCTGCACTTCGAGATCCGCCGCGGCGAGCTCGCTTACAATCCGCTCTACATGCTGCCGCTGCCGCGGCGCAACGCGCACGTGGAGGAAACGGACGAGGAAGAGCACGAGCATGACGAGTGAGGAGCGCGAGGAGAGCCTTCCCGACGAGCCGATCGACGTCCTGGTGGACGCCGAGGACAGCGACGTTCGGGAAGAGACGCGCGAGACCAGTCGGGCGAACCTCGGCGTCTACCTCTCCGAGATCCGCCGCATCCCGGTGCTCTCGCGCGAGGAGGAACACGCGCTGGCGCTGCGCGTGCGGGCAGGTGACGAGAAGGCGAAGGAACGGCTGACCGAGTCCAACCTGCGCCTCGTCGTGCAGGTGGCGCGGCGCTATCTGAACCGCGGCCTGCCGCTCCCCGATCTGATCGAGGAGGGTAACCTCGGGTTGCTGCGCGCCGTCGAGAAGTTCGATCCCGACCGCGGCACGCGCTTCTCGACGTACGCGGTGTGGTGGATCCGTCACGCGATCACGCGCGCCCTCGCCAATCAGGCCCGCATGATCCGGCTGCCGGTGCACGTCGAGCTGCTGCTCGGCCGCTACGCGAAGGAACAGGAGCGGCTCACCCAGGCGCTTGGCCGCGCGCCGACGACCGACGAGCTGGCGGCCGCGCTCAACACTTCCGTGGAGCAGGTGCACGAGCTGGAGGAGCTGCGCCAGCGCCCGGTCTCGCTCGACGCGCCGAGCGGCGACGAGCACGCGCGCCTGGCCCAGATGGTCCCCGACGAGTCGGCCGATCCCACCGTCGCGCTGCGCTCACTCTTTCGCGAGCGGACCGATCTCGTGTCCGTTTTCGACGACCTCGCCGAGAACGAACGCCAGGTGCTCCGCCGTCGCTTCGGGCTCACCGGCGGCGAGCCCCAGACGCTCGAGGCGATCGGGCGCGAGCTCGGTCTCACGCGCGAGCGCATCCGTCAGATCGAGGGCTCCGGGCTGCGCAAGCTGCGCGCGCTGTTGCGCGCGCGGGGAGTGGACGCGGCCGACTGATCGCCTGTCATGGCAACGACACGTGAGGGAAGCGACGCGTGAGGAAGGCTATGCGTGAGGAGGGCGCGGAGGCTTGAGCTGGCACTCCGAGATCTTGTTCAGCAAGGTCTTGTAGCTGACCTTCAGGATGCGCGCGGCTTCAGCACGGTTCCACTGAACGCGCTCGAGGACTTCCGCCAGCGCCTTGCGTTCCGCCTCCTGGGCCCCGCGGCGGGCGATGTCCCTCAAGCTGTCGGCGCTCGGCGACGTCGCGGAGGAAGGGGACCAGCCGATCTGCTGGCGGCGCGTCACCAGGTGATCGAAGACCTCCTCGGCATCGTGGAGCACGACGAGTCTCCGGATCATGTTCTCCAGCTCGCGGACGTTGCCGCGCCACGCATACTGCAGGAGCTTCGCGGTCGTCGCGGGAGAAAGCTCCTTGTTCCGCCGGTACTGCTCGTTGAACCTCGCCAGGAAGCGCTGAGCGAGGACGAGGATCTCCTCCTTGCGCTCGCGCAGCGGAGGAATGCGAATCTCCACGACGTTGAGGCGGTAGTAGAGGTCTTCACGGAACTCACCGCGGCGAGCGCCTGCTCGAGATCGCGATTGGTCGCCGCCACGATCCGGGTGTCCACGTCGATCATCCCGTGGCCTCCGACGCGGGCGAAGCGGAGGTCTTGCAGGACGTGCAGGAGCTTGGCCTGAAGGGCAAGGGGAAGCTCGGCGACTTCGTCAAGGTAGATCGTCCCCTTGTGGGCGTACCCGAACTGGCCAGGCTTTCTGCGGTGCGCCCCGGTGAACGCGCCCTTTTCGTGGCCGAAGAGCTCCGACTCGAGGAGCCCGGCGGGAATCGCGGCGCAGTTGACCTTGATGAAGGGGCAACTGCAGCGTCGCGAGGCGGCGTGGATGGCTCGCGCGACGAGGTCCTTGCTGACGCCGCTTTCCCCACGGATCAAGACCGTGGCGTCGGTATCGGCGATGTTCTCGACGATCGCTCGGATCGACCGCATCGCCGGGCTGCCGTCGAGGAGCGTGGCGTACTCGGCGAGATACCGTTCGCCGTGGATCGTCGAGACGGCGTCGCCCAGCGGTCGTCCGTTGTCGTGGCCGGGAGGTCGATCCAGGCTCACGATGATCTCCGGGGGCCGCGGAACGTGAGGGCGCCTGGGCCGATCGGATGAAGTGCCGTGGGATAACTCGGGGGATAGAGCGGAGGATAAGTTGGGGTGAACCTCCTCCTGATCGAAGACGATATCGAGGTCGCGGACGTGCTCGCGCGGGCCTTCCGGGAGGAGGGACACGTGACGACGGTTACCCACTCGGGGGAGGCGGGGCTGGCATCGCTCGCCCGGCAGCGCCCGGACGCGGTGCTCCTCGACGTGCGGATGCCGACGATGAACGGCATCGAGGTGCTCCGGAGGATCCGGGCGATCGACCAGGCGCTACCGGTCATCATCATCACCGGCCTGGCGACGCCGAGCGAGATCGCGAAGGCGAGAGAGCTGGGGGTGACGGAAGTGATCGAGAAGTCGTACGTTCTCAGAAACTTCAGCGAGTCACTGGCGCGGGCGACGAACCGTCGGCCTCCGTCGAGCTAGGTTGGCAGGTACAGCCGGCTTCCTCCGTCCCGCTGAGCTTGCATCATCATATGTAGTGCCTGGTGGAAGAGGTCGTCGGCCCGCGTGGCGGTTTTCGGATAGGAGGCGCCACCCGCGCTCCACAAGTACATCTCGAGCCGAGTTGTCAGACGGTCGACGATCGACGGAAGCCTGGCGACGTCCGCGTCGATGAGCATCAGGGCGAGGCACGGCGGATCCCAGCAGGTGACGACGTCGGTCGATCGGATCAGCGGCGTGACTCGCTCGGCGAGAACGGCCACGGCGGGCTCTTCCTCTTCGGGACTTCGTCGGTCGGCGGCGATGCAGGCGATGGACACGCAGTAGCGCAGCCGCTGAGCCTTCTGAATTTCCATGTCGACGAGACGCCGAAAGCCGCCGCTATCGACCACCCAAGCACCACTCTTGGACGGCGGCCTGACTTCAGGATTCTCACCGACGCGTATGTACGATATCCGCACGAGCCCGAGCCCAAGTGCAATTGCTTAGCCATGGTGCCACGGGCGAAGAACGCTTATAACCCCAGACGTTGGCCGTGGTGGTTGCGCCAGGCGGGCGTTCGTACGTATGCAAAAGTCTGACACCTGCGCACGATATCGAACGGTCGGACCTATAGATACCTCGCCGAAGCTCCAGACTCTCGATGCTATCGTCGATCATAGTGGTGAAGCGACGCTCGCACCCCGTCCTCAAGCCGCTTCACCCCGGCCCGAAGCTCGCGACCACCACCGTCGCTCGCCTGAAGCGCGACGCGCTGGTCATCGCAAGCGTCCTCGTCCTCGTGTCGCCGACGACCGGGCACGCGATCACGGCCGACGAAGTGCTGATCGTCGTCAACGACCGCTCCGCGATCTCGCAGCAGATCGGCGAGCGCTACCGAACGGTCCGCGGCGTGCCGCCGAGTCAGGTCGTCAGGATCCACACCGAGGCCACCGAGGAGATCGACCGTTCGACGTTCGGCGCAGAGATCGCGCAGCCGATCGCCGCGCACCTGTTGAACCACCGACTCCAAGACAGGATCCTCGTCATCGTCCTGACGAAGGGCGTTCCCCTCAAGATCCGCGGCACCGAGGGACGGCAGGGCACACAGGCGTCGGTGGATTCCGAGCTGACGCTACTCTACCGGGTCCTCGTTCAAGGCGCGGCAGACGCCGAGGGGCGAGTCGCCAATCCGTACTTCCGACCTGGACTGCCCGCTCCCTTCACTCGCGCCACGAGTGACATTTACCTGGTGACTCGTCTCGACGGGTACACGCTCGAAGACGTGCTCGAGCTGATCGAGCGAGCGGGGAAGCCGGTCAAGCGCGGCAAGGTGATTCTCGAGGGAAAGTCCGCGCACTTCTGGAGCGGCTCGGCGCCGGGGAACACGTGGCTCAAGGAGGCGAGTCGGCGTCTGGAGAACAGCGGGCTGCAGGTGGTCCTGACCGGCTCGGGCGGCGGCGTGAACGGCGCGAAAGAGGTGATCGGGTACGCCGGCTGGGGCTCGAACGACCCGGCGACCAAGACGCGCTCCCCGGGATTCCAGTGGGTGCCGGGGGCCATCGCCTCGTGGTTCGTCAGCACGAGCGCTCGCACCTTCACCCGTCCGCCGGCAGGGTGGAACATCGGGCCGTTCGGCGATCCGAAAACCTATCACGCCACCTCGCCTCAATCTCTGATCGGTGATTTGATCGCCGAGGGCGTGACCGGAGTCGTGGGCTTCGTCTACGAGCCGTTTCTCGAAGGCACGGCTCGGCCCGAGGTGCTCTTCCCAGCGTATCGCGCCGGCTTCACGCTCGCCGAGAGCTTCTACATGGCCCTGCCGCATCTCTCGTGGCAGGCGGTGGTGATCGGTGATCCCCTGACCGCGCCCTTCGGGCCCGTCGCCGATCGCCCCGCGCCCGTCTCCCGCATCCCGTTCTTCCTCGCGCGCCGTGTCCGCGTGCTCGAGAGCATGGAGAGCACGCCCGAGATGGTGAGGATGCTGGCGGTGACCTACGCGGAGCAGGCGATCGACAAGGCCGAGAGGAAATACCTGGACGAAGCCCTGGCGCTCGCGAAGCGCGCAACCACGTTGCGGCCGCACGAGCCCCTCGTGCTCTACGCGCTGGGGACGGTCCACGAGGCCCGTGGCGAGCACGCGCAGGCCGAGGAGACCTTCCGGAGGCTCATCCGCCTCGATCCGAAGTCGCCGTACGCCCAACAGGCCGCACGGCGGTTGAAGCACGCCTCGAACTAACGCTTCGCCAGGACGGCCGCCGCCTCCTTCTCCACCGACGTGCGACTATCTTGGCGAGACGCCATCGTCGCCGTGGCGGACGACGAGGCGCTCCTGCTTGCACTGCGAGCACCGCGCGTCGGCGACACGGACGTCCGACGTCTTTCGCAAGTCCCACACGGCCTTCTGTGCCGTGCCGATGTTCAACTCGAGGCGGCGAGCGATGCAGACGTGACAGAAGACGCGGCCGCGATGGTCGAGAAGGAAGAGGAGAACGCGCTCCGCCGGACTGCGGTCGTGATTCGACTCGAGCCCGGTGACGAGCGCTCGTCGACCGCAAATGGCGCACTGGGCACGCGATTCGCGCAGGGCGACCTGATGGCCGGCCGCGGCCAGCGCGATGTCAACGCCCTCAAAGCTGAGCTTGAACTCGAAGGCGAGGCAGGCACTGCAGAACTGCTGATCGGCATGCTGGCCCAGGAACGCGAGGATCTCATCGACGTCGCTTCCCATCGCAAGTGCTCCGCGTGACAACTACCCAGGGGCCAACAAGGTTCCACGGGAAAATTCTGGTGACGGAAACGCGGGCCCCCGAAGAAGCGATGTGGCGGTGATGGCCGAACAGGCGTAGGCTGAGCAGCGTCTTCACTCGGCCCACGGGGTTGCGCCAAGGCAGGGCGCTGGGGTCGAGTCTCTCAAGGCGTGCAGTGCCTCCGAACGTCCACGGGAGCACTGCCAATGCCGCCCTCGAGATCTGACTCTTCCGACTTGCAGACGCAACATGACCGATTCCTTGCGTACCTCGCTCGTGCCGACAAATTCCTCGTCGCTGCGCAGGACTTCGCGCGCAAAGCCCGTGAACGCTCTGACGTGATGGGGGCCAACGCCAGACAGAGCGGGAGCCGGGCGACTCGTCGCGACTAGGCTCCGCGGTTGGCGGCGAGGATCGAGGCTACGGCACCAGAACGAAGGCGCGGTCACGAAGGAGAACGTCAGATACCTCCCGCAGTCTCCGTGACGCGCGAATCAGCCTCGAGGAGCGAAGCCACACGGGCTCGATCATCATCACGGCCGCGCCGACCGACTTCGTCCTCGACGTCGGGCACTCCGCCATGCACGAGGCGTGGGCCATGTTGCCGTTGAGCCGCTCCACGGGGGCCGTGCCGAGGATCGCCAGCGAGCATATCGGGCACAGGTCCAATCGGACGAAGTCGTGGACGCGATACGGAAACAGCCCCATGCTCTGATAGGCGAAGAAGTCGAGCAGGCGGGCATCGGCGTCCCTTTCGGAAATCGGCCCGACGCAGCCGACATCCACATTGTCTTCCGACTCGACCGCCCAGACTTCTCCCGTCGCGCGATGCTGGCGATACCCGCGAAGCTTCATGGGCGAAGGTCTCCTCGAAGGATAGTAGGCGCCTCGGTCGCCTCGACGTCAAGCGCGTGAGCCCGTGGCCTCGCCTGGCGGGCTGGCCTCGTCAATCGTGACCAGAACGCGGCCGACGCGGCGCGTAACGCAGAGCTTCGGATTCCGCTCTGGCCACACCTGCGGCATCGCGGAGCTGTCGCGCTTCCTTGCGGAGATCGGCGGCGGTCTCGCGAATGACCCGCGCGTCGGCACACGCGTGCTGAGCGGCGAGGGTAGTCGCGGCGGCACAGGACCGCAGCTGTTCACCGGCCGCCTCGGTCAGGTCGATGCGACAGCGCGGACAGAGGTGGCTCAGGCCCTGGAACAAATCGGCCGCAAGCTCGGTCATCCTGAACGAACAGCGACAACGACGACACTTTGCGACCGGATGATCACAGCACGCCCGGAAGAGGAGCGCACGTTCTTCCGGCATGAGCATCCCAACAACGTAAGGCACCCGATCGCGGCGGGGTCAAGACGCCGCCGGCCTTCCTGTCTACGGTGCAGGCACGGCCGTGCGGTTTGCCGGCACGATCTGAGGCTGATACGCAAAGACTTCTCGGCTACGGGCGTCCACGACCACCTTCAGCCACTGCACGTCGTTGTTGCCATTCCCCTGGTTGTTACCAAACGTCTCGACGCGGGTGAAGTTTTCGAGCCGGCGTCCCTGGGCGTCTTGGAGCGGCTTGTCAACGCGGAAGTAGTGCGAGTCGCCATGCACGTAGGCGACGGGCTTGCGGAAGGCGATCACCTCGTCGCGCAGCGCGATGAGGAACTCCTGATAGCCGTCGGGCTGGCCGTCGGTCTCGGCAAGCGTCTTGGGATTCCGTAGCGGTGCTCGCGTCCCGTCGCTCAGGTCCCAGCCGGGATCGGCCTGCGCGATGAACATGACGGCCGCCGAGTTGTGGGCCTCGGCGCTGGTGAACGTGCCTCTCATCCACGCGATGTTGGCCTGATTGCGCGCAGCGTATTCTTTCGGGTCAGGCGCAGTGTCGCAGAGATTGTTACACGAGCCCTGGATGTTGAGGGTCGCGTAGGTCACGCCACCGACCCTCCAGCGACGGTTCTCGACGCAGGGCACTGGACCGCTCACCCCGAGGCAAAACGGCTGGTCGGTTTGCACCTCCTGGCGCATCGGGTGCTGCCCGAGTGAGAAGCGAGTGCTGAAAAACACCCGTCGCTCATGGTCGAGCCGTTCGAGCGAATTGAACCCCCCGTTCGACGGGCGACCGCAGTCCGTCCAGTCGTTATCGCCGGGCGTCAACATGGCCGGCGCCCGGAGTGCATTGAAGAAGCCGAGTGCCTGGATGTAGAGGGCGTCGCTGCAAATCGTGGGTGTCACAGAACCGGGCGTACCGTTGCCTGCCTTCAGATCCCCGTCGTGAACCGTGAAGGCGAGGTCCTGACTGTTCATGTCGGCAATGAGGTTGGGGACACCGGTCAACGCTTGAACGTCCGAATAGGGCAGGTCACCCCAGAGGCCGATCGCATACGCGCCGTGTCCGTCGTCGCGGTCGTCGTCGTCGCCTTTCCCGCGGAATCCTTCGCCCATCGCCAGACTGGTCGTGATGGCCGCGGCAATCAAGCCCGCCGCGGCCACCACGAGCCACCGGCGCAGCGTTCGCGAGCCTCGTCTGCCGGTGTGGTCGCCCAGAGTATCCGTCGTCTTCCCCATGATGTGTCCCTCCCTCCGGGACGCGTCGGCCCCGATGCGATGATCTCCGCAGCAGGCTGCCGCCGACGGCGGCGTGCCACGGAAAGCCGACGGGACGGTAGACGACGGACGCTACGATTCGATGAATTTGTCGGTACGATTCGATGACTGTTCACGCTTGGCGTCCTGACCGCCGAGCGCGACCTACGGCTGGGCGAAATCCTCAACGAGGAGGTGGGGCGATCCGTTACAACGGATGAGCGGCGCTCTTCGTCACACCCTCCAACGATGACGAATGGCGTCGCTCACGACCACTCTCTTCCTGCGGCGGTGGCTCAGACATCTTTCGGAGCTTCTTGTAGCACTCGACGTGAACGGGCGCCCGCTGGGCCGTCACCGTGCGGTAGTGCTCGTCGCGCAGATCGACCCGCTCGCCGCATAGCGCGCAGTTGGAGCGTCGGCGATCGTTCACGCCGACATCCTCGGCGAGATCAACCGCCGGACGACGGCGAGTTCCATGAGCCTGACGGTGATCTCCGTCACGCGGACGAGTGGCTCCACACGCCGGGTTATCGGCTGCCACAGAGGCGAACCGGAGGCGAACGTCAGATCGATCCCGCCGCGGTGGTTCGCCAGCCTGCGCGTCGGGATTTCTCGTTCACAAATCCGGACGGGCCGATTTGACGTTTATAAGTAAGGCATCAGATCGTCTACTTGCAGCGGCCGGGGGAATGAGAACCACCACCCGCTGCGGTGGAGCGTCGGAACTCCGATGACCAGGCACGATTGGACTTGGCCCCTGGGAGGGGCGGCTATGGAACAGCGACTCGATTCGGCTCCGAAGTGCTTCGGGTGCAGCGCCCCGATTCTCGACGGCGATCTCGTCCTGCGAGACCACGGTGACTGGCATCACGTCCGGTGCGCCCGCATCCTGACGTCCGATAAGCAAGTGAGGGAGTCCCGTGGGCGTCAGCGGGCAAGTGAGGCCATCATGACCCGGAGCCAGGAACGCCTGACGCGGGCCGCTCGCTTAACCGACGAGAGCCCTGCCATTGTGTGCGTGATCTGCCTGACGGGCATCGGCAGTTTCGCGGAACTGGCGATGACGGGTTCGGGTGCGACTCATCTCCGCTGTCGACCGGCTCAATCAGCCTGACCCACTACCGTGAGCTACAGCATCTTGACGCGACCTGCCAACGACGGCATGATTCCGCCGCGGTGGGTAGGGCCAACCGGCAACGCCAGGACCACCTCGATTCTGCGACGAGAACGCTCGGCGATCTGCTCTTTGCCGACCAGGCGAAGACTCCGGTATCCGAGAAGGATTGGGTCGGGCTCGTTCAGACCATCGCCGCGGGCGATCAGCGCGCGCTGCACGCGCTCTATGAACGCACGCAGCGAATCGTGTTCACCTTGATCGTGCGAATCACCAACAATCGGGAAACCGCCGAAGAGCTGACGCTGGACGTGTTTCACGACGTCTGGCGACGAGCGTCGACGTACGATGCTGCGGGCGGATCCGTCGTCGGATGGATCATGAACCAGACGCGGTCCAGAGCGATTGACCGGCTGCGGTTCGAGCAGCGAAAAAAACGCGTGAACCATCGCGCGGACAGCCCACTTCTGACGACTGTTGCGAGTGACCCCCACGAGGCCTTCGACCTCAGGGAGCGTGCTGCGCCCATCAGCATCGCTCTGGGGACGCCTCGCGCGGCGAATCGCGGCGGAGACAGGCGGGGACCTGGTGGTGCCGGTGCCACCGCGATGGGCGGAGCCGGAATGGAAAGAAGTGGCGCCGGGGATCTCCTGCAAGCTGCTCGCGACCGATACGGAGAAGAACCGCGTCAGCATGATGGTGCGGCTCGCGCCGGGAGCCGACTATCCGACCCATCGCCATCAGGACATCGAAGAGCTGCACCTGCTTGACGGCGAGCTGATCGTCGACGACACGAAGCTTCATCCCGGCGACTACCGCCGGGCGGAGGCCGACAGCGTCGATCATCGTGTCTGGAGCGAGACCGGCTGCACATGCGTTCTGGTCACGTCGATTCACGACGTCCTTCTCTGACCTCTTGGTTGCGCCTCAACCTTCCCAGAACTAAAGCCGACACGATTGCATGGCCCCGAGGGCTGCGGCGTCGGCGAAGCTTACAGCTTTGAAGTTCACAGGTCTCCGGCGGTCGCGCAAACGCCCGCCAAACCACTGGCTTATGCATTCGGTAAGCCTTTTGCACTATCTCGCTGCAACGATCGTGATGGTTGCAGAAGCACCATGCGGCTCCGCGAGCACCACGAGCGAACAGCGCCGCTCGCGGAGACGTGCCCTCTGCGCCCGGCGCGCCTTCTTACATACACCCGCGTCGTTCGTCGTCACTTGGCGGGACGATGCGCGACGCGGGTTCTACCGCAGCAAGGCGGGGAAACAACATCCAGCACGCGTGAGAAGCCCCAGCGACAGCTGTCGGTCAACTCGAGCGTGAGATCGGCGCTTGCGACTCATCACGAGAACATATCGGCCGCATGAGGCTTCACTTCACGGCAAGATCCAGGAGCCACTCGAACGCTAGAACAGCGAGGATCGCGAGCGCGAAGACTAAGACGCTGCCGATGAATAGTATGACGCGCTTACGTCGGGATCGACGTTGCCATCGTCTCGAGCGTCGGCGGCGGCGCTGTCGTCCAGGGAAGTGGTCGGTTACTTCCTGACGCGTCCTGATCCAGCATTGTAGGTGAGGGACACGGTGATCCGCTGTCGGCGGGCCCACTGGCGCGGTGCGCTTGACGGGCTCGTGGCAGACCGGGCAGAAGATTCCCTTGGCCTCGTCGATACTGACCCTGGTAATCGGACACCGCGCGATGCCCAAGCGGACGGGGGAAATGGCTCCTGATACCGCTGACCGACGTCGAGACGGGGCGGTTGGAATGAGCTGGCGCCCGCGTTGGGTAAAGTTTTGCCCACTGGCGCAAAGTTGCGAGTGTGCCCCGGGATCCCAGCGTACGATAGACGCAATCCAATGAGCCAACCCGAACCACTCCGCTTTCGTCCGATCGATCTCACAGGCGTCTATGTCCTGGTCGTGGACGATTATGAAGACACGCGCGAACTCTTCCGCTCGGCGCTCGAAGCATTCGGTGCGGAGGTCGTGACCGCGCGGAGCGCCCGCGATGCCTTGACCATTATGAAGACTGCGCGCGTGAACGCCATGGTGTCGGACCTGGCGATGCCCGGTGAGGACGGGCTCTGGCTCGTCCAGCAACTCCGGCGACTCAAGTCCACGCAAGGCGGCGGTATCCCGGCTATCGCCATCACTGCGCACCGGGAGCGGTATGCAGCCGAGCGAGTGAGGGAGTTCGGTTTCGAGGCGTTTCTGACCAAACCCATCGATCCCTTCGATCTTTCAAGAGCGGTCGCCTCCCTCGTCGGCCGCTGACGGATTTCACGACACGATCTCCCACTCCTGGATCTCGTTTCCGAGCTCCAGGCCGGTGAAGCAACC
>Ga0066653_10000407_pt1 | contig 11728 bp, 10 predicted proteins | sample GraSoiAngelo_102_FD_75173 | JGI IMG/M metagenome (GOLD analysis project Ga0066653, IMG submission 75173) | Grasslands soil microbial communities from the Angelo Coastal Reserve, California, USA - 14_0903_02_40cm | ecosystem: Environmental > Terrestrial > Soil > Grasslands | place: USA...
ACAAGCACCGCGCCCGCCTCGAACAGCACGATGGCCACGCCGAGCAGCACGAGCCACGGCCCGCCGAGGCGCATCAGCTCGAGCGCGCCGTACACGGCGATGGCGGTGTGGCCAGAGAAAAACAGGTCGGTAGCCGTGCCGTACGTCACGAGGAGCGAGGGCACGCCCGGGCTGCGCCAGATCATCCCCTCGGGCGGCGCGAACGCGCAGAGGCCCTGGCAGAGCTGGCGCAGCGCGTAGAGCAGCAGCAGGCCGACGAACGGCCGGAACGTCGGGCCGAAGATCGCGGCACCGAGCAGGAAGAACCCGAGCAGGTCGATCACCGCCGAGGACGCGATGAGCAGCGCGTTCGCGCCGCGCGGGTGAGCGTTGAGCCAGCGGTTCCAGGGTTCCGTCCAGTCGTGGACGGCGTCGCCGATCCCGCGTGACGGAAACGGCCGCGCGCCGATCAGGCGCTGGGTCCAGAACCAGAGCCCGAGGCCGACGGCCACGAGCGCCGCGCGCGCGACCCAGAGCGGGGCGTCAGCCATGCATCACCGCCGGCGCGCGGTCGTCGCCGCTGCCGACCACGGCGCGCATGTCGCGCACGAGCGAGGCGCGGTCCAGCAGGAGCACGATGCCGGCCACCACGAGGAGGCAGCCCGTCACCAGCACCGGCGCGGTGAGGCCGACGGCATCGGAGGCGACGCCGATGAGCCACGGCGAGGCCGCGTCGCCGAGCAGGTGCATCACGCCGGTGGTCACCGCGAAGCCGCGCGCGCGGAGGTCGGCCGGCAGCACGTTGGCCATCGCCGCGTTCAGCGGGCCGATGTTCATGAAGAGCAGCAGGAGCGTGACGAACGTCGCGGGCCAGAAGACCGCCGGCGACGGCGCCAGCACCGCCGGCAGGGTGAACGCGATCGAGGCGACGAGCGACCAACCGGAGAGCACGAAGTGCGCGCCGGGCACGCGCCGCGTGAGGGCGTCGCTGAGCCGGCCGCCGATCAGGGTGCCGATGAACCCCGCCGCCACGAGGATCAGCCCGAAGGTCGACGCCGCGGTGGCCAGCGGGATGCCGCGCTCGCGCACGAAATAGGTCGGCATCCAGGTGGCCAGGCCGCCCATCGCGAACGTGTAGATCACCTGCGCGGCGGTGTTGGAGACCCACGAGCGCCGGGCGACGAGGGCGCGCAGCGAGGCCCCGAGCGAGAGCGGCGTGACGGCGCCCGCGCCGGCGGCGTCGCGGGCGCCGCGGCGCGGCTCGACGAGCAGCAGCAGCACGAACGCCAGCACCATGCCCGGCGCACCCGCCACAAAGAACGCCGCGCGCCAGCCGAAGTGTTCGCCCACCAGCCCCCCGACGACGTAGCCGAGCGCGCTCCCGACCGGGATGGCGGCGTAGAAGATGCCGAGCACGCGGGCACGCCGCTCGGGCGGGTAGCAGTCCGACAGCAGCGACGGCGTCACCACCGCGTACGACGCCTCGCCGACGCCGACGATGGCGCGCGCGAGCAGCAGCAGCGCGTAGGTCGGCGCGAGGCCGGAGGCGACGGTGGCCACGCTCCACAGAAACACGCCGGCCGCGGCCAGCCGCATCCGCGGGCCGCGGTCGCCCGCCCAGCCGATGAACGGGCAGACGAGCGCGTACGTGAGGATGAACGCCGACTGGAGCAGGCCGCCGGCGGCGTCGGAGATCGACAGCGAGGCGAGCATCAGCGGCAGGGTGGCGGCGCCGACGTAGCGGTCGAGATAGTTGAGCGCGTTGAGGCCGGTGAGGACGCCGAGAACGGTGGCCGGCGACTCCCGCCAGCGCCTGGTCACGCGCGGCGCTCCGCGGCGAGGCGGGCCAGCGCCACCGCCTCGCTCACGAGCGCTCGGCGTTCCGCGATGAGATCGGCGTGCAGGCGGCGATCGACGACGAAGCGGCCGAAGGCGCGCGCCTGCCGCACGACGCGCTCGAGCCGCGCGCGCCACGCCAGCGCGATCAGTCCCGCCGGCGCCAGCAGCAGGAGGAACACGACGAGCGCCTCGACACCGGCCACGCGTCTCACGAGCCAGGCCTCGAGCGCCCAGCAGAGCGGATAGAGCACGAGCCCGGCCGCCATCTTGTCGGTGGCCTCCTCCTCTACCGTGCGCCGCATGGCGGCCACCGCGACACGTGTCAGCGCGTATGGCAGCGCGTGCGAGGCGATCCCCCAGAGCGCCAGCGGCAGCGTGATCGCGAGCTTCGCGGCGTTCACGACGGTCCAGCGCACGACGACGGACGGCGTGTACGGCCGGCCCACCTCAGCGTCGGAGAGCCCGCTCTCGCTCAGGTGCGCGCGATAGGCCTCGAGCCGCCGTCGGAACTCCGCGACGCGCTCGGGCGCGCGCTCGGCCAGCGCGCGGGCCGCGCGCATCACCTCGCGCCGCCACGCCAGCGACGCCTCGGCGCCGGCGGCGGCGCCGCCGCGCTCCTCGCGCCACGCGCGCTCCAGCGCGCTGGCCAGCTCGAGCGTGTGCTGGTCCTCGGCCTCCACGATCTGCGCGCGGATGGCCCACGCCAGCCGCTCGGTCAGCCGGCGCACCGTCGCCTCGGGCTCGGCGGCGTAGGCGGCCACGCAGTCGTCAACCTGCACCGGCGCGCCGACGGCGATCAGCGCCGAGGCCACGCGGAACGTCCCCGGCATCCGGAACACGAGGCCGACGGGCAGCAGCGTCACGCCGTGGCGCCCGCCGGCGGCCTCGGTGCCGAGCAGCAGGCGCGCGACGCCGGTGCGCAGCGGCAGGAGCGTGGGGACTGGCTGCGTGCGGCCCTCGGGAAAGATCAGGATGGCGCCGCCGGCGCGCAGGTGCGCGATGGCCGTGGCGAACATCGCCTCGTTCTTCCGCGGATCGTCGCCCGCCTCCTTGCGGCGGTTCACCGGCAGTCCGCCGACGGCGCGCAGGAACGGGCCGACGAGCGGGTGGCGGAAGAGCGGGGCGTTGGCGAGCACGGTGAGGCGCCGCGGGAACGTCGCCATGATCAGCATCGGGTCGACGAGCGAGTTGTGGTGGTTGGCGGCGATGATCAGCGGTCCGCTCGACGGGATGCGCTCGGCGCCGACGACGTCCACGCGCCGGTAGAAGAGCCAGAGCAACAGCCGGATGAAGCCTCGCACGAGGCGATAGCCCATGGCGGTCGCCAGCATCGTAGCGTAGGCTCGGGTCCGGACGTCAAGAATGCCGACGCGCCAGCAGCTCCTCGAGCAGGACGCGCGGGATCTCGCTCGGCTGGGCTACGCGCAGCAGCTCTTCCGCGAGATGGGCGGCTTCTCCAACTTCGCCATCTCGTTCTCGATCATCTCGGTCCTCACCGGCGCCGTGCTGCTCTACGGCTACGGCCTCAAGCTGGCGGGGCCGGTGATCAACACGGTCGGCTGGCCGGTGGTGAGCGTGCTCACGCTCTGCGTGGCCGCCTCGATGGCCGAGCTCGCCTCCGCGTACCCGACGGCGGGCGGCCTCTACTTCTGGGCGTTCCGCCTCGGCGGGCGCGGCTGGGCGTGGCTCACCGCGTGGCTGAACATGATCGGCCAGGTGACCATCACCGCCGGCATCAACGTGGCGGCCGCGACGTACCTGATCGGCGCCGCCACGCGCATCGCCGGGCTGCCCGCCGACGTCGCCGTCCCCCTGTTCGGCTCGGCCACCAGCTGGTACTTCCAGCTCGCGGTGATGGTCGCGATCATGATTCCGCAAGTCCTCATCAACGTCTTCGGCATCCGGCTCACCGCGCGGCTGAGCGATTTCAGCGTGTGGTGGCACGTCGGCGGCGTGCTGGTGATCGTGCTGGCGCTGGCGTTCCTCGGCGCTCATCACAACGATCCCGGGTTTCTCGTGCGCCACGTGACGACGGCGAGTCCGCTCGAGGCCTCGTCGGCGGACCTCGGCGGCGGCACGGCGCCCGCCCTCGTCGTCGCCGATTACAAGATCCCGTCGCCGCTCTTCGCTCTGGTGCCCGGGCTGCTCGCGCTCTATGCCGCCGCGCCGCTCGGGCTCGTGTTCGTGCTGGGTTTGCTCCAGGCGCAGTGGACCTACACCGGCTACGACGCCTCCGCCCACGTCGCGGAGGAGACGGTCATGGCGCGGCTCAACTCGGCGTGGGGCGTCTTCCTCTCGGTGGCCGTCTCCGCCGTCGTCGGCTACGCGCTGCTGCTGGTGCTGACGTGGTCCATCCCGAAGGGCGACGTCGCGGCCACCGCCAACGACGCCTACCCCGTCTTACACGTCGCCTACGGCAATCTGCCGGCTGCCCTCGGCCACGTCGTGGCCGTGATCATCGGCGTGGCGATGTGGCTCTGCGGGCTGGCGTCGATCACCTCGATGGCGCGCATGTGGTACGCGTTCGCGCGCGACGACGGCATGCCCGGCGCGCCCTATCTCAAGCGCGTGCACCCGACGCTGCGCACGCCCGTGTGGTCGATCGTCGTCACCAGCGCGCTCGCCGTTCTGATCACCGTGTACGCCGCCGCCTACTCGGTGGTGACGTCGATCAGCACGATCACGCTCTACCTCGCCTACGTGATCCCGGTATGGCTGAACTGGCGAAACCGGCGCCGGAGCCGCGGCGAGTACGCGACGCGCGCAACGGCGCCGTGGAGCCTCGGCCGCTTCGGGGGCGCCATCAACGCCGTCGCCATCCTCTGGGTGCTCGTGATCAGCGTCGTCTTCGCGCTGCCGCCCAACGAGCTGGTGCTGTGGACGATGCTGCTGCTCGGCGCGCTGATCGCCCTGTACTGGGCACTCTCGGCGCGACGGCGCTTCGTCGGCCCCGCCGGGGCCGCCTCGACTCGATGATCCTCGTGGCCACCTCAGGCGGGCACGATGATGTGCTCGAAACCCTCCGCGTAGGAATATCCCTTGTCCTTCCCGAGCGTGGCGGCGCGATTCCGCATACGAGTCTCCACCGCCTTGACATCACCGACCTGGCTCGCGTGGCAGCGGATCGCCTCGAGCTTCAGATCCATGGTGGCCGTGATGTCGACGACGAGATGCGGCCGCTCCCACTGGATCACGTACACCTCACGCACGTTGTGAGGCTCGTACTGCGGAAGGAGCTCGGGAAAGGCCAGATGATCTCGCGCGAGCGGGTAGACGCAGTCAAGCACGACACGGCCGGTGGTCCGGTGATCCCGATGCCAGTGGGCGAAGTGATCGTATGCGCGGCGCGGGTTGAGCGTGATGATCAGGTCAGGACGCCACCGTCGGATCTGGCGCGTGATGTCTCGCCGCACGTCGCGGGTATCCTCGAGCTCGCCGTCCTCATAGCCGAGAAACTCCACGTGCGCGACCCCGAGCACCCTCGCGGCTCGGCGCTGCTCCGTCTCGCGAATGGGCGCGAGCTGCTCTGAGGTGACCGTCCGGTCGCCCGATCCCTTGTTACCGTTCGTGACGATGACATAGCTGACCTCACAGCCGTCCTTCACCATCCCCGCGATGGTGCCGCCGGCCAGGAACTCGGGATCATCCGGATGCGCGGCGACGAACATCACGCGTTGATTCGCCACGCTCATGACTCTCGTCCGTCGGTTACGAGAGCGGCCGACATCGCGTTCGCGCGGTGCCGGCACGCCCCGGCCGCTGCCGTGAGCAGCGCCGCTCCCAAGACAAAGGGAGCGGACAGATCGATCGCGTCCGCGAGAGCGCCCATGACGAGCGGGCCAACGATCTGGCCACTGTCGCTCATCGTGCGAAGCCAGCCGACCGCCACGCCCTGAAGCGGACGCGGGACCTGATCGCTCGTGAGCGCCGTCGGGATGGCGGCGACGAAGCCTGCGGCGGCGCCGATCGTGAAGCTCCAGAGGCCGAGGGCCACCGGATGGGTGAGAAATGCGACGCTTCCCAGGAACAACGCGTACGTCAGCAACCCCGCGGTCAGCACCCGAGCGCGTCCCCACCGGTCGGAGGCACTGCCTCCGAGCCACAGCGCTACCAGTCGACCGAGCACGCCCAGACCGACGAGGAAGCCGACGACTTCCGGGCTCACGCCTCAGCGTTGGAGCAAGTACAGCGGAAACAGAAACACCAGGAGCCCGGTCTGAATGGCCGTCAGCAGCGCGCTGGTCACACCCATGAGGAGCACCGCCGGCATGCGCAAGACCGTGCCGAGCGAACGCGGAGGATGCGATCGTGGCGACGTCGTCCCGTCGGCGCGGAGCCGCGCCCAGCGTGCCACGGCGATCGCCGCGACGACCATGCACGCCGCTTCGAACAGAAATGGGCTCGCGACGCCGACGTCCTGGTAGAGCCAGCCTCCGGCCGCGCTGCCCAGCAACAGCCCCGACGTCTCGCTCATCAACAGCAGGCTCACCGCCCGCCCCCGGCGCCGCGCGGCGGGGACGTCGACCACCGCCGTCGTCGCCACGGTCGCGAACATGGCCCAGCCCACGCCTCCCATGGCGCGGAGGGCGAGAAAAACGCCGTAGCTCGACGTCAGGATGCTCGCGACGTCGATGCATGCGATCAACAGCAGGCCGCAGATCATCAGTGATGAGCCAAACCGTCCGAGGAGATATCCCGTCGGCAGGTTGGCGAGCCATTTCCCCACGCCGAACACGACGGGAATCAGCGTCACCATCCGGTAGTTCGCCGCGAACGAACGCTGAAGGTAGAGCGGCATCGAGGGGCGGAGAACGCCCTGGCCGAGATTGAACAAGAGCGCGGCCGCGAGGACCGCGAGGGGCGCTCGGAACGGTCGCTCGCCGAGGTCAGATGTCACGCTCGGTACCCTTCCCGCTCTCCAGGCATCGGCACGTCCCGGCGTGACGCCCGGGCGCCGACGTCAGCATTCGGTGCGAGACCTCTTCGAGCTGGTGGCGAAGCAGCTCGAGCTCGGCGATCTGGCGCTGAACGGCGGCGAGCTGCTCCCGGACCAGGCCGAGAAGTCGAGGACGGAACGCCGGACGCAGCCCGCCGGTCACACTGCTGACGAGGGTCTTGAGCTCCTGAAGCGGGAGCCCCAGGGCGCGCGCTCGACGGACGAAGCGAAGCCGCTCCACGCTGGGCTGATCGTAGCGTCGAAAGCCCGACGCCGCGCGGCTCGGCGTCGGCAACACCCCGATCTCTTCGTAGTAACGGATCGTGGTCGCCGCCACGCCGGTCGTCCTGGCGACTTGACCGATGCTGAACGTTTGGTCCATCGAGGCGCCTCCTCTCGAACGCGGGCAACGATAAACCTTCCAGCGACTGGAAGGTCAAGGCGCAGCGTAGACAGACGCGCGGACACCGACCGCCTGCAGGCGGCCGGTGTCGTGCACCGCAGCCTCCTCGTCAACTCCTGTCGGATGGCTACCGTATCGCAGGCATCATCGCGAGCCATGCCCCTGCGCCGATGAGGAGGAGGCCCGCGACACGCCCGACGAGATCGCCCCGCGGCACCATCTTTTCCACGAGCACCGCCACCGCGAGGGCAGCGACCCCGAGCGGAGTGGATGCGCTCTGCTCAACGCTTGCCTGGTGCGTAGTACGGCGCTTCGCCCGCCCGATGATCCGTCACGTCGACGACGGCCGACACCTCCGGGACCCGCTCACGCAGGAGCCTTTCTACGCCTTGCCGGATCGTCACCTCGGCGAGGCTACAGCCCTGACAGCCACCTTCGAGGCGGATCCGTACACGACCGTCGCTGGCATCGACAAGCGTCACGCGTCCGCCGTGCGCCGCGACGGCGGGATTCACTTCCTCGTCGATGACCCGCTGGATTCGCGCGACGGTGTCGGCGTCCGGCACAGCCGGCCGTGTTTGTCCTGGCCAGACGACGTGCACGGCAGTCACTTGCGGTACAGCAGCACGCAGCAGCGGTTGGATCCGCTCGATCGCGGGCACGATAGCGCCGGGCGAGCCGCTCGCTTCCAGTGTTACGACTCCGTCTTCGACCGATTTGACTCGCAGCTGGCCGCCTCGGGCGATGATGAACGGAGCCACGCGTTGCTCAACGACGTTCGCGACGACATCGATCAGCGTACTGGGTACGGATCTCGGCTCGATGGGTCCACGCCCGCCGCCCGCACGTGCGATCGGCTGGAGAGCAGCCTCGAGGTCCGTGATGAGATTGTCGGGGGTTTCGAGTCCGATAGAGAGACGCAGGAGGTCGTCGGGGACCGGCGACGACGCGCCCTCCGTACTCTTCCGGTGTTCGATGAGGCTTTCGACGCCGCCAAGCGACGTCCCCCGCTTGAACAGAGTCGCGGAGCCCGCGACAGTCATGGCCTCGCGCTCGCCACCGGCCACGCGGATCGACAGCATGCCGCTGAATCCTCCGCTCATCTGGCGCGCGGCGATGTCGTGACCTGGGTGTGACGGCAAGCCCGGGTAGAGGACCGCCGAAAGCGCCGGGTGACCTTCGAAGTGACGGGCCACCGCCAGCGCCGTCTCGGACGCGCGCCTGACGCGAAGAAACAACGTCCGCATGCCGCGCTGGAGCAACCACGCTTCGAAGGGTCCGAGAACGCTACCGGACGTGCGGCGCCACACACGCATGCGCTCCCAGAACGGATCGGCGCGGGCCGTCACCACGGCGCCCGCCAGCACGTCACCGTGCCCATTGAGGTACTTGGTCGCCGAATGGACGACGAGGTCGACCCCGAAGTCGATGGGGCGGGTGAGCACCGGCGTGGCGACGGTGTTGTCGACGGCCACACGGACGTCAGCCGCATGGGCGATCCGGACCGCGGCGTCCAAGTCCGTAACGTCCCAGAGCGGGTTGGCTGGCGTCTCCAGCCACATGAGGCGCGTCCGTCCCGGGCGGACGGCGGCACTCAGCGCCGGAAGATCGGTCGGGTCGATGAACTCGACGTCGAGGCCCCACGCGACGCCAAAGTGCGCCAGCCACTGGCGGACGCCCCAGTAGAGAACCCGCGACACGAGAACGTGATCGCCCGGTAGTAGCGCCTGAAAGACGGCCGTCGCCGCGGCGCTGCCGGATGCGAACAGCATGCAGCTCGCGCCCGACTCGAGGGTCGTGAGCAGTTTCTCCGCGTGATCGTAGGTAGGATTGTCGGAGCGGGTGTAGGCGAGACCGGAGCGGTACGTCCCGTCAGGGTTGCGCTCGTAAGAGGTCGACGGATGGATTGACGGAGTGATCGCGCCGGATGCAGCATCGACGTCGCCCAGCGCTTGTGCAGCGAGCGATTCAGCTGACCACTGACCATTCATGTTTTCCCCTCCGGTCGGTCGACCGCCTCTTACGGCCGCGACTCGCGCATCATGGCTAGCGTCACCAGGCCCGACGCGAGTGTGATCGCGGCCACGACGTGAATCGCGGCTCCGACGCTGAGTGCATCGGCAATCACGCCGGAGAGCAAGGCGCCGATGGCATAGCCCAGATCGCGCCAGAAGCGATACACGCCGAGACTCGACGCGCGCCACAGCGGGTGAGCGTGGTCGGCTATCGCCGCGAGCAGCGTGGGATAGACCATGGCGGTGCCGGTACCCTGCAGGACGGCCCCGACGAGCCAGGCGCTGTACTCCGGCACGAGAACGGTGAGCCAGATGCCGATGGCCTGCACGACCATTCCCCCCGCGATCAGGCCGCGCCGGCCGATCCGATCCGACAGGGGCCCGGTCGCGACTTGCAGCCACCCCCACGTGAGCGGGTACGCCGCCTTCACGACGCCGATCTGCTCGACCGGAAGTCCGTGCGCAGCGAAGAACAGCGGAAACAGGCCCCATGACATCCCGTCGTTCAGGTTGTTGACCAGGCCGGCCTGACAGGCGGCGAACAGGCTGACGTTGCCGAGACTCGTGACGTAGAAGATGCGGCCGAGCCTTGGCGTTTCGCTCGTGGACGGCGCCGGCGCAGCACTCGATTCGAGCGCTACGTGGCCGCGGGTCTCGCGAACGGCGAGCACTGACACCACCAGGCCGACGACCGCGATGCCGATGCCAAGGTAGAACGGGTATGGCCGCAGTCCCCAGAGTCCCGCGATGAATCCCGTGATCCAGGACATCAGGCCGACGGCAACGTAGCCCGCGAACTCGTTGAGGCCGAGCGCGAGACCTCTCCGCCGCGGGCCGACCAGATCCACCTTCATGATCACGGTCATCGACCACGCCATCGCCTGGTTGGCGCCGAGAAGCACGTTGGCCAGGTCGATCCACCACCACGCAGGCGCGAAGATGATGAGGAACGGCACCGGCAGCGCGAAGAGCCAGCCGACGACGAGGATGGGCTTCCGCCCGACGCGATCCGACAGTCGCGCCGCGACGAGATTCAGCAGCGCCTTGGTGACGCCAAAGCTGACGATGAACGACGTGATCGCTGTCTTGGAAGTGAGTCCGAACTCCTGCTCGCCGAGGAGCGGCAACACCGTGCGCTCCAAGCCGACCATCGCGCCGACGAACGCGTTCAGGCCGACGAGCAGCGCGAACTGCGGGAGGTTCTCTCGCAGTCCGAGCTGCGCCGTCACGCCGTCAGGCCAAGATTGATCCGCCGATTCTCAGCAAACTGTGCGGGCTGCGGCGGCAGATCGCTGAGGACGAACCGGACGAACTCGTCACGACTGCCGTACTTCAGCGCCGGATTGAATCGTCGCTCGAATCCGATCGTCGAGCCCGGCTTCCCGCTCAATCCCTTGCCGCACGCCGCGCCGCCGAAATGCGCGGGAAACACCTCGAGATGGTCGGGGAGCGACAGGAGCCGGCCGTGCAGGCTGTCGTACAGCTGCTCCGCGAGCCGGCGCTCCGCGCCGCTGCCGAGCAGGTCCGGTCGGCCCACGCCGCCGGAGAACAGCGTATCGCCGGTCAGGATGAACCACGGCTCGGTGGCCCGCGAGCGGTCGGTCACGAGGAGAGAGACGCCGTCCGGCGTATGCCCGGGCGTGGCCAGCACCCTGAGGCCGACGTTGCCGAGGTCGAGGCGGTCTTCGTCAGCCATGTCCGTGTGCGGGAAGCGAACGTCGGCGGCTTCGTGCATGAAGATCGGCGCACCCGTCGCCTCGGCCAAGCGCCGAGCGCCGCACGCCGTTTCCAACGCCCGGTGTAGAGAAGGATGACATCGCCTGCCGACACCGTCACGCGTTGCAATTTTTCCAGGGCCTCGAGGTCTTCCCGATGGATCGCCGTTCCCGGCTCCACCCACCCCTGCGCCGTGGCCTTTCCCGGCAGGAGTGTCGCATCGAACAGAATAGCGCGTGTGACAATACCGTCTTTCAGAGCGTTGATACTCCCTTTCGGGCAACCGCCTGCGGCCTTGATGTCTTCCATAGACACGCCGTTGTAGCCCTTGCCGTCCCCCATCCTGTGGCAGTCCAGGGAATCGAGCTGACTGTGAACGATGCCGTGATAGGTCCCCGTGTAGGTGTATTGATCGGCGGTGCCTCCCGGAGTTACGGGGGCCAGCGTGCGTTGCAGGATGTTCGGTGCGTCCGCGGCCTGTTCCTGCGGGACATCGTGGGCGAGCGAAATAGGCAGGCCTTCTTTGGCTAAAGCCAAGGCCTGTTTGCGCTTCGCTACCGTGATCAGGTTGGCCGCGCCGAGTTCGTCGTCATTTCCCCATCGTCCCCAGTTCGAGAGCTCTTTCAGCGCGCGGTGGTAGTCCGCTTCATTTGCGATGGTCGGGCGCGCACTGTTCTGACTCTGTGCCTGCGCGAGGGAAGCCGCCGTCGCTCCCAGCGCGATCAAGGCAATCACCAGGATTCTCATGATTCCTCCTCTGAGTGAGCCGGAGCCTAAAACCAGGTTTGCTTGGTAGGCGAGTGTCGGGGACCAAAGACAGACCGGGCATTGATGATTATG
>Ga0066653_10000414_pt1 | contig 11625 bp, 11 predicted proteins | sample GraSoiAngelo_102_FD_75173 | JGI IMG/M metagenome (GOLD analysis project Ga0066653, IMG submission 75173) | Grasslands soil microbial communities from the Angelo Coastal Reserve, California, USA - 14_0903_02_40cm | ecosystem: Environmental > Terrestrial > Soil > Grasslands | place: USA...
CAACAACTCTGATTTGTCCGACACGCCTGGCCGTCCGGCTTGCAGGGGCTGGCTCCGGCCGGGCGTGGCGCGGCCATGAGCAGCGCGCCGCCTATCGCGAGGAGGAGGAGCAGCATGGGGGTGATTCGCTCTGCGAGCCTCTCCGGGCGGGACGTCATCGGTTTCCTCCGTTGTGCGTCGGTCACACCGACCGCGGTTGTGGGTAGCTGCTACCAATTGGGCTGAACGACTCGCACGGCCGGATGCCGCTCCCCTTCATGGCCGGCTCCCCTTGGGTGAGGAGAGAGCATCGTCCAGGCGCAGGCCCGGCGTCAAGGGGGAAATCGGACTGTGTCGAAGGGCAGCGATTCTGTCCTCCCTCAAGCGGCCAGCGATTCTGTCCTCCTTCTCTGCCATGAAGGGGGATGGAACTGATGGCGGAGTGGCAGTGGAAGCGGTGGGACGCGGTGGCGCGGTTGGGCGCGGGGAAGCTCACGCTGCAGGAGGCGGCGCGTGTGCTCCGCCTTTCGGGCCGGCAGGTGCGACACCGGCCTTCGCGACTTCCTCGAGTGGGCGTTCTGGACCGGCATGCGGAAGGGCGAGATCGCGAAGCTCGAGTGGTCGGCATTCGACCGGGAGACGTGGATGCTGACGCTGCCGGGTCGCATCACCAAGAACCGGAGGCCACGCCGACTCGCGCTCGAGGGACCGCTGCGCGCCATCATGGAGCGCCGGCTCGCGGCCCGCCGGCTCGACTGCCGGCTGATCTTCTGGAGGGAGCATCAAGGGGCGCCGACGCAGCACCTGCACCCGGGCATGCCGGTTCGCATCTACGAGTTCCGCAAGACCTGGGCGACCGCCTGCCGTAAGGCTGGCATCCAGGCCGGCAAGGCGGGCCGGATCTTCCACGACCTCCGGCGCACCGGTGTCCGGAACCTGCGCAGGGCAGGGGTCGACCGGAAGGTCGCCATGGCGATCTCGGGCCACCGGAGCGAGTCGGTGTTCGAGCGCTACAACATCGACACCGATGAGGATCTGCGTGAGGCGGTGGAGAAGGTAGCGTCGTACGTGGGCCAACTGTCCTCACCGCCGACCGTAGTCCCTATGGCGGTGCGAAGAGAGGGCTGAGAGCCAGCGTGGAGTTGGCAAGGTATCCGGCGTGTGGCCCGTGCCGGTGCGGGCGTCGCGGTCAAGGCTCTTGCTGCCGTGGGATCGGCCTCGCGCCGAGGCGAAACGCGAGCCTCGGCGGCACCCTGGGCTGGCGCTCAAGCCCGCGCCGGGTGCTCCACGAAGGCGATGTAGACGGCAACGGCAGCACCCGCGAAGAGGCCGGCGGCCAGGGTGGCGAGCAGCGCGGCGATCAGATCCATGTCGAGTAGACCCCCTCGGGTCAAGCGACACGAACGGTAGCGCCGCCCGGTGTCCGACACGCGAGCGCCTGACCTACAGCACCTCAACCTCGAAGATCGCTCAGGGTGACGAGATCATCTACGGTCAACGCGATGTTGAAGCGGTAGCCCCCAACGGTCTGCTGGGGCGCAAGAGCCGGCAGTTCGAGATTGGGGTGATCGTAGAAGCGAAGTTCCGCATCGCCGCGCCAGATGGCCGACACCGCAACGTCACACGAGCGTAGCTGCACCAACTCATGCACCGCCGGCCGGTCGTGGTGCCCGGCCGCAAGCTCGGGAAAGAGCCGCACGTTGAAGGCACGGCTGAAGTTCGGTTGAGGCATGGATTCGCTCTCCACACGCAGCGTCACACGTGCATCCACAAGCCGCCGATCCTTTGCAGCGAGTGATGCGCCAAAGCGCCCGCCCGCGCCGATCATCGGGGTGGCAGGCGATGCAAGCTCGAACGTGCGCGTCATCCAGATCGAGCCAATCTGCTTCGGCCACCCCTGAATGAGCCCGCGCAGCAGCGAGGCATCCTGGTCCACCCAAATGAAGGGGCAGTAGGCGCACGGACTACCCTCGAACTCGGCTGTCAGCAGGAGGATGAACTCGCGGTACTGGCTGTGCACCGGGTCGAGGTACTCGGGCTCGCCACCGGCGGCGGCTTCTCCGCTTGCAAACTGCCAATCGCAGAAGTACGCAGCGCACCGCCCGGCAAGGGCTTCGCGGCCAGGTCGCAGCGGTGCGGGAAGAAAGGCGGCGACGGCCTCGGGCCGTGCGTCATATTCCACCGCGAGCGCCGTTCCGACATAGTGCCACGGTGGCGGTTGAACGAGGCTCGAACGGCCGAGCGGTGTTCGTGGCGCGGTATACCCCTTGAGCATCGCGTTCTCCCCTGCGCGACCAGGTTCGCAGCATATCCGACGAGCGGCACGCCGTCTTGACCGCCGGTTGCGTGTTCCCGGGGAGTGCGGTTGATCCCGGCGGCCCGCTTTCTGGTCATTGGCTCTGGCGGGCGCCCTGGCCCTGAGTGTCGCCTCGACTCGTCGAGCACGATACCGATCCTACGAAGAGGGGCACGAGGGTGATCGCGCCGATCACCGCGAATCAGGGCGGCCTCTCCCTTCCCGCTGAGCATCGCCCCGCATAAGCCCGGTCTCCTGGCGGCCCTATAGACCCTCGGCTGGAAAAGTCGAGCAGGTCGCAGGTGCTCGGGCTTCCGCTGGGAGACGATCCCTTCAGGTGCAGGCGCTGGCCCCCCTCCGAGTCAGCGGCAATCTTCGCCGCCGAAAATGTTCGGTCGGCACTCCACGACGTGGTATACGCTGCCTGAAGTCCTGCCCTCCGAAGATGTTCGGGCGTGACTCGACCCGCCCGCTGTTCGCGAGGCGGTAGTCCTTGCCGCCGAAGATGTTGGGCCTCGACTCGATGGTGCCCTTGGGCGTCGTCGTGTCCTCGTCCCCGAAGACGTTCGGGTGCGACGAGGAGCGGGAGCCGTCAGGGAACGTCGTGTCGTAGCCACCGAAGACGTTGGGCGTCGAGGAGGAGCGCCCTTCGGGGCCGATGCAGTCCTGCCCGCCGAAGATGTTGGGGCGCCAGGAGACCTGGGCGCTGCTGACACCCGGAAGGACCAGAAGGGGCGTAGGCAACTCAAACAGCCTAGTTGACAGAATCCCCGACATCAGACGTTGCCCCGTACCCCCTCTCGCGCGCCTTCCTCCTCTTCCCCCCATATGACGCTACGGGGCGTGAGAAGCTCACCCGCGTGAGTTGACAGAAACCCCGTTGCCGCCGCAAGGATCCTCCCAGATGCACGCCGGACCGGTCTTCGTGGGTCGGCAGCGTGAGCTCGCGGAGCTGCGCGCGGGCCTGGAGGACGCCGTCGGCGGGCGGGGGCGCTTCTTCCTCGTCGTCGGCGAAGCGGGCATCGGGAAGACCCGGCTCGCGGAGGAGCTCGCTCGGGAGGCGGCCGAGCGCGGCGGCGTCGCCCTCTGGGGACGGTGCTGGGAAGGCGAGGGCGCGCCGCCCTACTGGCCGTGGGTCCAGGTGATCCGGGCGCTTCTCCAGGGCGTCCCCGCGGAGGAGCTGCGCCCCGCCGTCGGCGCGGGCGCTCCCTACCTCGTGCCGCTCGTCCCGGAGCTCGGCGAGCGCTTCCGAGACCTCCCCGCGCTGTCCACCTCGCCGCGATCCGAGCACGCGCGCTTCTACCTCTTCGACGCGGTGGCGACGCTCCTCCGGAGCGCCGCTCAGCGGACGCCGCTCGTCCTCGTGCTCGACGACCTGCAGTGGGCCGATGCGCCGTCGCTCCTTCTCCTGCAGTTCCTCGCGCACGAGCTGCGCGACGTTCGGATTCTCCTCCTCGGCACGTACCGGGAAGTGGAGGTCCGGCAGGCCCCGGCCGTGGCCGAGATCCTGGGCGCGCTCGGCCGCGACGGCCACCACGTGCCGCTGCGCGGCCTCGGGGAGGAGGAGGTGCGGCGCTTCCTCGAGGAGACGATCGGCCGGAGCCCGGCGCCGGTGCTCGTCCGTGCCGTCCATCGGGAGACCGAGGGCAATCCCTTCTTCGTCGACGAGATCGTGCGCTTGCTCGTTGCCGAGCGAGCGCTCGAGCGGCACGAGGACCCGAGCCCGGGGAGGTTTCCGGTGCCGCAGGGCGTGCGCGAGGCGATCCGCCGCCGCCTCGCGCCCTTGCCGCCGCCCGCCCGGGAGGCCCTTGCGCTCGCATCGGTCGTCGGACGCGAATTCGACCTGGCCATCCTGCACCGCGCGTGCGGGCTCGACCCGGAGGCGCTCCTCGAGACGCTGGGCCCTGCCCTCGCCCGCGAGATCGTCGTCCGCGAGCCGGGCGGAGTGGGGCGGTACCGATTCGCCCACGCGCTGATCCGGGAGACCCTCTACGAGGAGCTGGGGCCCGCAGAGCGCATCCGGCTGCACGGGCAGATCGGCGAGGTCCTCGAGGAGGTCCACCGCACGGACCCGACGCCGCACCTGACGGCGCTCGCCCATCATTTCCTGGAGGCTGCGCCGGCGCGGGGCGCCGACAAGGCGCTCGTGTACAGCACGCGAGCCGGGCGGCATGCCGCGGCCTCGCTGGCCTACGAGGCGGCCGCGGCGCACTTCCAGTCCGCGCTCGAGGTCCTCGGGCTGGCGCGCCCCGGAGACGAGCGCGAGCGCTGCGAGCTCCTGCTCGCGCGCGGCGACGTGCAGTGGAAATCCGGCGACGGGCGCGGGGCGCGCGAGACGTTCCAGCAGGCCGCCGAGATCGCGCGACGGATCGGAGACGCGCCGCTGCTGGCTCGCAGCGCGCTCGGTTTCGCCGGGGAGGGCTCGCGCCTGCTCTGGGTGCGGAGCGAGGTCGTCGACCAACCCCGCATCGAGCTCCTCGAGGAGGCGCTCCACCGCCTCGGCGACGGCGACCCGGGGCTGCGGGCGCAGCTCCTCGCGCGCCTGGCGATCAATCTCTACTGGGCGCCCGAGCCCGAGCGGGTCGTCGCGCTCAGCGAGGAGGCGGTCAGGCTCGCACGGCAGCTCGGCGACCCGCGGCTTCTCGCCGCCGTGCTCCGTGCGCGCTGGATCGCCCTCTGGCGGCCGGAGGGAGCGGCGGAGCGCCTCGCGATCGCCGACGAGATCCTGCACCTCGGGGAGCGGACGGGGGACCGCGAGCTCGCGCTGCTCGGACACAGGTTTCGCATCGTCGGATTCCTCGAGCACGGCGACGTGGTCGCCACCGACCGCGAGATCGAGGCGTGGGCACAGATCGCCGGCGAGCTGCGCCAGCCGCTCTACCTGACGGACCTGGCGATGTGGCGGGCGACGCGCGCGATCATGGACGGCCGGTTCGCCGACGGCGAGGAGCAGGCGCAGCGCGCGGTCGAGCTCGGTCAGCGGGAGCCCGATGTCCAACCGATCCTGCGCCACGAGATTCAGACATTCCTCCTCCACTTTCACAAGGGCTGTCTGGATCAGCTCGTTGGACGGTCGCAACCCCGTACTGGCGTGCCCGCCACGATGTTCCAGCGCTGCGCCCGTGCGTTCGTGTGGAGCGAAACGGGCCGTCAGGCCGAAGCGCGGCGCGAGCTTTCCGCGCTGGCGAAGGAGGGCTTTCCGCTGCCCCGCGACGGCGCCTGGGTGGTCTCGATGAGCCTTCTCTCCGCCGTCGCCGCAGAGCTGAACGACCGCACGAGCGCGGCGCAGCTCTACGAGCTCCTGATGCCCTACGCCGGTCGCGTCGGGATCTTCGCCGCGGGGCTCGCCTGCTGGGGGTCGGTCTCCTACCACCTCGGCCTGCTGGCCTCGACGCTCGGCCGCGTCGCCGACGCGATTCGCCACTACGAGGACGCGGCGACGGTGCACGAGCGGATGGGCGCGCGACCCTTTCTCGCGTGGACCCAGCTCGCGCATGCCCGCTTGCTCCTCACGCGCGATGCCGGCGCGCGCCGTGGCGAGGCCGCGGCTCTGCTCACGAGCGCACTCGCCACGGCGCGGGAGCTCGGGATGGACGGCCTCGTGGCGAAGGTGCGCCGTCTCGGCCTCGACGCCGCGCCGACCGCCGGTGCGCAAGAGCCGGCCGATGGCGAGGCGGTCTTTCGCAACGAGGGAGATGTCTGGACCGTCATCTACGCGGGCACGTCCGTGCGGCTGAAGCACAGCAAGGGCCTCGGCGACATCGCGATCCTGCTCGCCAACCGGGGCAGGGATATCCACGTCGCGGACCTGATCGCCGCCTCCGCGGGCGTGCCGCCCGACCCGCGCAGCACCCCCGCCGCGGACCTCGTTGCGCAGGGTCTCAGGGTGTCCCGAGGGGCTTCCGGAGACGCCGTCCTCGACCATCGGGCACGGGCGGACTACCGGGAACGGTTGGCGGGGCTGCACCGCGAGCTCGAGGACGCCGAGCGCTGCAACGACGAGGGACGCGTGGCGCGGGCGCGCGCCGAGTTCGACTTCATCGCCGGGGAGCTGGCGTCCGCCTTTGGCCTGGGCGGCCGCGGTCGACGGGCCGGCAGCCCGATCGAGCGCGCCCGGAAGGCGGTCGCCTCGCGAATTCGCTTCAGCCTCGCGCACATCGCGCGCGTGCATCCCGCGCTGGCCAGCCACCTCCGTCGGTACATCCGGACCGGCACGGTCTGCAGCTACGTGGTGCCCGACGAGCCCGTGCGCTGGAGGGTGTGAGGGCGATAGCCGCCTCGGGCCGCGCTCCCGTCCCGGGACACGCCCGCGCCTCTGGCAATTGCTACACGGTTTCTAGCGCCTCCAGGTCAGGGCCTCTCGCCCTCAGGCGAGGCCCTCGAAAGGGAGGATATCTCATGCGAGCGGGACTCCAAAGCATCGCAATCGCCGTCGTGGCGCTGGCACTCGTGCAGGCGACGGCAAGTCGGGCGGCGCCGGATCGTGGCACCCTGGTGTGCACGTGGGGTGGCACCCCGGACGCGCCCACCGGCGTTATAACATTCAGCCCGGGCGTCACGGACTTCCCGTCGACGGAACCTATCGAGTTCACGGCGACCGGCGAGCTCGGCGGGGGTGAAGGGTGCACGGGGGTGCTCACCTTCCGCGGCGTGGCCGACCCCGGCACGTCCTGCTTGGTCGGGATGCCGCTCCACGCCACCGCGACGGGGTTTCCCCCCATCGCGTACGTCGAAGGCACGATCGGCGTGGTGGGCACCGCCCCGATCGTCTTGTATGACCGCGACGGCAACGTCGTCGGGTCAGAGCAAGCACAGTTCCTCACCGACATACTCAACGACTCGGACTGCAACACGCCCGAGGGCCTCACTCGCGCGTACTGGAGCGACACCCTCGAGCTGTTCGCCGTACCCTGACCACCGATAGCTAAAGCGCGCCCGACGGCTCGCTGTGCACGCGAATCGTGACGCCAGGAGGGTTTCCGAGCGGCTGCGTCGACCACCTGGCCGAGGGCGAGTAGCGTTGGCACCGCCCGTCCTCTTGCAGTTCCGCTTCTCGCACTACAACGAGAAGGCGCGCTGGGCGCTCGACTGGAAGGCATCGCGCACGTGCGCCGCTCGCTCCTGCCCGGCTTCCACGTCCCGCGCGTCCTCTGGATGACGGGGCAGAAGGCGCTGCCGGTCCTCGTGCTCGACGGCGAGACGATCCACGACTCGACGCGCAGAATCGAGCGCCTCGAGCGCCTGCGGCCCGAGCCGGCGCTCTACCCGGCCGACGCGACCGACCGCCGCCGGGCGCTCGAGCTCGAGGACTTCTTCGACGAGGAGCTCGGCCCGCACGTGCGGCGCGCGCTCTTCCACGAGCTCCTGCCGGAGACCGAGTTCGCGGCTGCCGCCTTCACGCTGGGGTACGGGCCGGTCACGCAACGCCTCTACCGCGCCCTCTTCCCCGCCCTCCGAGTGGTGATGAAGGCCGACATGAAGATCGACGCCGGCAGCGCGGCGCGGAGTCGCGAGAAGGTGCTCGCGGCGCTCGACCGTCTCGAGGCCGAGCTTCGGCCCTCCGGCTATCTGGTCGGCGACCGCTTCAGCGTCGCCGACCTGACCGCCGCCGCGCTCCTCGCGCCAGTGGTACTCCCGCCCGAGTTCCCCTATCGGCCCCCGGGCCCGCTGCCCGCGCCGGCCGGTGACGCGCTGGCGTGACGCGCTGGTGAGCCGGCCCGTGTGCCGCTGGGCCGCCGAGATGTACCGGCGGCACCGGGGCCGGTCGGCGGAGATCGGGGCGTGACCCGCCCAGTGTTCGCGCTTGCCGAACGATGAGGTGCCTGCGCTCGAGTGTAAGCGCATCCTGCATGCGCGCCGCGCTCCTGTCGCGGGGCGAAACCTGTCCTCTGGCAGATGCTATACGGTTTCTGGCGCCTTCAGGTCAGGGGCCGCCACCCGACCGGCGAGGCCCTCGAAAGGGAGGATATCCGAATGAGACACGAACGATGTTTGGCAGCATTCCTCGGCGTCCTGCTGTGGGGCGCGACAGGTCGTGCGGACATCACCATGACGACGCCCTACGACTACGACCATCCGCCGAAGCCGGGGACGGAGCGAGGCACCTACATGGCGGCGGCCACGGGGTCGTTCGGCCCCGATTGCTTCTTCACCTTCATCGGGACGGCCAAGTACCTCCCGAACCCCGACGGCTCCGGTGGCAAGCATTGCACGAAGGGCAACGTCGAGCTGAGCGGGAGCGGCCCCGGCTGCGCGTTCAAGCCCTACGAGACCATGCCGGTGGTCACCGAGACTGACTACACCTACAACGGCGATGGCACCTTGTGTGAGCGCGTCAGATTCGTCGGTGGACCGCTCGCTGGGACGGAGTTCCCCTTCCACACCTACGTCGACCCGAATGGCAGGTGGGTGTTCCCCACGACGCAAGACATCGCGTACCCCTGCCCCAACGCCGCTTCCAACATCACGGGGATCAACAGCCAAGGACCGGGTTTCAAGATCGGGGCCTTCGGCGACGATCCGGCGGGGTCGGGCCAGCTGCCCTGTACTAATCCCTGAGGGCTCTGGCCCCCGGGGGGCGAGACATCGCAGCGGCCGGCGGCGGTGGTCGGGCGCCGCGGGTCGCCCGCGACTCAGCGACTTCTCGCCTTGCGATGCGCCCCGGTTGCGGCGAGCACAGCGATCCTCCGCGGAGCCCTCTAGAGCAGCTTGCCAGACGGTTTCTAGCGCCTCCCAGTCAGGGGCTCCGCGGCCTCCGCATGGACGAAGCCCTCGAGAGGAGACAACTCGATGCCCGCCCTGGCGCAAGTGCTCGGGGCCACGTCCCGACTGTGCCCCGACTGTGCCCGCACCCAGCCCATCTCCGCCCATCTCACATCGCGGCGACCGGTTGCCGGTCCCGTCCTCACGGGGCTCGGATGGTTTCAGACGGGCTGCGTGAGTGCGGTCCTCAGGCTTCGAACCTGAGGGTCGCCCGTTCGAGTCGGGCCGGGCGCGCTAAGAGGGACGGGCATTTCTGGCTGGTCCGAGTATCCTCGCGACCCCCGACTGTGCCCGAACTGTGCCCCAACGGTGCTCTAGGCGCGGCACGAAGCCTCGTCTCACCTCAAGTCGAGGGAGATCGGGCCAGGAGTAAGGAAGGTATGGTAGACGAGAGGCTCGGAGGGCCATCGTCGTGCGCCACCGGAGTACTTCCGAGGGTTGGGAACTCGCGTCCTTGGAGCTACGCGCGCCTGACCCGTTGTACAAGATAGACCGTACCGCCCACCACGACAGCGACGACGGCTACTTCGGCGGCGACTTTTACAGAGGCGACCCAGGTGGCCGTCGTACCGGCGGTCCCAAGGATCTTGGTCGCGCTTGCTAAGACTACCTTCCCGCCGCCGGTCGGCCAGAAGACCCGAAGAGCCCCGCCACCGATGCGGATCGCATGAGGTGTCGCGGTGAATATCCGCCCCCGCCGCCGGATCGAACCCGCTGATTCTGTGTCAGCGGCGCGAAGGAGAAATTTGTAGGACCCTCTCAAGTTCGAGGGGCGGCGTGAGGAGGCCGGCGTCGATGAGCCCGCCGCGACGGTGACGTCGCCAGGTCTGCCGCCGTGGACGGTCCTTCCACCCAGTTGATGTCCCAAGCTCGATCGACGGTGATGAACGTCAACGAGCCCGCGGGGAGCCAGACCTCGTGGACCATCTTCGCGGGCATGAAGTTGAACGCGCCGGGGCCGAGCTTGGCCCGCTTCCCGTCGCACGCGAGGGTCGCCGTCCCGCGGATGATCGTGTGGGTCTCGTTGGCGCTGTGCCAGTGCTTGCGGACGTGGATCGCGGCCGGTGTCCGGATCATCAGCTGCGTCGCCTGGGTCGTCTGGTCGACGTGGAGGATCGCGATCTCGGGCGACTTCGCTCCGAGCTCGGGGATGATCTTGTTCCACGTGAGCTCCGAGTATCCCGTGAAGATCGGCGGCTGAGCCGCCGGCGCCGGCGTCGGCGTACCCGGCTGCGGCCGCATTCTCCCGCCACAGCAGCACGCTCCGACTGCGAGGATGATCGCGACCACCCGATGCTGCCTCATGCACTTACCCTCCTTCGCGCGTTTCTTCGGCGCCGACTTAGAGGAGCGCGACGGTCCGGGGCAAGCCCCCCTGCTCGCACCTGACCTTGCTTGCAGGCTGCTTGCAAACCGTGGCGTACCTTGAGGGTCGAGGCGAGGACGTTCGCGTCACCCGGCCGGTCGAGCGCGAGGTTGGCGTGGAGGAGGAGGCCGGCGAAAAGCACGACGACGAGCGTGGACGCGCGGGCCGAAGTCGCCCGCGCGTTGACGACCCAGAGCGCGAGTGGGATGGTCGCGAGGAAGCCGCCGTTGCGACCCAGGTACGCACTCGCATCGATCCCCGCGACCAGCCAGGGTAGCTTGGCGAAGCCGAAGGCGATGAGGGAGAAGACGACGACGAGCACGACGTCGGTCGGGCTGCCGCGCGGCGCCGGCGTCTCGGCGGGTGTAACCACCACCGTCTGCGCGTCGAACCGGGCCTTCCAGACCCGCAGGACGGGGTGCTCCGGGCGGAGGGCGTAGGCCTCGTCGAGAGCCGCCTGGGCCACTCCCGGCAACGACCAGGGTATGGCGCAGCGGCGCGGTGGTGTAGAAAGCCGCATTCTTCGCGTCCTCCGCCGTCCTTTGGCCGATGGCGCGGTCGTCGCGCTCGCGTCCGTGTTTGCACTCGGTACGCTGTCGGCGCCTGCGCAGTCCAGCAAGACGGAGGTCCGGGTCGGCGCGTTGCTGTCGATCACCGGCGCCGGGTCGTCGCTGGGCAATACGAGCCGGGCCGCGCTCGAGGTCGCGGTCAAGCGTCTCAACCACCAGCTGAAGAACGCGCACGTGACGCTCGACATCGTCGACACCGGGCAGGATCCCGACCGCGCCAAGGCCGGCTTCGACAAGCTGGCGGGCGAGGGCGTGAAGCTGATCATCGGGCCGCAGTCGAGCAGTGAGGTCGCGGCGATCATGGACGCCGCGAACCAGCGCGGCGTCCTGGTGGTGTCCCAGGGCAGTACCGCGTCGTCGCTCGGTATCCCCAACGACATGATCTTCCGATTCGTCCCGACCGACCACGTCGAGGGACGCGCGACCGTCGATCTCATCAAGAACGACGGCAAGAAGACGATCGTACCGCTCTGGCGCAACGATCGGGGCAACCAGGGCCTGGCCGACTCCGTGCGCGCGGCGGCAACCGCCGAGGGCATCACGGTCACCGACGGGTTCCGCTACGCGCCGAACACCACCGACTTCGGCGCCGCGCTCCAGGCGGTCGCGCAGCAGGTGGCGAAGGCCGGCGGCGACACTGCGGTGTACCTGGC
>Ga0066653_10000415_pt1 | contig 11583 bp, 8 predicted proteins | sample GraSoiAngelo_102_FD_75173 | JGI IMG/M metagenome (GOLD analysis project Ga0066653, IMG submission 75173) | Grasslands soil microbial communities from the Angelo Coastal Reserve, California, USA - 14_0903_02_40cm | ecosystem: Environmental > Terrestrial > Soil > Grasslands | place: USA...
CGGCATACCAGCCAACATTACCAGGGCGCAAGCACGATCACCATGCAAGTAGCACGCACCTTCTTTCTCTCGACCGAGCGCAATTGGCGGCGGAAACTGGCCGAGGCCATGATTTCGGTCGAGCTCGAGCAGCGCTTCAACAAGCAGCAAATTTTCGAGCTGTACGCCAACGAAGTTTATCTAGGCAACCGCGGGAGCTTTGGCATTCGCGGCTTTTCCGAGGCCAGCGTCGCATATTTCGGAAAGGATCTGAGGCAACTGACGCTGGCGGAGTGCGCGTACCTTGCGGGAATCATTCGCGCCCCAAATTACTATTCGTCCGCCGACCGTCACCCGGAGCGCGGGGTGCAGGCGCGCGATCGCGTGCTGACGCAGATGCTCGACAACAAGTACATCAACGACGAAGACCTTAAGGACGCAAAGGGCGAGCTGCTGAAAATTATCCGGACGTCGACGTCGGGGAGTGAGGCGCCCTATTTCGTCGACATGGTGAAAGACCACCTGCTCGACAAGTACTCTGAGACCGAGCTTCTGAGTGAGAATTTTCGCGTGTATACCACGCTGGACCCCGCTTTGCAGCGCGCGGCCGCTGCCGCCGTCGATGCGGGGATGAAAAATGTGGACCTGCTCCTGGCGAAAAAATACGACAAGTGGAAGCGCGACCAAGCCAGGAAGGGAGGCAACGAGGCGATCCCCCAGGCGCAAGTCGCGCTCGTCGCCCTCGATCCGCGGACCGGCGAGATCAAGGCGGTCATCGGCGGACGCGATTACGGACAGAGCCAGCTCAACCATGCGCTGGCGCGGCGGCAGCCAGGGTCAGTGTTCAAACCGTTTGTTTATGCAGCAGCTTTCGACAATGCCGTTGACAACGTCCAGCCCATCATAACGCCCGCAACAACAATCGACGATGAGCCGACGACGTTTGAATTCGATGGCAAGGAATACACTCCGAATAACTACGGCGAAAAGTTCATGGGCCGCGTCACGGTGCGAGATGCGCTGACGAATTCTCTCAACGTCGCAACCGTTAAAGTCGCGGAACTGATCGGCTACGGCCGGGTCGTGCAAGTCGCACGGAAAATGGGCCTGGGCACGAACATCCAGCCGACACCGGCCGTTGCTCTCGGCGCTTATGAAATGACTCCGATCGACGTGGCCGCGGCGTACACGACATTCGCCACCATGGGCACGCGCGCGGAGCCGCAGTTTCTGCACGTCGTCGTTAACGCGGACGGGACGCCACTGGAGAAGTTCACGCCGCAGACCCATCTGGCGCTGGATCCGCGGGTCACCTTTCTCGTCGACAGCTTGCTGAAGGACGTTCTTAACCGTGGCACCGGCGCGGGAGTCCGCGCGCGCGGATTCACGTTGCCGGCAGCGGGGAAGACGGGAACTTCGCGCGATGGATGGTTCGCGGGCTTCACTTCGAATCTCCTTTGCGTGATCTGGATCGGCTTCGATGACAACCGCGACCTGGGGTTTACCGGCAGCGTGGTGGCCGGGCCAATCTGGGCGGATTTCATGACGCGCGCGACATCACTCGCGCAGTATCGGGACGTCAAGGATTTTACGATGCCGGACGGTGTGCAATCCGTGCTGATCGATCCAGATACCCTGGAGCTTGCGACGCCCAATTGTCCTACAACCCGTGAAGAGGTTTATGTCGCCGGTTCTGCGCCGACCGTATTCTGCGAGGTCCATGGAGGCCACAACCTCTTCACTTCCACGGGATCCATTCTCTCCCGCGTCTTTGGTGGTGGCGATCCCAAATCGCCGCAAAAAGACGCAAATGGCCAGCCAATTACAACCTACGATCCGAACCGGCCGCCCAATGCGACTGGCCAGGGCCCCGCGGACCCCTCAGCCGAACCCGGCGAAAAGAAAAAGAATCCTTTACAGAAGATTTTTGGTATCTTTGGAGGTAAGAAGAAGGAACCCGACAAGGTCAAGCCTAAGCCGGAGAAGGGAGATTCGCCATGATCCGAGTAAGATTGGCGTTTCCAGCAGTCGTTCTCCTCTTCAGTCTTTCGATTCCCTCCGCAGGTCAGTCGTTCGCTGAAACTCCGAGTGCTCCCGTTGCGCCGCGCATGCAGCAGGCGCAGCCCCAATCGCCGCCAGAATCATCGGTTATTGTCGTGAAGCCAGGCCTTACTGACGAGCAGCTTGCCGATCTGTATATGGCGCGGAAAGAATACCGAGAGGCCGCCATGTCCTATAAGCGGCTCGCCGACGGGAACCCTCAGAATCCTGTGTATTTGAATAAGCTGGGAATCGCCCTGCACCAGCAGGCGGCTTTGGGTGCGGCGTTGAAGTATTATGAGCGTGCGTCAAAGGTTGATCCGACGTATGCCGATGCGCAGAACAACATCGGAACAATTTGGTATCAGCGAAAGAAGTACGGCAAGGCCATTAGGGCGTATCAAAAAGCGATCAATATTCGCAGCGACATGGCCGTTCTCTACAGCAATCTTGGTTATGCCTACTTTGGCGACAAGAAATATCAGGAGGCCATCTCCTCGTTCCGGCAAGCGCTGGCATTGGATCCCCAACTCTTCGAGCACACTAGCTCGAGGAGCGGGTCGATTTTGCAAGACCGCTCCGTGGGCGACCGCGGGCGATTTTATTTCCTGCTCGCAAAGTCCTTCGCGGAAGCGGGCAACCTGGAGCGATGCCTGATTTACCTGCGAAAGGCCAAGGACGAAGGCTACAAGGAATTGTCCGCTGTGAAATCTGATCCCTCTTTTGCGGCGGTCTTGAAGGACCCCGCGATACAAGAGGTCCTTGCTCCACGGCCTCCCAACAGCACGCAGCCTTGAACGCGTTTCGTTCGCCGATTTCGAGTCGATTCGCACATCCGGCGCGAATCGAGCGGCTGCGTCTGTTACAATGCAACAGACATGGAGCGCCATTTCTTCAGCGCGCGTTTTCTGCTCTTACTCTCCGTCGCATTCATTTTAGGAACAACTTCGGTTAGTCCGCGGCAATCTGCTCCGTCTTCTCGCAGTGGTTCCGCAGCCCACCAGCAAGGAATCTATTTGGTGTTTCCCTTTGAAAATGCGGGCGCGTCGCCACGATTGGAATGGCTCAGCGAGGGCCTCGAGGAACTAACTATCCAGCGGCTTTCCGCGGTCGGGGAGCAGGTGTATTCGCATGCCGGCCGGCTCGCCGAGCTGGAACGGAACGGCCTGCTGCGCTCGTCGAAACTCAGCCGCGCCACCATGCTCCACATTGGAGAAGATCTCGACGCAGATTTTGTGGTCTTTGGCCGGTTCACGGCGAGCGGGAACTCGCTCACCATCGAGTCACGCATCCTGAAGGTCAATCCCGCGCGATTGCTCCCCGTATTGCGGGAAGCTGGCACACTGGATTCGCTGATGGATTTGCATTCTCGTCTGGTGTGGCGAATGCTCTCCGGAAACGATCACAACTATTCCCAAAGCCTTGCGGAGTTCATAAAACGCCAGCGTCCACTGCGCCTCGATGCCTTTGAACATTTCATTCGGGGACTTTTGGCCAGCGAAGATGACGCTCGGCTGCGCGAGCTGCGGGAAGCGGCGCGCCTCGAACCGGAATGGCCGGAACCCGACTTCGCATTGGGCGAAGTTTACTTCGCGCGCCGCGACTGCGATTCCGCGCTTCCCTGGTATGCGCGGGTGCCAAAAACTCACAACCATTATGTAGAGGCTGTCTTCGCCACGGGCGTCTGCCAGCTTCTGCTGGGACAGCCGGATCGCGCGGAGGAAGTGTTCACTTCCTTGCAGGAGGCTCTGAAGAACAGCATGGTCTCCGGAGCTGACCTGCCGGAGATTCTGAATGATCTGGCGATTGCAAGGGCCAGGCAGGGCAAGACGCCCGCGGCCCTGACAGATCTTCGCCGCGCGGCCGAGCTGGATCCCGACGAAGACGACTATCCGTTTAATCTTGGCTTGCTTGCGCTGCAGAACGATGATGCCGCCGCGGCGGCAGATTATTTCCGCGAAGCCGCGGAACGCGCTCCGGATAATCCCGAGGATCGTGCGCTGCTGATACTGTCCCTGGAAAAGGCGGAGAAGAAAACTGAGGCCGACCAGGAGCGGGAAACGGCGAATGAAACGTTTGGCCCAAACGGACTCCCGGCGATTCGCCTAGATGCGAAGAACGAAGCCCTGGCACGGCTCAATCGCATCAAGACCGAGCTTGACGTTACTGCCCTTCGCACGGAGATCGAATCGGCCGGGACTCGGTCGAGCGACGCTGCTTCCTCGATTGACGCGGCCGTCGCACACCTGCGGCGCGGCCGGCAGGAGCTCTCCACGGGAAATGCCGATGCCGCGGAGAAAGAATTTCGGGCTGTGCTTGCCGCTGACCCCACGAGCCCCGCCGCGCACCGCGGGCTCGCGGAAATTGACCGCCGCCAGGGCAAGATGGATGACGCGGTGAAGGAATTGCAGGAGTCGCTGCAGGCGCGGGATTCCGCGGTCGTTCGAACGACGCTGGCGAAAATATACCTGGAGCAGAAGAAGCCCGATCTTGCGCGGGCGGAAGTCGAGAAGGCTCTGAAGCTGGCGCCAAACTACGCGGAAGCGAAACAACTGCTCGATCATTTGCGAAATTTCAAGCCAGCCGGGAAAAAGCCAGGAGGAGGTGCGCCATGAGCGATCGGTCCCAATCGATGCAGCGCTTCCCATCTTTCAGGAAATGGAAGTTTCTGCTGGCTTTCTCGCCCCTTTTTCTGATGCTCTCTGGCGCGCTTCTCCGGCAGCTGCCGTCGGTTCGCGCCGACGAGCACTCCACCGGGCCATTGGTCCTTGAATTGAGCCTGGATGGTGAAGTGGAACCCATCCTGGCCACGTATATAGATGAGGGGTTGGCGGACGCGGCGCGGCGTCACGCGGCGCTTGCTCTAATCACCATGGATACCCCCGGCGGCTTGAGCGACTCGATGAAGGACATGGTCCAGCATATCCTCGTTTCCCCCGTGCCTGTGGCCGTGTACGTCTCGCCGACAGGCGCGCGCGGGGCTTCCGCGGGCTTCTACATTCTACTTTCAGCTGATATTGCTGCGATGGCTCCGGGCACGCATGCCGGCGCAGCTTCGCCCATCATCGCAATCGGCGGATTTCCGCAGCAAATCGACGAAGTATTTCGGAGAAAAATCAACCAGGATGCCATGGCCTTTCTGCGAAGTTTTTCGGAGAGGCGCAAACGCAACCCTGAGCTGGCAGAAAAGGCGATCACTGAATCCAGGGCGTTTACCGAAAAAGAGGCGCTGGATGCGAAGATGATCGATCTGGTCGTGAATTCCACAGAGGAGCTGCTTCGGCAGTTGGATGGCAGAATCATCACGCGTTTCGACGGCACGCAAGTGATGCTTGTGCTCAAGAATGCTTCGCGCGTGCCCTTCGAACTTTCCGCGCGGCAGAGATTTCTTGCGCGGATTGTTGAGCCGGACGTTTTCTTTGTGCTGTTGATTCTCGGCGTCCTGGGGCTCTACACGGAGTTTACGCACCCAGGAGTGATCGCTCCTGGAGTCATCGGAGGAATTTGCTTGATTCTTGCCCTGTACGCAATGCATTTTCTGCCGGTGAATCTTGCGGGACTGTTTCTGATCGGTTTGTCACTCGCCTTTTTTATTTTGGAGGCGAAAGCTCCGAGTCACGGAGTGCTGGCCTTTGGTGGAGTGGTGTCGATGTTTTTAGGCGCCATCTTCCTGATACGTTCGCCGCTCACATCCGGCGGAGTAAGCATCGGCGTGGCGCTGGCGGGAACGATCCCTTTTGCCATGCTGGCCGTGGTTCTGATGCGTCTGGTATTGCGCTCGCGCCAATGGAAAACGGCAACGGGCAAGGAAGAGTTGATTGGATCACAAGGCATCGCCATTGCGCCGCTACCTGCAGGCGCTGAAGGCATGGTTCGCGTGCATGGGGAGCTGTGGAGGGCTGAGTCTTCGCGACCTGTCCAGGAAGGTGAGACTGTCCTGGTTCTACGTGTCGAGGGACTGAAGCTGTACGTTGAGCCGGCCGATGTGGCTGTTTCAGGGTCGAAATAGGGATTCTCACGTTCGGGAGGAAGACATGGAAATTGGTTTTGTAGGAATAGCGTTGATCGTCGGCCTCGGGCTCATCTGGTTTTGGAATTCGATTTACATCATCAAGGAATGGGAACGCGGCGTGGTGCTTCGGCTCGGCCGCTTGATACCCGTGGCAAAGGGCGCCGGCATGAGGCTGGTTTTTTGGCCGATTGAAACGCTGTACCGGATACCGTTGCGGATTGAGACGCTCGACGTTCCGCCGCAGGACATCATCACGCGCGACAACGTCTCCGTGAAGGTGAACGCTGTATGCTATTTCCGTGTGGTTGACGCCAATCAGGCCCTCTCGCAGGTGCAGAACTACAGCTATGCGACGTCGCAACTTGCCCAGACAACCATTCGCAGTGTCGTCGGTCAATTCGAACTCGATGAGATTCTCTCCCAGCGCGATAAGGTCAACGCCAAGCTGCAAATCATACTCGACACCGACACCGAACCTTGGGGCATTAAGGTCTCTAAAGTCGAGGTGAAGCAGGTCGACATCCCCGAGCAGATGCAGCGCGCCATCGCCAAGCAGGCGGAAGCCGAACGCGAACGCCGCGCAAAAATTATTCACGCTGAAGGTGAGTTCGAAGCCTCGCAAAAACTTGCCGACGCCGCGAAAGTTTTGGAGACGCAGCCTTCTGCAATCCAGCTGCGCTACTTGCAGACTTTGACGGAGATAGGTGTCGAGAAGAACACAACGATTGTGTTTCCGCTGCCCATCGATATCATTAATCAGTGGACTAGCAAATTAGGGGGAACGCAAAGGTAAGAATGGCTTCTGGTGGAAAACGAGGGGGCGCCGGAGAGCGTGTACTCGAAAGCCGGCATGTCATTGGTTTATTCATGCTGATGCTGCTGTTTTCGGGAGTATTTTTCACGCTCGGTTACGTCATGGGGCGCAACGAGTACGATGGATCGGTGCGCGCCGCGACCGACTTTTTCAAGAAGCCGTCGAATTCCGTTTCACCCAAGGCGGAAGTGAATCCGAAGCGTGCGAATAATCCCGCTCCTGCCACGGTGCCAACGGACACTCCCGCCCCGCCGAATTCGGACTGGGAATTTTACCACGCGGGCGACAACAAGAAGACCGATGATCATCTGAAGCCCGTTGCTGTTGCCGCTGCGCCTGCAAAAAAGAACCTGACATCGCCTGCGAAATCCTCCGTTCCGCCGAGGAGCGCCAGCGGTTCGTCGAAAACTCAGAACCCGCCCCTCATTCCCGGAAGCGCACTCATCCTCCAAGTGGCTGCCTTGACGAGAGAATCAGATGCCTTGGATCTCGCGAGCCGCTTGCAGAAGAAAAAATTCCCCGCGTTCGTTCTTTCTCCGCAAGGCGACAAATACTACCGCGTGCAAGTCGGCCCTTACGCTGATCCGAAGGCCGCCGAAGCGGCCAGGAAAGGCCTCGAGGACGCAGGTTTTAAAGCCATTGTGAAACACTGATGGCTCGGGGCGGTTGGCTCACGTATCTTCGCCCAGAAGCTGGCCAGGAAATCTCGGAGACCTTTCGTCTCATTGTCGCCGCCGTATCGGGAGCCGCCCTTTCGCTCTCCTACAGCGGCCTCTACCTCAGCATCTATTCCTGGGTTTGCGTTGGGATTCTCCTTCTTTCGTTGTTCGGCGTGCGCCCCCACGTGGCGTTCGGTTGCGGATTCCTTCATGGGTTACTCTTCGTTCTGACGGCGCTGCCTTGGATTGCGACGGTTCTCGCGGTCCATGGTGGCATCTCGCCGGCGGGCGGGTGGGGTCTCTTGCTGTTGATCGCCGCTGTCTGGGGAATTCTCTCTGGCGCTTTTGCCTGGTCCGCCCACAGATTATCCCGCCAAAGCATCGACGTGGCCTGCATAGGCGCGCCGTTTCTCTGGGTGACATTCGAATTTGCGCGGGCACATTTGCCCGAAATCGGTTTTCCGTGGAATTTGCTTGGTTACCCCGCGTCCGCAAATCTGGGTCTCGCTCAGCTTACGACCATCACGGGAATCTACGGACTTTCTTTTCTTTCGGCGGGCTTCAATGCGTTGCTCACATGGACAGGCGTTTCGAATGCGCTGACGCCTCGCGCGCGCATGACATGCGCCGCTGCCGCAACGGCAATGCTGTTGAGCGCCGTCCTGGTTGGCCCTCGCCTGGTGCCTCAGCCACAAGCCCATCATTTCGCGCGCGCCGTGCAGCTCAATTTTCCCGAGGTGGATTCGTACCCAACGGATTGGTTCCAAGTACACGCCGCGGACCTCGATGAAATCGTACGCCTCAGCCTGGCCCCCGCTGCGGAGAAGCCCGACCTTCTCGTATGGCCTGAAGCGCCAGCGCCATTCTCGTATCAACACGCGCAATTCGCAAAAATTGCCGCGACGCTGGCGATTCGCTTCGGCCACCCGTTCCTTGCAGGGGCTGTCGAGTGGAAACCGCCGATCGACACGTCGGACGCAGCGCCTCGCGGTGGTCTCTTGCCGTACAACAGTGCGCTGCTTTTTGATGCGCAAGGCCGGCGCGTTTTCGTGTACGACAAAATCCATCTCGTGCCGTTCGGCGAATACGAGCCCTTTCCTTTGATTCACCGCGTGGTCGCAAGCGTCTCCGGCCAAGTGGGCGGCTTCTACAAAGGAAACAAATACGTCGTGGGGCAGCTTCCGGGCGGGAACCGCTTCGGCGTTTTCATTTGCTATGAAGCCATCTTTCCCGGCGAAGTGCGCCGCTTTGCGGCAAATGGCGCCCAAGTTTTTATTAATATTTCGAATGACGGCTGGTTTGGGCGCTCCGCCGCCGCGGAACAGCATCTGCGCATGGCTCGCGTGCGAGCCGTGGAGAACCGCCGCTGGCTCGTTCGCTCGACCAACAACGGTTTTACCGTTTCCGTCGATCCCTACGGCCGGTTCTTCGAGCCAATTCCGCCGGACACTCGCACCGCCGCTGATCTTCCTTACGATTTTCGAACCGACGAGACGATTTACACTCGTTTTGGCGATTGGTTCGCTTGGCTCTGCGTGCTCGTTTCCGTTATTCTAGTTGCTGCTACTTTTCGAAAGGCAAAGTGACGCCCGTTCCGTGACGGACGTCTTACCAGAACAAGCATGATCCTCGAAGATCTTCAGCATCGCTACGAAGGGCTCAAGCAGCGCATCACGCTCGTGCGGAGCTATCTTTGACGCCCCACAGTACCGCGAGCGCCTGAAAGTTCTCGAAGCGCGCGTCGCCGACCCCAATTTCTGGAACAATCAGGAAGCGGCACAGGACGTTCTTCGCGAGCGCAAGCGCGCAGAAGAACAGATTGCCGCGGACGCGAAGCTCACGTCCGTCTCCGGTGACATTGAGACGTACATCCATCTCGCTCAGGAAGAGACCAACGTCGAGCAAAAGAACGATCTCCTGAAAGAGCTCGACCACGAGCTCAACGCCGCCGACAGCTACATCTCCGAACTAGAAACCAGAACGCTGCTCTCCGGGGAAACCGATCACCTCAACGCCATCATGACCATCAAGCCGGGCGCTGGCGGCACGGAATCGCAGGACTGGGCTTCCATCCTTCTTCGTATGTACGTGCGCTGGGCGGAGCGCCGGGGAATAGATGCTTCGATCCTCGATGAGACTCCCGGAGAAGAAGCCGGCATCAAATCGGCGACGATTCAATTTTCCGGTGAAAATGCTTACGGCCTCCTCGCGGGTGAAACTGGCGTTCACCGCCTCGTGCGGATTTCTCCTTTCGATCAAGCCGCGCGGCGCCACACTTCGTTTGCATCGGTCTTTGTGATCCCCGAGATTGACGATCGCATCGAGATCAACATTCGGCCCGAGGACCTTCGCGTAGACACGTTCCGTTCCGGCGGCAAGGGCGGGCAGAACGTCAACAAAGTGGAAACCGCTGTCCGCATCACGCACATTCCTACCAACATCGTCGTGGCGTGCCAGGCACAGCGCAGCCAGGGCAAGAATCGTGAAATGGCTATGAAGATGCTCCGCTCGCGCCTTTATGATCTGGAACTTCAGAAGCGGCAGGCGCACACCGACAAACTCGACGAAAGCAAACTGGACATTTCCTTTGGCAGTCAAATCCGGTCCTACGTCATGCAGCCCTATCGCATGATCAAGGACCACCGCACAAAGTTCGAAGTAGGCGATGTGGATCGCGTAATGGACGGTGACCTAGACCCTTTTATCCGTTCTTACTTAATGGCCAAGAAAACGAAGGGACGGCTCGACATCCAGCCAGATGATGACGCGGACGCGGCTTAGCCCTCACCATTAAATGCAGCAAATAGCCGTTCAGTGGCCAATTTCGACCGTTCAATGCGCCAATAAGCGGCATGGAATCAATGCGTTGATTCTTATCCGCGGCAATGGTAATTTTGTAAAGTTTAGCAAGGTGCTGAATAACGGCAAGCTGTATACAACGGTGTGTCCCGCCGCGAACCACGAAGGAGAATTAGTTTGAGCGAAGCCTTACGCAATTTCCTATTTACGTCGGAGTCCGTCACCGAAGGCCATCCGGACAAAATTGCTGACCAGATTTCTGACGCTGTCCTCGACGAAGTCATGAAGCATGACCCCAAGGGGCGTGTCGCCTGCGAGACCCTCGTCACCACTGGCGTGGCAGTCGTCGCCGGTGAAATCACTACCACCGCGCATGTCGATTACGACGAGCTTGTGCGCGGCACCATTCGTGGTGTCGGGTACGATCGCGCGAAGTATGGCTATGATGCGGATACCTGCGCGGTCATGTGCACTGTCAAGCGCCAGTCGCCGGACATCGCCATGGGCGTGGATACCGGCGGAGCGGGCGATCAGGGCCTGATGTTTGGATTCGCCTGCGATGAAACTGAAGAATTGATGCCCATGCCCATCCAGCTTGCCCATCGCCTCACGCAGCGCCTCTCCGAGATTCGCAAAGCCAACAAAGTTGATTTTCTCCGGCCGGATGGTAAGTCTCAGGTCACCATTGAGTACCGCAATGGCCGTCCGGTTCGCGTCGACTGCGTGGTGATATCCACGCAGCACAGCGAGAAAGTGTCGAATGCCGACCTTCGCGATGCCATCCCCCAGCACCTCATCAAGCCGATTATTCCTGCCTCCATGCTGGATTCAAAGACGAAGTATCACATCAATCCGACCGGCCGCGTTGTGATCGGCGGTCCGATGGGTGACGCGGGTCTTACTGGCCGAAAGATTATCGTCGACACCTACGGCGGATACAGCCGTCACGGCGGCGGCGCATTCTCCGGCAAGGATCCCTCGAAGGTGGACCGTTCGGCTTGCTACATGGCGCGCTACATCGCAAAGAACATTGTGGCCGCTGGTCTGGCGCGAAAGACGGAAGTGCAATTGGCCTACGCCATTGGCGTTGCCGAACCTGTTTCGGTCATGGCAGAAACCTTCGGCACGGCCGCAGTGCCGGAAGAAAAAATCACCTCGCTGATCCGCGAATTTTTCACCCTGACACCCAAGGCCATCATTGAAACGCTCGACCTGCGCCGCCCGATTTATAAGGCCACTGCCGCTTATGGCCACTTTGGCCGTAGCGGACCCGGATTCAC
>Ga0066653_10000425_pt1 | contig 11387 bp, 10 predicted proteins | sample GraSoiAngelo_102_FD_75173 | JGI IMG/M metagenome (GOLD analysis project Ga0066653, IMG submission 75173) | Grasslands soil microbial communities from the Angelo Coastal Reserve, California, USA - 14_0903_02_40cm | ecosystem: Environmental > Terrestrial > Soil > Grasslands | place: USA...
GGGATAGCCGGTGACGTACGCCTCCCACAGCTCGGGCTTCTGCACGCGCTGGTTGAGCGTCGCCCAGTCCACCACCTGGAGGTCGATCACGAAGCCGAGCGCCTCGAGCTGCTGCTTGGCCACGAGCGACGACTTGTACATGAACTCGTATTCCCGCGCGCTGACCCAGCGCACCGTCTGGCCCGCGTAGCCCGCTTCCTTCATCAGGCGCTTGGCCTTCTCGCGGTCCCGCTGGTTGTAGAGCGCCGCGCCCGCGGTCGAGTGCCACGGCTGCTCGGCGAAAAACAACGCCGGGCCCAGGCGATAGAAGTCCTTGTGGCCGAAGGCCGCGGTCATGATCGGGTCCATGTCGAGCGCCGCCTGGACGGCCTGGCGGAGCGGCTTGCTGGTCATGAGGCCGGCCTTGTGATTCATGGAGATCAGCGTCCAGCCGCGCGGCTTCACGATCCGCGACTCGAGCTGGGGCAGCGACTTGATCCGCTCCCAGGCGTCCTGCTTCATGAACATCGCGTGGTGATACTCGCCCGTCTCCACGCCGGCCAGCCGCACGGCGGTTTCGGGCACCGGAATGAACAGGATCTCGTCGAGCCACGCGGTGCGCTTGCCGCCGAAGCCGTTCGTCGGCTCGGCACGTGCCGCGTAGTCCTTGAAGCGGACGAGCTTGATGTGGCGGTCGGGCTTGTGCTCGACGAAGCGGTACGGGCCGGTGCCGATGTATTCCTTGACCTGGCCGGTGTCGGCCGCCTCCACGATCTCCTTCGGATAGATCATCGTCGACGGCTCGGCCAGCCCGTAGATCAGCGAGCCCGAGGGCTGCTTGAGGAAGATCACGACGGTGTACGGGTCCTTGGCCTCGATGCTCTCCACGCCGGGCCAGAGCACCTTGCCGAGGGTGGCGACCTGCCCCCAGCGCTTGAGCGACGCCACCACGTCGGCGGCGGTCAGCTCCTTGCCGTTGTGGAACTTCACGCCCTTGCGGAGCGTGATGGTGTGGCGCAGCCCGCGGTCGGTCACGGCATGCGTGTCGGCCAGCAGCGGGATCGGGTTCCACGCGCGGTCGTGGGTGAACAGCGATTCGTAGACGTGCCACATGATCTCGTAGGTGAGCGTGGTGGTCGTGGCCTGGATGTCGAGCGTCGGCGGCTCCCCGATGGAGGCCACCTTGAGCACGCCGCCCATGCGCGGGGTCTCCTGCGCGTGGGCGACGGACACCGACAGAACGAGGACGGTGACGAGGGCGACGAGGCTCTTCATCGCGGGTATCCTCCGTGGGAAGAAAGTGGCGCGAATGATACCATCCGCCGTCGTGCTGAATGTCCTCGTCACGATGCCGTTCGGCGAGGCGCGGCTGGATCGCCTGCGCGCCGTCTCGCCCGACCTGCGCGTGTCCGCCGGCGACGCGGAGCGCGCCGACTACGCGCGGACCGACGTGCTCTACGCGGGCAGCCCCCCGCACGACCTCGCCCGGGCGCCCCGGCTCAAGTGGGTGCAGGTGCACATGGCCGGCGTGAACGCACTCTACGATCACCCGCTCTACGCGAAGAGCCAGATCCCGATCACGACGACCAGCGGCGTGCACGCGGCGACCATCGCCGAGTACGCGCTGACGGTGATCCTGGCCCTGGCGCACCGCGTGCCGCGCATGGTCGAGTGGCGCGCGAAAGGCGCCTGGCCGCCGGACGAGCAGCGCTGGCCGCTCTTCGTGCCGACGGAATTGCGCGGCGCCGCGCTGGGGGTGATCGGCTACGGCAGCATCGGCCGGGAGCTGGCGCGCATGGCGACGACCGCGCTGGGCATGCGCGTGCTCGCGTGCAAGCGCGACCCGTCACGTCGCGCCGACGACGGCTACCGGCTGCCCGGCACCGGGGATCCGGAGGGCGCGCTGCCTGAGGCGTGGTTCGCCCCCGCGCGGCTGCACGACCTGCTCGCGCGCTCCGACGTGGTGGTGATGTGCGCGCCGCTGACGTCCCAGACGCGCGCGATGATCGGCGCCGCCGAGCTGGCGGCGATGAAGCCGTCGGCGTTTTTCGTGAACGTCGGGCGCGGCGCCACCGTGGACGAGGCCGCGCTGGCGGCGGCGCTGCAGGCCGGGCGCCTGGCCGGCGCCGCCGTGGACGTCTTCGCCGAGGAGCCGCCCGCCGCGGGTCATCCTTTATATGGCGTCGACGACGTCATCGTCTCGCCCCACGTGTCCGGCTTCCTGGCGTCCTACGACGACCGCTGCACCGACCTGTTCGCGGAAAACCTGCGGCGCTACCTCGCCGGCGCGCCGCTGCTGAACCTGGTCGATCGCGCGCACGGCTACTGAGTGGCTGGCGTGGGGTACCATGCCGCCATGCGCGACCCCGGCGCCGCCGAATGAGCCGACCGTCCCGCTTCCTGAACGTGCCCTACGGCGCCTGGCACGCGCGCGAGGTGCCGCCGCCCGATCCGCTGCTGACGCGCACCGATCCCGGCACGCCGTGCGGCGAGTACCTGCGACGGTTCTGGCAGCCGGTGGCCTTCGCGCGCGACCTCGGAGACGTGCCGCGGCGCATCCGGATCATGGGCGAGGACCTCGTGGTCTTCCGCGACCGCTCGGGCCGCGCCGGCCTGCTGCAGCTGCAGTGCTCCCACCGCGGGACCTCGCTCGAGTACGGCATCCTCCAGGCGCGCGGCATCCGCTGCTGCTATCACGGCTGGGTCTTCGACGTGGACGGTCGCATCCTCGAGACGCCCGGCGAGCCCGCCGACAGCACGCTCAAGCAGCGGCTCTGCCACGGGGCGTACCCGACCCACGAGTTCTGCGGCCTCGTCTTCGCCTACATGGGGCCGCCCGACGCGCGGCCCGTCTTCCCGATGTACGACACGTTCGACGTGCCGGGCCTCGAGCTGCACCCGGCCGCGCAGTTCCTGCTGCCGTGCAACTGGCTCCAGGTGAAGGACAACTCGATGGACCCCGTGCACACGTCCTTCCTGCACGCGATCAGCAGCGGCTATCATTTCACCGAGGCCTTCGGGGAGCTGGCGGAATTGGAGTGGCAGGAGACGCCATACGGCATGCTCTACGTCGCCACCCGCCGTGTCGGCGCCTTCGTCTGGGTGCGGATCTGCGACTTCATGGCGCCCAACGTCCACCAGTTCACGCGCGAGATCGAGGAGGCGGCCTCCGAGCGGATCGCCTCGCGCCCCGTCGTGATCCGCTGGGCCGTGCCCGTGGACGACACGCGTACGCTGAACTTCGAGCTGGCGCAGGTCGACCCGGCCTGGGGCCTGACGCCCGAGCAGATCGCGCGGCCGGGGTTCGGCCAGTCCGCTGACCGGCCCTACGAGGAGCGCCAGCGACATCCGGGCGATTACGACGCGCAGTCGAGCCAGCGAACGATCGCCGTGCACGACCTCGAGCACCTCGCCTCGACCGATCGCGGCGTGATCATGCTGCGAGGGATCCTGCGCGACGGCATTCGCGCCGTCGCCGCCGGCGAGACGCCGCGCGGGCTCGGGGCGAAGCCCGGCCAGACAATCACGACGTACTGTCAGGACACCGTGCTGCGCGTCCCTGCCTCGGGGCCCGACGACCGCGCGCTGCTGCGCCAGGTCGGCCGCCGCGTCGTCGCCGGCGACCACCAGCGGCCGTAGCGCCGCTGTCATTTCTTCAACAAACCGCCTCGCGCGCGTGGCCGCGGGATCGTCGTATATCGTGGCACGCGCGAGGAGCTGCTCGCGCAGCCAAGGAGGATGCGTATGTACCAGGGCCTGAAGCCGGAGCAGGCGGCCGTCGTTCAGCGGGCGGCCGACCTTTCTCGTGAGCTCTTCGCGAAGCGTGCCGAGCAGCACGACCGCACGGGGAAATTCCCGCTCGAGAACTACGCGGACCTGCACAAGGCCGGCCTGCTCGGCCTCACCGTGCCCAAGGAGTACGGCGGCGTCGGCGCCGACTGGGTGACCTTCGCGCTCACGATGCTGGAGATCGCCAAGGGCTGCTCGGCCACCGCGCTCACCTTCAACATGCACGCCGTGATCCTCGACTTCATCGCGCAGCTGGGGACGGAGGAGCAGAAGCGGCGCTGGTTCGGCGAGGTGATCGACCGCGGCAAGCTCTTCTCGTCGATCACGAGTGAGCCGCAGGCGAGCTTCCGCCACAAGTTCGTGCTGAGCACGACCTTCGCGCCCGTGGAGGGCGGCTTCCTGCTGAGCGGCGTCAAGCACTTCGGCTCGCTCGGCGAGCACGCCTCCTTCCACTTCGTGACGGCCTTGATCGAGGGCACGACGACGGCGACGGAAGGCCAGCAGTCGGCGCTCGTGCCCGCCGGCTCCACGGGCATCAGCGTGGACCGGAACTGGGACGCGGTCGGCATGCGCGCCACCTCGAGCGACACGATCAAGTACGACAAGTGCTTCGTGCGGCGCGAGGATTGCCTCGGGGGCATCGCGGCCCTGTCGACGATCGATATCACCGGCTTCGCGCTCGGCTATTCGGCGATCTACCTCGGCATCGGCGAGGCCGCCTTCGACTACGTGCTCGAGTATGCGAAGACCCAGAGCTTCGGGCTGCCGGAGCCGCTCTCCCACCACCCGTCCACCCAGCGCTCCCTCGGCGAGATGGCGGTCGCAATCCGGGCCGCGCGGGCCCTGCTGCGCGAGGCGGCGCAGGTGAAGATGCAGGGCGACCGCCGGGAGACCGCGCTCGCCATCAACGAGTCGAAGTGCATGTCGGCCGACGTCGGATTCACCGTCACCGACCGCGCGATCCGGCTGGCGGGCGGGCGGGGGATTCTTCGCAAGTACCCGCTCGAGCGCTGGCACCGCGACGCGATGTGCGGTCCGGTGATGGCGCCCGCGAACGATCGCTGCCTGGAGACGGCGGGCCGGATCCTGTGCGGGCTCGAGGGCAAGACGCTGGAGTTCGTCTGATGCCGACGGTCGCCGAGCACCTCGCGCACCGCCTCCACGAGGCGGGCGTCCGTCACGCCTTCGGGATTCCCGGCGGCGAGGTGCTGGCGGTGATGGACGCGCTCGCGCGGGCGGGGATCGCGTTCCACCTCGTGAAGCACGAGACGCCCGGCGGCTTCATGGCCGACGCGGTGGCGCACCTCACGCGCACGCCCGGCGTGCTGGTGGCCACGCTCGGCCCCGGGGTCAGCAACCTCGTGACCGCCGTCGCCCACGCGTACCTGGATCGGACGCCGATGCTCGTGCTGACCGCGCGCATCGACCCCGGCGTGGCGCCGACCTACACCCACCAGATCTTCGATCACGGGGCGCTGCTCCGTCCGGTGACGAAGGCGACCTTCACCGTCGGCCGCGACGGGGCGACGGCGCTCGTCGATCGCGCGGTGCTGCTGGCGACCGCCGATCCTCCCGGCCCGGTCCACCTGGACATCCCCGTGCGCGTGGCCTCGATGGAGGTGGAGCGCGCGCGCGAGTCGCTGCCGCGTCGCGCGCGCGTCGGGCTCGCGCCGGGCGGCGAGCTCGACACGCTCGTCGGCTGGCTCGGGCGCGCCGAGCGGCCGCTCGTGCTCGCCGGCCTCGGTATCCTGCACCACGACGCCCACGCCGAGCTTCGCGCCTTCGTCCGGCGCGCGGGCGCGGCGGTGATCACCACCTACAAGGCCAAGGGCGTCGTGGCCGAGGACGATCCCGCCGTCATCGGCGGCGCCGGTCTCTCGCCCGTCGCCGACCGCGCGCTCTTCAAGGCGCTCCACGCCGCCGATCTGATCCTGTGTCTCGGCTACGACCCGGTCGAGATGCGCGACTCCTGGATCCAGCCGTGGCCCACGGAGACGGACTCCGCGGAGATCGCCGGCGCGCCGAAGGACCACCTCGTCCATCGCACGAAGCTCGAGTTCGTCGCGGATCTCAAGGCGGCGCTCGCGCATTTGTCGGTGCTCGTCCCGGAGCGCGCGGGCCGGACCTGGCTCGACGGGACGCCGGCCGCGGTGCGCACGGAGATCGCGGAGTCGCTCCGTCCGCCCGGGGCGCGCTGGGGACCGCACGCGGTGATCGCGACGTGCCGCCGCGTGTTCCCGCGCGAGACCCTGGCCACGGTGGACACCGGCGCCCACCGGATTCTGTTGAGCCACATCTGGCCGTGCTACGAGCCGTACGGACTGCTCCAGTCCACGGGACTGGCCACGATGGGCTACGGCGTGCCGTCCGCCATCGGCGCCAAGCTCGTCCGGCCCGAGCGCCCCGTCGTCTGCTTCACCGGTGATGCGAGCCTCGAGATGGTGATCGGCGACCTCGCCACCCTGCGCGACCTCCGGCTGCAGGTGACCATCGTGTGCTTCGCCGATCGGTCGCTGGCGCTGATCGAGCTGAAGCAGCGCCGCCTCGGCCTCGACAACCTCGGCGTGGATGCGCCGGCCACCGACTTCGCCGCCATCGGCCGCGCCTACGGCGGCCATGGCGTCAGGGTGCAGGATGCGAGCGAGCTCGAGCACGCCTGCCGCGAGGCCCTCGCGCGCGACACCTTCACGCTGATCGAGGCCGTGATCGACAAGGCGGAGTACGCCCAGCAGATGTGACGCGGCGGCCGGCCGCGCTCACGCGGTCGATTATCCCGTTCGCTTCAGCCGGCCCGTGTGCTTTGCCCAGCGCTCGACCCGGCCGAAGACCCACAGTCCCAGCGGCACCAGCGCCGCGCCCATGACGAGCAGGACGACGAGCTCGGGCACCACCGTCGCCAGCGGCGCGCCGGCGAGTCGGTGAGGCGTCGTCGCCGGGTCACCGACGCCGACGAGTCGGCGGCAGGCGGCCAGCGTGTAGGTCGCCGGCGACAGCGCCGAGATCGGCTGGATCCATGCCGGGAGGACCTCGACCGGGTAGTAGACGCCCGAGACCAGCAGCAGCGAGCCCTGGAAGATGTGTGTCGCCTCGGCGCCTCGCTCGGGGCTCAGCACCGGCAGCGCGGCGGCCATGACGCCGAGGCCGACGAAGGCCAGCGTGCTGGCCAGGAGGACGACGATCACGCCGCCGAGGTTGGCGCCCGCCAGCGTGATGTCGGTGAACAGCATGAGGCCCAGCAAGACGCTGGTGGTGATCACGATGCTGTTGCAAAGGGCGAACACGCTGAGGCCGGCCAGATGCACGAACCGGGGGACGGGCGCCATGAACGTGTACTCGAGCGTGCCTTCCCAGCGCTCGTAGGCGACCGACATCGCGATCTCGTTGTAGAGAGTCGACAGGAAGTTCCACAGCAGCGCGCCCACCACCAGCGTCAGCGTCAGCCGATGGTCGTGGGCCGCGACCCCGATGAGGGCGACGGCGGCCGAGCCGGTCAGCGCGTAGAAATTGAAGACGATGACCCACGAGATGTAGCGGCGCGTGAGGTGATAGCCCCGGAACACGAAGGCCCACGCCTGCCGGAGCGTGCGGTCGATGGCGCCGTCCATCACGACTCCTTCGCCGCCGCGGCCGGCGTCTCACCATCCGTCACCCGCTCGCCCGTGAGCTTGATGAACGCGTCGTCGAGGGTGGCGGCCTCCGCCGCGCGCTTCAGCAGCTCGCTGGTTCCCTCGGCGACGAGCCGGCCATGGGCGAGGAAGCCGATACACACGCACAGCCGTTCGGCCTCTGCCATGTCGTGGGTCGTTAGCACGATGGTCGTCCCCTCGCGCCGTCGTAGGTCCTCCAGGAACGTCTGCACGTCCCGCCGGCTCTTGGGATCGAGCCCGGTTGTCGGCTCGTCGAGGAGCAGCACCGGCGGGTTGATCATCAGCGCCCGCGCGATCGAGATCTTCTGCTGCATGCCCCGGCTCATCTCCTCCAGCGGCACCGTGAACGTGCGCTCTTCCATGCCCAGCCGCTCGAGCACGTCCATGGCTCGCGGCTCGGCGACCGACGGCTTGAGCCCGTACAGCAGGGCCGTGTAGAGCAGGTTCTCGCGGGCCGACAGCTTCTTGTAGAAGGCGGCGTCCACGCTCACACGCCCGATCAGCCGGCGCACCCGGGTCTGTTCGTCCGGTAGACGGTGTCCGAGCACGCGGACCTCGCCCCCGTCGGCGATGAGCAGCGTGGACAGGATGCGGATGAGCGTCGACTTGCCGGACCCGTTCGGTCCCAGCAACCCGTATGTCTCCCCGGGGGCGACGTCGAACGACACACCGCCGAGCGCCCATTCGGCGGACGCCGTGGCCTTTCGAAGGCGACGTCGCTTGCGGAATCGCTTCCGCAGATCACGGACCTGAATCGCCGGCAACACCATCACGAGCCTCTAGCGCGGGCCGGACGACGGCGCGCGCACACGAACGCATCGAGAAACGAGGTGGAGGGGAGACCGAGGTAGAAGCCGGGCGCGGACGCATGCGGTGCGTCCGTCACCCCCTGATCGTCGTCGGGGAGACGACGGTCGGGTGGCGCCGCTTACGCGGCTCGGCTACCTGGTCGGCTCAGCTAAAGAGGTGCACGGAAGTCACCTGAGGCTGGAAAGGCTACATCCAGCGCCCGCGTGATGCAAGCCGACGCGCTCAGGGCTTCGTGCGCGGTGCGCGCTCCGCGACCGGGAGGCCGGCGTTCTTCCACGCCGTGAAGCCGCCGTCCATCTCGACGACGCGCGGCAGGCCCATCTGCTGGGCGACGTCGGTGGCGAGCGCCGAGCGCCACGCCCCGTTGCAGTAGAAGACGAACTCCTTGCCCGACGCGAACACGTCCTTGTGATACGGGCTGTCGGGGTCGATCCAGAACTCGAGCATCCCGCGCGGGCAGTGGAAGGCTCCGGGGATCATGCCCTCGCGCTCCAGCTCGCGCACGTCGCGCAGGTCCACGAAGACGACGTCATCGCGGCCGTGGCGCCGCTTCGCCTCGTCCAGGCCGATCGTCGTGATCCGCGCCTTCGCCTCGTCGACCAGCTGGCGGAAGCCTTTCTTCATCTTCATCGCGCTCGTCTCCTACTCGGTGGCCAGCGCGGCGCGGCGGCCGCGGTGATACTCGGCGAGCGCGGCGTTGGCCTTCGCGATCGTCTCCGCCTCGTCGGCCACGCGGGCGAGGTCGCGGCCCGGCACCGCCACGTACAGCTCGTCGTCGCCCGCGCCGGTGTAGACGCGGTTGCCGATGCAGCCGGTGCTCGCCACGGCGCCGCCCGCCAGCGCCGCAGGCAGCGCCATGCACGTCGGACGGCCGAGGAACGGCAGGCGTGCGGCGACGCCGGCGCGCAGCGCGGCCTCCTGCAGCAGCATGAGCCGGCCCGGCGGACCGATGAAGAGCACGACGTCGGGCTCCACCGGCGTGTCGCCGAGCGGCGCATAGACGATGGCGCCGGGCGTCTTCGGCAGCCGCGGGATCCCGGGCACCTCCTCCATCTTGAGGTAGCCGAGGCCGGTCATGATCTCGAGCACCTGCGGCAGCTCGCCCGCGCGCTCGGGCGGCAGCGGAATGTTGTGGGTGTGGCTGCCGACCGGACAGTTGTAGTGATCGGACGGCACCGTGTAGAAGGCGCGCCCCTCCATGGCCAGCCGCCAGAACGAGCAGCCCGAGGGCTCGGAGCCGGTGAACGGCTTCGCGCCCGCCGGCGGCGCGTCGCGGAAGGCGACGGCCACCGGCCGCCGCGTGAGGCCCAGGCGCTCGCGCAGGCGCCGCTCGAGCGAACCCCAGTCGGTCATGTGCCGCCTCCTCTGACTGCGTCCCACACCTGCTCGGGGTGCTTGGCCGCGTCGGGCACCTTCTTCCAGTGCTTGCGGACGACGCCGTCGGGGCCGATCCACACCGTCGAGCGGATCACGCCCTTGGTCTTCTTGCCGTACATCATCTTGTCGCCGTAGGCTCCCCACGCCGTCATGACCTTGCGATCGGGGTCGGAGAGCAGCGTGAACGGCAGCCGGTACTTCTGCGCGAACTTCGCGTGCGACTCGCCCGAATCCGACGAGACGCCGAGCACCACGACGCCCGCTTTCTGCAGATCCTTCCAGAGGTCGCGGAACCCGCACGCCTCCTTGGTGCAGCCGGGCGTGTCGTCCTTGGGATAGAAGTAGACGACGACGTCCTTGCCCTTGAAGTCGGCGAGCGAGACGGACTTGCCGCTCGCATCCTCCAGGGTGAACTCCGGCGCCTTGCGTCCTTCCGCGATCGGCATGGGATGTTCCTCCAGGCTGTTGGACGCGGCTATGCGATGATCGGATGCTCTTCGGCCACCAGCACCGGCGAGCGCGCGAGGTCGATGAACGTGCGCTCGTCCTCGACGAGGCGGCGGCCGGCGGCCTTGCCCTCCGGCGTGGCGCCGGCGGCGACGAGCGCCTCCAGGCTGTCGAACCACAGCTCCGCCACGCCATCGTACGCCTCGGGGCCGCCGCGCCCGCGCCGCAGCCCTTCGTTCACGGGCGTCGCCAGCGTGTGGACCTGCACGTAGCGGCGAATGCCGAGCGCCTTGGCGGATTCACGCACGAGCGGGCCATGCCGCTCGCGCCAGTAGCGCTGGAACTCCTCGCGCGAGAGATGCGGCAGGCGCGTGAGACAGAACACGAGCTTGACCATCAGGGCACCTCGAAGCGCCACGCGTCGCCGTGGCGGACGATGCGGCCGGCCGTCGGATGGTGGAAATGCGTGCCGAGCACGGCGACCGCGCCGCCCGCGTAGCGCTCGCAGAATGCGCGCCGCGTCTTGCGCGCGCTCTCCGGGTCCACGTCGAAATGGCTGCACCACTGCGGCTCGGCCATCTGGATCGGGTGGTGCATGAGGTCGCCGGTGATCACCGCGTCGCGCCCGCCCGAGCACAGCCGCACGCTCGTGTGGCCGGGCGTGTGGCCCGGCGTGGGCTCGAGCCAGATCTCGTCGGAAACGCGGTGGTCCATGTCCACCAGCGTCGCGAGCCCGGCGTCGAGCACCGGCGTCACGCTGTCGTCCATGATCTGTCGCGTGTCGTCGTCGCGCTCGGTCGACCAGTGCTCCCACTCGCGCCGCGCGAACAGGTGGCGGGCGCGCGGGAACGTCGGCACCCACCGGCCGCCGTCGAGCCGCGTGTTCCAGCCGACGTGATCGACGTGCAGGTGCGTGCAGATCACGACGTCCACCGACTCGGGCGCCACGCCGGCCGCGCGCAGGTCGTCCAGGAACGTCGTGCGCATCATGTGGAAGGGCGCGCGGCCGCCGCGGTCCTTGTCGTTGCCGACGCAGGTGTCCACGAGCACGGTCAGCCCCGGCGCGCGCACGACGAACGTGTGGATCGACTGCAGGAAGCGTCCCTTGTCATCGGGGAGGTGCGGCGCGAGCCAGGCGCGATGGCGCTCGACGGCCTCCGGGACGGCGTCGGGCAGCAGCCACGTCGGCCGCGTGGGACCGGCGCGCTCGACGACGGCATCGATGCTGAAGCGGCCGAGGCTGAGCGCCTGCATCAGGGCCGCAGCCGCGCGCGGATGCGCTCGACCGCTTCCTCGGTCTGCTCGCGCGAGCCGAAGGCGGTGAGCCGGAAGTAGCCC
>Ga0066653_10000426_pt1 | contig 11384 bp, 6 predicted proteins | sample GraSoiAngelo_102_FD_75173 | JGI IMG/M metagenome (GOLD analysis project Ga0066653, IMG submission 75173) | Grasslands soil microbial communities from the Angelo Coastal Reserve, California, USA - 14_0903_02_40cm | ecosystem: Environmental > Terrestrial > Soil > Grasslands | place: USA...
GGGGCTGTATCAAGGTGTGGCCAGCTATCTGGAGAGCATGAATAGCGTGACGATGAATCTGCCGGCCAAGCCCGGGGCCGTGCGCCCTGCGTCAGCAACGGCTGAACAATCTCGCAACCAAAACTAGGGAGTTGGTGTCTAATAGAAGCCGGGATGCGAAAGCTGCATTTTATTGCCGTGTTGTCTCTGGCGCTTTGCGCCGCACCGTATTTGTCTGCTCAACAGCAAAAACTTCCCGCTCATTTCGCCGGCTGGTCCGGCCAGCCCAGTCCGATGTGGGTGGAAACAGAAGCCGCGTCGAACTACTTAGACTTGTGGAAAGAGACTGGGCGCACGGCGGGGGAATTCTGCGAATACTCCTCCGGGGACGCCAAAATCCAAATAAATTTGCAGAAATACCGCGATCCCAGCAGCGCGTATGAAATGTATACCGCGCTGATCCGCCCCGAAATGCATCCGTCGACGTTGAACAGGACTTCGGCGGTGGATGGCGACCGGCTGTTTGTCCTGGTGGGGACTTCCATTCTCGAAGTGCGGCCAACGCCGGCGATTTCCACGGCGGATTTGGTAACGCTGGTGAACGCGGTGAGCGCGCATGCCGACCAGACGCCGCTCCCACCGATTCGAACGTACCTGCCGCGAGGATTCAGCGACGGGACACAAAGATATGCGCGGGGGCCGGTGGCGTTCCAGAATGCCATCGCTACGCTGAAGCGGGAGGAGTTCGCGAACCTGGCGAGCGAGGCTGGATTCAATGTAAACGCAGAGGCGATGCTGGCGCACTACCGTGAGGGAAAAGAGGAAGCGGTGCTGCTGCTGATCGATTATCCGACGCCGCAACTGGCCGAGCAGCATCTGAGGCATCTGGAGCAGGCGATTTCGTCCGCAGCAAAGCAAGCGGGAACATCGATTGAGCGCAAGGCTTCCCTGCTTTCGATAGTTTTGAAGCCATCCTCGGTGGAGTATGGGAATACGCTGCGGCGCGCGGTGAACTACGAAACGGAAGTGACATGGAACGAACCGCGCCAGACGGTCACCGATCCGCCGTTGCTTTCGACGATCGCCAAGATTTTTATCGCCACGTTCGTGTTCATGGTAGTGGCCGTGGTGCTGGGCGCGGCATTTGGCGGCGTGCGAGTGCTGACGAAAATCTTTTTCCCAGGTAAGGTTTTTGACCGGCCGGAACAGATGGACGTGCTGCAACTTGGGCTTTCCGGAAAAAGAATCAATTCCCGCGATTTCTACTAGCCTGCCGCCAGGAACTTCCATATAACCAACAAGTTTCCCCTGCGTCCAAAATAATGGCGGACCCTTTCCATTTTGCTCCAGCTAAGCAGTGTCGTAAGATTTGAAGCTAGGTAAACCGGTATGCGCCCAATTGCTTCGATCCATAGCAAGACAACGGTGCCAGCCTCGGGACGGCTAGAGGCGCCTTTGCTCCTGGCCCTAGCAGCCGGACTGTTTGTGTCTGGTTGCCAGAAAAGCGCGGCCGACAGCGCGCCGGGCGCAAGCGCGCCCGCGGTGCCAGTGCAAGTGCAGATTGCGCCTGCGGTAAAAATTCCGGAAACGACCGAATATCTGTCCATCCTGAAATCGCGGCACTCTGCTTCGATCAATCCGCAAGTGGAAGGGCAGATTACGAGGATTTTCGTGAAGTCCGGCGACCGCGTGGAAGCAGGAACGCTGCTCCTGCAGATCGATCCGTTGAAACAGGAAGCCACGGTAAACAGCCAGGAGGCATCACGGGCGGCACAGGAAGCAAACCTGCGCTACGCCAAGATTTCGCTGGAGCGCGCGCAGAAACTATTTGACGCCGGCGTGATCAGCAAGCAGGAACTGGACAATGCTCAGACCGGCTATGATGCGGCGCTCGCGCAAGTAAAAGCGATCGACGAGCAGGTACGGCAGCAACGGGTGGAACTCCATTATTACAGCGTCGCTGCGCCGCGGGACGGAATTGTCGGAGACATTCCGGTGCGTGTAGGAGACCGCGTGACGGTTTCCACGTTGCTTACCACAGTGGACGAGCCGGGCGCCCTGGAAGCGTATATTTATGTTCCCGCCGACCGCGCCAAAAACTTGAAGCTTGGGCTACCCGTTCGAATTCTGGACAATAACAATCGAACAGGCATCGATGCACGTATCAGCTTTGTTTCGCCACAAGTGGATACCGATACACAGACGGTTTTGGCCAAAGCGATATTCGAGAACGGCAAAGCCAAGCTCCGCATTGCGCAACAGATGAGCACGCAAATTACCTGGGGCGTTCACGACGGCCCGGTGATTCCGGTGCTGGCGGTACAGCGCATCAATGGCCAGTTCTTCGCGTTCGTCGCCGTCAACGAAGGCAAAGGAACCGTAGCGCGGCAGAAGCCCCTAAAACTTGGCGATACTGTCGGAAATGATTTTGTGGTTCTCGATGGGCTCAAGGCCGGCGATCATGTGATCACCTCCGGGACACAATTCCTGCAGGACGGCACTCCGGTCACGGAGCAAATCCAGAACAAGGCCCAGAGCAATCCCGGCCGCTAGCCACCGCGAACTCATGAACAGCGCCATTCCATTCCCAGCAAAGGCGGACTCCGGCCTTGTTCGTTGATTTCTTCATCCGGCGGCCGGTTTTTGCCACGGTGTGCGCGCTGTTCATCATTCTTGCAGGCGCCATCTGCATTCCTACGCTTCCCATCACCGAATTACCGGACCTGGCGCCACCGCAAGTGATCGTCAGCAGCGGCTACATCGGAGCGAACGCGCAAACCGTCGAATCCGCCGTCACCATTCCGCTCGAACAAGCTATCAACGGCGTGCAGGGCATGAAGTACATGAGCTCGACGAGCGGCAACGACGGAACGAGCCAGATCACGGTGATCTTTGACGTAACCAGGAATGTGGACCTGGCTGCGGTGGACGTTCAAAACCGTGTGAACCAGGCGCTCGGACGATTGCCGAACGAAGTGAAGAACACTGGAATCATCATCACCAAGCAAATCGGCGGATTCGTATTTGGCGCGGGCGTTTATTCCGAGGGCCAATACGACAGCCTATTCCTCAGCAACTACATGGACGTGTACGTAAAAGATGCCCTCAAGCGCGTCAAAGGAGTCGGCGACGCGATCATTTTCGGAGAGCGCAAATATGCCATGCGCCTGTGGCTCGACCCGGCGAAATTGGCTGAGCGCGGATTGACAGCGACGAATGTGCTTAGCGCGTTGCAAGAACAAAACGTGCAAGTGGCGGCCGGGCAAATCGGCCAGCCACCGTCGCAAGAGGGGCAGTCTTACCAGATCAGCGTGCGGGCAGTGGGACGGCTCAGCGAAGCGTCGGAGTTTGACAAAATAATTTTGAAAACGGGAACCGATGGGACGCTGGTGCGATTGAAAGACGTCGGTCACGCGGAGCTGGGCGCGGAAAATTACGGCACACTGCTTCGATTCAACGGCCATGACGCCGTAGGCCTAGCGGTTACCCAGCTTCCCGGCGCCAATGCGTTGGATGTGGACAGGGCCGCAAAAGAAGAGTTGCTGCGGCTATCGAAGAATTTTCCTCCCGGGCTTAAGGCTGCGGTGGCGTTTGATACCACAACGGTCATCGGTGAGTCCATACGCGATGTGCTGATCACGCTGCTGCAAGCCATCGCCTTGGTCATCATCGTGATTTATATTTTCTTGCAGGACTGGCGGAGCACATTCATCCCGGCAATTACCATTCCCGTTTCGCTGGTCGGCACATTCGTTTTTGTCAAATTGCTGGGCTTCTCGATCAATACGCTGACGCTATTTGGCATCACGCTGGCCACTGGACTGGTGGTGGACGACGCGATCGTGGTGATTGAGAACGTGGAGCGGCATATCGTCGAAGGGATTACGGAACCGCACAACGCCGCGTCCGTGGCAATGAAAGAAGTGGCCGGAGCGGTGGTGGCGACATCGCTCGTCCTGGTGGCGGTGTTCGTGCCGGTCGCGCTTTTCCCGGGAACCACTGGAATTCTCTTCCGTCAATTCGCGCTGACGATTGCCTTTTCCGTGTCGATCTCGGCGTTTAACGCGCTTACGCTGACACCGGCTCTATCGGCAATTTTTTTGGGGAAACACCGGGAGCGCGCGAAGGCCCGTTTTTTTAAATTATTCAACGACGCGTTCAGCGCCGGCGCGAGCCTTTATCAACGCACCATTCGAAGGGCTCTGGACTGGCGGCTGGCTACGTTGTTGCTCTTCTTTGCGCTGCTGGGCTGCACCTACTGGCTCTATCAGGGCGTTCCGCGCGCGTTCATCCCGGAAGACGATCAGGGCTACCTGATGTTTATCGTGCAAGCGCCGCAAGGCGCTTCGCTCACCTACACGCGCGATGTTTGCAGCAAGGCGGAAGAAGTGATTTCGCGTGACCCGGAAATCGACGGCGTTTTCACGATTGTTGGATTTGGCGCCGCGGGCTCGGCCTCGAATCAGGCAATGCTTTACGCAAACTTGCGGCCATTCGAGAATCGCAAGGGCACGGTGCACTCAGCGGCGGCAACAATCGGGCGATTACGCGGTTCGCTGTCGGCGGTCTCGGGAGCGATCGTGGTTCCGTTCAATCCGCCGGCCGTGTTTGGACTGGGGCAATTCGGGGGATTCCAGTATGAGCTGGAGGATCTGGGGCGCAACTCGTTGCAGAGCATCGCGGAGACGGCCAACAAGCTGGCAGCACAAGGGAACGCCAGTAAGGATATCGTGGGTCTCTTTACCAGCTTTACAGCAAACGACCCGCAATACCTGGTGCGCATCGACCGCGAAAAAGCGAAGAGCCTGATGGTGCCGCTCAACCAGATTACGGACGCTTTGCAGGTCTACATGGGCTCGGTCTACGTGAACGATTTCGATTTCAATAACCGCTCGTACCGCGTCTACGTGCAGGCCGACAGTAAATACCGCTCGCAGCCAAAGTATATCCGTCAGTATTATTTGCGCTCCGACACGGGAAAGATGATTTCGCTCGACAACCTGGTGACCGTGGAACAAACCGCAAATCCCCAGGTCATTTCGCATTACAATCTTTTTCGCTCCGCAGAAATCAATGGAGCGCCGGCGCCAGGCCACAGTTCCGGCGAGGGCATTGCAGCCATGGAAGCGCTTTCCAAAAAAGTCCTGCCGAATGGGATGACCTTCGAGTGGAGCGGACTGTCGCTGGAAGAAATCGAGTCCGGAGGAAAAGCGCTGATTCTTTTTGCTCTTGGCGTGGTTGTGGTGTACCTGACGCTGGCAGCCCAATACGAAAGCTACGTGCTGCCGTTCATCGTGCTGCTGGCCGTGCCGGTTGCGATTCTCGGAGCGATTGGCGCGCAAGCTTTGCGCGGATTGCAGAACGACGTTTATTGCCAGATTGGATTGGTGATGCTGATCGGCCTTGCCAGCAAGAATGCGATTCTGATCGTGGAGTTTGCGGAGCAACTGCGCGGTCAAGGCATGACCGTCGTTGAAGCCGCGGTGGAAGCGGCGCGTATCCGGCTACGGCCGATTTTGATGACTTCGCTGGCGTTCATCCTGGGCGTTGTGCCGCTGGTGCTGGCGCAGGGTGCGGGACGAGCAGGCCGCATTTCCGTCGGTACAACCGTCTTTGGAGGAATGATTGCCGCGACCACGCTGAACCTGGTTTTTATTCCCGTGCTGTACGTGATCGTGCGAAGCATCGTTCCGGGGCGCGAGGCGGCGAAGGCCGTGTCGCATGGTGATTGAGTTTTTGTTAGGATGCGGCTTGGCATAAGGATTCAGCCATGACGCCACACACACTCTCACGACGGTCGTTTCTTGCTTTTTCAGCAATGTTGCCGTGGGCGCTTTCGGTTCGCGCGGCGAAATCGATTCCCGCCGGCCTGGAACTCTACTCTGTCCGCGAAGAACTGAAAAGAGATCCCGAGGGAACGGTGCGCGCCGTTGCAGAGATGGGATATCAGGGCGTTGAATTCTATGCGCCCTATTTCGAATGGTCCGAAACTCAAACCAAGCAGATGAGAAAGCTCCTGGACGATCTCGGCATCCGATGCTTCTCGACGCACAACGACAGATCGTACCTGAGCCCGGAGAAAATCGGCAAAGCGCGCGACATGAATCTGATTCTGGGCAGCAAGTATGTGGTCATGGCTTCCGCGAATCCGAAGCCTGGCCTGGACGGTTGGAAGACGGTGGCCGATGCGCTGAATGCTGCCGCCGATCAACTGGAGGCATCTGGGTTGAAAGCCGGATATCACAATCACCATCGGGAGTTCACTGCGATGGACGGCCAGCGCCCGATGGAAATCCTGGCCAAGAATACGAAGCCCTCCGTCATGCTCCAACTGGATGTTGGCACATGTCTGGAGGCCGGGTCTGATCCGGTGGCGTGGATTCGAGAGAATCCGGACCGAATTCACTCCCTCCACCTGAAAGACTGGTCACCCGACCCGGCGAAAGGTTACAAGGTTCTGTTTGGAGAAGGGGCTGCGGATTGGAAAGATATTTTCGATGCAGCCGAAAGCGGTGGCGGAGTTGAATATTATCTGATTGAGCAGGAAGGCAGCCGTTTTACGGAACTCGATACCGCGCGCCGCTGCTTGCAGTCCTTCCGGCACATCCATCCGTCCTAATGCCCGCGTAAAAGTAGGATCTTCAGAGTGTTCGCAATTCGCGGACATTTCCGGGGGCAAGCAAGAGAGTTGAACTTCCCCTGATTTCTCCGCCCGATATCACGTTCTTGGATTCACGCGCTTTTTTCCTACCCATGTTCACATTCGTCATGAGTCTGGCACCAGTCTGGGGTGTGTGAACTTGAGGTGTGCGCGCCTAAACGTGGGAGATCGATTCGTGTTTACGCGTTCTGACTGTTATTACTCAGTTCAGCACAGTACTTGTGGAGAGGTGTTGCCGGAAAAAGAGGCTCGGGCGAAGCTGGGGACCTCAGTTCCGATACTACTAGAACTCGACGAAACGGGAATAGCCTCACGGGAACGAAACAATCCCGTTGAGGATGACTTCTAGAATCGAAGAGACAAACAGAAGGGGACCAAGAGCATGATCCCAGTCCAGAAATCAGTCCTAGCCCTCGCAATAGGGGCGGCACTCGTCATGTCCGCGTGTAACTTAAAGAGACCTACGACCGGAGGTAGCGGGGGTAGCGGCGGGAGTGGAGGGAGCGGAGGCAGCGGGGGCACAACCACTGGCCCTTTTACAATTGGGGGATCGGTAGTAGGTTTGTCGGGAACCGGCCTTGTGCTCCAGGACAACGGCGGCGACGACCTCACCGTTACGGGCACCGGAACAGTCAGCTTTACGTTCAAGACTGCGATTACCAGCGGCGGTACTTATAACGTCACCATCAAGACGCAACCGTCGAGTCAGGTGTGCGGCGTCACAAACGGTTCAGGAACAGCCACTGCGAACGTGACAGGCGTTCAGATAAGTTGCGCTGCTACTTATACCGTCGGTGGGGCCGTTTCGGGGCTGCAGGGGGCGGGGCTTACCTTGCAGGACAATGGTGGAGACGATCTCAAGATCAGCGGGACCGGAACAGTCAACTTCACATTTGCAACGACTCTTCTCGCTGGCGCCAATTACGCCGTAACGATAAAGACCCAGCCAACCAACCCCTCTCAAACTTGCGTGGTCTCCAACGGCAGCGGCACGATTGTCGGTAGTGTTAGCAACGTTCAAGTTTCGTGCCCGCAGCCAAAGTTTCCGGTTGGCGGCACTGTCGTTGGGCTCGTCGTTGGCACGGGTGACACCCTCGAGTTGCAGGACAACGCCGGTGACAATCTTTTCGTTACAGGAGACGTGGACTTTACCTTCCCGACCCAATTCACCTTTGGCACAACCTACAGCGTGGACGTGTTCTTGTCTCCTACGAGCCAACCGGGGATAGGCTGCAACGTATTCAACGCTACGGCCGTGGTCACGGGGATCGTTTCCAATGTGATCGTCGATTGCCAGCACAACGATTGGGCTTGGATGTTCCCGGGATCGACGGCCCCGGCACTCAACTCGTATGGAACTGCCAAGCTAGATTCCTGGAAGGTTGGAAGTCCCATCCCACAGCCTCCTTTTGCAGCCTCGAACTCGAACACACCTGGCGGCAGAGACTTTGCCATGGCCTGGACCGACAAGAATGGAAACCGGTGGCTGTTTGGAGGGCTCGGATTGGAAGTCACGCATCAGAATACCGACGGCGTACCCGGCTATTTGAACGATATGTGGGTTTGGCCAACGAATCCAAGCTCAGGGCAAGACGACGGCTGGTGGATTCCGGGCGCTTGGATACCTGCTAATCTCCCGATCGTCCTCGACAACGTTGCCGGTACATATTCAGCGGATACCACTACGCTCCAGTTGAAGGGCCTAGGGGCCTCTTATGGCACTCAGGGCACCGGCACATCCTGTGCGTTTCCTGCCACCTCCTGTACAGTACCGGGCGCGCGTTGGGGCGGCATCACTTGGACGGATGCCACAGGCAACCTTTGGATGTTCGGTGGTCAAGGCGTGGCATCGGACCAATTTGGACTCCTCAGCGACGTTTGGGAGTTCGATCTAACTTCCGGCCCTTGTTCTTACGATTCGGCAACTGGCACGGGTACTTTCACAAAGTGCCAATGGATATGGCGAGGAGGCTCGAACTTAGCGAATCAATTTAACTCGGCAACCGCCCCTGGTGGGCGTTGGGGCGCGGCTAGCTACAGAGATTCCGCTGGCAACGTCTGGATGTTTGGCGGACAAGGCTACGATTCCGCTAGCCAGATTGGCCTCCTGAACGATCTATGGAAATACAACATGGCTACCAACGCCTGGACTCTTGTCTCCGGCGGCACGACAGGCAACCAAAATGGTGCGTACCCTGCCAGCGCAGGAACGGGCGGCGCAGGCTTTGCGCCCGGTGGCCGCCAAACGGCAGTCCTTTGGGTCGATTTGTCCGGAAACATTTGGCTCTTCGGCGGTTTCGGCTTGGATTCGAAGGGTACCAGCGGCAGCACCGGGCCAGGGTCGCTACAGATTGGATCGGTTCTCAATGATCTGTGGAAGTTCGACCCGGTAGCGGGCCAGTGGACGTGGGTTTCGGGCAGCAACCTAGCCAACCAGAACGGCGTGTACGGAACACAGGGCATTTCGAACGCCACAACCAACGCCGCAGCGACAAATGTTCCCGGCTCTCGGTGGGGATCGATGGGTTGGGTGAACCCCGATGGCAATCTGTTCCTCTTTGGAGGCTTTGGGTACGGTTCCCAGGGGTCACAGCCTACCGGCTTCCTCAACGACGTCTGGGAATATCAGCTGAGCACCGGCGAGTGGATTTGGTGGAAGGGTTCCGTAGACGCCGATCAGCCCGGGACTTACATCACCAGTCCCGTTAACTTCTTTCAGCTCAACTACACGAATAACGCTGTGGGAGCGCGGCGAGGCGCGGCTCACTGGGGACCAAACCCATTTGGGTATGTTTACTTGTTCGGTGGCGAAGGCTACGCGGGGGCCGGAGGCCCGTACGGCGAACTCAACGATGTCTGGCGGTACCTGCCGTTCCCAACAAACTAGGCTAAACCGACTCCTCCCGCCGAGGCCCGGCGGACTAAGTTTAGCCAGCCGAACTCACAACTTAAGGATTTAGAGCGCCTTGATTTAACCCAGCCGGGAACTAAAAACGTTCCCGGCTGATTGCTTTGAGGATGGCCGGAGAATCGGGCGAGAGCGCCAATAAAGTCAAAAAACGAAGCGAAAAAAATCGCGCAGCCGCGGATAGCAAGGAGTCCCTGGCTACCTTTTCTTTTTTGTGCACGGAGAATACGAAGAAAGCAGCGGCTAGCAAGGACAAACTGTTCCGCCCAAGTCGTTATCCAGGTAGCCGGTACGTTTTGTCACCCTGTCTCCGGGCCCGACCCTGGAATATCTGGAGCCGAGAGTGGGAGTTGAACCCACGACCTGCCGATTACGAATCGGCTGCTCTACCACTGAGCTACCTCGGCCCGATTCTTGCAAGTCATTCTATCACAAGCTGTTGCGCCTACTCAGTTCACTAGCCTTCGGCTGCCCGTTGCAAGGTTGTTGCTAGTTTCCTTTTCCAGCTTCGCACTCAGCACGTCCATTGCATTGACTTGCGATTCTGTGACGCTCTTGATGTAGACGTTGATCGTGAGGCTTACGTTGCTGTGACGGAGAATCGCCTGAATCGTTTTGTCGTCCACGCCTAGCGTGTGTAGATTCGTCGCAAGCCCTCTGCGGAATGCGTGCCAGCCGTGCCAGCTTGGAATTGACGTGTCGAGTTTGAATGCGTGACCGTCCTTCGCGTGCTCGGATTCTAACTGCTTGCAAACCGCGCAGCGTGTAAGAGCCGGAACAATCACGCGCCTAACTAGGTTGTCTAGGTTGAGGGGCTTTCCGTTTCCAGCTTGGAAGATCGGCAGGTTTGGCTGTGCCAACTTTCCCATTCGCAGTTTGTATGCTTCGAGAGCATCGGCCAGTTGCCTTACAACGGGAATAGGAGCCTTGCTACGGCGGGTCTTTGGCTCATTGACCGTGCTGTTCCAGACAGACCGCTTGACGCTCAATTCCTTGCCGTCAAAGTCCTGCCAACACAGACCGCGAATCTCTCCCTTGCGGAGTCCGGTCAGAGCAGCCGTAAGCACGATTGTTCTCTCCGGCTCCGCGAGGAAAGACAGCATCTTCGTCACTTCCGCTAGGCTATAGGCGTAGGTATCTTCCGGCTCTGGCGTGCGGGGAATGCTTGTGTCTTGCATTGGATTGATGCCGTCCAGAATGCCTAGACGTTTCGCCTGTTTGAACACGCCGGACAGAAAGGCTTTGATGTGCTTGAGGGAACTGCGCCCCAGGCTCGTTTTAGCTGCGATTTGTGCTAGTAGCTGCTCACCGTGGACTGTACGGAATCCGCGCAGCGTGAGAGTGCCGAGGCGGTGCTTGAGATGATTATTCCAAACGTCCCGATATTGTTTTAGGCTTGCGGCCCTCAGTTGCTTCTCGACAAACTCCGGCAGATAGACTTTCTCGACAAACTCAGTAATCGGCATCGTGCTCTGCGGATTGAGCAGGCCACCGTTGACCGGAGCGAGAATCTCATCAACAAACGACTTTACACTCCTCACGGTGCGGTACTCATCGCAGTAAGGCACGTCCAACTTCTTGCAGACCAACTTCCGCTTGATTGTGCCGTCAGCTTGGAGAACGTCATCGCAATACCGCACAAACCAACTCTTCCCTTTGTGGAATATGTAGCCTTTTTGTTCCCTCATCATTTCCCCCTTTAGGCTTCTTTGGCTCGGAGCCAGTCGCAAACATCGGGCCAGTAGAAGCGGAGATACCTTCCGCAGCGGAGAACGGGCAGCGGCTTGCCAATGTGATTCCCCCGGCTCCGGCACTTCACGTACACCCAATTGACCC